>Ga0247825_10001120_pt1 | contig 17466 bp, 12 predicted proteins | sample 13C_Vanillin_Day_FD_194413 | JGI IMG/M metagenome (GOLD analysis project Ga0247825, IMG submission 194413) | Soil microbial communities from agricultural site in Penn Yan, New York, United States - 13C_Vanillin_Day48 | ecosystem: Environmental > Terrestrial > Soil > Agricultural land | place... | reverse complement strand
GGCAGTATTACAACACTCCGTCGTAGGGTCCGCCTTTAGGCGGACCCTATCAGCTCGCCGCCTCAGTCAGGGCGAGTTCCTTCTCGCCAACCTTGTGCTCTTTCTGTCCGAGCTCGGTCTTTGCCCAGTCGGCTTCGAACAGTTCGGCAATCCGCTTCACCACCTTGGGATCCTTGGTCAGGATCCCCACCTCGCGCCTTCCGTCCAGTTCCAGCGCACGGAGGCTCTGGCTGCCGACAAACGCCTCATTCCCGTCGCGGACGGCGGCACGGACGTGCAGCCGCAGCGGTGACTTCTGCGCACGCAGGCTGCCCGCTGCCCGCTTCGCGACCTTGCCGATGACGCGAATATCAACGCCGGCCTTGGCGCGCTGGGCCAGCAACCGGATCATCTGCGGGTCCGAGAGCTTCGGATCCCAGATGACCAGCGTCTTCTTGCTGCGCTTGATGAACGTCGCCAGCTGCTCGCGGGCGTTCTCGGGACTGACGACCAAGCCCTCGATCTCGGGCTCGAACTCCTGACGCAGGACGTCGGATTCGAAGAGCCTCAGTGCCTCGTTGACGACGCGGCGATCGCGGACGATGACACCGAGGCTGCGGCTCTTGACGTCGAGGCCGGTGAAATTGAACCCATAGACGTGCAACTCGCTGCGGTCCACGAGCAGCAGCTTGCCGTGATAGCGGGTCAAGTCGTCCGCGGTGCGCGTGACCGTGACCCCGGCGTCCAGCATGCGCAGCTCGAGCTGGCGCAGCCGCTTGTCGCCGCCGGAGTTCGTATGCGCGATCAGGGCGCGAACGGCGACGCCTCGTTTCACGGCAGCCTCGAGAGCCTTTTCGACTGGTTTCAGGTCGAACCTGAAAATCACGATGTCGACGGTCTCGCGTGCCTGCTCGATGGCGGCCAGGATGGGTTTGGTCCCATCCGCTGGCTGTACGATGAGTTCCACTGAGTCTTCGCCTCCCCTGCCCAAGCTCATCCGGAGGCATACGCCCCGCTGACTAGACAGCATACGCCCCGCTGACTGGACAAGTGACAGCAAAGTGCTGGCCGTCTCCTCATCGTCCAATCGACAGCTGCCGAACCTGCAGGATCTCGGAGGCGGCCACAAACCGCGAGTCCACCAGCGGCCGGGGCGCCACGCCGAAACCGACCAGGGCGATTACGAGCGCGACGAAGGTCCACGCTTCGCGAGGCGTCAGCCCGAGGCGCAGACTCGCGGCCGTCGGCGGACTCGGGCGGCCGCAGAACAGCGAAAAGTACATCCGCACTACCGCCAAACCTGTGAGAGCCGACGCGGCGACAATGGCAAACCCCATGACGGGAAATTCTTCGACCGCGCCGTCCACGAGCAACTCCTGTCCGACGAACCCGAGCGTGCCGGGAAAGCCGGTGCACGCCAGTCCCATGCCGAGGAAGGTGATTGCCAGTAGCGGCATGCGTTCGTAGCCGCCGTGGAAGGTCCGAAGATCGAGCCGTCCGCGGCGCGCTTCAAGGACGAGAACGCAGCGGGCCAATCCGGCAAAGGCCAGCCCGGCAGACAGCCACACCAGCAGTCCACCTGCCAGGGCCCCCTCGCTCGTGCAGTCGAGACCCGCCATCACCAGTGCGGACTGGCTCATGAACAGGTACCCGCACGCCCGGCGCGCGCTGGTCTGGACGAGCGCGAGCGCCGCACCGTAGACCGCGGTGCCGAGCGCCAGAATGGCGATCAATCGCAGCGCGTCCGGCGAAGCGCGCGGCACGATCAGGACGACGGTCATGTAGGCACCGAGCTGAGGCGCACTGAACAGGATTGCCGGACCGAGCCGGCCATGATCGAACACCTCGGGCACCCACGCGTGAAACGGCACGATACCTTTCCGGATCAGCGCGGCGATCACGATGCACCACATGCCCGCCGTCCCGGTGCGGTGCGCACCGGGGCCGGCCATCAGTACGACGCCAATCGCAAACATCAGCGTCGAAACCCCTAGGTAGATTCCAGCGATACGCCGCTGATAGCGATGGGCCGAATCCTGCAGCGCCGCCATGAACGTCCATACCGACGCCACCGACAGAACGAGCAGTACGACCGCGCTCTCCGTGAGAAAGGATGCCAGCGTGATGAGCGTCGCGAGCGCCGTGCGGAGCACTCCGCCGCGGTCGAGCGATGCCCGCGGCGTGACAGCGACGGTCAGCAGCCATAGGCCTGCAGCGAACGGCAGGAACACCGCCGATAGTGTGTCGACGCGAATGACTGCCTCGCTGCCGGCCCAGCTCAGCGCGGATGTCGTCCATGAGATCCGGTGCAAGTGGGGCGTTCCCGCGATGACCAGCGTTACCAGCAGCATCGCGGCGGCCGACATCACGGCAAAACGCCGCATGCGCTCGACGTCAACCGGGAACAGTGAGGCACCGATCACGGCGGCGGGCGGCGCGGCCGCCGCGGCGAGCCACAGCCAGGCGTCACTCATCGCGATCGTCCACCGCCTCGACCACGATCGGGCGCCGCTTCGGCAGCACAGCCTCGCATAGCCAGGCGTCGAGGCGGGTCAGCCGGCGGGCCGTGCGGGTGAACGGCTCGACGACGAGGCGGTCGAGCACGCTGTCGAGGAAGCCGCGTTCGAGCGCGAACAGGAACAGACGTCGGCGCACGCGCTCGGAGACCATCCGGTCGAGAATGCCGCCGCGCGACGATGGCCGATCGCCGATCGCATCCTCGATGCCGTGCAGATCGTGCAGGACGTTCGGTGCGCTGAGGAACTGCAGCAGTCGGAAGCAGGCATGGCCAGCGAGGTGAATGAACGCGATTGCGTACCAGCCGAGCGCGATCTCGACGACGATGATGCCGACCTGCGTCAGGGACGCGTAGGCCAGCGACGACTTCACGTCGCTCTGCACCCTCGTCGTCAACCCCGCGAAGAGCGCAGTCGCAGCGCCGAGCGCGCCGGCCAGAACGCGGGCCGCTGGCGACTGTTCGAGCAGCGGCGCGGATCGCAGCAACAGAAAGCACCCGGCGTGAATGGACAGCGACCCGTAGTAGACGGCGCTCGATGGCGTCGGGCCTTCCATCGCGCGCGGCAGCCAGCCGGAGAACGGCAGCAGCGCGCTCTTGCCCGCGACGGCGACGATCAGCAGGACGGCAATGATCGTCGCATCCGTTCCGGAGAGGACGCTCGCCGGCGACGTCGCGGCGCGCCCGAACAGGAGCGACAGGCTGTCGCTGCCTGCGACGTTCCGCAGAAGGACCGCCGCCGACAGCATCGCGGCGTCGCTGATGCGATAGACCGACAGCACGCGGAATGCGTTGGCGACAGGCGCCGGCCGCTCCTGAAAAAACGCCACCAGCAGCGCCGAGCTGAGACCGACGAATTCCCAGCCGACGAAAAGCACCTGGATATTGCCGGCCAGCGCGACGAACAGGATGCCTGTCACGAACATCGCCAGCAGCACGAAGTAGCGGTTGTAGCCGGGCTCCCGGTGCAGATACCGGTTCGAAAAGGCCGAGACGACGCCAGCGATCGCAGCCGACAGGGCAGCGAAGGCCAGCGACAGGCGGTCGACGAGAAACTCGATCGCGATGCCGCGTTCGTGAGACGTCGACCAAGCGCCGTAGGACAGCAGTTGCGTGTCGGTCGCGGCTGCGCCGTGCACGACTAACGCCAGCGAGAGCGCCGCGAACGAGATCAGCATCGCGGCACCGGCGAGCGAGGCGGTCCATCGCTCCGGCAGCGGTCTGTTCAGAAGCGACGCCGTCCCCAGCACCAGTAGCAGCATCGCGGGGGAACCGGCGCCGACCAGCACCAGCACCGTGAGCGGGACGCCGGGCATCACGCGGGCGGACTCGAAGACAGCGCGGGCGCGCCCCGGCGTCCGGATCGGATCGGGCCGAGTGCGACCGGCGGAAGAAAGCCGCGCTTGCCTTGGTACCAAGTCGCGGAGTGGCCGGCCACGACGCCGAGCGGATGTTGTGGCACGTAGCGGACGAAGCCGTCCGCCCGCAGTTCCCACAACTCCCCCGAGCCGCTGTCCAGATGTGCCAGCCACATCCAGCGATTGCGCACGAGCCGTTCGATCGTCTGGTTCCCCTGGACCACCCGGCTGAGACGCTCCCTCGGACCTTCCACGACCAGCGCCAGGCGCGTCGGCTCGTGGATTTCGACCATTTGCCAGGGCAGGCCGGTGCGCAGATCGCTTTGCGCGCCGTCCATGACGCCAAGCAGCGACGTCACGTTGTGCGGCAGCTTTGTCCCGCAGCCGTACCCGGTCGGGTCGACGTAACTGAAGTAATACTCGAGGCTGATCCCGGCGACGACAGGAACCACCGCTGCGAGGATGCGCGCGAGATGCGTCCCGTCGTCATCGCGTGTCGGGTCGTAGGAGACGAGAAAGGCGCGCCGATCGAGGAACAGCCCGCGGGTCCGCGCACGACGCCCGACGATGCAGAAGGCGTTGGTGGCGTGGCCGTACTCGGGGCGGGGCTGCGCCAGGTCAGCGGCACGGCCTTCGACGTGGCGCAGGGCGGCCCGTGGCGGGTACCAGAGGGGCGCTGCATCGAATCGGCGGCACCGCTCGTGCGCCTCGCCGCGTCGGGCCTGCTCGATGGCTGCACGCGCCCGACCGAACAGCTCGTAACGGGAGGCCGGGATGAGATCCTCGTCGAAGAAGGTCACCGTGTTGTCGCAGGTGTTGCGCTGGGCGCCGACGAAACACGTCGACGCCCCGATCGCGAGCCCCTCGGCGGCGAGCAGCTCGCGGACGCGCGGGTCGTTGGCCATCTGCGCAAACGCGCGGGCGTTGGGTCCGCCGCGGCCGCCTCCACACGCGCCGCAGTCATGCGCCGACTCGTGCGGGTTGTTGAGGCTGATTGATCCGTGTCCCACGACAAGAACCAGCGGCGCTAGCCGACCGGTCACGCCGATGTCTTCCAGAACGCGGCGGACGATGTCCGCCATCTCGCGCACTGTAAACCCCGAATACCGCCCGATCGGCGGTTCGGCATCCTCACGGTCGAGCTGCAGACGGGTCCGCACCGGCGTTGTCGACGTCTCCTGAACCCGGCTCCATCGCGACGACAGCCACGGAAACACCACACGCAGAACCAGGGGAATCAGCGACAGCCATCCGAACGCGGTCATGAGCACAGCGCCGCGGACCGCCAGGCGGCTTCCCAGATGCACGTTGTAGCCGAGGAATCCGGCAGCGCGTCGCTGCAGCTGGCGCGAGCGGGCGGTGAGGCGGTCGACATCCGCATCGATTTCGCCCACGTAGTGGTCCGGGCGGATCGCCACCGGACAGAGCGGCCGCGGATGGGCATCGGTGACGCCCTGGTGGTACATCGCCACGTTGAAGAAGCCGGCCGTACTGAGCGTCTCGCAGTCCGGCTCGATTTCCTCGAGGTGGCGGCGGAACGATTCCTCCCGCTCGTCGATGCAGAACACGGCTTGAAACGCCGGAGGATGTGAACGTGCCGTTGTCTGGTGCCCGCTGAGCGCGTCGTACATGCGATATCGAACCGCACGCTCGAACGCCTGATGGAGGATGCGCCGCCGCCGGACGGCGTCGATGACGCGGAGCTCGGCTTCCAGTTCGACAACGGTCTCCCCCGTCCACTGCTCCACGATCGATGCGTCGAGCCCGCAGAGCTGCGCCACGTGAAACAGCGGCCATGCGCGCTCGATTGCCGTCGGCGGCGTCGCCTCGCCGACGCGATCCCGCAGGTGCGCGCGCAGAGTTGGCAGCGGATCGCAGGAGAGCCGGCGCGCCGCCTCGTCGAGCGCCGCCCGCTCGAACAACAGCCGCACGGCAAGATACCCGCGCAGCGTCACCGTCAGATCCCGCGCCGGCACACGGTCGGGGCGCTCCTCGATCTGCCGCACGATCCCGGCCCACCCGCGGAGCGCCAGGAGTTCGTCACGCAGGTAGGCCGCCCACTCGTCGGCGGTGACACCGAGCGCAGCGAGCGAGTTGGTGATCGAGTCCAGCGCGCTGCGCCCCGCAGCGTGGTCTTCGGCGACGATGGTCGGCAGCGCGCGCGCCCACCGGCCACACTGCGCGGCGAGCGGTGTTCGGTAGACCTCGAGAAAACTGCCGTGAATCCCCAGGTGCCGCTCCGGCATCGACCAATGGGCCAGACCCTGATCCAGATAGCCGGCGAGAAATCGGATGAGCGGCGGGTGAAACCACGCGTCGGTATCGACGCCGTGCGCGGCCAGCAGCCAGTCGCGGTGCCGAACCGGCCCTGGACGGCGATCAACCCGCGGTTCGGGCCCCCGGCGGACAGACTCGACGCAGGCAGTCCATAGCCGGTGCAGCGCCCGGGCTTCACCAGCGCGATCGTCGAGCTCACCGAGCGTCGCGGCCCGGGCGCCGGCGGGTACGTCCGTCCGGAACCGAGACAGCGCATCGGTCTCGTCGAGGATCCACGAGAGCTCCTGGCCGGCCGCGGCCGGGATACCGTGCAGCACCAGCGCGCGCCAGAGATCGAACCGAGACGCCACGCCGGCTACCTCCGCGGCACCGCTCGCGCCGAGCTGCTCACCGAGCAGCGCCTCAACATCGGCGGCGAGGATGCGGCCCGAGGCCAGCTTGTCCCGATAGCGCGACTCCGCGAGGAAGGGTTCGCGCCCGAGCGTCGCGGCGGCGTGTTCGACCGCCTCCTCGAACGGCAGGTGTTCGAAGGCGTGGAGCGTGTTGTGATGGATGAAAATGCTGATCGGCCCCTGTGCCGGGAGCAGATGCGCCAGCTCGTCGAGCACCCCCAGCAGCGGATGGTCGGGGACGCTGAGCTCGGACGCGCTCGGCTCATGACGCATTTCGAGGTTGTTATTATATAGCAATATTGTAATATCTAGGACGCCGATGCCAGCGCCGCGCGGACGCAGAGCGGGCGACCCAGCCGCTGTCGGGGAGCTCCCCGCCTTCAAGGCGCAGTTCTTTCGCGCGCTGGCGCACCCGACGCGCATCAGACTGCTCGAAGCCCTCGTGCGCGGCGGCCGTACGGTTCAGGAGCTGCAGGACGCGCTGACGCTCGATCAGCCGACCGTCTCCCAGCAGCTGGCGGTACTGAGAAACCAGGGCATTGTTGCCGCGCAGAAGGAAGGCCTATCGGTGCGTTACACGGTGCGCGACCCGCTCGTCGGCGAGCTGCTTGAGGTGGCCCGCCGAATCTTCAATAACCACCTCGTCAACACCAGCGGACTGCTGCGCCAGCTGCAGCGCGAAGTCCGGCGCGGCTAGTCGGACAACGGCCACAACCAGGCGGCGCCGCGCACGCCGCTGGAATCCCCATGCCGGGCGCGGACGAGTCGGGTGCGAACGGCTTCTCCTGTGCCGGCCGCAAACACCCAGCGTCCCCATAGCCGCGGGATCCGCTCATAGAGGGCGTCGATGTTCGAAAGCCCGCCGCCCAGCACGACAACGTCCGGATCGAGAACGTTGATGATCGCTGCCAGGCCGCGCGCCGCGCGGGACACGTAGCGATCCAGCGTCGCTTGCGCGGCCACGTCGCCGCCGGACGCGTGAGCGAGGAGTTCCGGGACGTCGCAGCGACGGCTGGTATGGCGTTCGTGGTCGGAGGAGAGGCCGGGCCCTGAGAGATATGTCTCGATGCACCCGCGCTTCCCGCAGTAGCACCCGGGGGCCGGCTCGTCGCCCGCGGCCGCCCATGGCAGGGCGATGTGACCCCATTCGCCCGCGATGGCGTTCGCGCCGGTCAGCACCGATCCGCGCACCACGATGCCGGCGCCGGTTCCGGTGCCGAGGATGACGCCGAAGACGACCTCCGCTCCGGCCGCGGCGCCGTCGGCGGCTTCCGACATGGCGAAGCAGTTCGCGTCGTTGGCGATGCGCACCTCGCGACCCAGCCGCGCGGCGAGGTCGTCGGCGAGCGGCCGGCCGATCAGCCAGGTCGAATTCGCGTTCTTGACGAGGCCCGTCGATGGCGAGAGTGCCCCGGGTATGCCGACTCCGACGGACCCGCTGGCACCGGCGCGGGTCTCGAGTGCCGCCGTCAGCGTCGCGATTGCGCCCACCGTCGCGTCGTAATCGTCCCGAGGCGTGGGAACACGCAGGCGCGCCACCTCCTTACTGCCGTCGAGGGCGATGCCTTCGATTTTCGTTCCGCCGAGATCGATGCCGATGCGCAGCTTCACCGTTGCGGGTCCGCCTGAAGGCGGACACTACACTCCAGCTTAGGTGAAACAATGAGCCTGATGGAATCAGAACCGCTGACCCGCACCATCGAAACCGCCGTACACGGCAGATATCTCGTCCGGGTTCCGGCGACGGCCGGACCATGGCCCGCGCTCGTCAGCTTCCATGGCTACGCGGAGGATGCCGCTGTCAACATGACCGCACTCGAGCGCATTCCGGACATCAGCGGATGGCTGCTCGTCGCCGCGCAGGCGCTCCATCCCTTCTACACGAAGAACGACCGCGTCGTGGCCAGCTGGATGACGCGGCAGGACCGCGAGCTGGCGATTGCCGACAACATCCGCTACGTGGCGTCGATCGTCGCCGCAGTGCGGGACGAGTTCAGGATGAGGCCGCCAATCGCGTTCGCCGGCTTCTCGCAGGGCGGCGCCATGGCATATCGGGCCGCCGCTCACGTCGGCGGCGCAGGGGTCATCGTTCTTGCCGCGGACGTGCCTCCCGACGTGGCGGCAGGTCTTCCGCCTGTCCTGATCGGCCGCGGCCGCAGCGACACCTGGTACTCCGCGGACACACTGGCGGCCGACCTGCAGCGGCTGCGCGGCATGGCGGTCGACGTGGACGCCTGCGTGTTCGACGGCGGACATGAGTGGACCGACGAGTTTGCCGCGGCCGCCGGCCGTTTTCTGAATCGCATCGATCGGAAGGCCTGACAGCGTTAGAATCCGCGACCATGTCCGACATTTCCCGCAGAGGATTCTTCGGCGCCGCGACAGCAGCAGCGATCGGCACGACCATCGGCCCGGCGGTCCCCGAAGCGGGCGCGCAGACACCAGCCGCTCCTCCACCGGTCGACGAAACGATCGCACTCGTGAACGGCCGCATCCACACGATGGACGGCCGGAGCACCGTCGCGCGTGCCGTCACCATCAGGAACGGGCGATTCATAACGGTTGGCGATGCCGCCCCGCGGAACATCCCGAACATGCGTACCATCGATCTCGGCGGACGCACTGTCGTGCCGGGATTGATCGAGGCGCACGTGCACATCGTCAGCCTCGCGAACCGGCCCGGTTATCACACCATCCTCGAGAACACGACGTCGATCCGCGAAATCCAGGACACGCTTGCGGCTCGCCGCAAAGAGGTTCCGGAGGGGCAATGGATCACGTCGATGGGCGGTTTCCATCCGAACCAGTGGGCGGAGCGCCGCCGCCCGACGCGCCGAGAGCTGGATGATGCCGTGCCGGACCGTCCGGTGCTGCTCTACGAGCGATTCACGGGGCCGGCAGTCACGAACAGCCTGGGCAAGAAGCTGTTCGACGCGATGGACGCCGCGGCCCCGGTCCATCCGGACATCAAGCCGGTCGCCGTGGCAGACGACGGTGCTATCGCCGCGGCCGGGTTTGCGGGCGGGGGACCCGCGGCAAGCGCTCTGTTTCACTTGCGTCGCCTGCAGACTGCCGGCGACAAGCTGCGCAGCACCGCGGAGGCCATGGCGTATTCGACCCAGGTCGGGTTGACCGCGCACCTCGATCAGGTCCTCTTCCCCACGCCGGGCCCGCTGCACCCCGGACAGATCCTCTCGAACCTCGATCACTATCGGATGTACGACTCATGGCAGGCGATGCACCGCGACGGGAAGGCCACGGTCCGCCTGCAGATGAACTTCCTGCACAACCAGAACGATCCGGCGCTGCCCGAGCTCAAGGAGCGGCTGCGCAACCAGTTCCAGTTCTTCGGCGACAACATGCTGATGACCGGCTCGATCGGCGAATGGGCGGCGCCTCTCGGCGCCGGCCCGGTATGGGCGGAAGCTCAGCGCCTTGTCGGCCAGGCCGGGTGGCGCAACGAGAACAGCGTTCAGGATCTGAAGGGCCTGCAGCAGGTCGTCGACGCGTACGAAGCCGTCAACAAGCAGTTCCCCATCACCACGCTGCGCTGGGTCGTCCACCATGTGCCGGCGGTGACGCCCGAGCTCCTGTCGCGTCTCCGCGCGCTCGGCTGTGGCGTCCAGATGGCGGCGTTCCGATGGGTCACGTCGACCGATCCGAAAGTGATCGTCGGCGCGCCGTTCCGCACGATCGTCGATCACGGAATCCAGGCCGGCATCCACGGCGACGGCGTGCACATCGCCCCGCTGAACCCGTGGCTGCACATCTACTTCGCGGTGACCGGCGTCAACTCGTTCGGCGCGAGAGTCAACGGGGATCAGCAGATCACCCGTCAGGAAGCGCTGCGCCTGTTCACGCGCGGCAACAGCTGGTTCCTGCGCATGGAGGACCGGATCGGGACCATCGAGCCGGGCAAGCTGGCTGATCTGGTGGTGTTGAACAGGGATTACTTCGCGGTGCCGGATGCGGAGATCAAGCAGATCCGCTCGGTGATGACCGTCGTCGACGGCCGAATCGTGCACAACACTATGGCCCGGAAGTAATTGACCGTCCTTGGGCCTTAGTGCTTGGTTCCTGGTCCGTCCTTTGTCCCTGGTCCGTCCGTGGTCCTGGGTCCTTCGTCCATCATGACGTCTGACGCCCGCTTCTATTAACGGACCAAGGACATAGGACCAAGGACGGACCAAGGACCACGAACGGACCCTGCACTAAGGACCAAGGACCAGGGACTTCAGATCCCCCGAATCATCGGCCTTCCAGCCGTCGAGAACGGCCAGGGCATCGATACCAGCATCAACACCAGCGCGAGGCCAAAGAAGATCGCAGCGGCGAAGTGCTTCCGCGGCGACTCCGACGATTTCTTGATGCGCACCCGTCCGACGTGGACGAACGCCGTCGCCACCAGCATGCCGATGACGTGTTCCACCGCCCAGAAGCGGATGACGGCGTCGGCCATCGAGCCCGCCATGTCCCTCCATGCCGCGATCGTGAACGAGCTGAAGAAGAAATACAGCAGCAGCCCGACGACGACCTGCAGATCGACCGCGATGACAAACCAGCGGCTGGCTGATTCGTCGGCCGGCGTCCACGGCCGGCGGGTGAACCGGCCGGCGGCGGCGCGGGCGAAGGCATAGGCGCCAACGAGCAGCACGGCCCAGCGGAGCCAGGAATGAACGACGAGCAGCGCTTCATACATGCGGATATTGTGGCGCGAAAACGCCGGCGCGGCGCGGGCGTACTGACGTTCGTGTGCAGCGGCGTATAGCGCTAATAAAAATCATGCGCGTCAACAGACGCCCCACCGGACATCCCTTCCACGCGCTCGGCACGTACCGACAGCACGCCATCCTGGTGCTGCAGCACGCCGTCGACGATGAGGAAGGGCTGGCGGACGACGGTCATCCGGTGCCGATCGAACAGATCGGGACGGATAATCACGTTCGAGATGCCGGTCTCATCCTCGAGCGTCAGAAACACGAACCCCTTGGCCGTACCCGGCCGCTGCCGTGTGATCACCATCCCCGCCACACGCACCCGCCGTCCGTTCTTCGCGTTCGGCAGGTCCACGGCGCGCAGCACGCCGCGCAGCGACATCTCGCCGCGGCGCAGCGCCATCGGATGCGGCCCGATGGTCAGGCCCATGCCGGCGTAGTCGGCCCGGAGGCGTTCGTCGGGGTTCATGGGCGGCAGTGGTGAGGTCGGTGGTTGGTGGTCGGTGGTGAGTGGTTCCATTGGGATTTGGGGTTTGGGATTTGGGGTTTGGGAGTTGTCCTCCTCGCCCGCATATAACTCACCCGCGGGCCGAACCGCCCGCTCGACCTGCCACAGCGCGCTGCGGCGCTCGTTCGTGAACTCGTTGAGCGCGCCGATGTCCGCCAGCGTCGTCAGCTCGTCGCGCCGCAGGCCGGTTCGCTGCACGACGTCCTCGATCGACCGGAAGCGGCCGGCCGGCCGCAGCAGTACCGTCCATTCGTGCGAACAGATATTGCAGAAGCAGGTCCGGTCTGCGCGCGTGTCGCGCACGACCTCGATCAGGGAATCATCGTCCGATCCGCATTTCACGCACAGCAGCGGGGGCGCCAGTGTCTTCGTTCGATCGAATGCAGCCATCGCCTGTCCCACGTCCTTCCGCAGACCGTTCACGTACATGAAGCCGATCCGGATCGCCCCGTCGTCTTCGACGCGGCACAGCCAGTCGGACTGCTGGACGTCGATTGGATGGAAGCGCACGCCGCGCCGCTGCGCGTCCTTGACGAGCGACGCCGGGTGGTAGAACCCCATCGGCTGGTTGTTGAGCAGCGCGGTGTAAAACGCCGCCGGGTAATGCACCTTCAGATATGCGCTCGCATAGGCCAGCAGGGCGAAGCTGGCGGCATGCGATTCGGGGAATCCGTACAACGCGAACGAGGTGATGGAGTTGATGATCCGCTCGGCCGTCGCGCCGGTAATGCCGTTGCGCGCCATCCCCTCGCGCAGCTGCACTTCGATCTGCCGCATCCGCTTCTCGGAGCGCTTGAACCCCATGGCGCGCCGCAGCTCCTCGGCCTGACCGCCGGTAAATCCCGCGGCCACCATCGCCATGCGCAGCAGCTGCTCCTGAAACAGCGGCACGCCCAGCGTGCGCGCCAGCACCGGCTCGAGGCACGCGTGCAGCGGCACGACCGGCTCGCGGCCGGCGCGGCGATTCAGGTACGGATGAACCATGTCGCCGACGATCGGACCGGGCCGGATGATCGCGACCTCGACCACGATGTCGTAGAAGCACGTCGGCTTGAGCCGCGGCAGCGTGGCCATCTGCGCCCGCGACTCGACCTGGAAGACGCCCACCGTGTCGGCCTTCTGCAGCAGGTCGTAGACCTGCGGATCGTCCGCCGGGATATGCGCCAGGTCGAACGCCGGCGACGAACCGCGGAGGCGCGGAAGCGCGGAGGTTTGTTGATCAGAATTGCTCCGCGTCTCAGCGTCTCCGCGGCCCGTGGAATTCACCAATGTGATGGCGTCCTGCAGTACGGCCATCATCCCGAGCCCGAGCAGATCGACCTTGACGATGCCCATGTCGGCGCAGTCGTCCTTGTCCCACTGGATGACGACGCGCCCGGGCATGCTTGCCGGCTCGAGCGGCACGACCGCGTCGAGCTCGCCCTGACAGATCACCATCCCGCCGGAGTGCTGCCCGAGATGCCGCGGCAGATCCTGGATGCGCATCCACAGCTCCGCGAACGTGCGCATCCGCGGCCTGTCGAACGACAGGCCGGCCGCTTCGAGGTTGCGGCCGAGCGTCTCGTTCGGGTCGGTGAACTCGAAGTTGTTCATCACCTTGGCGAGCCGATCGATCTCGTCCTCCTTCAACGAGAGCGCCTTGCCGACTTCGCGGGCGGCGCTGCGGCTCCGGTAGGTGATCACGTTGGCGGTCATGGCCGCGCCCAGCCGGCCGTACTTGCCGTAGACGTGCTGGATGACCTGCTCGCGACGGTCGCCGCTCGGCAGATCGAGGTCGATATCCGGCCATTCGCCGCGCTCTTCCGACAGGAAGCGTTCGAACAGCAGATCCATCTTGATCGGATCGACGGCCGTGATGCCGAGGCTGTAGCAGACCGCGCTGTTGGCGGCCGATCCGCGCCCCTGCACGAGGATGTCGTGCTGGCGGCAGTAGTTGACGATGTCCCAGACGATCAGGAAGTAGCCGGCGAGATCGAGCTTCTCGATCAGATCGAGCTCGCGGGCGATCTGCGCGCGGGCGCGATCGTGATACGGCTGATAACGATTCCGCGCGCCGGCGTCGGTGATGTGCCGCAGGAACGACATCTCCGTCTCGCCGTCCGGCACCGGATACGCGGGGAACCGGTATCCGAGATCGTCCATCGTGTACTCGAGCCGTTCGGCCAGCGCCATCGTCCCGGCCAGGGCGTCGGCGCGATCCGCGAAAAGCTGCGCCATCACGTCCGGCGATTTGAGATAGCGCTCCGCATTGCGCGCCAGGCGGCGGCCTGCGGCGTCGAGCGTCGTCTTGTGGTGCACGCAGGTGAGCACGTCGAACAGCGGTCGATCGTCAACCGCGGCAAAGCGGACGCCGTTGGTGGCCACGATCGGAACGCGAAACGCGCGCGCCAGGCCGGTCAGCGCAACGAGGTCCGACTCTTCGTCGCGCAGCAGATGCCGCTGCAGCTCGACGCAGACGTTGGCACGGCCGAACAGGCCGACCAGGCGATCGAGCAGCCCACCCACGCCGTAGTGATGCGCATCGAGCACCGGCCGGCCGGCCAGCGCCACCAGGCCGGTCGTGAAGCCTTCGAACTCCTCGATGGCCAGCGCGCCCTCGCCCTTCGCTGCGCGCATCTTCATGCGTGTCACGAGGCGGCAGAGGTTGCGATACCCGTCCGCTGAAGCTACGAGGACGGGTAATCGCCAATGTTGATTCGAGATCTGTGATTTGGGATTGGTTGGTGAGTGGTGATTTGTGATTTGGGATTTGGGGTTTGGGATGTGGGATGTGCTTTCGATCGTCAGCTCGGCCCCGATGATCGCCTTCAGCCCCGCTTGCTGCGCGGCTTTATGGAATCGCGGCGCGCCGTAGACGCCATCGGCATCGACGAGCGCCAGCGCGGAATATCCGAGCGCCGCCGCGCGCTCGACGAGCGTTTCGGGCAGCGAGGCTCCCTGGAGGAAGCTGAATGCAGAAGCGGCGTGGAGCTCGATGTACATGACTCAATCGACCACGCCCTCGACAAACCACGCATCACCATCCCGCTCACGAAACAGGCGATAGCTCACGCCATCGTGAAGCGCGACATCCCACTCATCCCGATCCCATCCGCCTTCGCCGCTGCGCGGCTTCGGCGCGACAGGTCCGTGTTCGCCGTTGCGCGGCTTCGGCGCGACAGGTCCGCCTTCGCCGCTGCGCGGCTTCGGCGCGACAGGTCCGTGTTCGCCGCTGCGCGGCTTCGGCGCGACAGGCGCCTCTTCCCACCAGGCGCCGGATGTCCGCCATGGGCCGGCGGCGGTCGCCACACGTCCGCCGCTGAAGCCGCGGCGATCGATCCATACGCGGACAGGACGGCCGTCCTCCACACGCACGCGCGCGGGCATGGCAGTCCGGAACCGGCGCAGCGCCACTACGGGAGCCGCGGCCGCAGTCACTTCCACGACACACCGAGGCACTGAGGCATCGAGGTGTGTAACTAAATTTCTTGTCTCGGTGTCTCGGTGTCTCGGTGTGTCGTGTCTCGAGTGAATGACGATCGAGTCACGCGGCGCGAACGGCTTCATCGCAAACGCCCCGGGCCGCCAGCTGTCGACGAGCTCCGGCGATCCGCAGCGGCCCTCCCCCATCAGGGCGGCCAGGCGGGCGGCAAGCGTCGAGAGGTTTTCCGGCGACGGAAGCGGGCGCGTGAGCAGCGAGAACTGCACAACCCGGCCGGGCGTCGGATCGATGGCCACGGTGATCCGATCGATCGCCGCATCCGGTGGATGCGACTCGAGATCGAGCAGCGCGAGCGTCCGCAGCGTCCGCGCATCGCGCATCGGCGCCGGCAGCTCGAGCGATCGCTCGTGCACGGCACGCGTGACGAGGCGGAGCCGGACGTGCAGAACGGCTGCTCCGCGATCGCGCCGCTCGAGATGAGCGGAGAGCGGCTCCATCAGACGCCCCAGCACGAACGACAGCGGCTCGAGTCCTTCGATCGGCCACTCGAGCTCCAGCGTCTGCTCGAACCGTTCCTCGGGGACGGCTGCGACGAGCGGACGTCGATCTTCACCGCGCGCCACGCGCTGCCACTCGACGCCCGCGGCTCCCAGCCGTGCTGCCACTTCATCTGCCGGCAGCGCGGCGAACTCGCCCAGCGTCCGCAAGCCCCACTGCCGCAATGTGGTGGTTGGTGGTTGGTAGTTAGTGGTTGGTGGTTGGGATTTGGGATTTGGGTTTTGGGTTTTGGGATTTATCAACTCGTCCAGCAGCAACAGCGGCAGCTCCGACAGCGCGTCTGCCTCGGTTCCTGGCTCAACGACCGTAATCCCTGCTCGATGGTGGACAAACAGCTGCGCGGCCGTACGTGTTCCCGCAATCGCGACGCGCACCCGCAGCCCGCGGTCCGCCGCCGTCCGCCGCAGTTCATCGGCAATCGTCCGCGCGTCGCCGAACAGCCGCGCCAGGCCGCTCAGGTCAAGCGTGATCTCGCGCGGGCCGCATACTTCGATGCGCGGCGAGAACTCGCGCGCCACGCTCTCCAGCACGACATGATCTGTTCCCTCCGCCGCATACAACGCACCGAACACGCTTCGTCTCCACGAGCCACGAAGGCACGGAAACACGGAGAGAAAAATTCAATCTCCGTGACTTCGTGTCTCCGTGGCAATCAATAGTCGTTAGCCACAGCAGTAAAGCGGACTTCCCCGTCAACGCGCCGGCGTGGCGACACAACCCGAATCTCTGTTTCAAGCCCTGTCACACGATGGCCGCGCCCTGTCTGCTGAGAACCTGTCTGCTGAGAACTTCCTGTCTGCTGAGAAGTCCATGTCGTCTGCCCCGTGCACATCACCGTCAGCCCGCCGGCACTCCGCGCCAGCGGCTCCGGCGTCACCAGCAGACACGCGGTATCGCTTCCTTCGACGATGCGCTGCAGGCGCAGCCAGGTGGTGAACGGCAGGCTCCTGAGCAGACGCGGATGCATATCCGCGAGATCGATGGCGACAATCGCGAACCCGCCGGCCTGCAGGACGAGGGTGAGCGCCTTGATGGCGCGCTCGAGGACGCGATCGCACAGGCGTGTCCTGAGCGAGTGCAGCGGGTCGAAGGACTCGCCGCGAATCCACAGCAGACGATCGAGATCGATGCCGGCGGCCGCCGCACTGGCCACCTCCAACCGATCGCAGGTGTCGACGAGCGCCGCGATTTCGCCCCCGCGCGTCGCCGTGGCGAGCAGTTGAAGAAGGAGCGTGGTGCGGCCGGAGGAAGGCGAGCCCGCAATCTCCGAAACCTGGCCGCGTGGCAGTCCGCCGCGAAGCACCGCGTCGATGGCCTCGACGCCGAACGGGATGAACGCCGCCGCATCGCTGCGTTCGAGCGGCGGCAGCGCGGAGGTCAGCGTTCGATCGAGCTTCCGCTCCCGAAGTGCCGTTTCAATGAGCGCCAGCGCGTTGTTGTTCGCCATATTTTCGCCAGCGCACGACTATAGGCGAACAAGAGGCGAAAATACAAGGAGAGCTTGAGAAAATACATGCAAGGGCTAGGAAGTGCTCGAAAGGCTCAGCTTTAAGGGCGGAAGTATTCCTGTTATGGTTGGCGACGATTCATTCGCCGGGTTATGTCGCTGACTACTTCCGCAACCGTCCTCGTCGTCGAGGATGACGCCGCGACGCGCGAAATGTATCGCCAGGCACTGGCTGCATCCGGGCACCGCACGATTGCCGTCGCCGACGGCCTCGGCGCCCTGCGCTTTATCGAGGG
>Ga0247825_10001119_pt1 | contig 17477 bp, 15 predicted proteins | sample 13C_Vanillin_Day_FD_194413 | JGI IMG/M metagenome (GOLD analysis project Ga0247825, IMG submission 194413) | Soil microbial communities from agricultural site in Penn Yan, New York, United States - 13C_Vanillin_Day48 | ecosystem: Environmental > Terrestrial > Soil > Agricultural land | place... | reverse complement strand
GTGTGCCAACCCGAGGTGCCCCCGGGCGGCTGCTCGCGAAGAAAAGCGTGGGCACACCGACGTCGTCGTTCTCGAAGTAGCTGGGTCCGAAATCTCCTCCAGGGCTATTGACACCCGTGCCGAGGTTCACCGCCGGCTGCCATCCCAGGTCGTCGCGGGTATGGGCCCGCCACGACACCCAGATGTCGATGCCCCCCGCTCCACCTGCGCGGTTGGTCGCGAACAAGAGCAAGTGACCATCGCGTGAGAGAGCCGGTGAGCGTTCGTTCGCATTGGTGTTGACCGATGCTCCGAGGTTCATGGGCACACCCCACGGAGCGTCGCGACTCTCACGCCGAGACACCCACAGGTCTTCTCCATCGAATGGGCCCGGTCGGTTGGAGCCGAAGTAGAGGCTGAGGCCGTTCTTCGAGATCTCGGGCAAGAACTCCTCGAAGGCCGAGTTGACGTTCTCCCCGAGATTGACCGGGACGGTCCACTCCCCGAATGGTTTCGCGGTCTGGACGGGAGCGATGTCGAGCAGGCCCACCGCGATGAGGACGACGAGACTGCAGGCTGGAACTCTCCAGTGATGACGCGTCATGGGCACTCCTTTCAAGACTCTCAAGGCACCACGTGGCGCCGGCCCGGAGGGTGCGGGCGCGCCCGTTGCGGGTACGCGCCAGCCTCGATCAGCCCGCCGGGCCGATCAAGCGGCGAAGCCGGGCATCCCCCCGATACCGTGCAATGCCGTGGTTTGCCGCTCTGATGCTGCGCGACTAGAATCGGGTCGAACGACGGGTGTTCGCACAGGAGTTGGCCAGATGACACAGGAGCCTTCGCCAGCGGCATCGAACGGTCCCGCGCCTGGCGCCTCGGACCGCCTGGACTCGTGGAAGGAGGTGGCCGCCTACCTGAAGCGAGATGTCACCACGGCCCAGCGTTGGGAACGTCGAGAGGGGCTGCCGATCCGTCGGCACCTGCACGACAAGCAGGGCTCGGTGTACGCATTCCAATCCGAGCTCGACGCCTGGCAGAGAGCCCGCACATTGCAGAGCGAGCAGTCAGGGGGTCCCCCAGCACGTGTCGTCGAACCACCGCGCCCCGACCCAGAGAGCGCGGGCGTGCCAGCAATTCCCGCTGTTGATCGACTCACGGTTTCGCCCCGTCAGTGGCTTGGTCGTCTCTCAGTCGTCGCCGTGTTGGTGGGACTCTTGGTGGCCTCGGTCTCGTTCGGCGTCGCACGAGGCCGCGGATCTTCGACCGCGTCGCGGATCACATCGCTCGTCGTCCTTCCGCTCGACGACCTCTCCGCCGATCCGGCCCACGCCTACTTGGCAGCGGGACTCACCGAGGAACTCACCGCCAGGCTGGCGCAGCTCCGATCGCTTCGCGTGGTGTCGCGGACGTCGGCTATGGCGTTCGAGGGCCGCCGTGTGGCACTTCCCACAATCGGGCAAGAGCTGCAGGTGGATGCGGCGCTCGCGGGGAGCGTCCGGTACCAGGACGGCCGCGTCAAGGTCTCCATTCAGTTGCTTCACGCGCCCACGGACACCCATCTGTGGACCCGCGACTTCGAGCGAGAGGCGGCGGATCTCCTTCAACTGCAGAGCGATGTGGCTGCAGCGGTCGCCAACGAGGTTCGCGTACAGATCACGCCGGAGGAGCTGGCTCGTCTTACCTCCGTACCGGCCGTGAATCCAAAGGCCCACGAAGAGTATCTGCTCGGACGCTATCTGCTGTGGAAGTTCATCGAAGAAGACCGGCTGCGGGCGATCGAACATTTCCATCGCGCCATCAGCCTGGCTCCTGAGTACGCGGCGCCGTACGCCGGTCTCGCGCACGCGTGGTGGATGCGCGGCGTCTTAGGTCCGCTCAGCCTCAAGGAGGTGGCCTCCCCGGCCAGGGACGCGGCGCTGCAGGCGTTGGCACGTGACGACCGCCTGGCTGAAGCGCATGCGGCGCACGCGTACGTGCAGGGAATGTTCGACTGGGACTGGGGGGGTGCGGAAGCGACGATCGAACGTGCTGTCGAGCTCGAACCGAACAGTGTCGATGCTCGATACGTGTACGCCTTGCTGCTGATGGCCATGGGACGTCTCCCCGAAGCGATCTCGCAGATCGAACGTGCCGCAAGCGTCGATCCACTGTCGGCGCAGGTCCAATCCACCTTCGGTCGGATTCTCTATCGTGCCGGTCGTCTTGACGAGGCGGTCGCGCGTCTGAACCGTGCGGTCGAACTGGAACCGCGAAACTCCGGAACGTACAGCCGACTCGGGGACGTCTACGATCAGATGGGGCGAGGGGACGAGGCGCTGCGGATGTTCGAGAAGGCGCGCTCGGTCAGCCAGCGTCCGATAGCGGCCTACGGCGCGCAGGTCGCGCGGACCTATGCGCGGATGGGCCGGACGCAAGACGCCCGAGAGCTGCTGGCGAACCTCCAGCTTCGTGATGGCGTGGGGACTGCCGCCGTGCACACCGCGCTTGGGGATCTCGATGCGGCGTTTGCTGCACTGTTTCGGGCCGTCGAGGCGCGCGACGAGGGGCTCCTGTTCATCAAGTCCGAGCCCAACCTCAAGGGTCTACACGCAGACCCCCGCTGGGCGGGACTGCTGCAGCGCATGCGTCTCGGTAACAGTTGAGCGGGCGCGAGCAGGCGGGCGCCCCGCGCTGGCGGGAACCGGTCGAGAGTCAGGTCAAGCTGCCGAAGTACGCCATGTGGCCCGGGTACGAAGCGAACCTGCCGTTCGTGCTACGACGCTACTGAACGGCCTCTGGGGTCGCGAAACCTAGGTCGACACGGATTGTCGGACGACCCCGTCATGCGGCACGAGTGTTGCCGCCGACGATGGTAGGATCGCCGCGTTGGCGTCAGGGTGACGCTGCGACTGCAGGAGATCCCGGAAGGAATCGCGCCGATGGAACCGCAGCCCCTCGAAGAGGTCGTCAGAAACGTAGACATGCGCCTCACGCGCGTAGAGCAGATTCTGCCAACTCTCGCCACGAAGGAAGACCTGCGGGTAGCCATCGCAGAGGCGATCGCCCCCCTCGCCACGAAAGTGGAACTGCAGGAGGCGATTGCGCCCCTTGCCACGAAGGTGGAACTGCAGGAGGTTCGATCCGAGCTTCGGGAGGAGATGCGTCATGAAGGTGAGCGCACCAGGCGCCACTTCGACGTCGTGGCCGAACGTCTCGAGGGTCACATCCGGCTGATTGCGGAAGGCCAGGTGCTGCTGCAGGAGCGGTTCGAAGACCTGCGAACCGACCTCAAGGCTGACATCGCACAACTCGACCGGCGCGTAATGCGCCTCGAGGCGGCACGGTAGCGGAACCCCGCTCGAGCGCCCGCGAGAAGGAAGCTCCGACCCGTCGTGATCGTACAGTAGGGGGATGAGCGCAGTCCTCGAACGCTTCCTCCGCTACGTCAAGTACGACACACAATCAAACGAGTCGTCCCAGACCTACCCGAGCACCTCGACGCAACTTGTGCTGCTCGAAGCGCTCGCCCGAGAGCTCGAAGCGCTCGATGCGATCGATGTCTGCATGGACGAACACGGATACGTCACCGCCACGGTGCCGGCCACATCACCAAAGACGAACGTTCCTACCATCGGCTTCATCGCGCACGTGGACACTTCGCCGGAGATGAGCGGCGCGGGCGTGAAACCGATCGTCCATCAACGCTATAACGGTCGTGACATCGTCCTGCCAGACGACCCGACCGCGGTACTACGGCATTCCGAGAATCCCGCGCTCACCGAGCGCATCGGCGACGACATCGTGACCGCCTCCGGCACGACGCTACTGGGAGCCGACAACAAAGCAGGCGTTGCTGAGATCATGACGGCCGTGGAGTATCTGATGGCTCATCCGGAGATTCCGCACGGGGTCGTCCGTGTCGCGTTCACGCCAGACGAAGAGGTGGGACACGGCACAAAGTACTTCAATGTGTCTGAGTTCGGTGCGCAGCATGCCTACACGATGGATGGCGGCAGCCGCGGCGACCTGGAGTGGGAGAGCTTCTCCGCCGACGCGATGACGGTGACATTCATCGGCTTCAATACACACCCTGGGTATGCGAAAGGCAAGATGGTCAACGCCATCAAGGTCGCCGCAGCGTTCATCGATTCGCTCCCCGACGATCAGCTCTCACCAGAGACGACCGACGACCGCAGCGGATTCGTTCACCCGTATTCGACGCAGGCCGGCGTGGATCGCACGTCCGTTCGGCTTATCGTCCGCGACTTCGCGACCTCAGGATTGAAGGCAAAAGAGGATCTGCTGGTGTCGCTCGCCGAACAGGCGGCATCACGTTTTCCTGGAGCGCGCGCAGAGTGGTCGATCGAAGAGCAGTACCGCAACATGCGAGAGGTGCTGGACCAGCACCCTGGGGTGGTTGACCATGCTCGCGAGGCCATCCGGCGTGCAGGACTCGAGGTTCGCGAACGTCCGATCCGTGGCGGCACCGACGGATCGCGGCTGTCGTTCATGGGCTTGCCGACGCCGAATATCTTCGCCGGCGAGCACAATTTTCATTCCCGCCTCGAATGGGTTTCCGTGCAAGACATGGAGAAGGCCGTCGACGTCATCGTCCATCTCGCACAGGTGTGGGAGGAGCGAGCCGGCGACTAGGCGCCGAAGGGAAATACCTTGAAGAACTGCAGGAAGAACGTCACGGCAATCACGTAGGCAGTCACGGTGAGGGCCCGGGACCGACCAGTGGCCAGAGCCAGGATCGCCGCCGCGATGAAACCAAGGCCTATCCCGTCGGCGATGCTGAAGAAGAGCGGGATGCCCACCAGGGTCAACACCGCCGGCGCGGCCGTCGCGAAATCCCGCATGTCGATCTCGGCGACCGACTGCAGCATCAGGACGCCCACAATGATGAGAGCCGGCGCGGTGGCGGCCGCCGGCACGGCGAGAATCAGGGGCGTGACGACAAGCGCGAGCAGGAAACACGCCGCCGTCGTGAGCGTGGAGAGCCCCGTGCGCCCACCGGCCTCCACGCCAGACGCCGACTCGACATAGCTCACGACGGTCGACGTGCCAAGCAGGGCGCTTATCATGGCGGCGAGCGAATCGGCCACGAGCACGCGACCGACCTTGGGCAGCTTGCCCTGCGCATCGAGAAAACCTGCGCGCTTCGTTACGCCGATGAGCGTACCGATGTTGTCGAACATGTCCACGAGCAGGAGCGTGAGCACGAGCGGCAGCGCCGTGAAGAAGGCGTTCGCGCTCCGTAGGAACCCGAAGTCGAGCGCGAGTATCAGGGGCGCCGGCGACGCAGGCCAGGCGAACGGCGATGCAGGGAGGGACGTCAGCGATCCTCCCTGACCGTTGGACACGAAGGCTCCCGCGAGCGCCGCGCCCAGAATGCCAAGCACGATGGCGCCCGGCACGCGACGCGCCATGAGCACAGCTGTGAAGGCGAGGCCGCCCAGACACAACGCCGCGGACCCACTGGTGAAGTCGCCGTGGGTGACAAACGTGGCGGGGCTCGCGACGACCACACCGCCGTTCTTGAGACCGATGAACGCAATGAACAGTCCGATGCCGCCCGTGATGGCGAGCGTCAGCGAATGAGGAATCGCATCAAGGACCTTCTCGCGAACCCCGCTCAACGACAGCGCCAGGAAGATCGTCCCGTTGACGAACACCATGCCGAGCGCCTGCTGCCACGGGATGCCTGCTCCCAAACAGATCGTGTAGGTGAAGAAGGCATTGACCCCCATGCCCGGGGCGAGGGCGAGCGGATAGTTGGTCAGGAGAGCCATGAGGGCCGTGGCGGCTGCCGCGCTCAGTGCGGTCACGGTCACGAGTGCGCCCCGATCCATGCCTGTCTCCGCCAGGATGCCCGGGTTGACGGCCAGGATGTAAGCCATCGCCGCGAAGGTCGTGAGCCCGGCTTGGAGTTCGCGACCGACCGTCGTGCCGCGGGCGTGAAGCTGGAAGTAGCGAGAACAGGCGTCGGAGGTCATCGTCTGATGCGCGAGGATGCGGGAGGGGGACTCTACGTCTTCGTCTTCGCGGGGCGCACGCTGGCTCGAACGAGCCGATCGGTCACGGCAATCTTTCGAGCCACGTCCATGCCCGAGATCACCTTGCCGATGATCGGATGCTTGCCGTCGAGCTGTGGCTGGGCGGTCAGGCAGATGAAGAACTGACTATCCACGGTGCTGGCATCGCCCAGGTGCGCCAGGGAGACCGTGCCGGCCACATGTTTTCGCGTCCTCGAGAGTTCCGAGACGCCCACCGGAGTTCCACTCGAATAGCTGCCCCAATTCTCCCGCTTCGTGAAATCGCGCGTTGTGGGATCTCCGATCTGGATCACGAAGCTCGGCACCACACGGTGGAAACGGAGTCCTGCATAGAAGCGTTTCTGCACGAGCGCCAGGATGTGGGCGACGGCCTTGGGCGCCGTGTCGGGATACGTCTCGAACTCGATAATCCCCTTTGCGGTTTCGAGCACGACTATCGAACCTGCGCCAGGCGCGGCGACAGGCGTCTGCGCATGCGCGCCGAACGTAGCCAACGCCACGCCAACACTCGGCAAAATCGCGACACGACGAAGCACGCGCAACATATCAAGGTTGTAGCCGTCGAGACCGTTAGCTGCCCGGCTTCTTCAGGGACTTGTAGTAGTCGTCGATGGGTTTGAAGGGTCCGTACTTGTGTTGGTCCTGCGGGAAACTGTCGGCATAGGGACCATAGCCGTTGTCGATCGGTTTGAGCGCACGGTCCGGATAGTCGTTCGCCAGGTTGGGCATCTCGGGCCGCGGCTGGCTGTTCACATACGCGGCCACGTCGAAAGCTTCACCGTCGGTCAAGTCGGGCTGGCCGAGCGGCATCCTCGCCTTGACGAATCTCGAAGCGGTCAGCACCCGTGCCATGCCGGCGCCGTCGTTGTAGCTGTTCGGCCCCCAGAGCGCCGGGAACAGGTACCCCTTACGTACGTCCTCCGTGGCAAGCAACCCGCCACCGTCGGTCCCATGACAAATGCTGCATCTCTCGGTGTACACCATCTGTCCGGCGCTCAGATCGGCGCGACGATCAGGCGTCTTGAAGGCAGGTGGTTCGTCCGGCTTTTTCGAGGCCGCACCCATCGCGGCGTAGTCCGCGCCGAGCGATCGAAGGTACGACGCCATCGCGATCATCTCCGGACTGTCCATGGGTAGCGGCTTACCGTTCATGCTGCGCGTCATGCACTCGTTGATGCGGTCTTCGATGTCGGTCATCGTACCCGCGCGCCCCGAGAAGCGTGGATAGTGCTCGGTGGTCTGAAGCAACGTGAGGGTGCCCGGATCGGTGCCGATGTTCAGGTGGCACGACGCGCACGCAAGTCGGCTCGTGATGAAACGTCGCTCGGGATCGGGGTGATCCTGTCCGAGCAGCTCCGGTGTTTCGCGGAGCAACCGTCGTCCGTATTCTGCTGTCGCCACCACGGGCGCGGCGCTCGCTTCGGCCACCTGCTCCCGACCCAGATACAGCGTCGCACCCACGACCCCGGCGCCGATGAGGCAACAGACCACGATCGCGGCGCCAAGGCCGCTTCGCTCGGCTCGCTCTTGGTGGATGGTCATTGGGAGTCGATCCCCTTGCGGTCGCCCGCAGGTTGTGCGCGATCATACCGCTGCACGGCCGTCAGAAAATGGTACTTGGGACGCTCGATCCACTTTCTCAGATCTGGCCGGAGGGCCCAGGCGACCACGAAAGCCAGGGTCGCAGCAGCCGACGCGCCGACGATGATGTCGGTAATCATCGCCCGCTCCCGGGCGCGGCGCCGAAGAAGCCCCTGACGTAGTGGGCCACGGCCAGAATCTCCGCGGCATCGAGGCGCGAGGTCCACGGCGCCATCGGAGTACCATCCACACCATTTCTCAGCGCGCGAAGGCTCTCGTCGAGGCTGGGACGCTGCTCGCGAAAGTTGGTGGGTGCCATGGTCAGCTCGGCGGCTGCCGGTCCCCGACCGTCGCCTTGTGGTCCATGACACTGCACGCAGTTGGAGCCGTATACACGCGCGCCTGCTTCCACCAGACTTTCCGGCAGCGGAGGAATAGGTCGCGTCACGCTGAACGCCTTGACGACGGCGCCGATCGCGGCCAGATCGTTCGGCGCATGGTCGCGCCACGCCGGCATCGAGCTTCCTGCAACCCCGTTCCACATGGCCTCGGCGAGCCTCGCATCCGAGTATTCGTGCTCCACAAGATTCGCCGGTCGAGGCCGCAACGAGGCTGCTCCAGGTCCGTCGCCCGCACCACCGCTGCCATGACAGCTCGCGCAATGGTCGGTGTAGAGACGTCGCCCGCGCGGCAGGGAGTCGTTGATGCCAGCGCGTGCGGAACGAAAGGTTGCCATAAGCTCCGCCGGTACGATGCCATCTCGACGTGTGCGGGCAGGATGAGCGTTGAGCGGCTCATGAAACGCCATCTGCGCCATCTCGTCGTCCGGGCAATTGCAACCCTCGCGCGCATGCGATTCACCTTCCGGGCCGGCGATCTCACGGGCGCGGCCAAGGGTTTCGAGGTACGCGACGAGATCGCGGGCATCCTGCCGCGGACGGGCGGCAGCCCCGTCGAAGAGCCAGGGATAAGGTGGCATGACCGACCCGGTTACAACCGTTCTCGGCGAATACAGGTGTGTGAAATGCCAGTCCTCAGAGCGACTCCCCGTCGCTCGCGACAGATCCGGACCAATCCGCCTCGTGCCCCACAGGTGCGGATAGTCGAGGTGCCCCTCCCACGCAAGCGTCGGCGCACCAAAGCGCGACATGTCGGCGTGGAGATACCGGACTTGCTGCGTGTGGCAATAGGCGCAGCCCTCTCTGCTGTACACGACACGACCTCGACGTGCACTCTCGCTCATTCCGAGCGCATTCTCGGGTGACATTGCCGCCGACTGCGCCTCCAGCACACGCTTCGGCCAGATGCCCAGTAGCGTTACTGACATCACGAAGAAGAGGACGCCACCCACGCTGGCCACCAGGTAAGCCATGCGAAGGGCCCGCCCGGGTGCAACACTCACGACGAACCTCCCGCGAGCGGCGCGAGTCGCGGCGAAATCTCGTCCACGGGCTCCGCATCGACACTGTCTTCGACCGTCGCGAGGCCGCCTCCCCGAGGTCCAGTCGTCAATCCGGCGAGCAGCGCAATGAACCCACCGGCTACAGGCACCGCCGCCAGCGTGCGAACCATCCAGTACGGCCGCGACGCCTGCACCGACTCGAGCCAGGGTGCACCCGACTGCCACAGCCGTCCCTGCACCACGCCGGCGATCGTCAGGTCCACGGCCATCATCGTCACGCCGAACGCAAGCAGCCAGAAGGCATGATCCACGAGACGCGCGTTGTATCGCACCCACCCGATCCGTTGCCATACGTGCACGAGCCCGCCCGCTGCGGCGAACGATGCGAAGCCGAGCATCGCCAAGTGTGAGTGCCCCACCACGAAGTCGGTGAAGTGCACGGTCGCGTTCACGGCCATCTGGGCCTGAATGGAACCCTGCAAGCTCACGATCAGATAGAACACGGTGCCGGCGGCAACGAACCGCAGCCCCACGTCTCGCGGTATCAGACCCGCCCCCTTGAGCGACATCAGCAGATTGGCCACGACGATGACGACGTCGACGCCGAGCAGGGTCGACGCGGCGATCGCGCCGATCTGCGCGGACATTGGGATGACCGAGAACACGTAGTGGTGCGTCCCGTTGAGGGGATAGAGAAAGAACAGCAGCCAGAAACCGAGCATCGACAGGAAGTGGCTGTAGATCGGACGGCGGGTGGCGGCGGGAATCACGAAATAGACGATGGCGAGTGCCAAGGGCGTGACGAAGAGCCCCACGGCATCATGGATCCACAGGCCGCTGAACGCGGCGCCGCTTGCCCCTGCCACAAACTCCGGGACGATGTTGCCCATCGGATAGGCCAGCAGCGTGAAGACGAGCCCGCCGATGATGTACCAGCTCGACACGTAGAGATAGTCGAGCCCGCGAGTGAAGAGCGGCGGCAGAAACTGGACTGCGGACAACACGAGCGCCGTCACCACAACGCCATCGATCATCAACGGGAACTCCGCCCATTCGAGGGGCTGGCTGACGCCGGACAGCACCAGCACCCACCCAGGCGCCATCACCGCGAAGTTCCAGAGCGCGAACAGCCATCGTCCGAGGCGAAGGCTCGTGACGCGGCGTCCGCTCAGCACAGGCACGGCGTGGTAGAGAAATGCGAAGAACGCGTTCCCTAGCCAGCCGAGCATGATGCCCTGTGTGTGGGCATAGCGCAGGCGGCCCCAGCTGAGCCATGGCACGCCGCCGCTGAAGTCGGGATAGAGAAACTGCAGGGATGCGACAACGCCGAATGTGACCGAGACGAGCAGCGCTACCAGAGCCGCGATGCCGTGCGCGTGCACCAGAGTGGTGTGCACCTCCGGCACGGCAGCCGGAACGGCTCGGTCAACCATGCAGCCACGTCAATTGATTTAGCGCACGCCACCCTATTCCTCGGCGAGGGTCCCGACTCAACGGGCCCCCAGGGCGGCTACGAGGCCCGATCCCCGGCATAGTCGTCGTGGACCTTCCCGGCCCAGAACGCGCGCTGCTCGGGCGTCAACTTGGCCCGTATGGACTTGATCGACTTCCCATCCGCGCCGAGCCTGAACTGATAGGCGTACCGCTCCAGGTTCGCCGGCTTCGCATCGGCCGGAATGTGCGCGCCGTGCGCACCGACTGAATTGAGGAATACCAGCATCCGATTGGGCCGGAACGCGACGTCGCCAGCGAGCTGACATCGCTCTTCCGAAATCCAGTGCGGCCTCGGCCCCTCCGCTTCGTTGTCGTCTGCCACCGTGAACAGCTGTGTGCCCCAGCGCTCGTCGTCACCCTTCCGTGCGAGGTACATGAGGCAGGTGATGAATCCCCATTTCGGATCGCGGTGAGGGTGGATCACGTAACCGGGACGACGCAGGAGAATACGACCATCCGAGCAGGTGATCCGCAGGTCCTCCAACGGCTGGTCACCCAGGACCGGCAGCTTCTCGCGAAGCCAGGCTGTCAACGGCTCGTGAAACTTGGCGAGCATCGTAGGCCTGATGATCCCTTCGGCCACGACCTTTGCCATGTGGCGCCAGACCTCCATCGAATATCGGGGCGCAAGATCGAGGGGCACGGTCAGCTGCTGCTTGTTCACCGGACGATCGGCGAAGAGCTCCGCCGGCGGAAGAGCCGCAATGAGGGCATCGTAGTAGGCAGCCGGCAGCAGGTCGTCGACCACGCAGTGCGGGAACGGGTGGTACTGCATCGGCGCCCTCGCGACTGCCGCCTGAATATGATCCGCGATCGGGGCGGTTCGAACGAGCGCGTCAAAACGGGAGATGTCGTCGTTCGAGTCGTACTCGGATTCGAACAGGGTTCGCAGCTGACGTTCCTGCCGGGTCACGTGGCCGAGCTGCGCCTTGAGCGTCTGCACCTCTTCGGTCAGCGTCTGCACTTGCTGTTGGAGCCGGTCGTCGTTCTTGGCGAGCTGCGCGATCGTACGCGGGCGCAGCAACTGCGCGGCGCGAAGCAATCGCGCCACAGCGCCGTTCCGATCGTGAGGGGAACGATCCGTCATTTCAGTGAGTCCTATTGTTCAGACGACAGCTGCGGTACGGGTACCCGCTGCCTCGTGCACACGCAACGGTTGCAGACGACGGCGACAATGAACACCCCTACGATTGATCATGAACGTGGCGGGCGCGTCCTCGAAGCCGAAGTTGATTGAGTACATGTGCTTCTTCAGCTTGTGGAAATGCAAGTACATCAGCTCGTGGGCCTCCGCGTCGTACGTCTTCCCACGGCACCACCACAGGTTACCACCGGGTCCGTTGGGAAGCGCCCGCTGATACTCGGCGCTGATGGTCAGTTGAGGGTCCCAGTAGATGCGTGGGAATGACTCAGGAGACGAGTCTTCCGCTCGCAGGTGCCGGGTAAACGGACGTTCGTCGAGTCGAAAATGGCGTGGGTCGGCCATGATGCGAATGGCATCCGGGACGATTTCGAAGGCCCGGTTCATCCGCTCGTTGTTACGAAACAGGGTGAAATGCCCGCACAATTTATAGTGGGTTGCCGATACGAGATCGTGTTCGGCCAGAAGACCATCGGTCATGAAATACCGGATGTCTCCCCAAATGACGTCGAGCTCGGAGTACGCCCAGAAGTCGAACGAGCGCAGGTCGTCGGCGAAGACCAGGCCGTAAGCTGGTTTGAGGTCGCTCAGCTTCTTGAGAAACGTCGGCTGCACGTCGATGGTCGCCCCGAGCGTCTCGGAACACCGTCTGTTGAACTCGTGAAGCTGCATGGGCTTGATTGCGACATTGGGCGGCACCGGACCAGCCACCTCGATGTCCGTGTAGATCAGCCAACGAACGTCTGGATTCTCGCGACACGACCGCATGAACGCCGGCAGCCAGACGGGAACATGGCCGAAATGGGTGGCCACGATCGCCAGACGAGGACGACTCGGTTTCAACTCGCCAGGATCATGGGAACTGGTCCGCGATGGGGACGGGGGCCCGGCTCGCAGCGGTCGATTGGCGCTTGATTCTCCGCCCTCGGCTGCCCGGCGCACGGTGCTCGGATTATTCGCCACGCAGGAAACACTGTCAATGCAGTGAGCACGCGCCGACGCGTCGTTGCCCGGCCGCGCGGTTGCACGTAGAATCCGGGGCGTTCATCGACGCCGCCGCATGATCACACTCGCTCGCGCGCTCGTCTGTTTCATGGTGCTGGGCGCCACACTCGTGGCTCAGTCCCCTGCACCCAACGACGCCATCTTCCGCTATCGCGGCGCGGATCGAGACGCACGTCTCGTCGAACGCGCGAAGCGTGAAGGCCGCGTGGTCCTCTACACGTCGCTCGCGCCAACGGAATCCCAGCCCCTCGCGGCCGCCTTCGAAAAGAAATACGGCGTCAAGGTGGAGCTGTGGCGTGCGCTGTCCGACCAGGTGGTACGACGCACGATCACCGAGGCGCAGGCACGCCGCCACGCCGTTGATGTCATCGAGACCAACGGTCCCGAGATGGAGATGCTGGCCCGCGAGAAGCTGCTGGGCGCGGTGTATTCGCCTCATATTGCAGACTTGCCGACGACGGCCGTCCCGGCACACCGATCCTGGTTTCCCGATCGCTTCAACTTCTACGTCGTCGCGTACAACACCACGAAGGTGCAGCGCTCGCAGATCCCTGCCACGTACGAGGGCTTCGCAGACCCGAAATGGAAGGGACGCATCGCGATCGAAGCGACCGACTCGGAATGGATGGCGACGCTGGTGAAGACCTGGGGTACGACCAAGGGCATGGACTACTTCCGCGCGCTGTCGGCACTTCGGCCCGAGGTTCGCCAGGGCCACGTCCTGCTCGCCGCGCTCGTTGCGGCGGGAGACGTGCCCATCGGCCTCACCGCGTACAACAGTAACGTGCTGCCGCTGAAGCGCAAAGGAGCGCCGATCGACTTCGTGCCGGTGCAGCCGGTGGTTGCGCGACCGCAGGGAATTGGCGTGGCTCTGAACGCCCAGCATCCGAATGCCGCGCTACTCTTCACCGATTTTGTCCTGTCGCCCGAAGGACAGAAACTTTTCGAATCGATGGGCCGTGTCCCTGCCAGCACGCGAGTGGAGAGCGAGCTCAACAACTTCCCTTTCATCATGATCGATGCCGCGACCGCGCTCGACGAGAAGGAGAAGTGGGAGACGCTCTGGAACGAACTGTTCCTGAAGAAGTAGTCGGCGTACGTCCGTTCCACCCCCGCGTGCACACGGCTTCTCAGCCTCGCCCGCCGCGCTCCGATCCTTCTACTCTTGGACCCGCGACACCGTATCGCCCTGTCGACCACCGTCCGAAAGTACCTGTAACAGCCAGACAAATCGCAAAACTCGGCACTTACGCGCAGGGGCACGAAGCTGTGTGTCGCGAACATCCCGGCGGAAAACCGCCAGGCCAACGCCAGAGGGGACGTCACATGATCAACCATCGATCGACGAGATTCGCCGCGATTCTGTCCATGGCGGTGCTCGGTGTCGCACTCGCGACGATGCCCGCCGACGCCCAGCCTTCGAACACCATCGGACGGGTCAAGATCGCCACGGGTTCCGCATTCGTGGTGCGCGCGGGCACGTCCATGCCGGCCTCACCAGGCCTCGCCTTGCTGGAAACCGACAGTCTCAAGACCGGCGCGGACGGACGGCTGGGCGTCTCGCTCAACGACGACACCCGGATCTCCATCGGCCCCGACAGCGAGGCTCGACTGTCTCGCTATCGCTACGCGCCGTCCGAGGGGGCGATTGCACTCGTGCTCAATTTCATCCGGGGTGCCGCCGTTTACGCGTCCGGGCAAATCGCCAAGCTCTCACCCGACGCAGTGCGCCTCGAAACCCCAGCCGCCATCGTAGGGGTGCGCGGTACGACCGTCGCCGTGCGCGTGGATCCCGAGTGATGAGACTGGGCGCTGGGTTTGCCGTCCTCGGCCTCACCTGTGCGCTGGCATCCGGCTGCGCACAGGTGAGACGGGTGGCAGTCGATGACCCCCAGCGCCCACCACACGACCTCGCCGTCCTCCTTCCCGATTCGGATGGCACCGTTGGCCACGCAACTGTCTCGAATGCAAGTGGTACCACCGACCTCAGTGAAGCCCGCGCTGCAACGCGCATATCACGCAATCAGGCTCCTTCGGCAGCCACCGTCTTGACCGAGGCCGACGTGCAGCGGGAGTTCGGCGACGCGCTCTCCGCACTCCCGCCTGCACCTCAGACCTTTACCTTGCACTTCCAGTTCGAGTCCGAAAACCTCACCCCCGAGAGCAGGGCCTTGGTCACCGCAACACTCCAGGCCGTCAAGGCGCGACCGGTGCCCGACGTGCTTGTGGTGGGACACACGGACACGACCGGTTCGGCGACATTGAACTTCCAGCTTGCGCTCCGGCGGGCACAGACCGTCCGGGCTCTGCTCGTGGCCGCCGGGCTCGACGAGAGCGCGGTCGCCGTCGCCTCACACGGCGAGGCCCAGCCGCTCGTGCCAACACCAGACAACACCTACGAAGCGCGGAACCGCCGCGTGCTCATCACGGTGCGATGACGGGCCGGTCCCGTCGAACGATGGTGTGCGCCGGCGCACTGCCGATGCTCCTCGTCGGCGTGCTCTGCCTCCTGCGCCCCGCCTTCCTGCTTTCTCTCGAACGTTCGGTGTACGACACGCTGGCGCGCGCAGCCGACCATCGCTCGCCGGGTGGTCGCGTCGTGATCGTGGATGTGGACGAGCGGAGCCTGTCGGCGCTCGGCCAGTGGCCGTGGAGACGGGACCTCCTGGGCCAGCTCATCTCGAATCTCCGCAACCTCGACGCATCGGTCATCGCGCTCGACATCATGTTCGCGGAGCCGGATCGATTCAGCGATCCAGGGATCGATCCCGACGCCGCTCTGGCGGCGTCGTTGAGCGGTGGCCGTGTCGTGCTGGGCTACGGGCTCACGTTCGACGGCACTCGGAGGGCCAGCACACCGTGCGTGCAGCATCCATGGGGCGTATCCGTTGTCGAGCCGGCGAACGTCCGCGTGGAACAGCCGTTCTTCGAGGCAACAAGCGCCGTGTGCAACCTGCCCCAACTCACCGCGGCAACCGACGCGTCCGGTTTCCTGAACGCGGCTCCTGATGCAGACGGCATCCTGCGCAGAGTTCCCCTGTTAGCGATGTTCGAGGGACGCACGTACCCGAGCCTGGCGCTGGCCGCGGTCTCCTCGGCGACCGGCGCACGCGACGCGGTGCTCCACGTCGTCAATGCCAATGCGGCCGTGTTGTCGATCGGCGACCAGGACGTACCCCTCGATGGCAAGGGCAACATGCTTCTGCGATTCCGAGGCACGAAGGGGACGTTCGCCTATCTCTCGGCGGTCGATGTGCTGCAGGGTAAGACACCGCCCGACGCGGTGCGCGGCAAGGTCGTCCTGGTGGGTACCACTGCCCTCGGCACGCGGGAGGTGGTCGCCACTCCGCTCGACACGCTGTTCACCGGCATCGAGGTGCAGGCAACGGTCGCCGACAACCTGCTCCAGCGCGACCCATACCGGCGTCCATTACACGCCGTGGCCATCGAAACAGCGATCGCGTTCGGTCTTGGCGGTGTGGTCCTGCTCGTCGTATCGCGGCTCGGGCTTCTCTGGGGCTGGTTCGTCTCGACCGCCGCAGTCGGTCTTCTGTGGGGCACGGGGGTCTCGTTCATGTCGAACGTAGGACTCTTCGTCTCGCCGCTTTTTCCGACGCTCGGGGTTGCCACCGGACTCGTCGGTATGGTCGTCGCGGGATTCACCACGGAGCGGGCACGGGCGGAGCGCGCCGGCGAGGCGAACGAAACTTCCCGTCGCCTGATGGTGCAGACGCTCCTGTCGCTGACCGGAATCCGCGATGCGGAGACCGGCCGTCACTCACGCCGTACGCAACGCGTCACACGCGTGCTCGCGCAGCGACTCGCCGCCCACCCGACGTACCGAGATTTCCTGACTCCGGAGCGCGTGGAACTCCTGTCCAACCTGGCACCCCTGCACGACATCGGCAAAGTGGGTGTTCCGGATCGCGTGCTGAACAAGCCGGGACTACTGACGCCGGAAGAAATGCTCGAAATGCGACAGCATCCCCGTTACGGCCGTGACGTCATCGAGCAGGCTCAGCGTGCCGCTGGCGTCCACGACGACCTCACCCTGTCGCTCGCGAAGGATATCGTCTATACGCACCACGAGAAATGGGACGGCACGGGATACCCAGAAGGGTTGCACGGAGCCGAAATCCCCATTCCCGGCCGAATCATGGCGCTGGTCGATGTCTATGACGCGGTGCATACGCGACGGCTCTACGATGCGCCCCTGTCGCACAGCGACACCATTGCGCTTATCCAGAAAGGCAGCGGCACCCACTTCGACCCTGCTGTCGTGGAGGCTTTCCTGGCCGTGGCCGACACACTCCACGCTCTCGGCGACGACGAAGACCCGTCATCAGCGACAGCCAGGGCGAATGCGCTGGTCAGCGGGGTCGGAGCCTGATCAGCACCCATGCCGGGCTGGACAAGAGTCCCGCTCTGTCGTAGCCTAACCTTCATGAAACCGTTGATGCGTCTTGTTCTAATCGTGTTCGTGGCCCTTCTGGTCGTCCAATCACCGGCGACCCTCGCCGGCCAGACCGCCGGAGGAAACCTCATCGTGTATGGGGATATCACGTATTTTTTTGGTCCAGGGAACCCTCTGAACTGCGCGCTGAACAGCCGGTTCAAGCGGGGCGAGCCGGTGGGTTTCCGCGTCACGGCTCTCGATCCCGTGACACGCGCTCGCGATCGCGCCGCGACGTTGGTCGTTCACCTGACCTACGGAGGCAAGACGATCGATCTTCCGATGCGCGACCGCCAGAACGAAAAGCAGCCGGAACGCACGTTCTGGGTAGTCAAGTGGGTCGTGCCCGCTGACGCGCCGGTTGGCGTCGTGAAGTACACGGTG
>Ga0247825_10001118_pt1 | contig 17487 bp, 16 predicted proteins | sample 13C_Vanillin_Day_FD_194413 | JGI IMG/M metagenome (GOLD analysis project Ga0247825, IMG submission 194413) | Soil microbial communities from agricultural site in Penn Yan, New York, United States - 13C_Vanillin_Day48 | ecosystem: Environmental > Terrestrial > Soil > Agricultural land | place... | reverse complement strand
CGGCCGATCGCCGCCTCACTCGAGTCGCTCGAGGATCAGGCCGAGCACTTCGCCGAGGGGCGCGGCATCACGAATCTTCCCGACTCGCGGGTCGAAGAAGTGAACCGCGCAATGACCGCGCTCGAACGGGCAAGCGGGCTGCTCCAGTCCGCGATGCGCCAGCGCGATCGGTCGCTCGAAACGGAACGCGAAGCACGCGCAGTGGCGGAGACCGCCAACGCTGCGAAAGACGGAGCGCCAGGTCTCCCACCTCAAACGGCTCATCGACGATCTGCTCGACGTCGGCCGCGTCATGACGGGCAAGATTCTTCTCGTTCTGCGCCCGGCCGATCTCGCGGCCAGCACCCGCGGCGTGGTGGCGACGCTGCGGACCGCAGGGCGACTTGCCGATCGTCACGTGCAGATAGACGCGACGCCGGCGTGGGTGCGGGCCGATCACACACGCATCGAACAGATCCTCACGAACGTGCTCGTCAACGCCGCGTGCTACACCTCGCCGGGTGGCCACATCCATGTCCGGGTGTCGCAGGAAGGGCAGGATGCGGTCGTCGAAGTCAGCGACGATGGTCGAGGCATCGCCGCAGAGGATTTCGATCGCGTCTTCGATCTGTTCTTCCAGGGCGACGCCTCGGTGGATCGATCGACCGGCGGGCTCGGCATTGGCCTGACGCTCGTGCAGCGATTGGCGGCGTTACACGGCGGTGGTGTGACCGTCGTGAGTGAGGGCGAAGGGAAGGGCGCCACATTCACGGTGCGATTGCCGGCGATCGTGGCGCCTCAGCCTGACGTGACCGAGGCCGATGCCGCTCCGGGCGATCGTGCTCAGACGATCCTCGTCGTCGAAGACAACACCGACGCGCGCGAGAGTCTGTCGGTGGCGCTGACGCTGGAGGGTTACCATGTGCTCGAGGCGAACGACGGGCCGTCCGCGCTCGAGATCGTCAAGCGCGAGCGTCCGCCGCTGGCGGTTCTCGACATCGGTCTTCCGCGCATGGATGGGTACGAGCTCGCGAGATGCATTCGGTGACGAGCTGGGACGTGGCATCGTCCTCATTGCCTTGCCCGGCGACGGCTCTGAGCGCGACGCGACTCGATCGGCAGACGCCGGCATCGACCAGCATCTGACGAAGCCGGTGGATCTCAACGAGTTGATGAGAGTCCTCGATGCACAGCAGGCCACGCAGCGTGGCACCGAAGCAGTGAAGACGTAGCCGTCGCCCGGCGGCTACTTGTTCTGAAGCTCCTGCTGCCGCACCTGTTCGAGTTCCTCGAGCTCGCGATTGTTCGTGCAATAGAACTCGTAGATGTCGCCGTTGCCAAGCGTCCAGCGACGTGGGGCGGACTTCCACGGCTTGGTCAGCACCTTCGGATCGTCCACCGTCAGTTCCACCATCAGATAGTTCATCGACGGTCGTGAGTAGCGCTCGACGACGCGCAGCTGGTCGCTGTGGAACCAGCCGTTGGGCATGATGTACGTGCGCTCGTCGAATCCGGTTGACTCGACGACGAGCGTGTCGCCCTCCCAACGTGCGCTGCTGTTGCCGTGAAAGAGCGGCTCGGGGTACTTCGGCAGCGGACGCCCATCGAGGTGAATCACTCGGAAGTTATTGAGCACCTCGTAGAGCTGCACGAGCACGTCCGGCTTGTGCACCATCATCGTCGAGTAGGGATTCTGGAGCCAGATCGCGGGCACGCCGCGCGGCATGCAGTTCACCGATGACTTCGAGAGCTCGAGCTCGGTGGGCGTCATCGATTTGATCTTCTCGAGCGCCCACGGCTGGAACGATGGACGTTCCTCGGGCGTGACTTTGGGATCGAATTGTCGTGTCGCGGCCGGATCGACGCCGTAGCGGCCGCTCACACCCTGACCGGCGCTGTTCGGCAACCAATGCCCCGAGAGGTCCGGGTGCCCATCAGCCAAGCGAGGAGGTGCGCCTCCCGGTGGCATCACCTTGATCGTGTATTCGGTCTGCGGCTGCTGCTGCGCGACGAGCGGAACCACGCACGCCAGCAGTGCCGCGAACGAACTGGCCCAGACGACTCGGAACCCACGAAGGCGTCGCATATCGTTGCCCGCTAGTCCTGGAGCTGACCGACCTGACGCATGACGCCGTCAGAGAACTTCAGCGTGCCGGCGGCGGCATAGTTCTTCCTGCCGTTCCTGGCGACGCACCCTCGCACGAAGACTTCCTTGCCGACGTTGTCGAGAAACACCTGTCGATCGTTTCCGGCTCTGCGCAGCGTAATGAGCGCGTAGGTTTGAAAGGACCACGCCTCGACGTGTCCATCGGGCTCCTTCACGTCGACGTAGAAGTACGCGTGAGGGTTCTGCCAATCGAGCTTCGTCAGGATGCCGTTGAAGTCACGACAGTTCTTGCCATCGAACTCCGCGGCGAACGAGTGATGTGCCCGTACGGCAGGAGCACAGAGCAGGATGCCGGCGCACAGCATCGCGGCGACGAGGCCCTTCGACGTTCTCATGACGCTCTTCCTCCATCACGAAGTGCCTGGAGTACCTGTTGCGCCGCTTCACCCGCGTCCTGTGCCGAGAACCCTGCGGGAAGTTCGACGACCTTGCCCGCGCTTGCGATGTTCATGAACTCGTCGGATGACTGCCTCTCTGCGGTCCGCAGCTCCGCGCCGATCACGACGATCTTTGGGCGTGTCGCTTTGAGCAGGATCAGCGCATCGGGAATGTTGGCGGCGGTCAGCGTGCGGTATCCCGCTTCCTTGAGCAGCTCGCGGAGATACGTCAGCACGTCGGGCGACTCGTCCACGCACAGCACATCCGGGTCGTCGAACGCGGCGTCTATGCCCTGACTGTTGCGATGGAGGTCTGCGATCGAGTCGGCTTCGGTCTCGTACGGTTGAAACACCGACTTGAGCCGCGTGACGCGAAGCACGTCGGCGATCTTTGGAGAGACGGCGCAGACCTTCAGCGTCCCTCGGCGATCTTGTGGGCGTGTCAGATAGCGCGCGATCAGGCCGAGGCCGCCGCTGTCGATGAATTCGACGCCTCCGAGATGAAGGAGGACATGCGGTGTGTCCGGCAGGAGCCGGTCGAGACACACCTGAAGCGACTTGGACTCTTCACCTGCGACGATCCGGCCGCTGCAAGTGACGACCGTCACATCGCCAACGCACCGACTCTGCAACGTGAGCGACAAAAAGGCCCCCCGGATTCGGTGACGAGACGGGTCTGATTATGCCTCAGGATTACAACAGGAACGACAAGAGCTGCTGTCCAAGGAAGATATAGAGTGCACAGATGATCCCCTCCCCGACGAGGATTCCCAGCAGCATTTTGCGCACACCCACGCCAAGCGACCCGCAGACGTAACAGATCAGGTCCGTTGGCGCGAGCGGAAAAAAACTCCATCCGATCACGATTGGCAACTCCTGTCGGCGCAGGAGCCCGCGTATGCGGGCGACGTGATTCGCATGCCGGGTCTCGAAGTATTCGGCGAGCTGCAGGCGCTCCGAGAAATAGTAGAGAAAAGCGGACGACACGAGGATCCCGCCGATCGTGAGCAGGAAGTGAACGGCCGGGGACAGGAACAGCAGGCCGAACGGAATCAGGTAGCTCACCGGGATCAACGTGAATCCGCGGATGCATCCCATGATGAAGTACACGGCGCCGGCGATGACCGTTGACGAAGCCGACAGGATGAGAATCTCGTCGCGGACGATGTCGGCGCGAGCCACGTAGAAATAAATGCCGGACGCGATGGCCAGCAACCAGATGAAGAATGTGACGGCGCTCAGTCTCGCAGGCACTCGGCACCCTACTACTTCTTCGACCGCCCGCAGGTCACCGAGCGTCGTGAGGACTTGCCCTCACCCTATTATCCTATCGACCGCGGGTGTTAGACTGCGAGGCCTTATGAGGAATGTGCCTCGCCTCAGCTTCGTCCTGATGGCGGCAACAACGCTGTCGCTGTCGTCGTGCTCGTCGGCATCGGTGCCCAGCGAGTCCGAAGTCATCTCCGTCGTCGAAGCCTTCTACGGTGCGATCAAGAAGGGAGACGCCGCGGCAGCGATGAGCGTCATCGCGTCCGACGCGGTCTTCCTCGAATCCGGCAAGCTCGAGACTCGCGCCGAATACGAGATGAATCACCTGCCGGCGGACATCGAATTCGAGAGCGAGGTCACCGGGAAGCGCGGCCCCATGCAGGTGAGGTTCGACGGCAATACGGCGTGGGTGATCGCGATGACGGACTACGACGGCAAGTTCCAGGGCGATCCCGTGAGCTTCGTCAGCGCGCAACTCGTCGTCCTGACGCGCGACTCGGGTAAATGGATGATTCGTTCGATCCACTGGTCCTCGCGCCGGAGCTAGATGGCTTCACGGCGGGTCTGCCTTCGACTCCGCTCAGGCCAGGGAAGACCCGCAACCACAGTATCCGCAGAGGCGCGTCTTCAGACCTCCTGGTCGTCCTTGCAATGCCAGTGCCTCGATCTGTTCCCCGGAGGCTCTCAGCGATAAGATGCGCCCGACGAACCCCGAGCCAGCGGGTCATATGCTGCAGCGTCTACGTGAACGTCAGGAATGGCAGTTCTTCGCGGCTCTGCCGAAGGCCGATAGCTTCCTCGCCATCGTCTGGTGGGCAGTGTTGCTGCTGCGCGGCGTTCTGCCCGCGCTCTTTGCCGTGGCGATGGGCGTGCTGGTTGCCGCGGTGCAAAGGGGTGGGAGTCTCGCGGAACCGCTTACGATCGTGGGCGTCATCTTCGTCCTGCTTCAGGTCCTGACGCCGATCCATACAGCCATCGGGTTCAACCTCGGAGATCGGACCGCCGCACACCTCTACGACCGGTTGACGACGGCGTGCGTGCGCCCTCAGGGCATGGGGCACCTCGAGGACCCGTCGCTCATGGGCGACCTGACGGTGGCGCGCGATTTCGACCTCGGCATGACAGGTCCGCCGTTGTCGTACTCAATGGACTTCATCGCCGGCGGTCTGGTTGGCATCGTCGGTGGCCTTGCCGCCGCCGTCGTGCTGTTCGGCTTCTCATGGTGGGCGCCAATCGTTCTGGTGGGTGCGTGGCTTGCGACACATTGGCTGTTGCGTGAGAGCGGTATCTGGCGCGATCGCAACACCGATGAAGTGCGGAGCGCGCAGCGCGACGCCGACTACGCGTACCGTCTCGCGGTCGATCCACCGGCCAGCAAGGAACTGCGGCTCTTCGGCCTGGTGCGTTGGAACATCGATCGATTCGTCGCTCGGCGCACGCGCCTGCACGCGCTTCAGTACGAGGCGACGCGACTGCGTCAGCGCCCGCTCACGTGGAGCTTGCTGATCGTCACCGCTGCGAACGTCACCGTGTTGTGGTCGATTGCCGCGGCGGCCGCTGCCGGTCGCATCGATCTTGGCGAGATCGTGATCTACGCGTCGTGCGCGGTGGCGACGTCGATGATTGCGTTCGGCGGTCTCAACTGGGCACTCGATGGCGCATCGGCGCCTGTGGCGGCAGTACGGCGGTTGCTGCCTGCCATGGCGAGCGCTGGACGCTTGGCCTCCGGTGAACGATCGGCAGCCAGGTTGCCCGCGCGCCAGATTCGCTTTCGCGACGTGACGTTTGCTTATCCCGGTGGAACGCCGGTGCTCGATGGCTTCGACCTGACGATTCCTGCCGGCACGTCCCTTGCGATCGTCGGGCAGAATGGCGCCGGCAAGACGACGCTGGCCAAGTTGCTGTGCCGCTTGTATGACCCGCAGAACGGCGCAATCGAAATCGATGGCATCGACGTGCGCGACCTCGATCTCACCGAGTGGCGGACACGGCTGGCTGCGGTCTTTCAGGATTTCACACGATTCGAACTCTCACTCCGCGACAACGTCGCCCCGTCTGGTGCGCCCGACGATGTGGTGCTGAGCGCGCTCGACGCTGCCGGCGCGTCGAAGCTGGGGCGACTCGATACCGTGCTGGCGCGCGGCTACGACGATGGGATCGAGTTATCCGGCGGACAGTGGCAGAGGGTCGCGCTGGCGCGTGCCTTGTGCGCCGTCAGGGAAGGCGCAGGTGTGGTGTTGCTCGACGAGCCGACGGCGCAGCTCGATGTTCGAGGCGAGGCAGAGATCTTCGAACGGATCCTCGCCGCCACGCGCCACTGCACGACGATCCTGATCTCACACCGGTTCTCGACCGTTCGTCATGTCGATCGGATTTGCGTGCTCGAGAGGGGGAAAGTCGTCGAGTTCGGCACGCACGCCGAATTGATGGCCCTGAACGGGCGCTATCGCACGATGTTCGATTTGCAGGCACAGCGCTTCGGCGCGGAGGACGAGGAGGGGAAAAGCTATGACGTCCTCGCCTGACACGCGTCAGAACGTCGATCGTCTTCCGCCGGGTCTGTCGTCGATGTGGCGTTTGTGCAAGCTGGGTTACCGGCATGAGCCCGGGCTTCTGCTTGCGGCGTTCTCACTGGCGCTGCTGTCGGCGCTGCCCGATTCGCTGCTCGCGCTCTGGTTCAAGCTGCTCGGCGACGGCGCGCTCGCGCGCAACTGGTCGCTCGTCGTGTTTGCGGCGGTTGCGCTCGGTGTGTCGTCCACGGCGACGTGGTTCCTTCAGACCGTCAGCACGAGGGTTCAACGCCGATTCCGCGACAAGGTGACAATCGCGCTCGAATCGCACGTGGCGACGCTGCTCGCCTCGATTGCCACCATCGCGCATCAGGAGCGCCCCGAGTATCTGGATCGACTGGCCGTCCTGCGCAACCAGGTCTTCATGCTCGACCACATGTACATGTCGCTCTTCACGACGTGTGCGTGGATGCTGCGGCTGGTCGTGACCGTTGGATTGCTCGTCTCGATTCACCCGGCGCTCGTGCTCCTGCTGTTGTGTGCGCTTCCGACCGTGCTCACGTCCGCATGGCGGCCAGCGGTCGAGAGAAATGCGTACGAGCGTGGCGCGCAGGCGAACCGACTGGCTCGTCACCTCTTCGACATCGCGACAACCGCACCTGCAGGGAAAGAAGTCCGCGTCACCGGGATCGGCGATCGCCTGATCAAAGAGCGCAGGCTCGCATGGGAGTTCAGCAACCGGCCAGTCTCCGCCGCCCGATGGCGTAGTGCTGCGTGGCACACCGCTGCGTGGGCCGTGTTCGGTGCCGGTTACGTGGGCGCGATTGTCTTCGTCGCGTACGGCCTTGGCGCGCCCGCGGGAGATGTGCTTCTCGCGCTCGCAGCTGGCTCGCGCCTGTCGTTCTACGTCGGGGCGACCGTTGGAGAGATTGGCTTCCTTCGCGGGGTGTGGATGGATGCGGCGATCAGGCTCGCGTGGCTCGAGGACTATGCCAGCTCACTGGTGGCAAATGCCGATCAGCCCGCGCCCGCGAAGCTCAGTAGGGGCATTCGTTTCGAGCACGTGTCGTTTGCCTATCCGGGCACCGACCGCCTCGTGCTCAACGACGTGAATCTCGATCTGCCAGCCGGATCGGTTGTGGCCGTCGTTGGTGAGAACGGAGCAGGGAAGTCCACACTCGTCAAACTGCTGGCCAAGATGTATGAGCCAACCAGTGGCCGGATCCTGATCGACCACACCGATCTTGCGCGTATCGCGCCGCTGGACTGGCGCGCCAGGCTGGCCGGTGCCTTTCAGGATTTCTTCCGCTTCGAGTTTGTGGCTCGTCACACGGTTGGTGTGGGCGATGTCCCGCGCCTCGACGACGAGCTAGCGGTCGTGGCGGCGGTGGGTCGCGCTGGTGCCGACGATGTGGTGGTGAAGCTGACGGGAGGACTCGAGACGCAGCTCGGTCGCACGTGGCCGGGTGGCGTGGATGTCAGCTTCGGTCAGTGGCAGAAGCTTGCCCTCGCGCGCGGCTTCATGCGTGACGAACCGATCGTGCTGGTGCTCGACGAACCGACTGCCGCGCTCGATGCGGAAACCGAGCATGCCTTGTTCGAGCGCTACGCTACCGCCGTGCGTGATGACAGTACTGAGGGCCGCATCACGATTCTCGTCTCGCATCGTTTCTCGACAGTACGGATGGCGGATCTGATCGTCGTGCTCGATGGCGCATGCGTCGTCGAGTTTGGATCGCACGAGGCCCTGATGGCGCGAGCGGGTCAGTACTCCCAACTCTACGGCATTCAAGCGGCGGCCTATCGATAGCCTGTGCAATCGCGCGGGTTCGCGAGCGCTCGATGCGCAAGAGCGCGCAATGCGTGAGACCGCTCGGTTGGCACCGAGCGTGCGTCGGCCTCGCCCTCGTGGACGCTGAACTCACTGCACAAGTCGAAGCACTCGCCCGTGTGTATTTGATCCCGACGGCGTGGAAACTTCTGGGTGCCGTTGCTCTGTGGATCGCCGGCGGTTGGGTCATCAAACTCCTCCGGGCAGCCCTGAGCCGTTTCCTGCATCTGCGCAACTTCGATGTCACGCTCGCGTCGTACGTCGAAGGTAGTGCGGCGATCCTGCTTCAGGTTCTCCTCTTCATCGCCGTCCTCGGCGTTCTCGGTATCGAGACGACTTCGTTCGCGGCGCTGCTGGCCGCTGCCGCTCTGGCCGTAGGCGCGGCGTGGTCCGGTCTGCTTGCCAACTTCGCGGCGGGCGTATTTCTACTGGTGTTTCGACCGTTCAAGGTGGGAGACACGATCGCCGCCGTCACCGTCACCGGCACCGTGCGCGAGATCGGCTTGTTCGTGACATCGATCGTGACGGCGGACAACGTCCTGACCTACGTCGGCAACAACCGGCTGTTCTCTGACAACGTCCAGAACTTCAGCGCGACGCCGTTTCGACGCGTCGATCTCACGGTACAGTTGCTGCCGGGCGTCGACTCGGAGGTCGTGACGTTGCGGCTTCGCCAGCGCCTGCGTCAGATCCCGCATCTTCTCGACACGCCGGCTCCCGTGATCGAGATTCTGTCGTTCAATATTGTGGGGACGGCAGTCGCGCCGGTGCTGGCCGTGCGCCCCTTCTGTCGCAATGAACACTACGCCCAGGTCTTCTTCGATACCACGCGGGCAATCCAGGAAACCTGTGCCCTCGTGCACGTGTGAGTTTCGCTTCTACGAAGAGCTCAACGACTACCTTCCACCGGAGCAACGCAAGCGCACCATCGCGCGCGAGATCACGGGCACGCCGTCGGTCAAGGATGCGATCGAGTCGCTCGGCGTGCCGCACACCGAGATCGATCTGATTCTGGTCGACGGCCGGTCGGTGCGCTTCGATCGACGGTTGCGTGGCGGCGAACGCATCGCCGTATATCCCGAGTTCGAGCGGTTCGACATCTCTCCGCTCCATCGCCTGCGACCCAAACCGCTGCGCGAGCCGCGCTTCGTGGCGGACGTGCATCTCGGGACGCTCGCGCGCTTCCTGCGTCTGCTCGGCTTTGACACCCGCTACGGCAACGGCCTGGACGATGCGGAGCTTGCGGCGATCACGTCACGGGAGAAGCGGATTCTGCTCACGCGTGATGTGGGGCTGCTCAAGCGCAAGGCCGTCGTGCGAGGGCAGTGGCTGCGGTCGCGCGATCCCGAGCAGCAGGTGACGGAGATCGTGGAGTCGTTGCACCTGAAACGCCTGCTGCGGCCGTTCACCCGTTGCATGGCGTGCAATGGAGAGCTTGTCGCGATTGCCAGACAGGACGTGGCCGATCTCGTCCCGGCGCGCGTCTATCGCCGCTTTCGGTCGTTCAAACAGTGCCGGGACTGCCGGCGCGTCTACTGGCGGGGCACGCACTTCATGCGCTTGCACCGCCTGGTGGTGGAGTTGCGTCGCAGGGAACGTTAGTTGCCTGGATTGGCGAACGTGGCGTGGCGAATCCAGACACCATGGCCAGGTTCTTCGTCTTCTTTGAGTGGTGTCGCGAACTCCGGCATCGTTCGAAGCTGTCGATCGACCGTGGCGGGCGACGTCGTGAGGCCGCCGACGCTGCGAAGGACTCCAATGGCTTTGTTCGAGAGCCTGGCGTTCTGCGGCGCGCGACCCAGCACCGGCTGCGGGAGCGTTGCGAAGAGCTCGTCGAATTTCTTCGACCGCTCTGGGCTCGCCACAAGGATGAAGTGCTCCCTCAGCCCTGTGCTCGTGACCTGCCATGACAGCAACTCACCGTTTGGTGATGACGGCAAGCGGTGTCGGTGTCCAGGAGGCAGCGGATTCTGCAGTGCCTGCCCAGGGAGCGGGAATAGCAGATACGACTCGCCATGTTCGTCCTCGTTCACGACGTAGAAGTACATCGGTATCGAGGTCTGTACCTGCAGGGAGAGCGCGTCGCCAGACAAGAGTTTGTCACCAGGCGTGAGGCGCTTCACGGTTCCGTTGCCTTCCCGATAGAACGTCGACTCGATTCGATACGGGTTTGTCGCTGTGGCGACACCAGCCGATGGCACGTCGAGGTTCGCGACGGCGACACCCGGGTTGACGACCGTCCGGCTGTCGGATGGTGTGGCCGACCGCTGCATGATACGAGGCACTGTCATCGCCGCCAGGGCGACCGCAAGAATCATCGCTGCTGCGAGGAGAAGAAGCTTCTTCCAGTTGGCGTCGTGCTTGGCCCCCAGGGCGTCGTTCAGCGCCGCTTCAAGCTCGCCTGCGCTCTGGTATCTACCCGCGGGTTGCTCAGCGGTCGTGCGCTCGACGACGCGGATGAACGCCGCTGGAAGATCCGGCCTGGCGTCGCGCAACGGCCGGCGGCGATCGCGCCGGACATGCCCGCGTTCGACTTGCGTGCGGGAGTCTCCTTCGACGGGATAACTGCCTGTCACAAGGAAATACAGGAGCACCCCTATGCTGTAGATCTCGGATGCTGGCGTGCGTGCTTGACCGGCAAAGACTTCCGGGGCGAGATAGAGAGGAGTCCCGGCGAAGTCCTGGCCCGGCCCTGGCTGCTGCTTGATGCTTCGGCCTGTGCCAAAATCCATGAGCACAGTGCGGCCACCGTGTTCACGCATCACGTTGTGCGCCTTAATGTCGCCGTGCAGAATCTCCGCGCCGTGAACAGCTGCTAACGCGCGACACAAATCCATGCCGATGATCGTTGCCTCGCTGGCGCTGAACGGCGCATGTCGTCTGACGATCTCCTCGAGCGTCGAGCCTCTGACAATCTCCATCGAGATGCCGACCTCGTTGTCGATCAGGTCGGCGGCGTACACCCTCACGACGTTAGGATGTTTCACTCTGGCGAGGCGACGGGCTTCCTCGAGCGCTCGGTGACAATCAAGCGGCGCGGCGGGATTCGACGAGCGGATCACCTTCAGGGCAACTTCGATCTGCAGCGTTGGATCGATCGCGCAGTAGACGGTGCCAAACGTTCCGCGCCCGATCTCCGAGACGATCTGATAGCGGCCCCAGGATGTCGGCGCCTGGCCACTCAGTTGAGCGAACTGTTCGAGCGACCGCAGTTCTTCGACAACTGAGGCCGCATCTGTCGTGGCGACCTGGCTGCGAACCTCGTTCCAGTCGACAGGTACGCCACTCGAGATCTTCTCGGCAGCCGACAGCAACGGCATGTCATCGTTTCCGCTCATGAGCCATCTCCTCGGCGAGCTTGACGAGCGCCCGACTGAGCGCCATGTGCACGGCAGCGACGCTGGGCTTACCGAACATCGCCCCGATCTCGATGTGGGGGAGTCCCATTTCGATGCGCGCGATGATCAGGTCTTTCTCTTCCGGTCGTAAGCGATTGAGTGCGGTTTCGTAGCGTTCGAAGGTTTCCTGGCCGATCGCCAGGTCAAGCGGTGAGAAGTCATGTCCAGGGATCTGGCTGTCGAGCGCATGCGGCGCTCCCGCGCGCTGGTGTTGGCGAGCAATGTCGCGGATTCGATTCCAAAGTACGGTGCGTACGTACCCTTGAAAAGCTCCCTCGTGCCGCGGCTTGAACGATGGCAGGCCTTCGAGCACTCGAATGAGCGTGTCGTTGACGAGGTCGAGCGTCTGCACGGCACCGCGCGCCGCCGGGGGCACGCGTCCGTGCGCCCACCGCTGCAATCTGGGCGCGTAACGGGCGAACAGCGTGTCGAGCGCTTCCCGGTCGCCCGCATTGGCGCGCTGGACCAGGTCGAACGACGAAGCGGCGCTCGACGCGGGGGGCGTGGCCGCAGCAGGTGCGATACCGCGACCGTGTGTGGTTTCGTCCATCCAGGGAATCAACTCGATGGCGACGGTCGCTAGCATATCCCTCCTTGCGAGCATCCGAAAGCGTCGTGGCGCCTATTTCACCGGACTCTAGGAGTGATTAACGTCGCCGGGACGGAGATGTAACGAAGCCGGGCGTTACAAGACCCTCTTTCGGCCGTTATAGCCAGTAAGGCGGATCTTCCACCCGGCCGACGTCTGCCCTGCGCTAGACTCGGCCAACTGCTGCACGGCGAAAGGAGCCCCCTATGGCGCCCCAGGCTACTGAAAAGCCCGATGATGTGAATGGAAAGAAACTCTGGACCGTGATGATCTACATGATCGCCGACGACCCCGCGGGCGGCGAAATGCTGGATCAACAGGCGAACCAGGAGTTGGACGAGATCATCCACGCCAAGCTCGGGCTCGCCGACCGGGATGCCATCCACGTCGCTGTGCAGGTGGACTTCCGAACTCAGCCCGACGTGTGGCGTCGCATCATCGGAAAGGGCACGTGGCTGCAGCCTGAAAGTCCCGCCGCAGATCCGGCCACGTTATACGGATTCTTCGACTGGGTGGACCAAGAATGCCGTGCCTATAACTATCTTCTGCTGTTCTGGGGGCACAGCCGCGGACCCTTCGGTCTCTTCACGGATCGTCCCTTCAGCAGTCCGATGGCGGGTGCCTTTGCCGAAGATGATCCCACGACATACGTCACCCAAACGCTCACACTCAAGGAACTGCGTGAGGCCCTGGGGCACGCCCGAGAGTGCTTGCGTACTGAGATCAATATCGTCGCGTTCAAGGACTGTTTCATGAGCACGCTGGAAACCGCGTACGAACTCAAGGACTGGGTCGAGTTCATCCTTGCGTCGCCAGACATTGTCCCTGTACCAAATTGGCCATACAAAGACATCTTCGAGTGCCTTGCAAGCGGTAAGCAACCGGGGCCCGCTGCCGACGACATCCTGGGCGCGCTGGACAAGCACTACAAAGACGAAAAAAACAGCCAGAAGCTCGACGTCCGTTACACCCTGCTCGACACCAGCAAACTCGCCAGCGTGAGCAAGCCGCTTGATGCAATCATCGCGACAGATGGCGGTAACGCCGCGATACGCAAGGCCTTGAAGGATGCAGCTCCGAACGATCCGGCGCTGGTCGACGTCGGTCTCTTGTGTCAGAACCTGAAGTCGTCGACAACGCCAAACCTCGAGGAACAGGTTGGCCTTCTGGAAAAGGCTATTGGCCAGGTCGTACGAAAACGTTCGAGCGGCAACAGCCCGAGCGCATCGGTGAAGAAAGGAGCCAAGAGACCTAAGGGCTCTGCCAACGACGCGTCCGCGGGCGTGTGCCTCTTTTGCTATCCCTCATCCGAGGCGAAAGAGTCGACGTCCCATGTGGCCCCTCATGCGACCCGTGACGTCTATGCCAAGCTGGTGATCGCCAAAGAAACGAAATGGAGCGGCGTCGCACTCGAGGCGATGCCTCCTGCTCCCGTGCCAGATCCTTCCCAAGTTCGCAGCTATCCACCCGCGTATACGAACGCCCTCTTACCGAGCATGCTCCAGCAGCTTCAACGAGGAGTCTTGGAGGAGATCGCGCGCAGCGCGCTGGGATTCGGGAAACCGTTGGGGTTTGGTAAGCCGTTAGGGTTTGGCAAGCCGCTGGGGTTTGGTAAGCCGTTAGGGTTTGGCAAGCCGCTGGGGTTCGCGACGGAATTCAAACTGGCGAGAGAACTGATGCCCGGCGCTTTCAACGACGAGCCCGTTCCGATTGAGGCGACTAAAGCGACCAAAAAGAACACGAAGAAGAAGTAACTCCCTGATTCAAATAGGGAGCTAGGCGTAACGTGCACAACTTTCAGCGCTTTCTTGTCCTGCGCTTCACCGTTGCCGCCTTGGCTTTGGCCGGTCTTGTGGCGTGCCAGCCAGGGCGTGACGGTAGTGCCCGGCCAGAACTTGTACAGCAGGCAATCGCCGCCGGCAAATACGAAGAAGGCGAAAGGCTGGCCGTTAACTGGCTCACAAGCGTCGAGCGCGATGAAGGCTCCGAATCTCTGGCAACGGCGCGCGCATTGGACCTGTGTGCAGAGGTCGCGCTCAAGAATGGCAAGGCCGCTACACCGAGCACCATGGCGCTGGCTGAACGTGCTGTCCGATTGAAGGAAAGGCACCTTGGTCGCGACCATGTCGAGACCACCGTGTCTCTGCAGAACCTCGGCGCGCTTCTTCTGCAACGCGGTGAGTTCTCGGCGGCCTTCGGGGTTCTCGATCGCGGTCTCAAGATTCGAACTGCCGTTTTGGGCCCCGACGCTCCGGCTGTTGCAGACAGCCTCGATCAACTGGCGCTCTCATTGATTCAACTCGACCGGTTTGAGGAAGCGGAGCGACACCTCCTCGAGTCAAAGCGCATTCGGGAGCGCGCAGCGCAGCAGTCACCCTTGGCCCTCGCCCGGACGCTGGAATTGGTCGCCCTACTGCACCGCACATCGGGTAACTATGTCGCAGCCCTACCTCCAATCGATCGGGCAATGGCGATCCGCAGCCGAGCGTCTCGAGATCACCCCGACCTGGTGTTTACGTTGCAAGTGCGTGGCGACATCTTGCTCCTCACAGGGGACACGACTGGGGCGCAGCAGGCCTGGTTCTCTGCGCTCGTACTCGCTGAACACACCCTTCGGCGTGATCACCCGTCGCTGATCGAAATCCTGCGCCGGCTCGGGATCGCTGCCTCTGCCCTGGGAAACCTTGCGGACGCACGCCGACTCGCTGAACGGGCGCGCGCGATCGGTGAACGATCTCTGGCACCCTGCGATCCGGCACGTGTCGGCCTCGCAATTGCGGTTGGCGATTCCCTTCGATACGACGGGGAGTACGCCGACGCTCGAAAGCTCTATCGTGGAGCCTTGGTCAGTCTCAGATCGTGTACGAAGACGGGCAACGCCCATGCCTCGTCGGACGTCGAAGCGACCCTGGTTTTCAACGACGCCGACGTAGCCCAAGAAGTCGGCGACCTTGCCGAAGCCGATACGCTCTACCAGCAGGCGATCGACATCTGGTCAACGGGCCTTGGGCCGCACCACCCGTTTGTGGCGACCGGAGTGGATGCCCTGGCCGAAGTCGTGGCGGCACGGGGGCAACTCGACCGGGCACGTGCTCTGTACGAACGCGCGCTGACCAGTCGAAAGAGGAGCCTTGGACTGACTCACCCGCAAGTGGCGTGGACGCTGACCAACCTGGCTCGAACGGTTGCCGACACCGGTGATCTGGCGGTCGCGATTCGGTACGTCGACGAGGCGATTGCGATTTATCAGAAAGCCAGGGCGCCCTACGAACCAGATCATCTGGCTCGCGTGCTCGAACTCCGCGGTGTGCTCGAGGCGAGGCGAGGCAACTTGCAGGCTGCTCGAGCGAGTCTCACGCAGGCGCTCGATGAGCGCATCCGCATTTTCGGCGAGAGCCACCCGATTGTGGCTGAAACTAGGAGCGCACTTGCCAGAGTCGACCTTGCCCGCGGCGACGCGAGAGCAGCCCTGACGGGAGCGCTCGAGGCAGAGCGATTGGGGAGAGACCACCTCCTGTTTACTGTTCGCTACCTTCCCGAGCGCCAGGCAATGACGTATGCCGCGAAGCGACCTCGCGGGCTCGATCTCGCACTGACGATCGCGCGCGAATCCGGCACCGATCTAACTGCCGTGTTCGATGCGGTCATCCGCTCGCGCGGTGTCATCCTCGATGAGTTCGCTGCCGCTCATCGTCGGGCATCGACCAGTTCGGACCCTGAGGTGGTGTCCTTGATGGCAGCCGCGACGGTGTCGCGGCAACGCTTCGCGAATCTCGTCGTGAGGAGCTTGCAGGACCCGGTCTCTCGGACCTTGCTGGAAGAGGCCCGCAAGCAGAAGGACGAGGCAGAGCGTGCGCTTGCGGAACGGAACGTCGAGGCGCGCGCGGAACTGAGCCGCGTGTCGGTCGGCCTCGACGAGGTTCGCAAGGCGCTGCCATCCGATACTGCACTCGTCTCGTTCGTGCGGTACGAGAGAACGCGCGCTTTTGAGGCGGGCCAGTCAGTCCGTAGTTCGATCCCCGAGGCCTCATACGCAGCGTTCATCGTACGGTCAGGGCGCCCTGTCACGCTCGTGCCTCTGGGCTCGGCGGTGGAACTCGACGCGCACATCAGGTCGTGGCGCAAAGAGGCGTCTGGCCAATCGATCGCTGCAGGCGTATCACCGGCGCGAGCCGATCGGAGCTACCTCGCAGCGTCCATTCGTTTGCGTCGAACCATTTGGGATCCGTTGACCCCATACGTCGTCGGGGCCTCTCGCGTCTTCGTCGTGCCAGACGGGCTGCTCAACCTGGTGAATCTGGCCGCGCTGCCTGACGGTGATGGTTATCTGATCGAGCGATCGCCCGTCATCCATTACCTGACGACCGAGCGGGACCTCCTCCTGCCCGTGCGTGACGCAGGAGCACCGAGTGGGCTTCTCACAGTGGGAGGGGCAGCTTTCGACGATGAGCCCGCGGCGGCCGTCACGACAGCAAGACGGGGCGTTGATTGCCAGTCGCTGGCCAGCCTGCACTTCCAGAGTCTGCCAGGGTCACTGAGCGAGGTCGCCGAGATCAGTGGGCTCTGGCCGAAAACCGGGGCCAACGATGTCACAGTGCTCAGCGGTCCGGCCGCTACTGAAACAGCCGTCAAGAAGGCAGCAGCCGGACATCGTGTCGTGCATCTGGCCACGCACGGGTTTTTCCTTGGCGCTGATTGCGCTCCGACTCCCTCGGGTGTTCGTTCGGTCGGAGGACTCGTGTCGCTGTCAGGCCCGGCGGCCACCGCAGGTGAGGAGAACCCGTTGCTCCTGACCGGGTTGGTGTTCGCGGGTGCCAACAAGCGGGGTGGGGCGGCACTGGATCAGGACGAAGGCATCCTCACGGCGGACGAGATTGCGGGGTTGAATCTGCAAGGGACCGAATGGGCCGTGTTGTCAGCCTGTGATACCGGCCTCGGCGAGATCAGGGCAGGTGAGGGCGTCTTCGGATTGCGGCGCGCCTTCCAGATTGCCGGCGTGAGGACGATCATCATGAGCCTCTGGCCGGTCGAAGATGAAAGCACGCGCGACTGGATGCGCGCATTGTACCAAGGCCGCCTTCGCGACCACCTCGACACCGCGCAATCTGTCCGATCGGCAGGATTAGCGGTCCTCCGCGCGCGCAGGGCGCAGGGCCAGTCCACGCACCCCTTCTATTGGGCGGCGTTCGTGGCCGCAGGGGACTGGCGATAGCGAACCTGCTAATGTGGCGGCATGAAACAGTCGATGGTCGTGCTGCCACTGGTCGCCGTCCTGACAACGGCATGTTCGAGCGCGCCGCCGAGCGTCGCGTTCCCGACCGGTGAAATCGTCGATCTTTCACATACCTACGACTCACAAACGATCTA
>Ga0247825_10001117_pt1 | contig 17487 bp, 12 predicted proteins | sample 13C_Vanillin_Day_FD_194413 | JGI IMG/M metagenome (GOLD analysis project Ga0247825, IMG submission 194413) | Soil microbial communities from agricultural site in Penn Yan, New York, United States - 13C_Vanillin_Day48 | ecosystem: Environmental > Terrestrial > Soil > Agricultural land | place... | reverse complement strand
GATGAGCACGGTGGTCATCACGGCGTACGCGGACAAGAGCTTCAGCTTCATCATCAAGACGCCGCCGACCACCGTGCTCATCAAGAAGGCGGCGGGCATCGAGTCGGGCAGCCCGCGCCCGCACACCGACAAGGTGGGCAAGATCACGCGCAAGCAGGTCGAGGAGATCGCGCGGCAGAAGCTGCCCGACCTGAACGCCGCGAGCCTCGAGGCGGCCATGCGCATCGTCGCAGGCAGCGCCCGCTCCATGGGCGTCGTGGTGGAGGGCATGTAAATGGCGCACATATCCAAGCGCAGGAAGTCGCTCGCCGGCAAGGTGGACCATGCCAAGGCCTATGCCGCGCTCGAGGCGATGAAGCTCGTGAAGCAGACGGCTACCGCGAAGTTCGACGAGGCCGTGGACGTGGCGGTGAACCTCGGCATCGATGCGAAAAAGGGCGAGCAGACGGTGCGCGGCTCGGTGGTGCTGCCCTCCGGCACCGGCAAGGCGGTGCGCGTGGCGGTGTTCGCGCCGGGCGACAAGGGCGCCGCCGCGAAGGCGGCGGGCGCGGACCTCGTCGGCATGGAAGACCTCGCCGAGCAGGTGAAGGCGGGCAAGCTCGATTTCGACGTGGTGATCGCCGCGCCGGAAGCGATGCGGGTCGTCGGCCAGCTCGGCCAGATTCTCGGCCCGCGGGGATTGATGCCGAACCCGAAGGTGGGCACCGTGACGCCCGACGTCGCCGCGGCGGTGAAGAACGCCAAGGGCGGCCAGGTGCAGTTCCGTGCCGACAAGACGGGCGTGGTCCAGTGCACCATCGGCCGGGCATCGTTCACGCCCGAGCAGCTGCGCGACAACCTCGCCGCGCTGGTCGACGCGTTGAACAAGGCGAAGCCCGCCGCAACCAAAGGGATCTTTCTGAAGAAGCTTTCCGTGTCGAGCACGATGGGCGTCGGCGTGAAAGTCGACGTGGCCACGCTCTCGGCCCAGCAATGACTTTGGCAGTAGTCGTCAAAGACCGCAGGGGTTCGAATGAACTTAAACAGGTATTGCCCTGCGCAGACGGCGTTCCTGATTCGGGGTCGCCGTTCATGAGTTGGACGGGCAAAAAACGCCCGTTTAAATCGTAGTCGGAAGGAGGTAGACCTTGGGTCTTAGTCTGGAGCAGAAGCAGGCGATGGTCTCGGAAGTCTCGGGCCAGCTGAAGGGCGCGCAGGCGGTCATCGTCGCGGAGTACCGCGGCCTGAACGTCGAGCTCGTCACGCAGCTGCGCACCAAGGCGAGGAAGTCCGGGCTCTATCTGCGAGTGCTCAAGAACACCCTCGCGCGCAGGGCCATCCAGGGCACGCCGTTCGAAAAGCTGACCGACGAGATGTACGGTCCGCTGATGTACGGCATCGCCCAGGATCCGGTGGCCGGCGCGAAGGTGATGTCGGAGTTCGCCAAGGACAACGAGCTTTTCGTCATCAAGGCCGGTGCCATGCCCGGGAGCCTGATGTCCGCCAAGGACGTCAAGGCGCTCGCGCTGCTGCCGAGCCGCGAAGAGCTGCTGGCGAAGCTGATGGGCACGATGCAGGCCCCCGTGGCCAAGCTGGTGCGCACCATGAACGAGGTGCCGGCGCGCTTTGCGCGCACCCTCGCCGCGGTGAAAGACCAGCGGGAAAAGACCGCCGCTTAATCAGGAACTTGAAAACCTAGGAGAAACGTTCGATGGAACGAGCACAGATTCTGGAAGCCATTTCGGGCATGACGGTCCTCGAGCTGTCGCAGCTCATCAAGGACATGGAAGAGAAATTCGGCGTGTCGGCGGCTGCCGCGGTGGCGGTGGCCGGCCCGGCGGCGGGCGGCGCTGCCGCTGCGGCGCCGGCCGAGGAAAAAACCGAGTTCACCGTGATGCTGAACGCCGCCGGCGACAACAAGGTGAACGTGATCAAGGCGGTGCGCGAGGTCACGAGCCTTGGACTGAAGGAGGCGAAGGACCTGGTGGACGGAGCGCCGAAGGCGGTGAAGGAAGGCATCGCCAAGGCGGAAGCGGAGGCGATCCTCAAGAAGCTCACGGACGCCGGCGCCAAGGCGGAGCTCAAGTAGTCCGGCAGGTGCAGGGAACTTCGGAACCATGGGCGGGTCGTAATGACCTCCCGTGGATTCCGGACAGACAAAAGACCTTGATTTGGCAGGGTCTTTTCTCTGTCCCGCGGCATTTTAGGAGTGTCCATGACGTATTCGTTGACCGAGCGTAAACGCATCCGCAAGAGCTTCGCGAAACGCGCCACCGTGCAGAAGGTGCCGTTCCTGATCGCGACCCAGCTCGAGTCCTACACCGGCTTCCTCCAGGCCCATGTGGCCCCGGAAGGGCGGAAGAACGAAGGACTGCAGGCGGCGTTTAGCTCGATCTTCCCGATCGTCAGCCACTCGGGCAACGCGCGGCTCGAGTTCGTCAGCTACTTCCTCGGCGAGCCGCCGTTCGACGTCAAGGAATGCCAGCAGCGCGGCCTCACCTACGCCAGCCCGCTGCGCGCCAAGGTGCGCCTGGTCATCCTGGACAAGGACGCGCCGCGCCCCACCACCAAGGAAGTGAAGGAGCAGGAGGTGTACATGGGCGAGATCCCGCTCATGACCACCACGGGCTCGTTCATCATCAACGGCACCGAGCGGGTCATCGTGTCGCAGCTGCACCGCTCGCCGGGCGTGTTCTTCGAGCACGACCGGGGAAAAACGCATTCCTCGGGAAAATTGCTTTTCAGTGCAAGGGTAATTCCGTACCGCGGCTCGTGGCTGGACTTCGAGTTCGACCCGAAGGACATCGTGTTCTTCCGCGTCGACCGGCGCCGCAAGATGCCGGTGACGATTCTGCTCAAGGCGCTGGGCTATACGCCCGAGCGCATCCTTGCGGAGTTCTTCGATTTCGATGCGTTCCACGTCAAGCCCACCGGCGCCGAGTTCGAGGTGGTGCCCGAGCGCCTGCGCGGCGAAGTCGCGCGCTTCGACATCCAGGACAAGTCCGGCAAGACCATCGTGGCGAAGGACAAGCGCATCACCGTCAAGCACATCCGCGACATGGAGACCGCCGGCATCAAGCGCATCAGCGCGCCCGACGAGTTCCTGCTCGGCCGCACGCTGGCGCACAACGTGGTCAACTCCGATACGGGCGAGATCGTCGCCAACGCGAACGACGAGATCACCGAGACCCTGCTCGCGCAGCTGCGCGAGTCGAAGATCGGCAAGATCCAGACGCTGTTCACCAACGACCTCGACCAGGGGCCCTACGTTTCGCAGACCCTGCGCGCCGACGAGACCGCCGACCGGCAGGCGGCGCGCGTCGCCATCTACCGCATGATGCGCCCCGGGGAGCCGCCGACGGAGGATGCGGTCGAGGCGCTGTTCAACGGCCTGTTCTTCGCCGAGGAGCGCTACGACCTCTCGGCGGTCGGCCGCATGAAGTTCAACCGGCGCATCAACGCGCCGGCCGAGGTGAGCTGGCAGCTGCGCTTGCGGGGCGTCGCGCTGCCCAAGGAGGCCGAGGAAGAGCTGCGCGCCTATTTCAAGCACGCGCCGGAGCTGTCGCTCAACAAGGTGAGCCTGGAAGGCATCGCCACCGAGGCCGATGCGCAGGCCGTGGTCGAAAAGATGTTCCAGGACCTGAAGGGCAAGGGCATCGACCGCCAGAAGCTCGAGGTGAAGATCGAGCCGCGCCTCACGCTCTCGCCCAAGGACATCGTGGAAGTCATCCGCATACTCGTCGAGCTGCGCAACGGCCGCGGCGAGATAGACGACATCGACCACCTCGGCAACCGCCGCGTGCGCTCGGTGGGCGAGCTGGCGGAAAACCAGTTCAGGGCGGGACTGGTGAGAGTCGAGCGGGCCGTGAAGGAAAGGTTGAGCCAGGCGGAATCGGAAAACCTGATGCCGCACGACCTGATCAACGCCAAGCCGATCTCGGCCGCGATCAAGGAGTTCTTCGGCTCGAGCCAGCTGTCGCAGTTCATGGACCAGACCAACCCGCTCTCGGAGATCACGCACAAGCGAAGGGTTTCCGCATTGGGGCCGGGTGGCCTGACCCGGGAAAGGGCCGGATTCGAAGTGCGCGACGTGCACCCGACGCACTACGGGCGCGTGTGCCCGATCGAGACCCCGGAAGGCCCGAACATCGGCCTGATCAACTCGCTGGCGTTGTATGCCCGTACGAACAAGTATGGGTTTCTGGAAACGCCTTACAGAAAAGTCAAGGACAGCAAGGTCACCAACGACATCGCCTACCTGTCGGCCATCGAGGAAGGCAACTACGTGATCGCGCAGGCGAACGCCTCGATCGACAAGGGCGGCAAGCTGGTCGACACGCTGGTGTCGTGCCGCTACAAGAACGAGTTCGAGCTGAAGGCCGCCGAGGAAGTGCAGTACATGGACGTGGCGCCCTCCCAAATTGTGTCGGTGGCCGCTTCGCTCATCCCGTTCCTCGAGCACGACGACGCCAACCGCGCGCTGATGGGCTCCAACATGCAGCGCCAGGCCGTGCCCTGCCTGCGGCCCGAGAAGCCGCTGGTAGGCACCGGCGTCGAGCGCACCGCGGCGGTCGACTCGGGCACGTGCGTGATCGCGCTGCGCGGCGGCATCGTCGACTACGTCGATGCGAACCGCATGGTGGTGCGCGTGAACGACGACGAGACGGTGCCGGGCGACGTGGGCGTGGACATCTACAAGATGACCAAGTACACGCGCTCCAACCAGAACACCAACATCAACCAGCGCCCGGTGGTGAAGCAGAGCGAGCGCATCGCCAAGGGCGACGTGATCGCCGACGGCGCCTCCACCGACCTCGGCGAGCTCGCGCTGGGGCAGAACATGCTGGTCGCGTTCATGCCCTGGAACGGGTTCAACTTCGAGGATTCGATCCTGATCTCCGAGAGGGTGGTGGCCGACGACCGGTTCACCTCGATCCATATCGAGGAGCTGACCGTGGTGGCGCGCGACACCAAGCTCGGGCCCGAGGAGATTACCCGCGATATTTCCAACCTGTCCGAAGCGCAGCTGGCCAGGCTGGATGAATCCGGCATCGTGTACATCGGCGCCGAGGTCGAGGCGGGCGACGTGCTGGTGGGCAAGGTGACGCCGAAGGGCGAGACCCAGCTGACGCCGGAAGAGAAGCTGCTGCGCGCGATCTTTGGCGAGAAGGCTTCGGACGTCAAGGATACGAGCCTCAGGGTTCCGTCCGGTATCAGCGGTACCGTCATCGACGTGCAGGTGTTCACGCGCGAAGGCATCGAGCGCGACAAGCGCAGCCAGTCGATCATCGAGGACGAGCTCAAGCGCTACAAGACCGACCTCGCCGACCAGATGCGCATCGTCGAGTCGGATACCTTCGAGCGCCTGGAGCGGCTGCTCAACGGCAAGACCGCCACCGGCGGGCCCAAGCGCCTGGCGAAGGGCACCAAGGTGACCAAGGAGTACCTGCAGTCGGTGGAGCGCTACGACTGGTTCGACATCCGCCTCGCCGGCGAGGAGTCGGCGGCGCAGGTCGAGGGGCTGAAGGAATCGCTCGCCCAGAAGCGCCGCGAGTTCGACGCCATGTTCGAGGCGAAGCGGAAGAAGCTCACGCAGGGCGACGAGCTGCCCCCGGGCGTGCTGAAGATGGTGAAGGTGTACGTCGCGGTGAAGCGCCGCCTGCAGCCGGGCGACAAGATGGCCGGGCGCCACGGCAACAAGGGCGTGATTTCCAAGATCACGCCGGTGGAGGACATGCCGCACATGGCCGACGGCACGCCGGTCGACATCGTGCTGAACCCGCTGGGCGTGCCCTCGCGCATGAACGTCGGCCAGATCCTGGAGACGCACCTGGGCTGGGCGGCGAAGGGCCTGGGCCTGAGGATCGGCGAGCTCGTCAAGCAACAACAGAAATTAAGCGACTTGAGAGCCACCATCGAGCGCATCTATACCGGGCGCGAGGAAGAGGTGTCCAAGCTGACCGACGAGGAAGTGGTGCAGCTCGCCACCAACCTCAAGGAAGGCGTGCCGTTCGCCACCCCGGTATTCGACGGCGCGGCCGAAGCCGAGATTACCGGCATGCTGGAGATGGCCGGGCTGCCGACTTCGGGCCAGGTGAAGCTCTACGACGGGCGCACCGGCGAGCAGTTCGATCGCGAGGTCACCGTCGGCTACATGCACATGCTGAAGCTGCACCACCTGGTGGACGACAAGATGCATGCCCGCTCCACGGGGCCGTACAGCCTGGTCACGCAGCAGCCGCTCGGCGGCAAGGCGCAGTTCGGCGGGCAGCGCTTCGGCGAGATGGAAGTATGGGCGCTGGAGGCCTACGGCGCCGCGTACACGCTGCAGGAGATGCTGACGGTGAAGTCCGACGACATCACCGGCCGCACCAAGGTGTACGAGAACATCGTCAAGGGCGACCACAAGATCGACGCGGGCATGCCCGAGTCGTTCAACGTGCTCGTTAAGGAGATCCGCTCCCTTGGCATCGACATCGATCTGGAGAGGTACTGATGAAAGCGCTTCTTGAGCTCTTCAAGCAGGTCCAGCAGGACGAGGAGTTCGACGCGATCAAGATCGGGCTCGCTTCGCCCGAGAAGATCCGCTCGTGGTCCTACGGCGAGGTGAAGAAGCCGGAGACCATCAACTACCGCACGTTCAAGCCGGAGCGCGACGGGCTCTTCTGCGCCAAGATCTTCGGGCCGATCAAGGACTACGAGTGCCTGTGCGGCAAGTACAAGCGCCTGAAGCACCGCGGCGTGATCTGCGAGAAATGCGGCGTCGAAGTGACGCTTGCCAAGGTACGGCGGGAAAGGATGGGGCATATCGAGCTTGCCTCGCCCACCGCGCATATCTGGTTTCTCAAATCGCTCCCTTCCAGGCTGGGCCTGGTTCTGGACATGACGCTGCGCGACATCGAGCGCGTGCTGTACTTCGAGGCCTACGTGGTGACCGACCCGGGCCTCACGCCGCTCAAGCGCTGCCAGCTCCTCACCGAGGACGACTACCTCGCCAAGGTCGAGGAGTTCGGCGACGACTTCTCCGCCGCCATGGGCGCCGAGGGCATCCGCGCGCTGCTGCGCGCGCTCGACCTCAACAGGGAGATCGACAACCTGCGGAAGGAGCTGGAGGCGACTTCCTCGGACGCCAAGATCAAGAAGTACGCCAAGCGCCTGAAGGTGCTGGAGGGCTTCAAGGCCTCCAACATCAAGCCGGACTGGATGATCATGGAAGTGCTGCCGGTGCTGCCGCCCGAGCTGCGTCCTCTCGTCCCGCTCGATGGCGGCCGCTTTGCGACTTCCGACCAGAACGATCTGTACCGGCGCGTCATCAACCGGAACAACAGATTAAAAAGACTATTGGAATTGAAAGCGCCCGAAATCATCGTGCGCAACGAGAAGCGCATGCTGCAGGAGGCGGTGGACTCGCTGCTCGACAACGGCCGCCGCGGCAAGGCGATGACCGGCGCCAACAAGCGGCCGCTCAAGTCGCTCGCCGACATGATCAAGGGCAAGGGCGGGCGCTTCCGCCAGAACCTGCTCGGCAAGCGCGTCGACTACTCGGGCCGCTCGGTGATCGTGGTCGGGCCGCAGCTCAAGCTGCACCAGTGCGGCCTGCCGAAGAAGATGGCGCTCGAGCTCTTCAAGCCTTTCATTTTCAACAAGCTTGAATTGCTCGGCCTGGCCACGACGATCAAAGCGGCAAAAAGGCTCGTGGAGCAGGAAGTGCCCGAGGTGTGGGACATCCTGGAAGAGGTAATCCGCGAGCACCCGGTGATGCTGAACCGCGCCCCGACGCTGCACCGCCTGGGCATCCAGGCGTTCGAGCCGGTGCTGATCGAAGGCAAGGCGATCCAGCTGCATCCGCTGGTGTGCGCGGCGTTCAACGCCGACTTCGACGGCGACCAGATGGCGGTGCACGTGCCGCTGTCGCTCGAGGCGCAGATGGAAGCGCGCACGCTGATGCTCGCCTCCAACAACGTGCTGTCGCCGGCGAACGGCGAGCCGGTCATCGTGCCGTCACAGGACATCGTGCTCGGCCTGTACTACGCCACCCGCGAGCGCATCAACGCCAAAGGCGAAGGCATGAGCTTCGCCGACCTCGCCGAGGTGCACCGCGCCTACGACTCGCGCCAGGTCGAGCTGAACGCGCGCGTCTGGGTGCGCATAAAGGAAAGGGACATCAACGAGGAAGGCGAGCTCAGCGAGCGCGTCAAGCGCTACGAGACCACCATAGGCCGCGCGCTGCTCTCCGAGATCCTGCCCGCCGGGCTGTCCTTCGAGCTGCTCAACAAGGCGCTCAAGAAGAAGGAGATCTCGCGCCTCATCAACATCTGCTTCCGCCGCTGCGGGCTGCGCGAGACGGTGATCTTTGCCGACAAGCTGATGCAGGCCGGCTTCCGCATCGCCACGCGCGCCGGCATCTCGTTCGGCGTGCACGACATGACCATCCCGGCGCAGAAGCAGGAGCTGATCAAGGCCGCCGAGAACGAGGTGAAGGAGATCGAGAACCAGTACACCTCGGGCCTGGTCACCGCCGGCGAGCGTTACAACAAGGTGGTCGACATCTGGTCGCGCTGCGGCGAGCAGGTCGGCAAGGTGATGATGGAGCAGCTCGGCCTGGAAGAGGTCGAGAACCGCCACGGCAAGACCGTGAAGCAGGAGGCGTTCAACTCCATCTACATGATGGCCGACTCCGGCGCGCGCGGCTCCGCGGCGCAGATCCGGCAGCTCGCCGGCATGCGCGGCCTGATGGCGAAGCCCGACGGCTCGATCATCGAGACGCCGATCACGGCGAACTTCCGCGAAGGCCTGAACGTGCTGCAATACTTCATCTCCACCCACGGCGCCCGCAAGGGCCTGGCGGATACTGCCCTCAAGACCGCCAATTCAGGGTATTTGACCAGAAGGCTCGTTGACGTGACGCAGGACCTGGTGGTGACCGAGGACGACTGCGAGACGCAGAACGGCGTTTCCATGAAGGCCCTGGTCGAAGGCGGCGAGGTGGTCGAGGCGCTGCGCGAGCGCGTGCTCGGCCGCACGCTGGCAAGCGACCTGGTGCACCCTGAGACGCAGGACGTGCTGTACGCGGCGGGCGCGCTGATCGACGAGGACTCGGTGGATGCGATCGACAACCTCGGCATCGACGAGGTGAAGGTGCGCACGCCGCTTTCCTGCGACACGCGCTGGGGCGTGTGCGCCAAGTGCTACGGGCGCGACCTCGGCCGCGGCTCGCTCGTCAACGTGGGAGAGGCGATCGGCGTGATCGCGGCGCAGTCGATCGGCGAGCCGGGCACGCAGCTCACGATGCGCACCTTCCACATCGGCGGCGCGGCCTCGCGGACCGCGGTGCAGAGCCACGTCGAGGCCAAGTCGTCGGGTACCGCGCGGTTTACGCCCACGATGAGATATGTAAGCAATGCCAAAGGCGACAAGGTGGTGATCTCGCGCTCCGGCGAGGTGATCATCGCCGACGACAACGGCCGCGAGCGCGAGCGCCACAAGGTGCCGTACGGCGCCACGCTGTCGGTGGCCGACGGCGACGCGGTACGCGCGGGCAAGCAGCTCGCCAACTGGGACCCGCACCATCGCCCGATCATCACCGAGTACGCGGGCACGGTGCGCTTCGAGCACGTGGAGGAGGGCGCGACGGTCGCCAAGCAGATCGACGACGTCACCGGCCTCTCGACCCTCGTGGTGATCGACGCCAAGCGCCGCACTACGGCCGCGAGCAAGGGCCAGCGGCCGTCCGTGAAGCTCATCAACGAGGCGGGCGACGAAGTGCGCATCGCGGGCACGGACCACGCCGTGAACATCAGCTTCCCGGTGGGCGCGGTGATTGCCGTGCGCGACGGGCAGCAGGTGCAGGTGGGCGAGGTGCTGGCGCGCATCCCGCAGGAAGTATCCAAGACGCGCGACATCACCGGCGGCCTGCCGCGGGTGGCGGAGCTGTTCGAGGCGCGCTCGCCGAAGGACGCTGGGATCCTCGCCGAGGTGACCGGCACGGTGAGCTTCGGCAAGGACACCAAGGGCAAGCAGCGCCTGGTCATCACCGACCTCGACGGCGTCGAGCACGAGTACCTCATCGCCAAGGACAAGCACCTGCTGGTGCACGACGGCCAGGTGGTGAACAAGGGCGAGATGATCGTCGACGGTCCGGTGGATCCGCATGATCTCCTGCGCCTGCTCGGCATCGAGGAGCTGGCGCGCTACATCATCGACGAGGTGCAGGACGTGTACCGCCTGCAGGGCGTGAAGATCAACGACAAGCACATCGAGGTGATCGTGCGGCAGATGCTGCGCCGGGTGGAGATCGACAGCCCGGGCGACACGCCGTTCATCCAGGGCGAGCAGGTGGAGCGCGCCGAGGTGCTGGAGGAGAACGAGAAGGCGCAGAAGGCCGGCAAGCAGGCGTCGGTCTACCGCAACATGCTCCTGGGCATCACCAAGGCGTCCCTGTCGACCGACTCGTTCATCTCGGCGGCCTCCTTCCAGGAGACCACCCGGGTGCTCACCGAGGCGGCGATCATGGGCAAGCGCGACGAGCTGCGCGGCCTGAAGGAGAACGTGATCGTCGGGCGCCTCATCCCCGCCGGCACCGGCCTTGCGTACCACAACATACGCAAGGCGCAGGCCGCCGAGCCGGTGCTCGCCGAGATCCAGGCCGTCACGCCGGAGCCGGCTCCCGCCACCGAGCAGGCCGCGGCCACGCCCGGCAGCTAAGCGGTTTCTTGACCTCTACGAAGGGCGCCTGCGGGCGCCCTTTTTTTGTACCCTAGGATCCCCATGCAGAGCACCATAGGAATGACACCCGGAACCGAGCTCGCCGGCAAGGTGGCTTTGGTGACCGGGGCGGCGCGCAACATCGGCCGCGCGATCGCGCGTTCTCTTGCCGCGGGTGGTGCCGCGGTGATGGTGAACGCCAACACCTCGCGCGCGGAGGCGGAGCAGACGGTCGCCATGATCGAAGCGGCTGGGGGTAGGGCGGCGCTGCATATCGCGGACGTGACCGACGCCGCGGCGGTCGCTGCGCTGGTGGAAGCGACGGTGAAGCGCTTCGGCCGGCTCGATTTCCTCGTCAACAACGCCGCGGTGCGTGCCGAGACCACGTTCGCGGAGATCCGCTTCGAGGATTGGCGCCGCGTGCTCTCGACGATTCTCGACGGCGCGTTCCTCTGCACGCAGGCCTGCCTGCCGCACTTGGCGCGCAGCGGCGCGGGGGCGGTCGTCAACCTCGGGGGCCTCACCGCCCACAAGGGCGCGGTCGGTCGCGCTCACGTCATCACTGCCAAGGCGGGCATCGCCGGTCTGACGCGCGCGCTCGCCCTTGACCTTGCGCCACAGCACATCACGGTCAACTGCGTGGTGCCCGGCACCATCGAGACGGTGCGCGGCCTTCCCGGCGCGCCCGAGCGCCCGGAGCACCGGCGCGCGCTGCCTCCCGTCGGCCGCCGCGGCGAGCCCGAGGAGATCGCGGCCATGGTGCGCACGCTGTGCGGTCCCGACATGCGCTACGTGACCGGCCAATCGATCCACGTCAACGGCGGCAATCTGATGCCGTGAACCGGGACTCGGTTTCGCCGGTCATGCGGCAATTGAGCGCCCATATCGCCGGGGCGCTGCGCAAGCCGCTGCCCGCTCCAGTGCTCGAGAAGACCAAGCACCACGTGCTCGACACGATGGCGGCGATGGTTTCGGGATCACGTCTGCTGCCGGGCCGGAAGGCGATTTCCTTCGCGCGGACGCTGGGCGGCGCCCGCGAATCCGGCGTCGTCGGCAGCCGCATCGTCACCAGCGCGGTCGGCGCGGCGCTTGCCAACGGCATGGCCGCGCACGCCGACGAGACCGACGATTCGCACGCTGCATCGCTCACCCACCCGGGCTGCGGCGTGGTGCCGGCCGCGCTCGCCATGGCCGAGCGCGAGCGGCGCAGCGGCGCCGCGCTGCTGCGCGCGGTGGCGCTCGGCTACGACGTCGGCTGCCGGCTGACGCAGTCGCTCGACGCCTACCGCTTCCGCGAGGAAGGCCATTCCACGCACAGCTTCGGGCCTACCTTCGGCGCCGCCGCGGCGGCCGGCGCACTCGTGGGATTGAAGGAACGGCAGGTGCGCCATCTCCTGTCGTATGCGGCGCAGCAGGCTTCCGGCATCTCCTGCTGGATGCGCGATCCCGAGCACATCGAGAAGGCCTTCGATTTCGGCGGCATGCCGGCGCGCAACGGCGTGCTCGCCGCCGCGATGGTGGCGCATGGCTTCACGGGTGTCGAAGACGTGTTCTCCGGCGAGCGCAGCTTCTTCGTCGCCTATGGGCGGCCAGGCGAGCCGCAAGCGCTGGCGCGCGACCTTGGCAGCCAATACGAAATCATGAACGCGAGCATCAAGCGCTGGTCGGTGGGCTCGCCCATCCAGGCGCCGCTCGACTCGTTGTCCGAGCTGATACGCGAGCATGGCTTGAAAGGCGAAGACGTCGAACGCATGGTGGTGCGCGTGGCGCACCAGGGCGCGAACACCGTCGACAACCGCGACATGCCCGACATCTGCCTGCAGCACATGTGCGCGGTCATGCTGCTCGACGGCACGGTCAGCTTCAAGTCGTCGCACGACGCCCGGCGCATGCGCCGCCCTGACGTGCTCGCGCTGCGCCGCCGCATCGAGCTGCATGGCGACGACCAGCTCTCCAAAGCCATGCCGAGCCGGCAGGGGATCGTCGAGCTCGAGTTGCGCGATGGCCGCAAGCTCCGGCACCATACCCGGGCGGTGCGCGGCACTCCGGACAATCCCATGACACGGGCCGAGGTCGAGGCGAAGAGCTACGACCTGATGGCGCCGGTGATCGGCCCGACCCGGGCCCGCAGGCTGTGCGACGCGGTCTGGCGGCTCGAGCGCCTCGCCGATGTGCGCAAGCTCAGGCCGCTTCTACAGGAGAGACCATGAATCGCATCGTGCACCTCGCGCTGAAGGTCGACGACCTCGAGCGCACCACGGACTTCTACCGCACGGTATTCGGCTTCGTCGAGGCCAACACCGAGAAGGTGCGCGACCACACCTCGCGCCATCTCACGGACGGCACGATCGACCTCGCGTTGATCAAGTACGACGAAGGCACGCAGTCGGCCGAATCGAAAGCCTCCGGCGAGGGCCCCTGCATCCATCATTTCGCCGTGGAGGTCGACGATCTCGCCGCCGCGACGCGCGAGATCGAGTCGTTCGGCTGCGAGATCATCAGCGACCCCGGCGTGGTCCCGGTCAAGTTCCGCGCGCCGGGCGGCACCGTGTGCGAGATCGTGCCGAAAGGGCGCTACAAGAAGCCGGCCGGGTAGCATCCCGGTTTGCGGGAGGAGGAGCGATGCAGCCGAAAAAGCTCGGCGGTGCGGACTTTTGGTCCGGGCTCGCGTTCGCCGCGCTCGCCGGCTACATCATCTTCCGGGCTTCGGGCTGGGAGTACCTCGGGCCCGACGGTCCGGGCCCCGGCTTCTTTCCGCTGTGGTACGGCGTGGCGATGGCGGCGCTTTCCCTCTGCCTGGTGCTCTCCAGCGCGTTGCGCGGCGCGGGGGACACCGTCGATTGGCATGGAGCCGGGCGTGCCTTCGCCGTGTGGCTTGCGCTGGCCGCTTGCGTGGCGGCGCTCAAGCTGGTCGGTTTCCTGACGAGCTTCGCGGTGCTCACGTTCTTCGTGGTCGCGGTGATGTACCGCAGGCCGCTCAAGACGGCCGCGGCGGTCGCGCTGGCGAGCGCGGCGGGGTTTTACCTCGTGTTCCAGCTGGCGCTCGGCGTGAGCCTCCCTTAGAGCCATGGAAATTCTCAGCGGGCTGATGCAGGGCTTCGCGGTGGCGCTGCAGCCGGTCAACCTGCTGTGGTGCCTGGTCGGGGTGATCCTCGGCACCGTGGTGGGCATCATGCCGGGGCTCGCGCCTTCGGCGACCATCGCAATGCTGCTGCCGCTCACCTTCCTCATGAATCCGGCGGCCGCGATGATCATGCTCGCGGGCATCTACTACGGCGCCAAATACGGCGGCTCCACCACCGCGATTCTGCTCAACGTGCCGGGCGAATCGGCGTCCGTGGTGACCTGCCTCGACGGATACCAGATGGCGCGCAAAGGGCGCGCCGGGCCGGCGCTCGGCATCGCCGCGATTGCTTCTTTCGTCGCGGGCACGGTGGGTGTGCTCGGGCTCATGCTGGTCGCGCCGCCGCTCGCGAGGATGGCGCTCGCCTTCAGCTCGCCCGAGTATTTCGCCCTGATGGCGCTCGGCCTGGCGATGGTGGTGCTGCTCGCCGGGCGCTCGATGCTGAAAGCGCTGCTCGCGATGCTGCTGGGACTGTGGCTTGCCGGCATCGGCATCGATCTTTTCAGCGACACCTCGCGCTTCACCTTCGGGCAGCTGGAGCTGATGTCCGGGGTCGACTTCGTGGTCGTCGCCATCGGCGTATTCGCGATCGGCGAGGTCCTGGTTTGCCTGGAGCGGCGCGACGAGGCGCAGATGCTGCCCGTACCCAAGGGCCTGCGCAACCTGCTGCCGACCCTGCGCGACCTGAAGGACAGCCGCTTCGCCTTTGCGAACGGCTCGCTGGTCGGTTTCCTGATCGGGGTGCTGCCCGGCGCCGGCTCCACCATCGCGTCGTTCATCTCGTACGGGCTCGAGAAGGCGGTGTCGCGCCGGCCTCACGAGTTCGGCACCGGCGTGGTCGAAGGGGTGGCCGCGCCGGAGGCGGCGAACAACTCCGAGACCGGCGGGGCGCTGGTTCCGCTGCTCACGCTCGGCATTCCCGGCTCGTCCACCACCGCCGTGCTGCTCGCCGGGCTGGTGCTGTGGGGATTCAAGCCGGGGCCGCTCTTCATCCCGGAGAACCCGGCGCTCTTCTGGGGGCTGGTGGCGAGCATGTACATCGGCAACGTGATGCTGCTGCTGCTCAACCTGCCGCTGGTGCCGCTGTTCGCGCAGGTGCTGCGCGCGCCCACCTACGTGCTGTACCCCCTGATCCTGGGCGTCTCGCTGGTGGGCGTCTACAGCACCTCGGGAAGCCTGTTCGACGTGGCGCTGCTGGTGGCCTTCGGGCTGCTCGGCTACCTGATGCGCAAGCTCGATTACCCGGCGGCGCCGCTGATCCTGGGGCTGGTGCTCGGCGGGGCGATGGAGCGGGCGCTGCGCCAGTCGTTGATGATGTCCGAGGGCAGCCTCTCGATACTCGCGACTAGGCCGGTTTCGGCGGCGATGCTATCGTTGGCGCTGCTCATCCTGCTGGTCCCGTTGTTCAACAAGGCCAATGCCTGGCGTCTGCGGGCGCTGGAGCAAAAGGACGCTTGAGGAGGATTTCATGAAGCTGCAACGCAGGAAATTCGCACTCGCTGTCGCCGTCGCGCTCGCGGCGTCGGGCGCGTGCGCCGGAACGGCGCTTGCCCAGGATTTCAAGCCGACGCGTCCGGTCGAGGTGGTGGTGCACACCGGCCCGGGCGGCGGCAGCGATCTGCTGGCACGCGCGGTGGCCGACATGATGGAAAAGGAGAAGCTGCTACCGGTGCGCATGCAGGTGGTCAACAAGACCGGCGGCGGCGGGGCGGTTGCCGCTGCCTACCTCGCCGAGAAGAAGGGCGACCAGAACACCCTCGGCTTCTTCACCGGCGTGTGGCTCACCAATCCGCTCACCCGCGACGAAGCGAAGGTGACGCTGAAGGATCTGACGCCGGTCGCGCGTCTCGTGCTCGAGCCTGCGCTCGTCGCGGTCAAGGCCGATGCGCCGTACAAGTCGCTGAAGGACTTCGTAGCCGCGGCCAAGCAGAACCCGGGGCAGCTCAAGCAGTCGGGCGGCTCGATCACCAGCCGCGACAACGTGGTGCGGCAGCTGCTGCAGAAGGAGACCGGCACGCGCTGGTCGTTCATCTCGTTTCCCGGCGGCGGCGAGCGCATCGCGGCGCTGCTCGGCGGCCACGTCAACATGATGGTCATCGAGCCGGCCGAGGCCGGCGAGCATATCCGCGCCGGCAACATGCGCGTTCTCGCGCAGGTGAGCGATACGCGCCTGCCCGGCTTCCCCGACGTGCCGACGCTCAAGGAGGCGGGCTTCGACGTCCCCGTGGTGCCGCAGGTGCGCGGGGTCGTGGCGCCTCCCGCCATTCCCAAGCAGAACGTGGCGTACTGGGAAGGCGTCTTCCGCAAGCTCACGCAGAGCGCTTCCTGGCGCAAGTTTCTCGCCGACAACCAGTTCGAGGACGGCTACCAGGACGCCGCGCAGCTCGCCAAGTTCTACGATGAGTTCACCGAGCAGATGCGCGGCATCCTGAAGGAGGCCGGCGTGAAGGTCGTGCGCTGATTCAGAATTCGGGGTCAGGGTCGTAATTATTCGGGCTGCGCGGGGTCCAACGCATAATTACGACCCTGACCTCGAATTGCGCTCGGAGCACCGATGATCGTCAAGCAGATCTGGACTGGCAACAGCTACCGCAATTTCAACTACCTCCTCGCCTGCGGGGAAACCGGCGAAGCGCTTGCGGTCGATCCGCTGGACCACGAGAAGTGCTACCGCGCTGCGCAGGAGGCGGGTTGGCGCATCACGCAGATCCTCAACACGCACGAGCACGGCGATCACATCGGCGGCAACGGGCCGCTGGTGCAAAAGACCGGGGCCACGATCCTGGCGCACGCGAATGCCAAGGATCGCATTCCGAACATGGCGCGTGGCCTGCGTGCCGGGGAGGTCGTAAAGGTCGGCAAGACCGTGGAGCTGGAGGTGATGGACACACCGGGCCACACCATGAGCCATGTCTGCCTGCGCTCGCATACCGACCAGCCGGCCCTCTTCAGCGGCGACACGCTGTTCAACGCCGGCGCGGGCAACTGCCACAACGGCGGCCACCCGGCCGAGCTCTACAAGACCTTCTCGGAGCAGCTCGCGAAGCTCCCGGGCGACACGCTCATCTACCCCGGGCACGACTACATCGAGAACAACCTGCGCTTTACGCTCAACCGCGAGCCCGACAACCGGCGTGCGCAGGAGATGCTCGACAAGCTGCGCGGCCAGGATCCGGCCAAGGCGTACGTCTCGACGCTCGACGTGGAGCGCGAAGTCAACACCTTCTTCCGCCTCACCAGCCCGACGGTCATCGCCAAGCTGCGCGAAGCGTTTCCGGATCTGCCGGACAAACCCGATCCAAAGACGGTGTTCTTGAAGCTTAGAGAGCTGCGGAACAAGTGGTGACGTTTCTGGCCCCCTGACCTAGCGGCGGCCGACCAGCGAGAGGAACTCCTCGCGCGTCGCCAGGTGGTCGCGGAACACGCCAAGCACGGACGAGGTCAGCATGGTGGAGTTCTGCTTCTCCACGCCGCGCATCATCATGCACAGGTGGCGCGCCTCGATCATGACGCCGACGCCCTTGGCATCCACTGAATCCATGACGATCTGCGAGATCTGGTCGGTGAGGCGCTCCTGCAGCTGCAGGCGCCGCGCGTAGACGTCCACCAGCCGGGCGAGCTTGCTCACGCCAAACACCTTGCCGTTCGGGATGTAGGCGATGTGGCAGCGGCCGAAGAAG
>Ga0247825_10001116_pt1 | contig 17491 bp, 24 predicted proteins | sample 13C_Vanillin_Day_FD_194413 | JGI IMG/M metagenome (GOLD analysis project Ga0247825, IMG submission 194413) | Soil microbial communities from agricultural site in Penn Yan, New York, United States - 13C_Vanillin_Day48 | ecosystem: Environmental > Terrestrial > Soil > Agricultural land | place... | reverse complement strand
GCTCACGTGCGCGGCAGCATGCGCAGCAGCGCTTCGTTGCTCAGCTTTGCCCGCTGCCGCAGATCCGGGACGTGCTCGTGGATGCTAGCGCGCATCCCCTCGCGGGTGTCCCACTTGCGGTCGATGCGGCCGATGAGCTCGCCGATGCCAATGCTGCCCAGCGGCGGCGTATCCATCTCCAGGTCTTCGAGCAGCCCGCTCACCTTCGACGCGTAAGGCAGCGGGGCGAACGGCTTGCCGCGCAGCGCCGCGAAGATCAGGAAGTGAAGCCGCATGCCGACGGCGAAGTCGAACCGTCCCATGAGGCCCAGAATCTGCCTCGACGAATAGCGGCGCCTCAGGATCTCGGCCCTTTCCGGGAACCGCATGTGCGCGACCACGCCGTGGCTGTGCTGCACGTCGTACTTCTCCATCGGCACGAACACCACTTCCGCGTCGAAGCGCTCCACGACGAAGTCCGCGGCGTTGGCGAGCAAGGCGTAATACTGCTCCGTCGCGAGGTCTGGTGCAGCCGGGCCCGGCTCCCTCACCGAAAAGCCTACGACGTGCCCCTTGAGCTGCACGCCTTCGGCTTTGAGCGCTTCTACGGAAAACTCCTCGGGCTCGAGCAGGAATGCCGGGTCGGCCGTAAGCTGGATCTCCCGGGTGACGCCGACGTCCTCCAGCAGACGCAGCCCAAGCCGGTCGCGCACCGTGATCACGGTCGTGGGAACGGCGTTGAGCGCATCGCGGACCGCAATGCGCGAGGCCTGGGTGGCGAGCGGCCCCGCGCTGATCGCATACACCATGACAGGAACGCCGACTTCGTGTGCGATCAGCACCTCGCGCAGATACGCTTGGGCTTCGCCGTCGAACAGGATGCCACCGCCGCCTAGCACCAGCAGGTCGAGAGCCCGGATCGCCGGGGTAACCTCCTTGCGGGTAAGCGCGCGCGCATTGATCGCGTGCTCGACCTTGTGCCTCGCCAGAGTATCCGCGGGGTTCCTGGAAAACACGCTCACTTCGACGGAAAGGCTGGCGCGCAGCTCACCGAGAATGCCCTCGAGAATCGCCTCATCGCCCAGGTTCATTCCGCCGTAGGAGCCCGAGATGCCGATGCGCAGCTTGCGGGGGGTCGATGCCATGCCCTCGCGCAACGCAAGCGGCGTGCCGGATGGTCTACGCGCCCTGCATACCCTCGGGCGTCATGCGCGGGCCAGGCGCAATCCCGGCGCGCCGGAATCCGGCGATGGAGGCGAGAAACGCGCCCAGGATGGCAGCGATTGCAGCAGCCTCGACGAGCGCCGGGAACGAGTCCCAGTCATGGAGCAGCTCGACGACCGGCAGCGCCAGCATCATGGCTTCGTTCATTTTCTCTACTCCTCTTCATAGCGGTTCAACACGATCTGGTGGGTCGCCCTGCCGCGCGTGAGCTCCCGCAGCTCGCCGGGAAGCCCGAGCAGCTCGCCCAGCGGAGCCTCGAAGCGCAGCACGCAGTAGTGCGTGCCCACGTACTCCACCGACGGGTTTGCGCCGCGGCGGACCAGGTCCGCGCGTACCGCGGGCAGATGCTGCTTCTCGAGGCCGATGCGTACCTCCATCACCGGCTTGCCCGGTCGCTTGCCGTCCACCTCGACGCCGGAGCCGTACGCCGCGCGCAGCATGCGCATGGGCAGGACGAGCGCGTGCTCGTTGCGCGCGAGCAGGTGCAGTCCGCGGTGCGATTTCGCGAGCACCACGTCGTCGCGCTCGGGGACCCTGCGTTTCGCTTCGGTAGCGAAGCGGAACTGCCCACGCACGTCCCTTCGCCGTACCAGGCGCTCGATCATCGCAGGCGCCCGGCAAGCGCGAGCAGCGCGAGGCCGAAGCTCCCGACCACGAAGTGCACCGCCCCGGGCGAGGCGAAGCCGTAGAACACTTCGATCACGGGAATGGCGAACAGCACCGCGCCGGCAATGGCAGCGCCTCGTCTTGCGTCCTTGTAGCTCATGGCGTCTCTCCTTTTCCCTAGGCGGCTTCGCGCAGCGGCTCGAGCTCGCGCGTCGTGTCAACGATGCGGATCCTCAACTGTCGTCCGTTGGGCAGGGTGGGCGCGACCACGGCGCCGCGCGGGCGCCCGATCAGCGCCAGCCCGACCGGCGACAGAACGGATATCCGGCCTCCGCCAGCGTCGGCTTCGTCCGGGTAGACGAGCGTCAGCGTGCGGCGGGCGCCGGAGGGCTCCTCGACGTAGCTCACGGTGGAGCCCATGCTCACGCGGTCGGCAGGGGCGCCGCTCGCTACGAATCGCGCGTCCATGAGCAGGTCGGCGAGCTGGTCGGAGGCGTCGGCCTCGAACGGGTTCTCGCGGCGATGGGCGCCGAGCATGGCTGCGAGCCCTTCGGCATCGCGCGCCCAAACCAGTACGTCGTCCTGACGCAAAGCGATCATGGCTTTTTCCATGGCTTTCTCCAGTGCAGTACGAAATGAAAAGAAGCGCGCGGCGCTGCGGCGCCGGCGGCTCGTTACTTCAGCGGGTCCCGGTAAGCGGGCTTACCGGGCGAAAGTGAGAAAGTCGAGGGTGCCCGGCGTGGGGAGGACGCGCGCCGTCGGGCCGGTGGAACCGGCGTGCCCGAAGGCGAGGTGCAGGATGTGCAATAGGCGCGTCATGATTACGTCCGACCTTACCATAGAAAAAATATAAATCAAGCCCTTGCGCTAGAAGCCGGACGAGGACCGGGCTGGCAGCCGCACCACGCGCAACGTATCGGCGTTGCCGCCGGCTTCGGGCGAAGAGGAGACCACGACCGCAGGATCGCCTGGCGAGGCGAGCCCGTTCGCATAGAGCCAGTTGCCCGCCACGGCCTCGCTGCCCGGCACAGCGCCAAGCGGGACGACGCCCGAGATCAGCGTGAGCGCCCGGCAGGCGCCGGAGGGCGCCAGCGCGACGATCGGCGCGCGAGGACGAAAGCGTGCAATGGCAGCGGCCTGGGAAAGGCCTTGCACGTGGGCGATGATCGCGCGCGCGCCAAGCCGCTCGGCGAGCTGGCACGCCGCGAAGCCCACGGCGGCCTCCCCTGGCACGGCGGTCTGCGGCTCGAGGCGCGCTCGTGCCATCGCGGGCGCGTAGGCGCCGAGCGTTGCGGCGATCACGCGCCGCAGCACATGCACCGCGGCGAGCGGCTGCTTTCCGATGGCGCTCTCCGCGGAAAGCATCACTGCGTCGGTGCCATCCAGCACCGCGTTCGCGATGTCGGTGACTTCCGCTCGAGTCGGACGCTCGTGCTCCACCATCGATTCGAGCATCTGCGTCGCCGTGACCACTGGACGCGCCCTGGCATTCGCCGCCGCGATGATGCGCTTTTGCACCAGGGGAATTTCGGCGACGTCGGTCTCCACTCCGAGGTCGCCGCGGGCAACCATCACGCCGTCGGCCGCTTCGACAACCGCGTCCAGCGTCTCCACCGCACGGCGCTTCTCGATCTTCGCCATCAGGAGCGGCGCAGCGCCGCGATCCGGCAGGCACGCGCGCACGCGAGCAAGGTCGTCGGCGTGCTGGACGAAAGAGACGCCGATCCAGTCCACGCCGTGCGCCACGGCGAAGGTAAGCAACGCGCGATCGTGCTCCGTCGGGACTATGCCGGGCATGTCGAGCTGCGGCACGTTGACGCCGGAGCCGGAGTGCACGGTTCCGCCGGCGACTACCTCGCAGGCGACGCGGCCGACCGCGGTGCTCGTTACCTTCAGCCGGATTGCGCCGTCGGCGAGATAGACGCACTCTCCGGCGCGTAGGGCCTCGAGCAAGGCGCGCTCGGCGATGGGCAGCACGTCGCCAGCGGCCGCCTGTGGGGCGAGATACACCCGGGCGCCGTCGCGCAGCTCGCGCGAGCCGCCGGGGATCTCTCCCAGGCGGTATTTCGGTCCCGGCAGATCGGCGAGGATTCCCACCGGGCGACCGATCTGGTGGCTCATTTCCCGGACCTGCGTGATGCGCCGCGCATGCTCCTCCAAGGTGCCATGCGAGAGGTTGAGGCGCGCGACATCCATGCCGGCGGCGGTGAGCGCCTCCAGTACGCCGGGGGCATCGGTCGCGGGGCCGAGGGTGCAGACCACCTTGGTGGCCTGCCAGCTCACGCCTTCATGTCGCGTTCGGCCCGGAGCTGCGCAATGGTGTCCAGGGCGAGGATCGAGTGGGCGTAGGCGCCGCCGGCGCGCATTTCGGCGGCGACCCAGATGGCTTCCATAATCTCTTCGTCCGAGGCGCCTTTGCCGAGGGCCGCGCTGGTATGGCCGCGGATGCAGTACGGGCATTGCGTCACGTGAGCGACCGCAACGGCGATCAACTGCTTGGTCTTTGCGGGAAGCGCGCCATCGGCGAACACGCTGCGACTGAAGGCGCGGAACGCCTCCGCCGGCCCGGGGGCAAGGCGCTTGCGCTCTTCACTGAGCTCGCGCGTGGCATGCGGAAAAATCCATTCATGTCCCGGCATACAGGTCTCCTTTGGCCATCAGCACCGCGCGCGCGGCATCGACGGCAAGCGGCGCTCAATTGTGCCCCAGCAGGCGCAGCAGCACTTCGTTAGTCAGCCTGGCGCGCCGGCGCAAGCCGGGAAGCCGCTCGCCGAGCTTGGCGCGGATTGTTTCGCGGGTATCCCACTTGGGGTCGATGCGGCCGCAGAGCTCGCCAATGCCGATGCTTTCAAGGGGCGGGGTGTCCATATCCAGGTCCTCGACCAGGCCGGTTACCTTCGAGGCATAGGGCAGCGGGGAAAACGGGATGCCGCGCAGCGCGGCGAAGATAAGGAAATGCAGGCGTATGCCGACGGCGAAGTCGAACCGCCCCATAGGTCGAGGATCTGGCGGGGAGAGTAGCGCCGCCTGAGAATCTCGGCCCTTCCGGAAATCGCATGTGCGCGACGACGCCGTGGCTGTGCTGTACGTGGAACTTTTCCATCGGCACGAACGCTGAAGGCAGCGACCCTGCCGCCGGCTTTCGGCACCTGCGGATGCCTTGGAGCGCATCCGCGAGGCCCGAGGGTTCTTACTGCGCGGGCGCTGGGCTGCTCACCGGCTGCGGCGTTGAGCGCACTTGCGACGCGAGCGAGCGTTCGTAAGTGAGAGTAACGGTGTCGCCGGTTTTGAACGACCCCGGAGCGACGTTTGCTCCCAGGCTGAAAGTTTCTGTCTGACCATCCAGGGTGCGCAAGGTAATCTTTTTGGCATCCGCATCTATCGAGTCGACGACACCCGTGCGTTGCGAGCTCGCCGTGCTCATCCCGGGACCCGTCTTAGTGATGTCCACCTCGCGGGTGGCGCCGGCAGCGGCCGCCTGCGCTCCCGGCTCGATTGCCGTCGCGACACCTTCCGTCCAGCGGACCTGGTAGCGCGAACCGACCTGGAGGGCCGACATGTCGATATCGGGTGAAAGATGCAGCTCTCTCTTCGCGTCCTTCGCCTCGACCCAGACGATGCGGCTAGCTGGATCGAACTTCGTGACCGTGACCACGGCTTCCATCTGTTGCTGGGCGAATGCGCTGCCGACAAAGGTGAGGGCGGATGCAATGGCAATTGCGATGGCTTGCTTTCTCATGCGACGTCCTTAGGATGGGCTGAGGAAAGCGGCGATACTAGGCATTCTCCAGTGCAATGTCTGTTCGGTATCGAACCCAACGAGTTCCACGGCGGCACGCATGTGTTCCGCCTGCAAGGGCCCGTCCGAGCGGTACCACTCTTGCTCGGGATGCCGCCATGCCTCGGCGCAAATCGCGAAAACGCAGGAAGCGTCCCTTACCGCCCGTGCGCCAGCCAGACCGCAACCGCAAGGCGCCGCGGTGCCCGCGCGACGCTGACCACGCGCCGACCTCGAAGCTTCCCGAGAATCGTGGCAGTAAGATCCGAGGGCTGCCACGCTTGCGCGTGCACCAGGTGTGAGTCTTGCGCGCGCCTGGCACACCGGCGTATGGGTGGCAATGGTTCCTGAAAGGAGCGCCTGCCGATGGCTTCCCGCACCATCCGGTTTTCTTCCCGCGACGGGGTCGAGCTCGACGCCCGCCTGGATCTGCCCCTTGGCGAGGCGCAGGCGTGCGCGCTCTTCGCCCACTGCTTCACCTGCTCGAAGGACAGCCGGGCCGCCGCGTACATTAGCCGCGCGCTTGCGGCGCACGGCATCGCGGTGCTGCGCCTGGACTTCTCCGGCCTGGAGTTCTCGTCGAACATCAGCGATCTCGTCGCCAGCGCCGAGTGGCTGCGCGCGCACGCGCGCGCACCGCAGCTTCTCGTCGGTCACAGCCTGGGCGGCGCCGCCGCCCTGGCCGCCGCCGGCGAGATCCCCGAAGTGCGGGCGGTCGCGACGATCGGGGCGCCGTTCGAGCCCAGGCACGTGCTGCAGGTCGCCGAGCGCACCTTTCGCATGGACGTGCGCTTCGTCGCGGACCTGGAGCGCCAGGACCTCGCCGCGCGCATCGCGGCGCTGCGCCGCGCCCTGCTCGTCCTGCATGCGCCGAACGACAGCGTGGTCGGCATCGAAAACGCCTCGCGCATTTTCCTCGCCGCCAAGCATCCGAAGAGCTTCGTGTCGCTCGACGACGCCGACCATCTTCTCACGCGCGCGGTCGACGGCGCGTACGTCGCCGAAGTGCTCGCCGCCTGGGCATCGCGCTATCTGGACACGCCGCAGGGCGCCCCGGTGCAGGGCGTGCGCGTCGCGCAGGCCGCCGCAGGACGGTTCGCGCAGGACATCCAGGCCGGCAAGCACCGCCTGCGCGCCGACGAGCCCGAAAGCTCCGGCGGCGACGACACCGGCCCGACGCCCTACGACCTGCTGCTCGCCGCGCTCGGCGCGTGCACCGCGATGACGCTGCGCCTCTACGCCGAGCGCAAGCGCCTGCCGCTCGAGCACGTCGCGGTGAGCCTGCGCCACGCGCGCATTCACGCCGCCGACTGCGCCGACTGCGAGACGCAGCAAGGCCGCATCGACCACATCGAGCGCACCATCGCGCTCGAGGGCGCGCTCGACGAAGCGAGCCGCGCGCGGCTCCTCGAGATCGCCGACAGGTGTCCCGTGCACCGCACCCTGGAGTCCAAGGTACGCATTACCACGACATCGGGGACAGAGCCCGCGCTTTAGCGCGGGAGCCGTGAAAACGCATCGCCTGCTCGTCCCGGCCATTGCCGCGGCGCAGTTCGCGCTGCGCTTCATGATTTCCGGCGCCGCCGTCGCGCTGCCAGCGATGGGCGCCGACCTTGCCGCCGGGGCCACCGCGCTGTCGCTGGTCGAGACGGTCTTCCTCGCCGCCTCGGTGTACTGCACATGCGAATTCACTGTGACGACATCCGGTGGCAGCGCCTCGTCCGACACGACGATGGCGCGTGCCAGCTCGCGCCGCAGGGCCGCCGGCGCCTCGAGGCGCACGAGCAGCTCGTAGTCGTACTCGGGGATCACGACCAGGTCGTTCATGCGGCCCTCGGTCCGGGGTCGCCGGGAACGAGCGCGTAGTGGCTCAGCGCAACCCAGTGCTTCGCGCTGCCGGCGCCCAGCTCGTCGAGCTCGGCGGAAAGGCCCAGCAGGTTGGCGAGCGGCGCCTGGTAGCGCAGCACGCAGTACGTCGAGCGCGCGTATTCCTCGGTGAGCTGCGCCCCGCGCGCCTCCAGCAGCCGCTTGACCGCATCACGGTCGCGCGTCTGCAGGCTCACGCGCACGTGCATCACGGGCTCCTGCACCTGCACGCCTTCGATGACGCGCACACGCGGCGGCTCCACCTCGAGGCGCGGACCGTAGACTTCGCGCAGCACCTGCACCGGCACCGAAAGGCTGTCTTCGTTGCGCCCGAGAACGTGCAGGCCCTTATTCGAGGCCGACAGGATGAATTCGTCTTGTTCGGGGACAAGGCGCTTCGCCTCGGCGGCGAAGCCGAACTGGAAGCGCGTGTCCTTGCGGCGCACCAGCTGCTCGATAGGCAGGTCGGGATACGTGGCGGCTCTCCTTGGATTCATGGCAAAGGGAAAGGGGCGCCGTCGCGCGCGCAATCCGGGCGCGTCGACGGCAGAGTCTTGGGCTTCTTCGAAGGGCCCGGTGCCCGGCGACCCTCAGTGCGCCGCGGCTAGCGGCGTGTGCGGGTGGCCGTTACCGGGCGCGGCCAGGACAGGCCAGCGTGCCCGGGATGCGGACGATGCGCGCGACCGCGCCGGCCCGCAGCGGGCCGGTGGAAAGGATCAGATGGCGCGTCATCATGCAGCCGACCATAGCATAGAAAAAAATAAAAGCAACCCGGTGCGATGCCTGCGACGCGCGAGCCGTCGCCGCTGACTCAGAAGTGCGGCCGGTCGCTGTTTCCGGCGCTGCGCGCGAGCGTCTGGGCGAGGACCTTGATCTCCTGGCGCATCGCCGCCGGCGTCTGCGTGCGCGCCGCGGATACCTCGTCGACCAGCCGCGCGACCGCCAGGTCGACGCTGCGCAGGTGGTTGCGCATCTCGTCGCTGCCGGCGAGCGCGCCGGCCACCTGCGTGGCGAGGTCGGCTATCGCGGGCTGCAGGTCGTAGTGGTTCTTGGACAGGGTCAGGATCACTTTCTGCTGCGCCTTGAGCTGGTCGGAGACGCCGGAGAGCGTCTCGGTCAACGAGCCGAGCGCCGCATGGGTGGCGTGGCGCTCCTCCTCGGTGCGAACCATCATGCGCTGGATCTCCGTCAGGTTCTCCGCGGTCTGCATGAGAAGCGCTTCGAGGTAGGCGGGCAGCGACGATTCGCCGCCGAGCAGGCTGCTCGGCAGCGCAGCGCGCCGCGCGAGGAAATCCTCCACGTACTCGAGGGTGCTGTTCTGCGCGCGCCGCACCGCCAGGACGGCGAGGCCGAGGATGAGCGTCGCCACGACGCCGAAGTGCGCCGCGCTCCAGAAGGCGCCGATCAGCGTGAGGAAGACGAGCGCCGCCAGCACAAGCGTGGCGGCGTGACGCGATTCGTCCATGCGCCGGCGCACGGTGGCGAGCAGGGATCCCATCGCGGCGAGCGACAGCACGACGCCCTCGCGCTCCTTGCCCGACAGCGCGCGCGCCAGGGCCGCGATGAGCGCCGGCGGCTCATCGACCGCGAAGCCGCGGCTCGCCTGGTCCACCCAGTGGCGCACCGGCCGCAGCGCCACGACCTGCGCGATGGCGATCGCCAGGCCGATCACAAGGAGCACGATGACCGCGGCGTTGACGACGACGTTCGCCTCAAAGGCGGCGCGCAGAAGAGGGAGCCAGGATTCCATCCGGCAAACCTAGCATCGACGCGTGACGCGCAGTCGCATCGGACCATGCGGATGGTCCGAGCGGCGCATTAGGTCTCCTGGAGCAAGGCCGTCGGGAGCAAGGCCGCCTCGAGCACCCCTTCGTCGGCTTCGACCGGCAGAGGCTGCGTATTGCGCGACACGACCCAGTCGGGCCGGGAGGCCGGCCCGAACGCCGGCGCGTTGGCGCAGGTATTGAACGAGATGTAGATATGCCATCGGTCCTCGGCGGTGAGGTTGTGCCCGGAGGCGTGCAGCAGGTTGCAGTGGAACAGCACCGCGGTGCCGGCCGGGCCGACGACCGGGACGGCAGGCGGAGAGCTCTTCAGGACTTCGACGATGTCCGTCTTCGGGATCGCCCAGAACTTGTACGAGGTCGTATCGTCGTAGTAGGGCTCCAGGCGCCCGCGCTTGTGGCTGCCGGGGATCACGTACAGCGCGCCGTTCATCTCCACCGAGTCGGTCATCATGACGGCGAAGGTGGCCATGTCGGGGCGCGCGCAGCCGTCGCGCTGCCACGACCCGTAGTCCTGGTGCCACATCCACACCGTGCCTTCGATGGCGGGCTTGGTGTTGATCTTGGTGTGATAGACGTACACGCCCTGCGTGCCGAGCGCCTGCAGGGTGGGGCGCAGCACCCGCGGCGTTCGTACCAGGGCCCGGAACGCAGGAGAACGGGTCGCGCCATCGTGCTCATGCACCCGGAAGATGGAGCGAACGCCCCCGGTCCGCTCGCGGATCACCGTATCGGCGTCGAGCCTCGCAAGGCGAGCGGTTTCGGCGCGCAGCACGGCGATCTCTGCCTTGGAGAACAGGCCCGGGAAGATGAGGTACCCGTCGCGCTGATAGCGCTCGACCTGTTCCGCCGTGAGCTGCATGGGCGAATGCTAGCAACATCCACTCGACAGCGGGAGCCGGCTTAGGGACCTCTGGAAAACGCGGTCAACCGTCGTTCCCGCGACCGCGACCTTCCCTAAACGCCGGTCGCGATGCCGCTCTGCATCGTGCCGAGCTCGCCGGGCTGGTCCTCGATCTCCAGGTAGTTCCCGACCTGGGTAACCCCGGGGGCGCCGAGCGCCGCCGCGAGCACGAAGTCCCGCTCTTCCCGGCGGACGCGGCCGCGCAGGGTCACCCTATCGCCGTGCACCCGCACGTCGATCGCTCCCGGGTTGGCGACGCTGCTTTCGATGGCTGCACGCACGCGTCGGGCGACGTCGAGGCTGGCGACCACGCGGCGGCGGCGGCTCGTGCGGATATGCCAGGCGCCCGCTGCCAGCGTCGCGATGGCGAGGAGGGTAAGGGTTTTCATACTGAAAGCCCCTAGCAAGCTATGTGCGCGAGGCGCGGCCGGCGTTACCGGTTTCAGCCGCCGGGCCGCCCGACTGGCGGCGCGTATGGCCGTCGATGCCGCCCGTGACTGCCCACTCGGCGAAATTCTCCGGGCTGGGCACGAGCTCGCGCGGCTGCCACGCCGGCGTGACGTGGTCTTCGTCGGCGTAGTACTCGGCGAGTCCGCCGGCGGGGCACTTCACGTACCAGAATAATGCCGACGACACCGGGTGGCGCCCGGGTCCGATCTCGGTGGTCCATCCCTGGCGGCTGACGTGCAGGCCGCCGCCGAACACCTCGTAGATGTCGCGCACCGCGAAGGCCACGTGGTTCAGCCCCGGCTTCGACGCCGGCGTCTGCAGGATGAACAGATCGTGGTGTCCGCCCTCCGCCGTGCAGCGCAGGAACGTTCCGCGACCGGGGTAGCGATCCGACACGAGGAAGCCCAGCCGCTCCACGTAGAAGCGCTCCATGTTCGCCAGGCGGTCGGTGAAGAGGACCAGGTGCCCGACTTCGATCGGCTCGGCGCGCGCGTAAATCGGCGCCGGACGATCGATGCGCCGGTTTTGCCCCCAGCCGTTTACCGCGACGCCGTTCACGTCGATGGCCTTTTTCTTCGTAGGACGAAAGCGCAGCGCCAAGCCGTTCGGGTCCGCGCAGGCGTCGAGCTGCGTCCCGTCGGTCCCCCACACCATCTCCCGCAGCGTGGAGCCCGGTTCCATCGGCGGCGGCAGGGCCGGATCGTCGCTGCGCCGCAGCTTCACTTCGCAGCCGTTGAGCGTTTCGAAGTTCCCGGCAGAGGTTTCGCGCAGACCCCAGTCGAGGAAGAAACGACGGCAAAGCTCGAGGTCTTCCACGCCATACGTGATCGAGTCGATTCCGACGATGCTCATTGGCTAGCCTCCGACTCCCTGACAGGCGGCCCAGCGAAGGCCACGGGATAGGGGCCCACGGAAAGCATGTCCACCTCGACCAGCACCGGGCCGCGCTGCCCGAATGCCAGCTCGAGTACCGGCGAGAATTGCGTCGCGTCGCGCACGCAGTGGTGCGTCAACCCTATCGACCTGGCGAGTAGCGCGAAATCCGGCGCATGCAGGTCGGCGTAGGCGCGGCGCCCGCCGTACTGCGCGTCCCAGATGTTCCGGATCACGCCGTAGCCGCGGTCGTTCATGAGGATCATCACCACGTCGGTCTTTTCCTGCACCAGCGTGGCGAGCTCGCCAAGGGAAAGCTGCAGGCCGCCGTCGCCGACCAGGCACACGGTCCTTCGAGCGGGCGCGCCCAGCGAAGCGCCTATCGCCATGGGCAGCCCCAGGCCGATGCCGCCGCCGACAGCGTGCACGCCATCGCGCGCGCCGAAGATGCGCAGCAGGCGGTTACCCCACGTGCTGTTCGAAATCGTCACGTCGCGCACCCAGGCGAATTCGCGTCCCGCGAGGCGCTGCAGCTCGCCGACCAGTGCCGCGTAGGGCCCCAGGGCGCCGCGCGCCCTCGCCTCCGCGGACGCGCGCGCGGCCTCCAGGTCCCCGCCGAACGCGGCGTCCACCTTGATTCCGGAAAGCCGCTGCGCCAGCGCATCCAGGGCGGCACGGGCGTCGCCGGCCAGGAAAACGTCCGCCTTGTAGGGGTGCTCCGCGCGCATCTCTTCGGCATCGATGCGATACAGGGGACGCGGCAGCTTGAGCCGATAGCCGAGCGTCTCGTTGCTGCGCAGGCGCGAGCCGACGACCAGCAGCGCGTCGCAGGTCGCGAAGAGCTCCTCGCAGGCGAGCGCGAACGCGCCGAGGCAGCGCGGGTGGTCTTCGGGCACGATGCCGCGGCCCTGGACGCTCGTTACCACGCCGAAGCCGAGGTCGATCAGCTTGCGCACCGGCTCGCCGGCATGGCGCGCGCCGCCGCCCAGCCACAAGAGCGGCCGCCTCGCCTTGCGCAGGCGATCCGCGAGGGTGTCCACCGACTGGGAAGGAGGCAAGGTGGGCGCGGACGGGTGGTATTGCTGCAAAGGCGCCTGGGCCTGCTGAATGTCGATGGGAATCTCGATCGACACGGGGCCGGCCGGCGGGGTGAGCGCCGCTTTCAGCGCAAAGTCGAGCACGTCGTAGGTTTCGTCGGCGGCCGAGACGCGGAACGCCGTCTTGGATACCGTCTTCAGCATGCCGAGCTGGTCGCGCGCCTCGTGCAGGAAACCGAGGTCTCGATCGAGGTACGGGGAATCCACCTGGCCGGTGAGGTGCAGGAGCGGGGTGCCTGCGGTGCGCGCCTCCACCATGCCGCCGGCGGCGTTGGCCGCCGCCGTCCCCGTGCTCGTAATCACCACTCCCAGCTTGCCGCTCACCCGTGCATAGGCATCGGCCATGCTGACCGCCCCGGCTTCGCCGCGTGCCGGCACGAAGCGCATCTTCGCGCGGCGATGGATGGCGTCCAGCAGCGGCATGTTATGGATCGACACCACGCCGAACGCCGCGTCCACCTGCAGCGCCTCGAGGCAGGAGACCAGCGCTTCGCCTACCGTGATCACGAACGCTTGATCTTGGCGAGCGGGTGCTCGGGCGGGTAGGTGGGAGTGACCGGCCTGGCGGCACCGAGCATCACGCACATCAGCGCGTCTTCCTCGCCGATGTTGACTTCGCCGCGGTAGACGCCAGGCGGTATGGAGATCAGGTCGCGATCGCCGAGCACCGTCTCCCATTTCTCCCCGTCCTTCTCGCACGTCACCTTCACCCGCCCGCGGATGACGAAGAAGATCTCCTCCACGTCGTCATGCACATGGGGCGGCCCTTCGGCGCCCGCGGGCAGCAGCATGGTGGAAAAGGTGAAGTGCTCGGCCGGCACCACGTTGACGTCGGATTTCACGCCGGTGCCGCCGGTGCCGACATAGCGCATCTGCGCCCGGCGGTAACGCGGATCGAAGTCCGCCTGGAACTTGAGCGCGTCCCAGTCGTAGCGCCGCGTGGCGTGCCGCGCGGTCCTTGATTCCATGAGCTGCTTCAGGATCAGGCCTTTGTCCATAGGTTCAACTCCGTCTATTCATGCCGTGCGCACGTCCTTCTGGGCGTATGATCACCGCACAGGAGCCCATATGGCAACCGAGCTTGAAAACATCGAGGCACAGGCGCTCAAGCTTTCTGCAGATGAGCGCGCCCGGCTGGCGGACCGGTTGATCGCCAGCATTTTCGAGGACCATGAAATCGAATCTGCCTGGGCCGAAGAGGTAGAGCGGCGTATCGAAGAGATCGAAAGCGGCCGGGCTGGTCTTATTCCCGCCGACGAGTCGATCGCCCGGGCGCGCGCAGCGATCAAGTGATTGCTTCGGTCAGCGCGGAAGCCGACCGCGAATTGACCGAAGGGGCTCTCTTCTATGCAAAGCAAGGCGGCTCCGAGGTCGCGATCTGGCGGAATGGACGCCGCCGTTTTCTGGTACGCAAGTTCCCCTATAGCGTCGTTTATTACTTGCGGGGCGATGAGGTGGGAGTCATCGCGCTTGCACATCATCGGCGCCGGCCCGCGTACTGGAAGAGCCGGGCGTAAGGCGTGAGAAGCTACCCCAGCAGGCGCCTGGTCCGCCGCAGGCGCGCGATTTCGTCTTCCCCGAGCGGCGTGCTTGCCTTGACGCGCAGGCTTTGCTGCAGCTCTCGGGCGAAATCACGCTGCAGGTAGGCGTTCAGCGCGGCGGTCGCCAGCATCGCGATCAGCGCGCCCGAGGCGGCGAGCGCCATGTCCTTGTGCGCGTCCCAGATGTCACCCTGGGTGCCGAGGTAGGCGGCGCCCAGCTCGCCGCCGAACGCCTCGGCCGCGCCCCATTCGATCAACTCGTAGAGCGCCGAGGTGGAAAGCGTGAAGTCGAGCGGCAGGAAGTACCCCCAGAAGCCGCGCACGTCGGCCACGCGCAGGAAGAACTCGCGCAGCGGATACGCCATGAGCAGCCCGTAGAGGAAGTGCACGAGTCGGTCGAAGTGGTTGCGTTCCCAGCCCATCGCCTCGTTCAGGGAATGGCCGGTGAGCGCGCGCATCCAGTCGTCGTAGGGCACTTCCGAGTAGGTGTAATGCGCACCCACCGCGTGGGTACACAGGAACAGGAACACGAGGGTGTAGGACACCCGCGACATCAGGAACTTGCGATGCGAGGCCGCCATCGCCACCACGAACAGCGCCACCAGCACGTTCTCCAGCATCCAGTCGTCGCGGTGGCGCGGCTCGATGGCGAGCGCCACCCACAGCACGCCGAAGACGGCTCCAAGGAGCGCAAGGTACGCGCGGTGCGAAATCACGGGCGCATCGTACCCGACTGGCTCATGCGAACTCCTGGATGAGCCGGTTGACGAGCTGCGGGCCTTCGGCTTGCGAGGCATGGCCCAGGCCGGGCAGGCTGCGATATTCAGCGTGCGGAAACGCGGCCGCGATGTCCCTGCAGCCGGCTTCCGGGGTGACGGTGTCGGCGCTGCCGCAGGCGACTAGCACGGTGCCCGAGAAGCGCGCCGCATCCTGGCGGATGCTGCCGTTGGCTAGGCAGCAGGCGGCTTGCCGGTAGCCGTCCGGCCTTATGCGGCGGTAGTTCCAGCGCACCAGCTCGAGCGCAACGGCCGGCGCATCGGGCGAAAGCATGCCTGCCGCCCGCTGCTCCGCGAGGCCGTCGGGCCCCAGCTCGTCAAGCTGGCGCAGTCGGTCGGCGACCTTCGAGTAATCGCCGGCGTAGCCGCCTGCCGGGCTGATGAGCAGCAGCTTCCCGGGCGCGAACATACGCGCGTACGACGCGGCGACCAGGCAGCCGAGCGACTGCGCGACCAGCGTGAACGACTTCACCTGCAACGCACCGAGCAGCACGGACAGCGCCCGCGCGTAGTCCTCGGGTACCGGCTTATCGAGAAGGAACGCATCCGACTCGCCGTAGCCGGGCGCATCCCATGCTATGACGCGGTACCGTGCCGAAAGCGCCTCGAGCTGGAACAGCCAGGATGCCGAGCCCGAGCCGATGCCGTGGAGCAACGCGAGCACGGGACCTTGCCCCGCTTCCCTGAAGGCCAATCGCTTTCCGCCCACCACGACGGATTGCGATGGAAAGGCGGCGATCCGTTCCTCGAGCGCCATCAGTTCATGACATAGCCGCCATTGACGGGCAGCACCTGCCCGGTCATGAAGGCGGCATCGTCGGAAAGGAGAAACACGAGCGCTCCGCAGGCGTCTTCAGGCGCTTGCGCACGCTTGATGGCGCGACCTTCGAGATACTGGCGATGGCGCTCGGCCGGCACGTACTGCGTGGCTTCGACCTCGGTGAGGCCGGGCGCAAGGGCGTTCACCGTGATGCCGTCGGGCCCCAGCTCGCGCGCCATGCCGCGCGTCATGGCGATCACGGCTCCTTTGCTCGAAACGTAGGCGAGGAGCCTGGGCGCGCCCCACAGCGCGGTGTCCGAGGCCACGTTCACGACCTTGCCGCGGCTTCCGCGCAGCAGGGGAAGGCAGGCCTTGGTCATGAGCCATGCGCCGCGCACGTTCACCGCCATCACTCGGTCCCAGGTTTCCACGTCCAGCTCCTCCAGCGCGCGACCGCCGGAGCTGGTTATGGCTGCGTTGTTCACGAGGCCGTCGAGCCTTTCGATGCTCTCCGGGATGCGGGAGATGGCGCCGGGCGAGGCGAGATCGAGCTGCAGGAAGCGCGCGCCGATGGCACGCGCGACGTCCCGGCCCGACTCCAGGACGTCGGCAATCAGCACCTCGGCGCCGGCGCGGATCACAGCCTCGGCAAAGGCGCGGCCCAGGCCGCGCGCGCCGCCCGTGATGAGGATCTGCCGATTAGCGAGATTCATCCAGCGTGCGCGCCTGCTCGCGTGCCTGCGCCTCCAGCAGGCGGCGTACGCGCGCGAGGCCGACGTCGTGCTGGTAGAGGAACTCGCGGCTGCGCGCAGCCGGCGCCATGTTCTCGAGCAGCTCGTGGTCCTGCTCGAGCACCGCCCAGTGCAGGCCTTCGAGGCGGTTGCGGTACAGAAAGCGCCAGGCGTCGCGCTGCCAGCCCTGCACCCGACGGCAGCGCCAGAAGAACACCTGCGTGCGCTGGGCGTCGATGGGCGTGGCGAAACCGATGATGAAAAACGGGCCGCCGGGGCCGTACTTCTTCTGGTAGGGGATCGACAGGCGCATCCATTGCGCGCCCGATTCGCCCCATTCCACCCAGTCGAAGTTGACGCCCTGCTGGCTCGCCTTCTCGAACACGAGGCCGGTGGAGGTCTTCCTGAAGCGGAACTCCGCGGCCCTGTCGCCCTGCGCCATGGAATGCGACTGGGCATGGAGATAGGTTCCGTGCATCGGATCCATCACGTTGTCGATGGCATAGCGGTAGTTGCACTTCCACGCGGCGGTGCAGAGGAAGTGGGACCACTCCGCAGAAGCGAGCTGCTCGGGCAGCTCGAGCGCAGGCGGCTCCGGGTGCAGGGCGTCGCCGAAGTACACGAAGATTGCGCCGTGCAGCTCGCGCGCCGAATAGCGCTGCACCGCGGACTTGCCGACCAGCGGACAGCCTTCGATGGCCGGCACGGCGGCCACCACGCCGTCGCCCCGGACCTCGACGCCGTGATACCAGCAGGCGAGGCGATCGCCCAGGTTCCAGCCGAGGGAAAGCCGGGCGCCGCGATGAGGGCAGCGGTCTTCGAGCGCGTGGACCGCGCCTTGCCGGTCGCGCCACAGCACCAAGTGCTCGCCGAGCCGCGTGATGCCGAGCGGCCCGTCGTGCAGGCGCCAGGAGGGCAGCACCGGGTACCAGAAATTCCGTAGCCCCGTTTCGAGGAGCTGCTCGGCGGTCATGCGCCCAGTCGTCGCAGGGTTGCCTGGAAGGACGCCTCGGTCCAGGGCAGGCCGTCGGCATCGCGGCTGCCTTCGGCATTCAGCATCTCGACGACTTCGTGAAGCGCTTCGATGCCGCGGCCGAAAACCCGCTCCAGCGCGTCTCCCAG
>Ga0247825_10001115_pt1 | contig 17492 bp, 15 predicted proteins | sample 13C_Vanillin_Day_FD_194413 | JGI IMG/M metagenome (GOLD analysis project Ga0247825, IMG submission 194413) | Soil microbial communities from agricultural site in Penn Yan, New York, United States - 13C_Vanillin_Day48 | ecosystem: Environmental > Terrestrial > Soil > Agricultural land | place... | reverse complement strand
TATCGGGCCCGAGATCTTCGTGAGCGACGAAATCTATAAGTTGGAACAAGAACGCATCTTCGGTCGTTCCTGGTTGTTCCTGGCGCACGACAGCATGATCCCGAATCCGCACGACTTCTTCGCCACCTACATGGGGGGAGACCCCGTACTCGTGGTGCGTCAGCCCGACGGCAGCGTCAAGGCGTTCCTCAATGTCTGTCGGCACCGAGGTATGCGAGTCTGCCGTGCCGAGGAGGGCAACACCCGCTCGTTCATGTGCAGCTATCACGGCTGGACGTACGACACCGCGGGCAAGCTGGTCGGGGTCCCCAACCTCGACGACGCATACGACAACAAGCTGGCGCTCGAGGACAATGGCCTGGTCCAGGTCGCGCAGATCGATAGCTACCAGGGACTGATCTTCGGGAACTTCGACTCCACGGCGCCGCCACTGCACGAGTACCTGGGAGAGCTGAAATACTATATCGACGGCTGGGTTGATCACGCCGAAGGTGGCATCGAGGTCTTGCCGGGTGCCATCAAGTGGACCATCAACGCCAACTGGAAACTGGCCGCCGAGCAGTTCGCCGGCGACACCTACCATGCCACCACCAGCCACCTTTCGTCATTGCTGTCGTTCGGCCCTGGATTCGATGCAAAAGACGGCGCGCACGTTTCGCTCCGCGAGGGACATGGCGAGAGCTTCCTCTTCGAACGGCATACCCGATTCGAGGACGACCCCCTCGGCCAGTACAACGAGAAGAAGCGGCAGATCGCACGTGAGCGTGTAGGCGAGCGCGCGGACATGGTGGCCAACTTCAACGCCTTTCCGAACTTCTCTGGACTGCCGGGATCAGCCAACTTCCGAGTCTGGCATCCAAAGGGACCCAACAAGTTCGAGATCTGGTCATTCACTGTCGTGGAGAAGGACGCACCCGAGGAAGCCAAGCGTGCGCAACAGATCTCGGCGTCGTTCACCGAGGGCGCTGCAGGCGTCGTGGAGACCGACGACGGCGAGAACTGGGGCATGATCGGGGGCATCCTCGAGCAGGGCCACCAGGCGCGGAAGATGGCGTGGAACTACGAAATGGGTCTCGGAACCGAAGAGAAACACCCGGAGTTTCCAGGCGAGTACCACGATTCATTCTTCGGCGAAGCCGGCCAGCGGGGCTTCTACCGGCGGTGGCTCGAGTTCATGACCAGTGACACGTGGCCGGTGATCCCAGCGGAGGAGTGCGAGCCCACCGCCGACGCTAAGCACGGCGTGACGGTGGGAACCAACGCGGGAGCTTCGCGATGACCGTCGAACAGACTGACGCGCCTGCGAACGCGAATGTGTTGGAGCAGATGTTGCTCCAACACCGGGTAGAGAAGTTCCTTTACAGCGAGGCCCAGTTGCTTGACCACTGGCAGTGGAGTCAGTGGCTGGAGTTGTTCGCCGAGGATGTCCTCTACTGGATGCCAGTGCGCAAAAACAGGCTTCGTCGCCAAAGAGACCAGGATGAGGTTCCCCAGGGGATCGAGATGGCGCACTTCTATGACGACATCAAGTCGCTGCAGCTGCGGGTGAACCAGATGCACTCGGGGACGCACTGGGCCGAGGATCCTCCGTCCCGTTGCCGGCATCTGGTAACGAATGTGCGGGTCACACCGCGTGAGGTCGAGACCTCGGCGTCCCCGGAATACGACGTGTGGTCGAACTTCCTGGTCTACCGCAACCGTCTCGAATCGGAGACGGACATCTGGGCCGGTGAACGACGGGACGTGCTTCGTACGGTGGGAGAAAGTTTCGAAATCGCCAAGCGGACGATCCTGCTGGATCAGAACGTAGTGCAATCGAAGAACCTGAGCGTTCTGTTCTAGGTCGGCGCCCAGATCCGACCGACACTCGGCCGTCCCTGGCCGGAAATGGAGATGGATAACCATGGTAGTCACCGATATGGATAGTGCTGCCGACACAGCGACCCTGCATGCGACACTCGTCGAGCGGGCACGTGCTCTCACCCCACGGATACGGGAACGGGCCGCCCATACGGAGGCACTGCGTGCGGTTCCGCACGAGTCGATCGACGAGATTGTCGCTGCCGGGCTGGGAGGGCGAATCCTTGCCCCGCGTCGTTTTGGCGGAGACGAACTGTCGCTTGACACGATGTACGAGGTGTCGTTGGAGCTCGGTAGAGCATGTGCCTCCACTGCCTGGTGCGCGGCATTGCTTCCGCACGATGCGCACATGGTCGGATTCTTCCCTCAGACTGCACAAGAGGCGGTCTGGATGGACGGGCCTGATGCCTGCATTGCCGCATCACTCGCGCCCGCCGCAACCGTGCAGAAGGTAGACGGTGGATACCGCCTGACCGGCCGGCACGGCTTCGCCAGTGGCGTGGACCACGCGTCGTGGGTGATCGTGAGCGGGCTTATCAAGGACGGAGGTCGGCCGGCGAATCACCACTTCCTGGTCAAGCCGGGCGGCTACACCGTTGACGACGACTGGTTCGCCGCCGGTATGCGCGGGACCGGCAGCAAGACGATCGTGATCGACGACGTCTTCGTGCCCGAAGGATTTGTGCTTGCGGCGGCAGCTCTGGTGGCCGGCGACGGTCCCGGCAGAGAGGTCAACCATGGCCCGCTCTATCGCCAACCGCTCGCACTACATGCCGGGCTGACGTTCCTGGGCCCCATGATGGGCACCGCACTGGACGCCTATGACTACTTCGTGGAGTGGGCGCGCGGGCGAGCGCAAACCGCCGGATCGGAGATCGTCCAGGAGGCGGTCGCTAGAACCGCGGCCGACCTCGAGCTGTCTCAGCTATCGGTGCGGAGAATCCTCGCCGCAGCCCGAACATCGGGAAGTCTCGAGCTGGCAGATCGCGCGGAGATCCTGCGCGATTACAACCGAGTGGCCGAACTACTCACCGAATCGGTAGATCGACTGTTTGGGTTGAGCGGAACCTCAGGGTTCAAGGAGACCAGCCCGATGCAGCAGAAGTGGCGTGACATCCACATGATGGCCAGTCACGTCTCGTTCACTCGCGCCAACTTCCAGCACTACGGCCGAATGGTGCTAGGCCTCGAGCGTGACCCGAAGCTCGTCGTGTTCTGAGACCCTCGACGTTTGCGCGCGTCCCTCAATCTGCATTGCTCCACTATCTCTCCGGAAAGAAGCAAATCCATGGCCGCTGTCAGCCAGCTCAGTTATGTTGTCGGGACGTCCAGCGACGTCTCGGGGTGGAAGAAGTACGCTACGGAAGTCCTCGGACTGGAGGTGTCGCGTGATAGTGACGACAGCCTGCTCTACGTCCGTGCCGATGACCGGCATCACCGGATTGGTATGCGGGCCGGCCACGATGACGACGTCGCCTACGTCGGTTGGGACGTGGCCTCGAAGGTGGCACTCGAGCTCGCCGCGGCTCAGCTCGAGGCCGCCGGGATCGCAGTGACGGCGGGCACACCTGAAGAGGCGTCCGATCGTCGCGTCATGGAGTTTGTCCACTTCACCTGTCCGTACTCGGGCGTGCGGATGGAACTCGTACTCGGACACGAGAAGGTGTTCATGCCGCGGTTCCGCCCGTCGCGTGACTTGGCTGGGTTCAACATGGGCGAGATGGGCATGGGGCATGTCGTGCTGTATGCCGAAGACATCACGGGCGCGGCGGACTTCTACTCTCGCGTGCTGGGGTTCGGTGTCAGCGATTTCGCGCATATCCCGCAGGTCGGACCCTTCGCAGTGTTCTTGCACTGCAATACCCGGCACCATTCGCTGGCATTCATGAATATTCCGGGTGCGCAAAGACGTATTCAGCATGTGATGTTCGAGACGGTCAGCATCGACGACGTGGGTCATAGCTACGACCTGTGCCTGGACCGCGGGATCACAAGCACCTCGACGGGGCGTCACCAGAACGATCATGTCTTCTCGTTCTACTTCCGCAATCCGTCGGGTTGGCACTTCGAGTACGGCTGGGGCCCGCGAATGGTCGATCCTGAGTCGTGGACGGCTGAAAACTATTCCTTGGGTTCAGGGTTCGCCTGGGGACATGACGGTCTGATGAAGATGGTGTGACGGAACAGTGGACTTTACAGAGCAACCGTTCATTGTTGGTCTCGGCGGAACGTTGCGGGCGGACTCCTCGACGGAATCTGCCCTCCGTATCGCGCTGGACGCAGCGGAGGCGCACGGTGCGCGCACCGAGCTGTTCGGTGGTAGCACGCTTGCACGGCTACCCATGTACGACCCGGACACCCCGAATGGTGAGGATGCGCAGCGGCTCATCGAATCGCTTCGGCTCGCCGATGGGGTGATCATCGCGTCCCCGGGATACCACGGTTCGGTCTCGGGCTTGGTCAAGAACGCCCTCGACTATGCAGAGGAACTGCGACAAGACGGCAATCCCTACCTCTCCGGCCGCGCGGTCGGGTGCGTTACCACGGCCTACGGATGGCAGGCGGCTGTCACAACGTTGCAGACGCTTCGAAGCATCGTGCACGCGCTGCGGGGGTGGCCGACTCCTCTTGGAGCGGCGATTAACTCGGGAGTCACTCGGATCGAATACGGGCAGCAGCCAGACGAGCGAGTCGACTTTCAATTGCGCACAGTCGGTCGCGAGGTCTGCGCGCTGAGCCGCGTTTCACGGTCGACAGCCGAAGGGCTCGCGGGCGCGCGATCTGAGTAGCTGTTGTCATCGAAACTTAAAGGGGAATCGCCCCGGTGTTCTAGTCGAACACCGGGGCGATTCGCGTTGCGCGGTGCAGGGTTGGTTAGGCGTCCTCGAAGATGGCAAAGTGCTTTCCGGCCGTGAGCCCGCCGTCGACGGCAAGGACGGCACCGGTGATATAGCTGGCCTCATCGGAGGCCAGGAAGACCGCCGGACGGGCGATCTCCTCCGGTTCGGCATAACGCTTCATCGGGCACAGGTCGTCGAGCAGAGACTCGTGGCCGGGCAGACGGTCCAGGTAGTCCTGGATTCGTGGAGTCAAAGTGCTCCCCGGGCACACCGCATTCACACGAATGCCGTCTGCGGCGTAGTCCATCGCCATGTTCTTGGTCAGCAGAAGCACTCCACCCTTGGCGGCACTATAGGCAGAGCAACGGTTCTCGGCGAGAATTCCAGCAGTGGACGATATGTTGACAATGCTTCCGCCGCCGGCGCGTCGAAGCTCAGGAATTACCTGTTTCGCGCCGCGGTACACCGAGGTGAGGTTAATGTCGATCATTCGATACCAATCGATATCGTCCATCTCGTCGACACGCTTGGGCAAGCTCGCACCTGCGACATTGAACAACGCGTTAATCTGGCCGTATCCGTCAAGTGCTGCGGCGACCGCACTTGGCATCGACTCGGGATCGGTCACATCAACTGCAGCCCAAATGGCGCTACCACCTTTGTGATTGATCTCCTCGGCAGTGGCGACGGCTGCGTCGGAACATAGATCCGCGACGACGACCGAGCCGCCCCGCGAAGACCACTCGATCGCGATGGCTCGCCCGATGCCGGCCCCGGCCGCGGTGACAATTGCTGTACGGCCCAACAGGGGCAGTGGGCGATTAGATGACAACATGGCAAGTAGGCCTTTCCATCATGTGGCACAGTAGATTTGGGGATTCTTGTGCTTGACCCCGAGTGAATCAGATCATAGTATTTCGGCATCGGCGGTAGCTCGTTCTAATTGCCGGAACCATGAGGGCGCATCGTTTCTTGTTGCATCAACAACGAGCGCCCCAAAGAACTTGATCCGGAGGCCACTCCTATGGTGCATACCACCATATCCGAACTCGAAACCGCGACCGACTACGAGCAGGTTCGCGCGGCGATCGCCACGCGCTTCGCCAACCCACTTGACCTACCCAAGGAGATCTTCTCCGATCCGCTGGTGTATCGGGAAGAGCTGGAACGCATCTTCTACGGTCCCTACTGGCACCCGGTGGCTCACCGCGCTGAACTCGGGGAGCTCAACAGCTTCAAGACGACGTGGCTCGGCGAGGTCCCTATTCTTGTCAGCCGTGGCCAAGATGATCGCATCCGAGCGTTCGTGAATACCTGTACGCACCGCGGAACCCTGCTCGAGCAGCGTGAGGTCGGTGTCGCCCAGGAGTTCCAGTGTCCATACCATCGGTGGCTCTTCAACAGCACCGGTGATTTCTGCGGGGCGCCGGGAGAGCGCGAGTTTCGAGCCGATTTCGACCGCAAGGACTACGCCTTGCCTGAGCTGCGAGTCTCGGAGATCGCTGGGCTGATCTTCATCACCCGACACCCGGACACTCCGTTGCTTGAGACCTTCCTTGGTGAATGCGCCGATCCAGTCCGGGACTGCCTGATCGATGACGGGGACTTGACATTACTCGGCTACCAAAAGGTGGTGTACAAGACGAACTGGAAAACCTACTTCGATAACGACTTCTACCATGCACCGCTGCTGCACACAGGGTTTCGCATCATGGGCTGGCAAGGCGGCAAAGGGGAGGTACGCATCACTGAGCCGGTTGGCCACTTCTCGGTCGGCTACCAGAGCACCCCGTATGTCGACAACGGATATCTTGGCGACCCAAGTGTCGTACAGTTCCGTGGAACCGACGATCGGGCCAGGGTCGTGGCCCTCCGTCCCGTCACCGTGATGACCAAGCACGTGGACACCATCAACGTACGGTTCGCGCGACCCCGCGGTGTCGACCGGACCGAGGTCAGTTACGCATTCTTCGGCCATGCCAGTGATTCCGCGGAATACCGCCACCACCGCGTGCGGCAGGCGTCGAACCTACTTGGCCCGAGCGGATTCATCACGATTGAGGATGCCGCAGTCTTCAACCGCCAACAAATGACAGCAGACGACGGGACACTTGCTCGTTTCGTCAAGGGAGTCGATGGACGTCCCGAGGATGCCACCCAAAACGACGAGATCGGTAACACTGTCGGCTGGGCCAACTACCGAAGGGTGATGGGCTTTGATCACTGACACTGCCAATGAGATCCGCGCCATCGATGATCTACTCGGACGCTACTCACGGGTACTCGACGACCAGGACTGGGAGCAGTGGCCCGACTTGTTCGCGCAGGAGTGCTCGTACACCGTTCACACGCTCGACAACATTCAGCGTGGTCTTCCGCTGGCATACATGTACGACGACAACCGGGCACGGGTGCTCGACCGAATCAAGTTCATCACCGAGGTATGGGCGGGGACGATCGAGCCATACCGGACCCGACACGTCACCCAACGCACTGAAGCGGCACCGCTGGACGGGGCCAGGTGGACCATCCGCTCGAACTTCCAGGTCAGCTTCACCGAGAACGATTCGTTGTCCGGGCTCCTGGCGACCGGATACTACGAGGACGTCGTGGAGTTGACCACCGATGGGGCCCGGTTTACGAGTCGCGCAGTTCGACTCGACAGCATGCCTGCGCGGTACCTGGTGTACCCGCTGTAACGGCCGCGGGTGCGGATTCGGCTTCTCTGGGGCCGCACATCTCGGCATCACCGAACTTGGCGTGACCGACAACGACAACTCGCCATTCGTCAGAACGCAGGTCATCCCGCCTACCTCATGAAGCAGCGGCGTCGGACCTGCCGTCTCTGGCCCGGGTGTCATGGAGGAACTGATCACGGCCCCCGGCGATCCGGCACCGAGCGAGCTCATTGACGAATTCTTGGGGCGATCTTCCTAACCTGAGGTAGATGGACGAGATTCGCCCAATTCCGCTCGGACACAACGGAATGTTCCGCAAGGGCCGCTATCTGTCTGCACCCTGCAGATGGTCTCAACGGCTCGCCTCGACCAATGTTAGTTGGTTGGCGTGGCACCACGACACCAGGAGGACGATTCCGTTCCGACGGGACAGCGACCGTCTAGTCGGACTGATGGGCGGAACACGAATCCGCCCTCATTTGTCAGATCCACCAATCGCTATCGCACTCTCACGGAATGGAACCAAGATGGACATATCAACTGCGATCAAGAAGTCGCCGATGACCCGCTTCCAGTATCTCGCGTTGACGGCTTGCTTGCTCGTCCTCACCATCGACGGATTCGATGTGTTCGTCATGGGATTCGTACTTCCTCACCTTCCGGACGGATTCTTCGGCAGCAGCGCGGAGAAGGGCTACCTACTCAGCGCCGGTCTGGTCGGCATGACAGTGGGATCATTGTTGCTATCCCCGCTCGGTGATCGATTCGGCCGACGCAAGCTTGTTCTCTGGTGCCTGGTAGTCAACTTCATCGGCATGGCTGCTTCGGCGATGTCACCGAACGTTGAGTCCCTCACCCTGGCGCGCTTTGTCACTGGCCTCGGTATCGGCGGCATGACAGCCAGTCTCACTGTGCTGGTGCAGGAGTACTCTTCCGAGAAGCGCCGCAATGCTGTGATGGGCGTATACACGATTGGGTTCCCGCTCGGATCTCTCATAGGCGGGTTCATCGGCACGATGCTCGTCAGCGCGTTCGGCGGTGCGTGGCAGGCGATGTTTGTTTTCGGTGCCGCCATCACCGGCCTCGCATTCATTCTCGCGCTCACGGTGATCCCCGAGTCGATTGACTTCTTGGTCACGGCCAACACTGCAGAAGCCCGCGCCGAGATCGTCAGGGTCGCGGCAAAACTCCGCAACCCAGCGGTTGACCCCGACGCTCGGCCGGCAATGGCGGATAAGGCTGACTCGGGTTCAATCCGTGGCCTGCTCGCGAAGGGAATGTACTACCGCACCCTGCTGACGTGGGTAGCGTATTCCTGCGTAATGTCGATGTTCTACTTCGCCAGCTTCTGGACCCCAGAGCTGATCAGGTTGTCCAGCGGCAATGCCGATCTCGGCACGACCGCGGGACTGATCCTTAGCCTCGGTGGTGTCGTCGGAGCCCTGGTTTTCGGTGTCTGGACGTTGAAGATCTCCGCTCTCAAATTGGTCTGGATTGCGATGCTGATAACCGCGCTGGCTATCGTTGCCTTTGCCTCGTTCTTCTCCCAGCCTGGTATCGCCATCGTGCTGACCGTGGTCATTGGACTGTTTACCTTCATCTCGATCACGGGCCTCATGGCGGTGGTTCCTCCGCTGTATCCGGTACGGACACGTTCGACTGCTCTTGGTTGGATGCTTGGCATCGGTCGTATGTTCTCGATTTCCGCGCCAATTCTGGTGGGCTATGCCCTCATGGTCGCCGCACCACGAACACTGTACTTCTATGCAGCGGTGCCCATGCTTGTCGGCGCGGCCGTCATGTACGCATTGTGGCGCCACGTACGAGGCGAGGCGACCTCGATGTCTGCAACAGGTACTGCGACGACGCAACCGGTATCGCGTCCTGCACATGGCGAGGATGAGGTTGTCTCCCTCTGACTCGCGGCACCGTACTTAGCTGGAGAAGAGCAGCGGATGCGCACCGGGACAGCGACTCGACGCGCATCGCCGCTACACCCAGGTCAAATGCGGAGCATCAAAGTCGCGCAGCCAGCGAGGACCCCACAGCGCGCTCCTGACTACCCAGGGTCCCCGACTACACGAACGAATAGCAGTCCATCCACCAGGAATAGTCATGAACGTTGAGCATTTGTTACCCCAGGACGCGTCGTCCACGTCAGACACGAACTTTGAGGGTGAGGTCCGAAGGTATCGACAAAAGCGGCGGCGAAAGGCTCGGGAAAGGGCCGCACACGAGAGGCACACTACCTCGAGTGAGGCGGACCACATCGTCGGCTTCGCCCGAATCTGGGCGCCGTATGGTGGCGCGCCTGACGACGAAGTGTTTCAGCGATTCGGAATGGCGCGCAGCCGATTCATCGAGAAGGTGTGGGAGACAATTCAAGATGCGGGGTGCGATTCAAGGATCGCCGATCAACTCGCAACGGTGTACCCCCGTACGCAGGTTCCGCCAACCGAGGAAAGCGAGACATACGGGTAGTTCATGGACCACAACGGTCAGCGACTGTCGATTCCTGTCGCGACGCGCGGATTTCTATGTCCTCTCCGCTCGGCCTACAGCACTGTGGCTGCCCGCCCCACGTGGCTGGGTCCGATGTGGTGCTTCGGACAGTGGTGTTTCAGCGGGTACAGAATGTGAAGGACTCGTCTCTAGCCCAATGACGTGGCCGTCGGTACCGCCGGTCGAGGACAATGATGATCGGCGGGCCGCGCTCCCGGAGGCGCCTCAATTGCCAACTGCGATGACGTGTAGCGGCACGCGGTCGCTGCGACTGTTCTCTGCCCAAGAGTATTCCTCATCCGAAGTTCGTTCAGGCGCTCTGCCCTCGGCGACCACCCCCCATTAGCGGACGATCTCCGAGGGTGCCAACGGAGCCGGGCGCGGGTTTCGGCGGTCTAGTTCGTGACTGTGCAGCTCCCCGCGAGACGCTTGGCAAAGACGGCCGCTTCTGTGTCGACGGTTGCTGAGGCACTCGGCCCGTACGGCGCCAGCATCGCGCATCGCCGACGGCGAGGCCAACGCGGCCGGACCGGTCGGTTATCAAGATCTCCTCATCGACTGGAACGAGAGGTTCGCTGTCATCGCGCGTGAGTCGTGTGTTCTCGGGCGGTGTGGCGGTTCAGCCGCAGACCGCTGTGCCTGCGCGACGTGATCTGTAAAGGGACCAGCTGGTCCGCAATGTGGCGGTGATCGCGCGTCGCCGTACAAGGCGGACAGCGAGGCCTTCAAGACGCGTGAATGTCGTCTTGAATGTATGGGCCGTTTCGCAGGGCATCGAGAGGTACGCTGCGGGCAGGGCACCCGCACAGCTCAGGATTGAAGATTTCGATGGCCGAACTCAACTCCAGTGGTTCACGACGTGACATAACGCTTGCAGCAGCGTCGGAACTAGCCGCGGCCGGATTCGAAGATCCGATCGAGATTGGGCACGGTGGATTTGGTGTCGTCTACCGTTGCCGACAGCCTTCCCTCCGCCGGACGGTAGCCGTTAAGGTCCTCACTTCCCTTCTCGATCCGGAGAACCTCGAGCGGTTCCTGCGGGAGCAGCAAGCGATGGGCAGGCTGTCGGAACATCCGAACATAGTGACCATCTTGCAAGCCGGTGCAACCAGCAGCGGCCTGCCGTACATCGTGATGCCGTACCACCCCCAAGATTCGCTCGATGTGCGGATCCGCCAAGACGGACCACTGGGGTGGGACGACACGCTTCATTTAGGGGTGAAGGTGGCCGGCGCGCTGGAGACCGCTCACAGACGTGATGTTCTCCATCGCGATGTGAAACCTGCCAACATCCTGCTCACTGAGTATGACGAGCCTCAGTTGACCGACTTCGGGATCGCCCACATGGCCGGAGCCTTCGAGACGACGGCGGGAACAATCACTGGATCTCCGGCCTTCACCGCCCCAGAGGTCCTGGCAGGCCAGTCACCAAGCCCAGCCTCCGACATCTACGGCCTCGGCGCGACGCTGTTCTGCGCGCTCACAGGGCACGCCCCGTTCGAGCGCCGAAGCGGTGAACGGGTGGTCGCCCAGTTTCTGCGGATTACGACCGAACCGTTACCCGACCTACGAGAACAAGATGTTCCCGACGATGTCAGCGCGGCGATCGAGTCGGCTATGGCACGCGATCCGAATGATCGCCCTCCCACCGCCGCGGCCTTCGGCGATCAACTCCGTGCCGCTGAGCGGCACCACGACTGCCGAGTCGACGATATGGCAGTGCCTGCGAGCAACAACACGGCGCGAACGGATCAGCCGACGATGGCGTCGCCCGCCGGCCGTCCGACGGAACACTCACAAGTGCCCCGGACGTCCACCCTGAATGCCTCGACCACGCCTCCCGCTCGAGATGGGCCGTTCGTATCTGGCAAACGACGCAGATCGGGAAACCTCCCTCTTGAATTGACAAGTTTCGTCGGTCGGCGACACGAACGCGCCGAGGCGAAGAAGATGCTGTCTGCATACCGGCTGGTGACTCTGACTGGGATCGGGGGCGTCGGCAAGACCCGGCTCGCGCTTCGCGTCGCAACCGACTCGAGGCGTGCGTTCTCGGAAGGCGTATGGCTAGTCGAGTTGGGTGAAGTCCGGGACACCATGCTGGTGACGAGCGCCGTCTTCGCGGCCCTCGGACTGCGAGAGCAATCGGCAGACCCTCCGCTGACCCTGCTGGCCGACTACCTCGCCGACCGGAGGCTGCTCCTGGTGCTCGACAATTGCGAGCACCTGGTCAAAGACGTCGCGAGCATGGTCGAATCGTTATTGCGGAGCTGTCCGGGGTTGCGGGTCCTCGCAACGAGTCGTGAACCTTTGGGCATCGGTGGAGAGGTCTCGATGAGGGTGCCGCCGTTGGCGGTTCCCGATGTTGACCGCTCGACATCAGTTGGCGGGCTTCCTCGATACGAGGCGGTGGTCCTGTTCACCGAGCGAGCCGCGACCGCCGTCCCTGGGTTCGATCTCACCGAGGACAACCAGCGTGTGGTGGCCGAGATCTGTCAGCGACTGGACGGTCTCCCGCTGCCGATTGAACTGGCAGCGGTGCGATTACGGGCAATGTCCGCACGGCAGATCCTCGACCGTCTAACAGACCGCTACCGCCTCCTGAGCGTGGGCAGCCGCGGTGCGCCCTCGCGTCAGCAGACATTGCGTCTGTGCATTGACTGGAGCCACGAGTTGTGCACACCGCGCGAGCAGCAATTGTGGGCCCAATGTTCGGTATTTGCTGGAAGCTTCGAATTGGATGCAGCAGAAGCCGTCTGCGCCAACGACCTCCCATCAGCCGACATGCTTGATGTGGTGGCATCGCTCGTCGACAAGTCAATCCTGATCCGGGAGGAGCCAGGCGCCGTGGTTCGGTACCGGCTACTCGAAACTTTGCGCGACTACGGCCGGGAGAAACTGCAGACCAGCGGTGAGTACGCGGTGTTCCGACGGCGCCACCGGGATTGGTACGAGCAATTGGTGCAGCAGGCAGAGGCTGAATGGATTAGCCCTCACCAGTTGGAATGGATCGCTCGTCTCGAGCGAGAACAGCCGAATCTCCGTGACACTCTTCGCTTCTGTCTGGACGATCCGCGGGAGGCTGACGTCGGTCTGCGAATTGCCGGAGCACTATTTCCGTTCTGGCTCTCGCGTGGACTTCACAGCGAAGGCAGGCTCTGGCTCGACCGACTTCTAGCCGTAGACGACGGCCAATCTTCAGCGTACCGAGTCAAAGCTCTCTACGCGGACAGTGTGCTCGCCGGAACGCAAGGCGACGTGGTGGCCGGGAGAGCCCTACTGGCCGAGGGCGACGACGTCGCCGATCAACCGGGTACCTCGTCGCAGTCCGCGCTCTCTGGGTATGCCGCTGGGTGTATGGCTCTGTTCAGTGGCGATCCGTCGCGCGCCGTCGCCGACTACAAGCGGGCCCTCACAGCGCCCCAAGAAGACGGCAACCCGCTCCGCCGGATCGCTAGCCTATTCGGTCTTGGACTGGCTTACGGACTGCTGGGTGATACGGCCGGAGCTATTTCGTGTCATGAGGAAATCCTCGCAGTCACAGAAAGACGCGGAGAGACTGTGTACCGCGGGCGGTCGTCGCTGGCTGCCGGACTGGCACTGTGGGCGAAGGGCGAGGCGGATCGCGCGACAGCACTGCTCAAGCAGGGCGTCCGGCTGACACGTCCAGTGGACGATCCCGCGGGTGCCGCACGGTGCCTTCAGACCCTGGCATGGATCGAAGCCGACCAACACCACGAGGCGCGGGCTGCTGTCCTACTGGGCGCTGCCGAAGGCTGGTGGCGTTCCATGGGGGGACCGACGGTCAGCTTTCCCGACATGCTCGTGTATCAAGAACAATGCGAGCGCCGTACTCGGCGAGCCCTCGGTGAACGAGAGTTCAAGAAGAATTTCAACCATGGCAATGCGCTGATTTACGAGGACGCCGTCGCATATGCCCTCGGCAAGAATCCTCGAGCGGCACAGGCGCAATCCAGCGATGCGGCGAATCTGACTCGACGCGAGCGGCAAGTCGCCGACTTGGTCGCGGAGGGACTTACCAACAAGGCAATTGCGGAAAGACTGGTCATCTCGGACCGCACAGCCCAGGGACACGTGGAGCACATACTGTCCAAGCTCGGCTTCACCTCACGAACCCAGGTCGCCGCATGGGTCGTCGAGCAGACTCAGAATCCGACGACCTGAAGCGATACGGTCGAATAGTGCAGAACCCGTGTGTCTGTAGGTCGTTTCCTCCGCCATAAACGTCATCAAGCACATCGATGGCTGTCCCCGATGTGCTTGATGACCTTGCGTCAAACATGCGTCACCCCAATGAATCTCATACGCCAGGACTATTGGATTCCTCACTCACCCGCTGTCCTCAGTGAATGGAGGTCAACGGGCTACGAGCGGGAGGTCATCGAGGTCGTAGGTCACCTTGTCGGAGTCGACGTAGTTGTCGATGTTGCTGGTATCCCAGAACGTCGACTTGATGATCAGATCGTCGGTATTGCCCTCCTGGATGTTCTGGACGGCTTTGATGATCGACATACCGCTAGCCACGTTGTTGGGATCCCAGGTCCCGGTCAGACGCCCCTCCCGAATAGCCTGAATAGCATCGGCGTCACCGTTGGTGCCGTGAATGATCACACCCGGGCTCTGGCCATCGGAAACCTTCAGGCCAGCGGCAGTCACTGCCGACGATGCGCCCAATGCGGTCAGGTCGTTGTACGCCCAGATGAAGTCGACATCGGGATATTTCGCCAGAAGGTCTGAGGTCAACGCCAATGCGTTGGCCGAGTCGTCCTTGACGTTGTCGGTCCGGTTGATGATCTCCAACCCGGCGTCCTCTGCAGCCTCGGTGAAACAGGATGCGTTCTTCTGCACCGAAGGAGCCGGTGGCCCACCCAATACGATCACCTTCGCGCCAGGACGCTCCTTGGCCACTGACTGCGCAGCCCGCTTGAACGGTGCATCAGGAGCCTCGCACATGAAGGACTCCCACCAGACGGTGGTCGTGATCCCTTCATCGTCTGAATTGACACCGATGATCGGTATGCTTTGTTCTTTGGCTTGCGCATAGACTCCCCCCATTGCGCCGGCATCGAGCGTCCACACTGCGATCGCGTCGGCCTGAGTCTGGATCATGGTTTGAATGTTCGAGACTTGGGTGTCCGGAGAGAGATTCGCATCATAGATCTTCGCGTCCCAGCCAAGGCTGTGCGCCGCTGCCTCAAACGCGTTGTTCAGAACGTGCTGTGCCGGCTGAGAAGCCACAGGGTTGGAGTACGCGACAGTCTGCGAGCTTCCTCCCGAGGAATCAGAGAAGCCGCAGGCACTAATGGGCACCATTGCTGTCGCTGCCGCGGCAGTCAGGAGCGTCCTTCGCAAGGTCATTGTTGAACCTTTCACTGGTCTAGCGCCACTCGGCGCGCTTATAGCGGATCCGCGTCGGCCTCTGATCCAAGCTTGTCGATCGGCGGACAAGGTGCGGCCGGCTGCATCCCGAGTTCCGGGGTGGTGGTGACCGCAGCATCGTGTCAACCCTCTCGCGACAGGGTGTACATCACCGATATGCCATTCGTCGGCGACCTTCTGCCTACTGAAGTGGGATCGCGGTCTGGCTCAAGTGTGGGGACAATGGGAACGAGATAGTGTTGTCGTTCCTCGTGGGTTCGGTTGGAGGGAAACCGACTGCCTTGCGGTGCCCCGCATGGATGCCGACTTAGCCAAACGCCGCTGGTCGAAGCTTTGCGAACCAACCGTGCTGGCGGGCCACACCCAAGGTGACTGCTGCGATCAGTACCAGACCGTTGACTGTTCCGCGCCAGAACGTTGAGATGTCGCTGAGAGTAAGGGCATTCTGGATAATACCGAGAAACAGTACTCCTAACACCGTGCCGCCCACACCGCCCTCGCCACCGGAATATGCTGTGCCCCCGATGAGTACGGCCGCAATCACGGTGAGCAGCAGGTTCGAGTCGATATTGGGACTGGCGCCAGTGAGACGGCCCACCTGGATGAGCGATGCCAGCGCCGCGAACATACCGGCGAGGACGTAGATGGAGAGAACGGTTCGTGCGACGTTGATCCCGTTGAGGTGGGCAGCTTCGGCATTTGACCCGACCGCGAATACAGCCCGACCGAAGGAGGTGTACCTCAGCGTAAAGGCGGCGCATAAGACCACAAGCATGTCGAAGATGAGTAGGTATGTAATCCCAGCAACCTCACCCGAAACAAAGCGGTAGACCGGCTGGAAGCCGGGAAGAGAGAAGGTGTTGATCGTCTGTCCCTGCTTCAACACCAGTGCCAGGGAGCCGAAGACGGACAATGTGCCCAATGTGACAACCAAGAAGGGGACCCTGACATAGGCGATGAGCACGCCGTTAATCAGGCCTAGGACAAGACCGACCAGGAGCGTTCCAGAAACGGCCGAGGTAGCGCCCCAACCGAGATCGAGAAGGACGCCGAATGACATCCCTGCCAAAGCCGCTGCCGACGCAGCAGAGAGGTCGATCCCCGCAGAGATGATCACGAATGTGGCGCCGATGGCCAACACTAGGATCACTGAGTTTGCCCCCACGATGTTCGTGATATTCCCCCAGGTCAGGAAGACCGGCCGAGTCAACGTCATGAAGATAGACAGCACGGCCAAACCGGCGAGCACACCGGTGTTACGACTGGCCGCACGCGCAACTACCCCCAGAACCAGTCGCCTGCGGCTGATTGAATTCGTCTGTGACAACTGTTCGGTGATTGGCGATTCGCTAACGGTGTCCTGGCTCATGTGAATCCTTCGTTCTAAGAATTTTCGGTGGCGAGTGCAGCTGGGATCCGCGCAGATCAGAGCACCTGCTCGGAGTGGACGTGACCGCTGATAGCGATGTCGTTGAGGACCGTCTCCGTGAGCGCCTCACCTGAAACCTCGCCGTGCACAGCACCCCGAAAGTAGACGAGCACGCGATCGGCCAATCCGAGGATCTCTGGAAGTTCGGAGCTAATCACGATCACAGCAGCACCCCGCCCAACGAGTCTCTGGAGCAACGCATAGATCTGAGTCTTGGAACCGACATCGACTCCCCGCGTCGGCTCGCTGAGTATGTAAACCGGGAAACCAAGTGCGAAAGTCCGCCCGAGGATCACCTTTTGTTGGTTGCCGCCGGAGAGCAACGTAATTCGCTTGCTGGACGAGGAAGTCTTGACTCCGTACTCCGAGAGCGCCGACTGAACTCGGCGCATTTCCTCGCCAACGGGCACGATCCCGGCCCGTGTGAGTGTTCGCAACCACGGGAAGCTCATGTTCTCCGCGACGCTCCTCGTCGGTAATAGAGCTGAACGCTTCCGATCATCAGGCACGAACCCGATTCCGGCTGACGAGGAGCGTCGCGGATCACCCAGCCTTAGCGCCTGACCGTTAACAGTGACGTCACCGGCCGCTGGAATGGCTCCACCGAGCGCTAACCCGAGTTCGGCCTTGCCTGAGCCAACTAGACCAGCAATACCAAGAACTTCGCCGCTGCGCACATCGAACGAAGTGGCCTTGAGCCGACCATCGGCTGATGCTAGGTCACGGACCTGAAGCACGATGTCGCCCGGGGTCACATCCCGCCGACCGTAATAGTCGGTAAGTTCG
>Ga0247825_10001114_pt1 | contig 17493 bp, 16 predicted proteins | sample 13C_Vanillin_Day_FD_194413 | JGI IMG/M metagenome (GOLD analysis project Ga0247825, IMG submission 194413) | Soil microbial communities from agricultural site in Penn Yan, New York, United States - 13C_Vanillin_Day48 | ecosystem: Environmental > Terrestrial > Soil > Agricultural land | place... | reverse complement strand
CGCGCGCATGATGTAGATCTCGCCGAAGTAGGACGGATCGGTTTCGAGCTGCTTCTGTTGCGCGGCGGACAACTGTCCTTCGTAGCCGGTGCGCGTCGAGGAGAACACGATCCACTGGCCGTCCGGTGAGTAGCTCGCTTCGGCGTCGTAGCCACGCATGTTCGTCAAGCGTCGCACCGTACCGGTCTTCGCGGATCGAACGTAAAGCTCCATCTCCGGGTCGTAGTCCCACGAGTACCGGCGTTCCTGGCCGGAGGAGCGGAGCTGGAGCTCTTCGTCCTGTAATTGTTTGGAGCGCGGATCGTGGTGCGTCGATGCAAACAGCACGTCGCCCGACTGAGGGTTGATGAACGAGCAGGTCGTCTTTCCCATGCCCGGCGAGACGCGGGAGACGTCACCGCTCGCCATATCCATCAGGTAGATCTGATAGAACGGGTTGCCCGGTTCTCTCTCGCTCTGGAAGACCAGGCGTTGACCATCAGGGCCCCAGTAGCCCTCGCCGGCACGGCGCCCTTCTACCGTCAACCGCCTGATGCGACTGAGGAAATCGCTTTCCTTGGGCGCAGACGATTGCTGCGCCGTCAGGGGCAGCGAGGATAAAACAAGAACAAGCGGCAGCCACGAGCGTCTAAGAGTTTGAGTCATCTGTTGCCCGGATATTTACTGTACCCCTCGCTTGTGTTCCAGCCTTTCAAGCCGGATGTGGGCCAAGATGCCGCCTGACGCTAAGGCAGGGGACTTGGTCAGCGGTATCCAACACAAGCGAGTCCTGAGAGTATTACCATTCAAACGAGTGCTCGAGCACAAGCTCCTGGGAACGCCGATCCGGCGCTGGATCGTTCGCGCCGCCGCGGCAACCGCCATCGTCCTGGTCGCCTTGTCAGGGTACTGGACGATCCGCCACGCCTGGGCCATTTACAAGCTGAATCGCGGAGTTGGCGACACCGTGTTCTACGACGCCGACGACCGCCCGTGGTTCCGGCTCGACGAGCAGCGGCAGGACGTCCAGTCCAACCAAATTTCCACCTTCTTCAAGGACGCCGTCATCGCGGTGGAGGATCACCGCTACTACCTGCATCCGGGTATCGATCCCATTGGCCTGACGAGAGCCGTCTTCCACAACATCAAGGGCGAACGTCAGGGCGGCAGCACGATCACCCAGCAGCTGGCGCGCACGCTGTTTCTCTCGAACAGTAAGACCTACGGACGCAAGGCCAAGGAAGCCGTCCTGTCGGTGATGCTGGAGATCTTCCTCTCGAAACGGGAAATTCTCCAGCTCTACATGAACCGCATTTACCTCGGCAGCGGGATTTACGGTGTCGAGGCGATGGCGCGGCGGACGTTTGGGAAACCGGCGGCAGATCTCACGCTTGGCGAAGCTGCGCTGCTCGCGGGTGTCATTCGCGCACCCGCGTCGTATTCACCGTGGAATCGACTCGAGCATGCACGTGCCAGAAGCTTCATCGTGCTGCGCCGCATGCGCGAGGAAGGGAAGATCACGGCCGCGCAAGAAGAAGCGGCAAGGCGCGAGAAGTTGCGCGTTCGACCAGCCTCATCGCCGGCGAACAGCCGCCATAGATACGCAAAGGAATTCCTGCGGCAGCAGTTCAGGGAACTGATCGGCGATGACAACCCGCCAGACTGGAAAGTCCAGACGACGTTCATGCCCGACGTGCAGGACGCGGCGGAAGCTGCCGTGCGCAACGGGTTGCGTCGCCTCAACGTTCCGGGTTTGCAGGCGGCGCTCGTTGCGATCGACCCGCGCACGGGAAACCTGCTGGCGATCGTCGGCGGATCGGACTTTCAAACGACGCCGTTCAATCGCGCGCTACGCGGTCATCGCCAGCCTGGATCGGCGTTCAAACCATTCGTCTACGCGGCGGCGCTCGAACAGGGACTGTCGCCTGTTTCAACGTTAAGCGGCTTGCAGCAGGTGGCGGTGCAGGCGCCCGAAGGCGTCTGGATTCCGCGCGACGATCGCGCAAAGACGCACGACACAATGTCGCTGAGAGAAGCGCTGCTCGAATCGAGCAACGCCGCGGCCGTCCTGCTCCAGCAGCGGGTCGGCGCTCGCCCTGTAATCAAGCTCGCGAACGACATGGGCGTGCCCAATCAGCCGGACGTGCCCTCGCTCGCGCTTGGCAGTGGACTTGTGACGCCGTTGGACCTCACCGCCGCATACGCCGTGTTCCCCGGCATGGGCTATCGCTCTCGCCCTCGTGGCGTGGTATCAGTCGAAGACGCCGACGGAGATCAGGTCGAGTACGTCCACATCCAGCGCCAGCAGGTGCTTTCCGAGCAGGTGGCGTTCCAGATGGTTTCGATGCTTCAGGACGTCACGCGCCGCGGGACTGCGGCAAGCCTCCAGCGCTACAACCTGCCGATGGAGGTGGGCGGCAAGACGGGCACGACGAACGATTCGCGCGACGCGTGGTTCGTCGGCTTCTCGTCGAACGTCGTTGCTGGTGTGTGGATCGGCTTCGATGATCCACAGACGATTCGCAGCGATGCATCCGGGTCGCGCATGGCGTTGCCAATCTGGGCGGACTTCATGCGTCGAACGGCGAGTCGACTGGGCACGCAGCCGTTCCTGCGGCCGCCTCGCATGCGCGCTGAGGTGATGTGCTCGGTCTCATATCACCGCGCTCTTGACGGGTGTCCGAGCTACGTGGAGTACTTCAAGCCTGGAGACGACGTTCCCTCGCAACTCTGTGAGCTGCACTCAGGCAGCTTGAAGCAACGTGCGGAGCGTGCGCTCCGCGGATTGCTCGGCACAATCGGCGAAGAGATTCGCGGGATCTTTCGATGAACCGCTGCTGGTGGTGCGGCACCGACCCGCTCTACGTCCGCTATCACGACGAAGAGTGGGGCAAGCCGGTCAGAGACGATCGACGCCTGTTCGAGAAGATCTGTCTCGAAGGCTTTCAGGCTGGTTTGAGCTGGTTGACGATCCTCCGCAAGCGCGAACACTTCCGCGCCGCGTTCGCCGACTTCGACTTCAACAAGGTCTCGCGTTACACATCGAAAGATGTCACGCGCCTCTTGAAGAACGAGGGGATCATCCGGCATCGCGGCAAGATCGAATCAACGATCAACAATGCGCGACGGGCGATTGAGCTGCGCAAGGAGGCGGGATCGCTGGCCGACTACTTCTGGCGATGGCAGCCCGAGAAAGTGTCTCGCCCAAAGCGAATCACGCGGGATGTGCTGATGACGATGGCGACGACGGCGGAATCAACCGCGCTCAGCAAGGATCTGCGGAAGCGCGGTTGGACGTTTGTCGGACCTACGACGGTGTACGCCTTCATGCAGGCGATGGGTCTCGTCAACGATCACGTTGACGATTGCCCGTTCAGAGTAACTACCGGTCGCTGAGTTGTAATGACTGGCGCACGCGCCTGAACACGTCGTTGTAGGTGCCCGCATCACGCTGCGGAGCCACTCCCACGAGGAACAAGACGCGTCCGTCGTTGAGCTGCGTCGTGGCCAGCGAGATCACCTCGGGTTGCCCAGTGATATCGGACTGGTTGGTCAACGTCGTCCGCACACCGCTGCGGCCACCGATCGTCTCGCGCGAGTAGCCCTCCTGACGACGAAGCTGCGGATTGCTCTGCGCAAACGCCGACACGAGTTGATCGGTGTCGCGCTGCAGATTGCCGCTGCCCTTCGACGTCACGCCCACCTGGAATCCGTGCGTGACACCTTCGAGCTTCCCGTCGTTCTCACGGTAGCCGCCCTCCGGTGCGTAAGTGATGCCGGTGTCGCCGCCGCTGACCTCAGTCCAGTTCGACGGAAGGTTCAAGCGCAGGAACGAGAACGGAGACGATGTGCGGTACTGCGACGACGGCGGCGGCACGTTCACTGATGTGCGCGCAGATGTGCCGCTCGACCGCGGCGGGGTGCTCTTGGCCTGACCTTTGGCGATCTGCTCGGCAGTGTAGGCTGGCGGCATACTCCGCAGTCGCGCCTGGACCTCCGGGAACTCGCCGGTGTTCGCGTTGCCCTGCACTCGCAGAGATGCAGCCTCGCGATTGATCGCTTCGTAGCGATTGCCCGGGTTCGGGTGGCTGCTCAACCACTCGGGACCGCTGCCTCCGCCCTCGGCTTCAATCGTCTTGAACATGTTCGCCATCTGGCGCGGGTCGTACCCCGCGCGAGCGAGAATTTGTGCGCCGAGGATGTCGGCCTGCGACTCGTACTCACGGCTGTACTTCAGAAACGCCGCGCCAAGCCCGAACTGGGTCCCCTGCGAGATGATCGAACCGGCGGTGCCGCCGACGATCGCGCCGGCGATTTGGCCGAGCACCGACCCGATCTGGTACTTCTGGCCTTTGGTCGCTTGTGCGGTTCCGTGACGCAGAGCCACGTGCGACAGCTCGTGCGCCATCACACCAGCGACCTCAGCTTCGGCCTTCGCGGCCTCGATCATTCCTCTGTTGAGGAACATCGGCCCGCCCGGAAGAGCGAAGGCGTTGATCTCTTTCTGGTTCACCATGTCGAAGGTGTACCGGAATTCAGGATGTTGAAACTCCGGCGGGATAGCAGCAGCGAGTGTTTTGCCGACCGTCTCGACGTAGTTCTCGAGACGCTGGTCGTTAAGCATCGGCAGTTCTTTCGCGACTTCGGCGGCCGCCTCTCTGCCAAGCTTCACATCATCCTGGACTGCGTAGTTGTTCTTCGGCGCCACGATCTTCGTCTGTGCCCCGACAGTCAGCGTGAGCACACAAGCGACACCGAGCCCGGCGAATGTGCGGCGTAGTGAAGAGGGCATGGTAGACATCATGGTTCGACTTATTGCAACTCTCCGGCCAACTCCACCCGGCTCTAAGGACTAATGACGACGCCTACGGTGACCCTCCAAAAACTCAACAATGACTGCGTTTCTCCAGTTAGGAATTCCTCGTCACGCTCGAGGCTCCGAAAGTGCCGAACTTCAAAGCGAACCCCGACATCAGGCGCAAGGAACCCGATGGCGCCACCGCCGAAGTTCATTGCAACAGAGTTTCGGGCTCTTCCCAGAAGCTCGGGAAGCACGGTGGGGGTCACCTCATCGATGGACGCATGCATCCAGCCGAGCCCCCCGACGATATATGGACGAAGTGATTCGCGCGTCACGCTCAATGGTGTGGCGATGACGACGTTCCCGCCAAGTGTGAAGACGTTGCTATTCGTGAACAGCCCGGCCTGGTTGTCGCTCTCGAAGAACCGCGGAGCGTACGAGAAGTCACCTTCTACACCAAAGATGCCTCTGGTCCACAGCCCGGCGCTGCCACCAAAAATGAGTTGCGTGGAGCTCGCCCCCTGCTCGAGATCCGGAAGGGCAGTGGAACCCGCGAATGCGCTTCCGATGAATGGCGCGAACAGCCAGTCTGCATCGGCGGCGTGCGGGTACAGCACCAGTAGCAGGCCAACAATCACCGCTCTGGCGACGCCCGAATGAACCCTCAAGGTAAGAAGAGTCGTAGGAATAGGGTCGCGAAGGGAGACGTGGTGACGTCGCCGGATTCGAGCGCGAACGGCGCAGTGAGGCCGTCGCTGTTCGCCAATGCGATGAACGTCATTCCACGGTTCGGGGCTTTGACGATCAGCGCCGAGTGTCCGCCCCGTTTCATGCCGAACTGCCAGACGATCGGCTCACCATGATAGTTCTGCACGAACCAGCCAAGGCCGGTTGGTAGCGGAGTTCCGTTCGCGAGCGACTGCGTCCAGGCCTCATTGCGTGTCGCCGCCGCGAGCAGTGCATTCGAGAGCAGCACGTTGTCGAAGCGCGCGAGATCGCGCGCGGAGCTGATGATGCCGTCCGATGCAGTGACGCGACCTGCGGGAATATCGTTGTTACGTTGCGGCCGTCCGGACGTTATTCGATACGCTGTGGCCATTCTTGCGGCGACGTCCGCGTAACGCGCCAGATGACCAGCGTCGAAGAGAACGGCATCGGCACCGGTCGGCAGGGTGGCGAGAACCTGATCGGGTGACGAGTCGAGCATCGCAAACCGATCGAAGATCTCCGAGCTGAGGACGACGGCATAGGGTGCCTGCGCACAGCGCTCGATGACCGGTGTCAGGGCGGCGTATCTCAACGCCGAATAGAGATATCCAGCGCCGCCCGGTGCAGTGTGCGAGAGGAGCTGGCGAAGAGTGGTCAGCGGCTCGGGGTACGCGGTGTTGCGAAGAGCCACTGGATCGTCGAACTGTGCGCCCCATTGATCGACGCACTTTCGCAGGAGCAGCGTTGCACCAAAGGTTTGTGACAGGCCGCCGACAAGATAGGGCGTGTCAGGAAGCGCCGGAGCTCCGGACTCGACATCGCGGCGTCCCAGACCGCGCTCCCACACGACGACACTGTTTTGAATGACCAGCGCTGAGAGACCAGGTATCCCGGCCTCGACTCTGAAAGACTCGAGGTAGCGCTCGAAGATAGCAAAGGTCAGACCCTGTGCTTCAGTACGTTGCGCGAAGACAACTGTACTGAGCAGCACGACCGTAGGGATGCTGAGTCTACGCAAGGGGGCAGTCAGGGTTAATCCCGACGGGAATGATACATCGACATCACGCGATTCAGGCCTGAAAGTGACTGACGTGTGCTACAGTCAACGCCTACTTCTCGATGCGTCCTGTTTTTGCACAGTCGAAAGACATGAGCTCGCGACCGAGACCGTCGGTCGCCGCTTTGCGGGTTGCTTTCTGTGCCGTGGCCATCCTCGGGGCGCTGACGTCTGTATTCGCCCAGAGCAACCAGACACTTCGGGTCGTTCCCCTCGTCAAGGACGACCACGTGCTCGTGTCGTTCGAGTTGGCCGGGGGGCTTACAGAGGAAGTCCGGGGTGCGATCCGAAGCGGCCTCAAGACGACCTTCACCTACAACGTCGAACTCCGGCTGGATGTGCCGGCGTGGGTCGATCGCACGATCTCCACGGCGACGGTTGCAACCAGCGTCGAGTACGACAACCTCACGCGAACGAACAACGTGGTTCGTATGCTGGACGGCCGGGTGGAGCAGGCGATTTCAACCCAGAACGACGACGTCGTCAGAACATGGCTGACGAACCTGGTGCGTCTGCCGCTATTCAACACGTCGCTGCTCGAGCCCAATCGCGACTACTACATCCGCGTGAGCGCCACCGCCCGGCCGACCAACGGCTCGATCCTCTGGCCGTTCGGCAGCGGACCATCGGCGCAGTCTCGCTTCACCTTCATTCGCTAGCAGCCCAGTTACCCGGGCCCACCCGTCCGGGTGATGTGCGGCCTGACTTCGATCCCTAGGATCGTGTCATGGCCGCCACTCCACTTCGCCAGACCAACGATGACGAACTGCTCGACGCGTATTCGACGGCTGTCGTGCACGCGGTCGAGACTATTGCCCCCGCTGTCGTTCGAGTAGAGCGCGGGCGTGGCGGTGGTTCGGGTGTGATCTTCACGCCCGATGGGTTCGTGCTCACGAACAGTCACGTGGTCCACGGCGCGCACCAGTTCACGGTCACGCTGTCCGACGGGCGGGAAACGCGCGGCGATCTCGTCGGCGACGATCCACACACCGACCTCGCGGTTCTCAGGATCGATGCGAGCTCGCTCCCATGGGCGAGCCTCGGCGATTCGCGTCGCGTGCGCGTCGGACAGATCGCGATTGCGATCGGCAACCCGTTCGGCTTTCACCACTCCGCAACCGCGGGTATCGTCAGCGGCGTCGGTCGATCGCTCCGCGCGGGATCCGGCCGGCTGATGGACGACATCATTCAAACGGACGCAGCTCTGAATCCCGGGAACTCAGGTGGACCGCTGGTGACGTCTCGTGCAGAGGTCATCGGCGTGAACACCGCGACGATTCTGCCGGCTCAGGGGTTGTGCTTCGCGGTTGCCAGCAACACGGCGAGGTTCGTCGCAGGTCGTCTGATGAGCGATGGCCGCGTCCGGCGCAGTTACATCGGCGTCGGCGGACAGAACGTATCGGTGCCTCGCACGCCTGGGTCGTCGCACGTGACACCGTCAACGGGCGTGCTCGTGTCGTCAGTGGAATCGGGTAGTCCGGCGAGTCACGCCGGCCTCGCCCAGGGAGACATCATCATCGCGTTCGGCCACACGCCGATCACTGGGGTCGATGATCTGCATCGAGTGCTCACTGCGGAACGTATCGGCGTCCCAATCGGGTTGACTATCCTCCGAAGCGGCGCGCGACAGCACGTGCCCGTCGTTCCGAAGGAGGTGTGACCGCGCGGGCTAAAGCGAGAGCAATCCGCGGCGGACCGCGCGTCGCACAGTCTCGACGCGGTTGGACGCGCCAAGCTTGCCCATGATGGACGCGATGTGGAACTTCACCGTCTGGTCGCTTATCCCCAGCCGATCCGCAATGCCCTTGTTAGGCAGCCCCTCGGCGAGTAGCTCGAGGACCTCGAGCTCCCGGTGAGTGAGGGCTTCTTCAAAGACGCGATCGCGATCGCCATTCTGCCGTGAATCCCGGACCCCGAATCCCGAATCCCGAGTCGCGGGCTCCGGCGTCGAGACGACGATATCGGCGTCGAGGCCGGCGCGGCGAGCGTCGACCATCGTGTCGAACTCGCCGACGACCTCGATCGATCGTGTCTCGAGATCCCAGCGCAGGCGGTCACGAACGCCTGGGGGACCAACGAGGATCGCGCGCATCTCACCGGTTAGGACGCTCGCCGATGGTCACAGGTACATCGACCGCCGTATTCCCGCGCAGGACCTTCAGGTTGGCCTGACGTCCAACTGCCTGTCCCGCCAGCAGATCGTGCAGATCCTCGGGTGACGCGGTTGACGTCTCGTCGAGCGCCAGAACGACGTCGCCGACCAGGACGCCAGCGTTTGCCGCGGCGCTTGCTGGCGCTACACCGACAACCAGCACAGCCGTGCTCCGTCCGCAGGCCGATGCCTGCGACTCCGAGAGCGTCACCGATTGACCCATCACGCCCAAATACCCCCGGTGCGTCTGTCCAAGCTCGAGCACTCGTTGAGCCGCGGCCCACGCGATCCCTGCCGGAATCACCACTGTCGTCCCGCGGATGGTCGTTGCCGTGTTGATACCGATCAGGCCGCCGCTTGCAGCGATGAACGCGCCACCGGAAAACCCGTCGTGCATCGGTGCGGTCGTGCGAAGCACCTGATCGATCGCGCGACGTCTGCCGGTCGGCAAGGGCCCGCCAATCACGGAGATGATGCCGGCGCTGGCGGTCACGGCATTGCTCCACGAGCGGGCGACGGCGAGAGCCAGATTGCCCACGCGAGGAGTGACGCTTGAAAGCTTCACCGGCGCGAGGCCGAGATCTGCGACGCGAAGAACAGCGAGGCTGGTCGTCGGATCCCATCCGGCGAGTTCGGCGCCGAGCACGGGTCCATCATGCCGCCTGACACGCAGTCCATCGTCACGCCCGATCGCGCGCATCGTCGTAAGCACGATCCCGTCGGCGTAGACGAGGCCGCTCGCCGGTCGGCGCCGGCTCTGGACCTGAACGACCGACGCCGCGACAGAATCAACGGCATCGGCCATGTGAGTCGAAAGTTCGTTCAGCATGTCGCGATCCTGGCAGATGCCGCGATCGCGATCATCACCCGTACGGGCAGGACTGGTGCGAAATACAGATCAATTCCCAATTCCCAACTCCCCAAATAGAAGTTTGGAAGCTTGGGAGTTGGAGGTTGGGAGTTGACGAGGTCGCCTAATAGGAGACCGTAACCCTGAGATTGCCCGAGTTGTCCGTCAGCACGTCGTCGTTGATGCCGAGATAGAGCCGACCGGTGTCGCGGGCGCGGAACGGGCCCCCGTCGCCGCCGATAAAGAAGATCTGATTGCTATCGCCGATGCGGCCGATGAGTGCGGCGGCGGGACGATTGGGAAGCGGACGATTCGGGTTGAGTGGAGAATTGCGTTCGCCCGCCGCGCCATCGCGGCGATCGCGCCCCCAGCGGGTTTCGCCGCTGGACGTGAAATAGATCTGCTGACCGGAGCGGACTTCGATTTCCGTGTCGGTCCATTGCTCGCGCGCGTCCACGACAATCTGGCGCTCGCGCATGCCGCGCGGCGGAACACCAGTCGCTTCGTTCCGGTAGTCGTCGCGCTGCCCTCGATCGAACTCGATTCGATTGACTTCGTTACGAGAGATGCGGACGGTTCGCTTTCGGCCGCCGCCGCGTTCCTCGAACTCGATGTCACGACCGTACACGCCAAGCAGCTCGCCCTGCAGGCGTCGGCCATCGTTCAACACGAGCGTATCGGCGTGCACGAACGCAGTGCCTGTGATGAGGGCGAGGCTTGCCAGCATTAGACGTCGCTTCATGGTCGTTCCTCTGGGCCGATTATCGGAATGACGAGTGCAGTCCGGCAGCCCTTCCGCCGACACTCTGATCTTGTTACCCTGAGGCTGCAAGCCCAATGCCTGAGTCTTCCGCTGGCGCGTCCCGTTTTGTCATGGTTGTGACCATCGTGGTGTCCCTTGCCGCGGGCGTCGCTGTATGGGCGCACGGGACCAGTCAGGAACTGGTGACACTTTCGGTCGGCACACCGGCGCCGTTGAAGCCGGGAGGTGTGGCGCTCATCGTTGTGAGCTCTCCACAGGATCTCGGCGCGCTCACTGGCGAGATTGCGGGACGGCCGGTGCGTTTCTGGCCCGGGGCGTCCGCCAAAGAGTGGAACGGCCTCGCCGGCATTAATCTCGAAGCGGCCCCGGGAGCGGCCACGCTCAAGATTCAAGGAACGACCGCACGTGGCGCAAGCGCCACCGCGCAGGTGTCGCTCGTCGTCGAACGGTATCGATACGAGACGCGACAACTCAAGGTCGATCCAAAGATGGTCAATCCACCGGAGAGCGAGCTCGCGCGCATCAAGGAAGAAACGCAGGCGATGGCGGCTGCGTTTGCGATTCTGACGCCCGAACGTCTGTGGCGCGGTGCCTTTGATGCTCCAGTGCCAGGCGCACCGAACAGCGCCTTCGGCCGGTTGACGATCACCAACGGCAAGCCCGCCGGCCGTCATCAGGGCGCCGATTTCCGTGCCGGCGCAGGGACGCCCGTTCACGCTCCGAACGCGGGCCGCGTCGTGCTGGCTCGGAATCTCTATTTCGCTGGCAACACCGTCATCATCGATCACGGCCTCGGCGTGTTCTCGTTGCTGGCGCATCTCTCGCGCATCGATGTCCAGCCGGGCACGGTCGTCGCACGGGGGGAAGTCGTGGGTCGGTCGGGTGCTACCGGACGCGTCACCGGCCCGCATCTGCACTGGGCGGTGCGGTTTGGTGAAATGACTGTCGATCCAATGTCGCTGATATCCGCCGTCGCACACCTGGCGGACGATCCGCCGCACCGCGTCCACTGATCGTCTGCCGCCTGCTCCGGCACATAATGCTGAGAGGAGGAATCAATGTCCGTTTCACGTCTGTTCGTTTCCCTGGGTGCATGTGCAGTACTGCTCGTCGCAGTTCAACTCTCGGCTCAACAACCAGCCCCTCCTGCGACTCCGAGCGCACCTTCCGGAAACGTCGAGCACGGACGCTACATCGTGGAGCGCGTGGTGATGTGCTACGAGTGCCATTCCGCGCGCGACCCTCAGGGCAACATCGTGGCCGGAACGCGGTTCAAGGGCGGGGCGATGCCGATGCGCCCGACATGGAAAGCGGATTGGCCGCTGCAGATCCCGCGCATCGCCGGCCTGCCGGGTTATACCGACGCGGAAGCCATGCGTCTTCTGACTCAGGGCGCGATCAGGCGCGACGGCACGCAGCTGCGCTACCCGATGCCACGATTCCGGATGACGCCTCAGGACGCGGCGGATGTGATCGCGTATCTGCGGACGCTCTAGAGAGAGGCCAGTAGGCGGTATGCAGTAGGCGGTAGGCGGAAGGCTCCGAACTCCCAAAACTCCCACTCCCAAGGCGCAAATAGCTCGTTGCGTTTGGGAGTTGGGCGTTGGGGAATTGGGAGTTGTCGCGCGTGCTTAATAATTAACGCGCACGCGGTATTTGAGGGTCGCCTCTCCATTCGGCGCAACCGGGACGCTGAACTGCGCTGCCCACGCATCGGTTTTCGTCCACGGGTGGCTGCTCGTCAGCATGCGCCACGTGCCGCCGATCGGTTCATTCACTTCCACGTCGATCGCTGTCGTCTTGTGGTTGCGCAGCACGACCTGGAACTCCATCTCGTAGACGTTTGACGAGATCTTCTGGAAGTCGAGCTGTTTGCGCTCGGCGACGACGTCGAAGGCGTTACCGATCTTGAGGTTGAGCGCTTCATCCGTCGGTGTGTGCTCGATGCGATCCTCGCCGACGAACTGCGTGCCACCTTTCGAGTCGGACTGGTAGACGCGCACGACCCCTGCCGGCATCGGGATGCCAAGACCCACCTCGTCTTCGTTCTTGAACTGATAGAAGACCTGCACGACGTCCTTGATGGGTGACCCTGGTGCATACGAGTTCCGGTAGTAGAACGCCTGCCCATTGACAACGTAGCGCTTCACGACCGGGAAGCCGGTTGCGTCGAGCATGCTGACCTGCTTCGTCTGGTTGTTGTTGATCGTCGTCTTCCGGCCGAACGTGTAGAGGTGGTAGTCGGAGAACGACTCCTGCGTCATCTCACGCGCGGCGTTGGCCGCAGCCATCTTCATCACGCGCTCGTCAAGTTCGGCTCGCATGGCAGCGGGGTAGACGCGGTTCAGATCGCCCGCGACAAGTTGCAGCGACGCATTGCGGAAGGCGGTGCCGCTGCCGTTGGTCACGGTGACCCAGCCGTCGAGGTCGGCGCTCTTGTCGTCGCGCGCGACGGTGAGCACGTAGTCGGCGTTCCATTTGAGGCTGGTCGCGAGATACGACGCTTCGACGCGATGACGCGCGCCGCCGTCGTTGCTGAGCGACCAGATCAACGTTGGACGTGAGAACAGATTGCCCGGCAGCTCGGGAAAGCGGATGTGATCGGCGCTGAGGCCCGTGACGATCTCGCTGCCGATCTGCCATACCGGAGCGTTGTTGTAGCTCAGGAGCCGCGCCGTCACCGGCTCCTCTATCGTGCGGCCGCCCTCTTGCCGCTGCCGAACGAGCGTGACGTCGCGGCCGACGTACTTGCGCAGCAGCTTGTCCGGCTCGAGCAGGTCGTACTCGTAGTTCTGTTCGAGCACGCTGACACGGCTTGGCTCGCTGAGGGATCTGAAGTGCACCGTCGCCGGATTCACGGTGGCCGCGATGTCCATGAACTGCAGGTCGAATGTGCCTCTCGGCAACTGCAGCGTGCGGACGTCGCGCACGAGGGCGATGTTGGAGTTGTAGACGGTGAGTGCGAGCTCGGTTTGATCATCGCGCGTTGACGTCCCTTGTGCGGGCGGCGCGGGTGCGGCCGCCGTCGCGGTCTCGTCGGTCGTGACCGCGGGCACGGCAACGGCCGCGATCGCGACCGCCGCTCCCAGAAGCCCCAGACGTGCACGCGTGTGCAACCCGTTTCGAACCCGCATTGTGAAGCTGTCTCGAGCACGCATTGTGAAAACCCCTTTCCGAGCCGGCGTTCTGCCGGATTCGGCCCTGTTCGAGGGCGTCTGTTCTTAGAACGGGGCCGCTGGGATTTCTTGCGTGCCGGGATCCGGGACTCGGGATCCGGGGCCCGAAGAACACAAGTGCGCTCTCGAACCCCCGGGCCCCGGGTCCCGGATCCCGGGAGTGTTACACTCCGGTATCTCTCCTGCCTCCATTTCCGAACTCGAGCAGCGACTCTCATCCCAGCACTACGTGGCGGACCGCGGGCTGGCGGTGTCGCTCTTTCTCGCCCTGAGGCTCGGCAAGCCGCTGTTCCTGGAAGGGGAGGCCGGCGTCGGCAAGACGTCACTCGCCGCCGCTGCCGCCGCCGCGCTCGACGCGGACTTCATTCGACTCCAGTGCTACGAGGGGCTCGACGTCGCGCACGCCGTGTACGAGTGGGACTACGCGCGGCAGTTGCTGGAGCTCCGGATTCTCGAGGCGACTGGCGGCCTCCTCAAGTCGGCCGCACGGCGCGAGTTGTATAGTGAGGCGTTTCTACTGAAACGGCCGCTGCTGCAGGCGATCGACCCCGAACGCACGCGCCCGGTTGTCCTGCTGATCGACGAAATCGATCGCGCCGACGAGGAATTCGAGGGATACCTGCTCGAGCTGTTGGCCGAATTCCAGATCACGATCCCCGAGCTCGGCACCGTGCGCGCGACGAAGCCGCCGCTCGTCATTCTCACTTCCAACCGGACGCGCGAGGTCCACGACGCGTTGAAGCGCCGCTGCTTGTATCAGTGGATAGAGTACCCATCGTTCGAAAAGGAGATGGCGATCGTCCACGCGCGCGTGCCACACGCGGCGCAGCAACTGGCAAGGCAGGTTACCGCGCTCGTGCACGAGTTGCGCGGCGTCGAGCTCTACAAGGTTCCCGGTGTATCCGAGACGCTCGACTGGGTGGCCGCGCTTGCCGCCCTCGACCGACATGTCCTCGATATCGGGGCTATTGAGGACACGCTCGGCGTCGTGCTCAAGGCGAAGGACGACATCGAGGCAGTCCGCGGCGAGCGTCTCGCAGGCCTCCTTCAACGCGCGATGGCAAGGTAACTTGATAGCTAAGTAGCTGCGTAGCTGGGTAGCTTGGGTAGCTGGGTAGCTCTGGGTGGCTGGGTGGCTGGGCACTTCGTCGAAAACCTGATCGTCTTCGGCCGGCTACTGCGACGGGTCGGCTTCGATGTTCCCGTCGGTCGAGTTCTCGACCTGACAGAAGCGCTCACGCACGTGAACGTCAGCGCGCGTGACGAAGTCTTTCACACGTGTCGTGCGCTGCTCGTCCAGCGTCACGAACAACTGGGTCTGTTCGAAGACCTGTTCGACGCATTCTGGCGCGATCACGCCAATCCATTCGCAAGGCAGAGTGCAACGGTGAGCGATGCGCGGACCACAGCGGCACGCGTCTCGGCGACAGCTGGCGTGTTGCCCCCCGAGGAGGGATCCGCAGAGGACGGTGTCGACCAGCCCGTTGAGGGCGTATTTCAGACGTGGAGCGAGATCGGCGGCCTCGCGCACAAGGACTTCGCCGAGTTCACGCCCGACGAGATGACGCGCGCGCGGATCGCGCTCGAGCAACTGGACTGGGTTCCTGGCGAACGGCGGACTCGCCGGTGGATTCGTGGCCGCGGCCCCCGCATCGATCTGCGTCGTGCCTTGATGCGAAGCCTACGAACCGGCGGCGAAGTGATCACCTTGCCGACACGGCGCCGCCGATCGAGACCGCGGCCACTCGTGCTCCTGTGTGACGTCAGCGGCTCGATGGAGCGCTACTCGCGGATGCTGCTGCACTTCGCGCACGGTCTCGCACATCGACGCGGGCGCCTCGAGGTGTTTCTCTTCGCCACCGGGCTCACGCGTGTGACACGCCAGATGCGGCTGCGGCGGCTTCAGGAAGCAGTCGACGCCGTATCCGACGTGGTGCCTGACTGGTCCGGTGGCACGCGCATCGGCCCGGCACTGCGGCAGTTCCATCAACGATGGGCGCGGCGCGTGCTGCATCAGGCGCCGGTCGTGCTCCTCATCTCGGATGGCTGGGATCGTGGAGATCCGCACGTGCTGCGCGAACAAGTGGCTCGACTGCAGCGGAGCTGTCATCGCCTCATCTGGTTGAACCCGCTCATCGGCACGGTGAACTATGCGCCGCTGACTCGAGGCCTTCAGGCCGCGCTCCCGTACGTGGACGATTTTTTGGCGGCGCGCACCCTCACCGATCTCGCAGAGTTGGCGGTACACTTGAGCGCCGTCGCCTCGCATGTACCGTCGCGTCGCAGGCGCGCACACATCTGATGGACATCAGCGGGTCATACACGTTTGACGCGCCGCCGGCGCGCGTCTGGGCACTTCTCATGGATCCCTCGTCGATCGCCTCGTGCATTCCGGGTTGTGAATCCCTCGAGCCCGAGGGACAGGATCGATTTCACGCACGCTTGACTGTAGCGCTTGCCGCGATCACCGGCACCTACGACGGGACGGTGATCATCTCCGACAAAGTCGAGAACACCTCGTATCGTCTGACCGTGGAAGGACAGGGACGGCCGGGTTTCGTGAAGGGCAATGCGGCGATCGCGCTTCGTCCGGACGGTAGCGGCACCGTCGTCGACGTGAGCGGAACGGTGCAGACCGGCGGTCCGATCGCTCGCGTGGGGCAGCGGTTGATTTCTGGCGTATCCAAGATGATGCAGGACCGCTTCTTCGCGTGCCTGCAGGGAAAACTCTCTCAGTAGAGGGCGGGTCTTCAGACCCCGAAAGGATCCTCACATGACCCTGATGCGATCCCGTCGAGACTTTCTTCGAGAATCCGGGCTCCTGATTGCGGCGTCGAGCGCGGGCCTCGCGCGCGCGTTCGCGGCCGAAGGTTCGCCCGTGATTGCCGAGACCGCGTACGGACGGGTGCGGGGAACGGAGACTGCGGGAATCAGGGTCTTCAAGGGGATTCCGTACGGCGCCAGTACAGCGGGCAAGAACAGGTTCATGCCCCCAGTCGCTCCTGCGAAGTGGACCGGCGTACGCGACGCGATCGACTACGGGTCGAGTGCACCGCAGCGCGAGCCGGGTGTTGGGGGCAACGCATCTCCGCGAGCAGTCGCTGCAGCCGGCCTTCCGCCGGAGAGCGAAGACTGCCTCGTTCTCAACGTGTGGACGCCTGCGGTTGGTGACGGCCGCAAGCGCCCGGTGATGTTCTGGTGTCATGGCGGAGGCTTCGCCACTGGCTCGGGATCGTCGCCGGTCACCGAAGGCGCCAACCTCGCGAGACGCGGCGACGTCGTGGTCGTCACGATCAATCATCGGCTCAACGTGCTGGGATTCACCGCGCTCGAAGACGCGGGCGGGTCGGACTTTGCCGGCGCCGGCGACGCCGGCATGCTCGACATCGTCTTTGCGCTCGGATGGGTGCGCGACAACATCGCACAATTTGGCGGCGACCCGGGCAACGTCATGGTGTTTGGCCAGTCGGGCGGTGGCCGGAAAGTTGCGACACTGCTTGCGATGCCGTCCGCGAAGGGGCTCTTCCATCGAGCAACGATCGAGAGCGGTGCCACGTTGAAGCTGGTGGACCGCGACGCCGGCGCGCGTGCGGCGCACGAGCTGATGTCGGCGCTCGGCATCGCCAAAGGACGGGTGCGCGAGCTGCAGAGCGTGCCGCTGAATCAGATCATGGCGGCCTACTTCAAGGTCGTGCGGAGCATGAACGTTGACCAGATGACGCAGGGATTCTCGCCGCTGGTCGACGGACAGTTCATCCCGCAGCATCCGTTTCATCCCGTGGCGTCGAGTATCTCGGCTGACGTACCGCTGATGCTCGGGTCGACGCGGACGGAACTGACCCCCAGTGCCCGGCCCGAGGACTTCACGCTCGACGATGCCGCGATGCGCAGCCGCATTCGTGGCCTGATCGGCGATCACGCCAACCGCGCGATCGAGGTCTATCAGAAGGCGAATCCGGGAGCGAGCGCGTCCGATCTCTACTTCCTGATCGCCAGCGATCATCGCT
>Ga0247825_10001112_pt1 | contig 17496 bp, 14 predicted proteins | sample 13C_Vanillin_Day_FD_194413 | JGI IMG/M metagenome (GOLD analysis project Ga0247825, IMG submission 194413) | Soil microbial communities from agricultural site in Penn Yan, New York, United States - 13C_Vanillin_Day48 | ecosystem: Environmental > Terrestrial > Soil > Agricultural land | place... | reverse complement strand
CGGTTCGAGGACCTGCAGCGCCAGCTGCCTGGCGACTTGAACCTCAGGCTCGACGACGCATTCCGCCGCGGCGTGACGCTGAACGGCCGAAACCTCGGTGTGACGGTCTCTCCTCTGAGCGATCAGCTGGCCAGCCATTTCGGCGTCAAGCAAGGTGTGCTCGTCAGCACGGTCGTCAGTAATTCGCCGGCAGCCGCTGCCGGAGTTCAGGCCGGAGACGTCATCACGGCGGTCAACGGGCAGAGCGTGTCGTCGAGTGCCGATATCACGCGCGCGCTGCGCGAGACCAGTGGCGACTCGGTAGCGATCGCGGTCACGCGCGACAGAAAGTCGCTTTCGCTGAAGGCGACGCTTCCTGCGCGGACCACGCGTCCGTCAGGACGCGGCGGCCTGCCGGTCTAGCGGCTTCTCGGCATCGGCGGTGCTTGCGGCAGGCCACGCCGCAAGCACTCCTGCGAGCTGCGACGCCAGGATCATCGTCATCGCCTGCGTCGCCTCGTTCGGGTCGCGCTGCCCGCTCACCTCCACGGCAAGGACGCCGGCACAGCCCGCCGGGCCACGGAGCGGCGCGACGATCGCCGCTAAGCCACCGGCATCCGCGGGCAGAGTGATCAGCTCGCCTGTGCGCCACGCCGCCGCGGTCACATTCTCGGCGTGCCTCGGGATCGGCCTGATCCTGTTGAGCAGCGCCTCGTCATATCCGTGCGCGGCTACCGCGAATAGTTCGCTACCGGCGCCCATCCAGATGATCAGCCCGCGAGCGCTGAGAATATTCGCGGCTCTCTCAAGCAGCTGCGGCAGGGCGGCCTGATCCGTCAGCTGTGACAGGTCGGCGGAAAGGGCCGCCGCCGCGCTCAGGTCGATCGAGGGCGGCGGTTCCACAATTGGAGCAGGGATGGGATCCAGAACGCGATCCGGCCGTCCGATCGCCGCGGCCTCCGCGGGCCCTTGGCGTGAGGAGACCGCGAATGCGATCAGCCCAGTGGCCCAGAGGATGCCCAGGACACCAAGCGAGACCCACGAGCGCAAGGCCGCAGCCGCTCGTGCGCTCTGGTAACTCTGCACCTCGGCTGCGCGGAACGCGCGAAGACTCGAGCCGAGCGCGTTGACGTGTTCCCGGCCCGATGCGAGAACCGCCTCCGCGGCGCCGGCGTCGTCGCCGCTGGCGAGCCGCTCCCGCGCGCGGCTCTCCGCCCCCATCAGCGCCGAAAGGGCTGTCCAGAACTCCTCGAGATGCTCGCTGCTGACGGTTGACTGTCGCGTTGCCCTGAGTCCCGCCGCGTCCGTCGTGATTCGATCGACGAGCAGCGATACGCGCGTAAACGACCCGACATCACGGCGGCCATAGTCGGTGTACGCCTGCTGAGTGCTGGCGATGGTGGAAATAGATGTCAGCAATGCATCGATCGTCGCGTTCTTGGTATCACGCTCCCGATCGAGCCGGTGCACATCGCGTTCAGCCGACCAGACGACGAATCCGGCCAATCCGCCGGCGGCGAAGAGAAGACACAGAATCGCGATCCGCGTTCCGCGGCGCTGCATGCTGCGTCACATGATAGACGGTTTCTTCAGAACACCGGCAGATAGGGCGTGAGCCACTTCGCGATGACGGTGAACTTGTTGGTAAAGATCAGCAGGCCAATGATGACGAGCAGGGCTCCGGAGACGAGCTCGATCGTGTGATAGTGCCGGCGAATCCGTCCCATGGCTCCGAAGAATCGATCGATCATCAGTGCCGTGGCCATGAATGGCACGCCAAGTCCCAGAGAGTAGACGCCGAGCAGCCGCACACCCTGACCAACGGTCTCCTGGGAGCCGGCAAGCGCAAGGATGCCAGCCAGGATTGGGCCGATGCATGGCGTCCACCCGAACGCGAACGCGATACCGACGAGTCCGGCGCCAAACACTCCTGCGGGCTTGCGCGACGTCTGGACACGCTTCTCCTGGTAAAGCCACTCGATGCGCAGCACGCCCATCGTGTGCAGCCCGAACATGATGATGACGGCTCCGGCGATGCGGTTGAAGATCGCCTGACGCTCGGCCAGGAATTGACCAATCGCGCTGGCAGCGGCGCCCAGCGCGACGAAAACGATCGAAAAGCCAATGATGAACGCCAGTGATGCGATGACGACCTGGCGGCGGGCGCCAACGGGCTGGGCGACCGCGACTGTTCCCCCGCCGGCAACCATCGCCGTGCCGCGCATCTCATCAAGCGAGAGGCCGGAGATGTACGAGAGATACCCGGGGACGAGTGGAAGAACGCACGGGGAGATGAACGACAGGAGGCCCGCGCCGAACGCCGCCAGCAGCGAGACGTTTTCTTCCATGCCGCCTACAACACCGCCAGTTCGGTGTCTATTCCACCTGCTTGAGCGGGATGAACGCCGCCTGCGGCGCGACGCCTTCCATCTGGACGTTGTGCCCCTTCACGGGCGGCAGGTCCTGATACATGAAATCCCACTTCCACCGCTCGGACGGATTTGACGCCTCAAGCCAGTTGCTCGCCGGCACCGGCCTCGTAAAGACGAGCTTGTCGGCATCGGCGTACGGGGTTCCTGGCCCTGCCGCCGCGATGGCGCTGCGTACGTCGTGCGAAGTGTCGTACGGAAGCGTCAGGCCAAGCGAGCGTCCGACGTTGACGAGGATCTGCCAATCATCCAGCGCCTCTCCCGGCGGCGGAATCACGCGCGACGCCGCCTGCACGTGCCCCGTCTCGTTGGTGTAGATCGCATCCTTTTCCACGTATGCAGCGCCGGGCAGCACGAAATCGGCCGCCTCTGCGGGCGCGGAAAGCACGGCCCCTTGAACGATCAACAACGGCAGCGTTCCATTCCGCCGGGCCGCGATGAGCCAGGACACGTCGCCGAGTGAGCCTTCCGGACCCGGATCGAGGACGTACAGCGCCTTTACGCGTCCCGCCTCGACGGCAGTCCGCAACCGGGACAGATCCGGGAGGCCGTCATTGCCTGCTCCCACGTCGTAGCCGAGTGCCTTTGCGCCATTCACGTTCGGAGCGTCTGTCGCTGGAATCTTGAATCTGGCGCCTGGCGGCTGCGGCTTGTCGCTGCGCGACCAGGCCACCGTGACTGCCCTCAGACCCTCGGGTCCGAGGAGACCTTCGACGACCTGACGCAGGACGAACAGCTCTTCGACCGAGGCGTGCGCAGATACAAGGAAACGCACGGACGACGCATCAGCCGAGCCGGCCTGCTGGATGCGATCGCGGACGCGATGATCGACGTCGTGCCACGCGGCGGGCTCGAGTCCCGTCCCACGCCGCATCATCGGGCGGCGGAGTCGCGTTTCCCCTTCAACCCACTGATAGTCGAAGCGGCCGATATCGCACATCCAATAGCTGTTGACGTCAGGGTTGAGCCGCGGCGTCATACGGATGAGCCGCGATCCGCGCGCCCACTCGGGCTTGGCCTTCTGCCACGCGCTGGTGTTGCACCCTTTCGCGCAAAGCGTGCAGATGGTGTCGACGACGCCCGGGTTGTCCCATGGGCGACTCTTGAACCGGTACTGCTTCGTGGTGATGGCGCCCACCGGGCAGACGTCCATCAGGTTGCCGGAGAGCAGTGAGTTGACGCCTTCCTCACGAAAAGTGGCAATTTCGCTGCCGTTGCCGCGGTCGACGATGCCGATTTGCGCGTCGGAGTCGATCTCACGCATGAACCGGACGCAGCGTGTGCAGAGGATGCACCGCTGGCGATTGAGCATCAGCGTTGGTCCGAAATCGACGTCCCCCTTGACTCCCTCGCCGTCGAACACTCGCCGCGGGAAGTCCATCCGGCTCTCCGCCGGGCCGAAGGTGTAGGCAAAATCCTGGAGCGGACACTCGCCGCCCTTGTCGCAGACAGGACAGTCCAGCGGGTGGTTGACGAGCAGGAACTCGAGCACCCCTGCGCGCGCGGCCGTCGTTTCAGGGTCGCGTGTGCTGACCACCATCCCGTCAGTACAGGCCATCGAGCACGACGTCTGCAGTTTCGGCATCTTTTCGATCTTCACGATGCAGACGCGGCACGAGCCGTCGACTGTGAGCCCGGGGTGAAAGCAGTAGTACGGGACCGAGATGCCGGCCTCGATGGCGGCCTGGAGAACCGTTTTTCCTTTTTCGACCGTGACCTGCTGGCCGTCGATGGTCAGCGTGACCGTTTCCATATCCGGCCGATCATATCAGCCGGGTGGTGCCGCCGGTTAGCGGTTGTGCTTGATCGGGAGCGTCCCCGGATCCTACAGTTCGCGTGCAGCAGACGTCCCGTTCACACGGCTCGGCAACCGCCCAGGGAGGCAGCGATGGAAGCAACCCGCCGACGGTTTGGCTCGTTCGTGGAGTGGTTGTTTGCGGCGGTTTGTGCGGCAGGCGCGGTTGCCGCTCTATCGAGCGCCGTCGAGGAGTTCCGCAACGTTCGCCCCGTCGTTCCCGTCAGCGCGCAATCGGTTGGCGAGCCGGCGCTGATCGAGGGCGTGCCGCCGGACGTCGTCAGAGTTCCGCTTCTCCTGCTCTCCGGCAAACGCGAGGTCCGGGTTGGTGAACGGCTCGCCGACGTGGCCGAGCACCTCGGTGCGGCCGCGCAGCTCGTGTCGGAATCGTTCGAGGACACGGCCGTCGGCCGACGCGTCACGCGTTTCTACAACGATCTCGGCGTGCAGTTCGTGATCGTCTTCGACGCGGCCGGGCAGAGCGCGGACCCGCGCGTGTCGGCAATCTTCATCCGATAATCAGCGTTCGTCGAACTCCGCGAGGGCGGCGGAGTCGCGATTGATCTGCACCTCGCGCACAGGTGTGTCCGTCGGGATCGATCGCGTGATCTGTTTATCGGTTATGGGCACGATGACGTCCCGTGTCTGGCCGTTGGCAAGGACGAGACGGACGGTCACCGGGATGTCAAAAATCGCCGGCCCCGCCTGTTCGAATTCCACGGTGACGCTTCGTTCGGCGATCGTTGACCGGTACGAAACGCGCGGCAGGTCGGCGTTGTAGATCCATCGATCGAAGAACCGGTCGAGCACGCGCCCCGACGCGATCTCCATCGCCCGCTCGAGATCCTCGGTTCCGGCTTTCTGGTAGCGCCGATCCTCATAGAACAGCCGGAGGCCACGGAAGAACGTCTCGTCGCCCAGCAGCATGCGCAACATGTGGAGGACGGCCGCGCCTTTGTTGTAGACGAGCGCGCGAAACACGCGCAGGTCCGACTTCAGATGTCCAAGCCGGTATCCGAGGTACACGGGCCCCTGTGCAGACTGGTCGAGCGCCCAGCGCCGGAACTGGCGCAGCATGTCGCCGAAGACGCGCTCGCCGCGCGTCTTCTGCGCATACATGGCGGCGAAGTACTGCGCAAAGCCTTCCGCGAGCCATTGCTCGTGATAGTTCTTCCAGCCGACGGCCTGCCCCCACCACTGATGCGCCAGCTCGTGGGCGAGAAAGAAGTCCGGGAATCCGTCGAAGGCTGCCGGATCACCCCGCCACGTCGGCGCCGTCGCCGCCGGCGGTTCGTTGATCAACGAAAAATACGCCGGACTGTGGCCGCCGGGCAGATCGCTTTCAGTGACCGCCAGCGCGGCCGACGCGTACGGCGCGTCGCCGGTCAGCGAGGTGTAAAAACGAAGGATGTCGTCGGCGGTCTGAGCGGCCGCACGGCCGCGCGACTGAAGCCGCGGATTGGCGTCAACCGTAATCGTCATCGGGTCGCTGCCGGCGCCCGCCGACTCGCTGCCGAGATCGATTTTCCGCTCCGCTACTCTCGTCATGCGGCTGGCGACGAAGGCGAGATAGCGGAGCGGCTGGTTTGCCTGAAACGCGAACGTGCGGCCTTGTTGCGGGGGAGCCGGATCGGAGGCGGCGGCATTGTCGGCGGCAATCGGCTCGCCGCTGGCCACGACGCGATAGTCGTTCGGCACGGTCAAGCGCAATGACGCGGTCGCGTAGTCCGAAATCGGATTCTGTGGATACCAATAGGAGCGGTTGCTGAGCAGGTACTTGGCCTCGGCAAGCTGGTTCGAACTGGGTGGGGCCTCGCTCTGGACCGTATCGATATCGAGGTTCTGCGATTCCAGGCGTCCGGCATATTCGATGACGAGCGTGAGATCGGAGTCCTGCTGCAGCGGACGCGGCAGATTGATCGCGATCATGTTCTGGCCGTCGAGTCGCAGATGCAGAAGCCGTCCATACTCGACGCTGGAGACTGAGCTGACGGCAAGGGCATCCGCGAGGCGCACCATCAGCGTTGGCACGGCCGTCGAACGGATCCGCATCGACAGGCGGGTCCGCGCGCGGATGAACTGCCGCTGTGGTTCGATTGAGGCCGCGACGGCGTAGTCGAGTACGACGTGCTCGCGCGACGAGTCTTCGGAGTAGAAGCGCCCGCGCGCGGCGAGCTTGGCGACCGACGGATAGAGCGCGATGGTCTTGCGGTCATCGCGCCGGAACAGCGACACGTCTTCCGCCTGCTGGTTCGAGCGCAGATAGGTCAGCGTGTCGTATCGCCGTGTGTCTACCTCCGCCAGGAAATCGTCCCCTGTCGGTACCAGATGCCATGTGTCCCGGCTCATGTCGGAGACGTCAACGCCGAACGACTTCGGCGACTGACGATTGAACACATCCTGCGCGCGACGCGCCGAGCGGCTGTCCGCCACCGCGTCGGAGAACGCCGCCGTCGCCACGAACTCGTCGTACTCGCTGGGACTGATGCGGATATACGCCGTCTCGAACGCCGCGGCGAGCGATTCAGTGCCTGCGAAGATTCGCAACTGGCCGCGCTCGGTGGCAGAGGCGGGCGAGAACCGCAGTTCACCGCGGCCGATCAGTACCATCCCGGTGACGCCCAGTTCGCATTCCACCCGATAGAGCAGGCCGTCCTGCAGCGAGACGATGACATCCTCGGAACGAAGCTCCAGATTGCGGACACCAAGCGGCGCCGGGTTCAGCCGCAGCTTGTAGAGGCCGTCGATTGCCGATATCGAATCGATCGAGGAGATGCGCCACGAGGCGGCATCGCCTCCGGTTGGCCGGCGAACGTCGAGGCCGGCGGTCACGATCCGCGCCCGGCCCGGCGTCTCCATGAAGAATTCGATGACCAGGCGGAAGCCGTCGCCGACCGGGGCGCCTTCGAGCGGGCCGCGGCTGCGTTCGAAGAGCGCGGTTCGCACGGCGCCAGGAAGGAACAGGTCGTAGCTGTGCTGCGTGACCAGATCTTTCGAGACGGCGGCGTCAAACAGCGACGGGAACCCGGTGCGGTCTTTGGCGTTGATGACGCGCTCGAGCTGCCGGAGGAGCGCGTCGACCGGGTCCGCCGCGGGACGCGGCTGCGCGTACGCAGGCATCGCGCTCACCAGAACGCACGCCACGACAATCAACGCGGTGCGCATGGCCGTTATGCAGGCAGCGGCGGCAGGCGACGGATCGCCAGAATCGTGAGATCGTCCAGCAGCCGGCGCTGCTGGCTGTGATTGTCCACGGCGGCAAAGGCCGCCCAGGCCAGTTCCTTGGCCGACGCCCATCTGCCGCCGTCGACGACACCCCTGAGGCCGTCTTCGTCGAACGGCACACCGGCGCCGTCTTCCGCCTCCGTCACGCCGTCGCTGTACATCACGATCACATCGCCAATGTTGAGCGTCGTCAACCCGAATTCGTAGCGCGCGAACTCGAACATTCCGAGGGCGATGCCACCGGTCTTCAGCTGCTCGTACGACCCGTTCGCCCGCCGCAGCAGCGGTGGATTCTGGCCGGCGTTGACGTAGCCGAACTCTCCCGTTGCCGTATTGAGCACCCCGAAGAACAGCGTGACGAAACGGGACGTCGGCGCGTGCTTGACGATTTGCGCGTTGAGGCGCGCGGCGAGCGCGGCGCCCTCGAACCCCTCGTCGACCAGCGTGCGCATCATCGCCAGCAGCAGCGCCATGAGCAGCGAGGCGGGACTGCCCTTTCCGGCGACATCGCCGAGGGCGAGCAGGACCCGCCCGTCAGGCAGCGGCAGGATGTCGTAGAAATCGCCCCCGACGGTGTTGGCCGGCCGTGTCATGCCAAATGCTTCGACACCGGACGTATGAAACGCGCCGCGCGGGAGCATCGCCTGCTGGATGTCCCGCGCGATCTCGAGGTCGTTCTTCAGCGTCAGGCGGTCCGCCACCTCGACGAAGACCAGGAAATTCACGAGGAGGAACCCGCTCAGCACCCACATCGTCCCCGGCGCGAACGCCGGATGCGGGAGGACGAAGACGTGCATTTCGCGATACAGCTCGATCAGACCGATGAAGATGCAGGCCAGCGCGGCGGCATATATCAAACGGCGCGCCGGCGTGAGCTTCATCGTGAACGCCAGGAAGAAGACGCGCGCATACGCGAGGATGCGCCGGTGCCAGGGAAGCTTTTTCAGCTCCGAATGGTCGATGTGCCGCGAAAAGAACCGGTAGGCCTCCGGAGTCTCACGCGTGAACAGCCGCTCCAGTTCAACCGTCGTCAGGCCGTCGGTATATGCCTTGAAGAAATGATGCGGCCCACCAGGCGTGCGAGGAAGCGGCGGAACGGCCTGGCTGCTCATCGGAGTATTCCGAGCTCCCCGCCCACGCGCGTGAAGCAATCGAGAGCGAACTGCAGTTCGTCGTGCGTGTGGGTGGCGGTCACGATGGTCCGGACCCGTGCCTTTCCGTGCGCGACGGTCGGGAAGCCGATGCCCTGGGCGAAGACGCCTTCCTCGAACAGCCGATCGGAAAACTTCATCGCCAGCGCGGCGTCGCCAACGATGACCGGCGTAATCGGACTTTCGCTGACGCCGGTGTCGAAGCCACGCGCCTGCAGTCCCGTCTTGAAGAAGCGGGCGTTGTCCCACAGCTGGCGCATCCACTGCGGCTCGCTTTCGAGGACGTCCAGCGCCGCCAGGCACGTCGCCGCCACCGACGGGGGGTGCGACGTGGAGAACAGGAACGGCCGCGCGCGGTGATACAGAAACTCGATGAGCGCCCGCGAACCGGCGACGTACCCGCCGAGCGCGCCGATTGCCTTGGACAGCGTCCCGACCTGCACATCAACCCGGCCGTGCAAGCCGAAGTGATCGATGGTGCCGCGCCCCTGCTCGCCAAATACCCCGCTCGCGTGGGCGTCATCGACCATCATGACGCAGCCGAACTCGTCGGCCAGATCGCAGAGTCCCGGCAGCGCTCCGAGGTCGCCATCCATGCTGAACACGCCGTCAGTGATGAGCAGCTTCCGTTGAGACCGCGGCAGTTCCTCGAGGATACGTCGCGCGGCGTCCACGTCACGGTGTGGAAACACCTTGATGGTCGCGCGGCTCAGACGGGCGCCGTCGATGATGCTGGCGTGGTTCAACTCATCGGACACGATAGCGTCGTCGCGCGTCAGAATCGATGACACCGTTCCGGCGTTCGCGGTGAAGCCGCTCTGGAACACCACGGCCGCTTCGGTCTTCTTGAACACGGCGAGGCGCTCTTCGAGCTCCATGTGGATCGCCAACGTCCCCGCGATCGGGCGAACGGAGCCCGTGCCTACGCCGAACCGTTCGAGCGCTTCGGCGGCGGCCTGGCGCAGCCGTGGATGCGTCGTCAGCCCGAGATAGTTGTTCGACGAAAGATTCACGACCGAGCGGTGATCGACAGAGGTGTGCGCGCGCTGCTCGTCGTCGAGAACCCGCAGACGGCGATAGAGTCCCTGCTCCCGCAGTGCGGCCAGCTCTGCTGAAAGGTAGTGGAGGGGATCGGCGCGCACGGGCCGATTCTACCTGCGCTACTCGTCGGCCGGTTCGGCGATGAATTCCTGGAAAACCACCTGCAGAATTGCCGCCGTCGGCACGGCGAGGATCGCGCCGACGATGCCCAGCAGCGATCCGCCAAGAAGCAGCGCGATGATGACGATGCCAGCACTCACCCCGACCTGCCGCTCCATGACCTTCGGGACTAGCACGTGATTCTCGACCTGCTGCTGCACCAGGAAGAAGATCGCGACAAAGAGCGCGGTCGCCGGCGAGACCGTCAGCGCTACGCCGACAGCTGGAATCGCCGAGAGAATCGGCCCGACGACGGGAATCATTTCGCCGAGGCCGGCAATCAGCGCGAGCACGTAGAAGTACGGCACGTTCATCAGCCACAGCGCCAAACCCGCCGTCGTGCCGATGATCGCGGCAAGCGCCAGTTGCCCGGCGAGCCACGCGCTGACCTTCGACGAGATCCGGCGGCTCGCATCCTCGACGCGGCCGCGCTCCGACTTCGGAAACAGCGCGACGAAGTGCTTGAACATCCCGCGGCTGTCCAGCAGCAGATAGAAGGCCAGGATCAAAATCGTGAGGAAGCCGAACACGCCGCCAACGAATCCGGAAATTGCACCCACAACGGTAGACACGGCATCCGATCCGCTTCCACCTGCCGCCTGTTGCACGGCCTCGCCAACCGAGAGCTTGTGAGTCAGCAGGCCGCGCTGCACCAGCCAGGTCTGTGCGCTGTCGAGAAGGCCGGGTATCGCCGTCCAGAAGGCTCGTGCCTGCTCGATGAGCGGCGGCATCACGAGAACGGCGACGAGGACGATCACGACCGCCAGCAGGAGGTAGACCTCGAGAATCGCCACCCAGCGCGGCAACGGCTTGGTCCCTCTGAAGCGGCGCCGCTCGAGGCGCGTCACAACCGGGGACAGACCAATCGCGACGAGTCCCGAGATGTAGATCAGGAGCAGAGCGCCGCGTACCAGGTACGCAGCCCAGAGGAACGCGACGGTCAGCGCAAGACCAGCGAGCGCGTATCGGATGAGCGCCCGCGGGTCGGAAGCCGCCACTCAGTTGCGTCGCAGGTAGTCGCGCGTGAACGCCGCCATGTCGGAATAGATGACGGCCAGATCACGCGGATCCGCGAGGAAAACGATCCGGAGGAATCCTTCCTCCGGCCGCATACCGAAGCCTGACCCGTGGACACACAGGATGCCGGTTTCGCGCAGCAGCGCCAGGACGTAATCCTCGTCCGTTTTGCCCGGCGGCAGCGCCACCGACGGCAACACGTAGAACGCGGCGCGCGGCGTAACGCACGACACGCCGGGAATAGCATTCAGCATCTCGGCGGTCAGCCGGCCGCGTTCCGCCAGCGCCTTTCGGAACGCGGGCTGGTGCGACCGATCGCCGGTCAGCGCGGCGGCGATCGCGTACTGCATCGGTCCGGGGCTGCACAGCCGGCCGTCAGCGAGCTTTTTCATCGCGGCCAACGCGTCGTCCAGACGTCGAGTCGGGCTGACGACGAGCCATCCCGCGCGCCAGCCCGGCGCGAGATACGCCTTCGACAGGCTGGAGAGGGAAATGATCGGCGCCTCGGGTTCGAGGGCGCCGAGTGGCGGAACCGGGCCCTCGAATCCGAGCTCGCCGTACACCTCGTCCGCCAGAATCGTCAGATCATGCCGCTCGGCGAAATCGATGAGCGCGCGGCGCACCGGTGCGGGATACATCGCCCCCGTCGGATTATTCGGGTCGATGACGACGAGCACGCGCGTGCGCTCGCTGACGAGGCTCTGCAGCGAGTCGAGATCCGGTAGCCAATCCCGGCGGGGATCCGTCCGGTAGTACCGAGGCACTGCGCCGATCTTTGCCAGCACCGCCGTGTACAGCGGATACGTCGGCAGTGGAACGAGGACCTCCTCGCCTTCGTTTACAAGCGCGTTCAGCGCCAGATCGATGGCTTCCGACGTGCCTGTCGTTATCAGCACCCGATCGGGCGACACCGCAACGCCCCGCTGCTGGTAATCGGCGGCAACCGCCTCGCGGGCGGGCGCGATACCGGCCGACGCGAGGTATCCGTTGTGGCCGTCCCGCATCGCGGCAACGGCCGCTTCAACGATGTGGGGAGGGGTCTGGAACCCGAAGGCGACCGGGTCGCCGATGTTCAGGTAACGGACCGTCATACCGCGCGCCTCGACGGCACGGGCCTCGGCCACGATGTTCCTGATCGCGTAGGAAAACCGGTGGACGCGCGACGCGACGGGTATGGCTCGACCGCTTTCTGTGGCGTGTTTCACGTGACGAGGATCCCTGGAGCCCATCTTACACGTGCGATGGGCACCGATTGGATGAGAGGCAATTTGCCCAGGCTGAAACGGACTTTTTACAGCAGGCCACGACGACCATGCATTTTTTACACTGATTTCCAGTCCCGAAGCGGCGCCAGGACCGCGATCAAGGGCGTAAGTCGTTGATCACGCTAGGAACAGCCAATGGCAAGAGCATTGAAACAACCGCCCGCGTGACGAAGCGCACGCTGATTCCGACCGTCCTCGGCATCCTGCTGGCGACCAGCCTCTACGGGGCCCCGGCGTCCGGTGCGGCAGAGGCCCAGGAGCAGGTGACGTTCCGCGGCGGCGTGGACCTCGTCACAGCGACGATTTCCGTTCGCGACCGAAGGGGCCGGGTCATCACCGACCTCAAGCAATCCGACTTCGAAATCATCGACGATGGCGCGCCGCGCCCGATACAGACATTCGAATCGGGCGAGTCCCCGGTGAGCATCGCGATACTCGTGGACATCAGCGGCAGCATGGCGGTTGGCGGCAATATCCAGCGCGCCCGGACCGCCGTCACCGTGGCGATGGCAGCGCTTCGCAACGGGTCAGACGAAGCCGCGCTGTTCACGTTCGATTCCAAGCTGCAGGAAATCGTTACCTTCACGTCCGACCTCGCTCGCCTGCGCCGCGTGCGCCTCGAAGGCAAGCCCTGGGGCCAGACGTCGCTCTTCGATGCGGTGGCCGAGACGGCGCGACTTGTCGCCGATCGTCCTCACCGGCATCGGGCGGTTTTTGTCATTACCGACGGTGTGGACACCGGCAGCCGACTCAAGGCGCCCGAAGTTTCAGCCATTGCGAGCTCGATCAACGTGCCGGTCTATCTGCTGACGGTCGTCAACCCCGTCGATCATCCGGGCGGAGACTTTAGCGTGCTGACGGAGACGAAAGCCGCGGAGTCGGCCACGCTCGCCGACCTGGCGCGTTGGACTGGCGGCGATATGCGGATCGCCAGCATGCCCGAGCACACGGCAAGTGCGATCGTCGATCTGTTTTTTGAGCTTCGTCACCAGTACTTGATCAGCTTCGAGCCGGGAGAACGTGAGGGCTGGCACCCGCTCGAGATTAGAGCCCGAAAGAACGACCTTATCGTTCGCGCGCGCAGCGGCTATATGGCCGGGCGGCCGCGTCCCAGCTAATAACGTGAGTCGAGTCGTTTACAGAGGAGAAAACACGATTATGCGTAAGAGCCTTGTTGCTGCATCCCTGCTCGCGCTGACCGTCGCCGTGGCGCCGGCGTGCGCGACAAAGAAGTTCGTCCGCACCGAGGTTGGCGGGGTCAATCAGAAGGTCGACACGCTGACTGGCACGGTTGAAGAAACCCAGGAGCGCACGCGTCAGAACACCGAGCGCATCGGTGTCGTTGACCAGAAGGCGGAAGCCGCGGGCAAAGCTGCGGCGGGCGCCCAGAGCAGCGCTGACGCGGCGGGCAAAGCCGCTGCGGCTGCCAGTGAACGCGCGAACCAGGTCGGAACCCAGCTCGGCGGACGCATCGACGAAGTCGTGGCGTCTTCACGCCGCCTGGTCTACGAAGTAACGCTCAGCGAGGATCAGGGCAACTTCAAGTTCGGAGGCACGGATCTTCCGGACACGGCGAAGGCCCGGCTCGACGAGATCGTAACGTCCGCGAAGGCGGACCCGAAGGGGATCTACATCGAGATCGAGGGTCACACCGACAACGTTGGCAACCCGGCCTTCAACGAGAAGCTCGGAATGGAGCGCGCCGAAGTCGTGAAGCGGTACCTCTATGAGCAGCATCAGGTTCCGCTCCACAAGATCAACGTGATCAGCTACGGCGAATCGAAGCCGGTGGCGCCGAACAACACCCGCGACGGCCGCGCGCAGAACCGCCGCGTCGTCGTCCGCATCCTGTCGTAGTCGAAGCTCCTGGCAAGGGGGTTTCAAGGGCACCCGCTCCCGCGGGTGCCCTTTTTTTGTGCCTCGCGAGCTTCAGCTGCGCCCGTTTGCCTCCACAATGCACATTCGAAATCAGCGCCGATGGCTGTGTACGAATGGTTGGTCGCCGCCTACTTCACGGCGCTGACGGTGGCGGCGTGGCTCCTCCCGCTGCGGAAGAGGCCGCGGCTGCGGGCCAGCGCGCTTGGTGCGGCCGTTCTGGTCACAGTGTTCGGCGTAACCGCGTTTGCGCCGCAGATGTTCCGCAACTGGGTGCCGATCGCGTATTTGATCGCTGGATACTGGATGCCCGCGCTGCTCGTGGCCGCCGCACGCGGCGGGCGCTTTGAGGAATGGCTCCTCAGCTCCGATGCCCGATTTCGGCGAATTCTGCCCGCCGTTCCGCGGATGATCAGGCCCGTCACCGAGCTTGGGTACCTCCTCTGTTATCCAATGGTGCCGTTGTCGTTTGGCATCGTCTGGCTCAACGGCAGCGCCGCTGACGTCGATCGCTTCTGGCTGGCAGTGCTCCTGGCCGGGTACGCGTGTTACGTAACCTTGCCGTGGCTTGTGAGCCGTCCTCCTCGCCTGCAGGCGGGTCAGCTCGCACGCCAGGGGCTGATGGAGCAGATCAACGCGAACGTGTTGGGCCGCGTCAGCCACCGGCTCAACACGTTTCCAAGTGGACACGTTGCCGTCGCCGCGGCTGCCGCGGCGGGCGTTGCCGCAGTTTCCGTCCCCGCTGGTGCCGCTCTCGCCGTCATCGTCGCGGCCATCAGCGTCGGAGCGGCGGCCGGCGGCTACCACTATGTAATCGACGTTGTTTCCGGGTTAGCGCTCGCAGCCGTCGCGGTTGTCGTGGCAGGGATGCTGTAGGTTACATGTGCGTGCGTCGCGGCGGGGACGCGACGCACACACCCCCAGCACTACATGGCGACATACCACGCAGGGCCAGGTGAGATCGGGGGAGCACGAACCAGACCACTCGCAATTCAAAGCAGCGCAACGACTTACATCCGCCGCCGCGGCAGTTTCCTTACGGGGCCGGAAAGCTCTTTCGCGTACCGGCAAATCAGCCACCGCTTTCGGTCCACTAGACTTATCGCCGATGGAGCTCGCTGGACGGGTTGCCCTCATTACCGGCGGGCGCCGTATCGGCGCAGCCGTGGCGATCGAGTTGGCGCGCGGCGGTGTTGATATCGCGCTCGCCTACCGGCGGTCGCGCGCCGAGGCCGAAGAGACTGCGGATAGTGTTCGCGCGTTGGGCCGGCGCATCTTTCTCGTGCAGGCGGATCTCTCGAGCCCGGCCTCATGCGAGCGCGTCGTGGACGATACCGTCGATGCCCTCGGCCGCCTCGACGTGCTGGTGAACATGGCGTCGAAGTATGTGTCCAAACCCGTCGATGAACTGACGCTGGAGGACTGGAATGGCCAGCTGGCGGTGGACCTCAGCGCGACCTGGCTGTGCGCACGCGCCGCGATCCCGCACATGCGCAGGCTGCGGGGCGGCCGGATCATCAACTTCGGCGACTGGGTCGCGCGGAGCGGACGGCCGCGCTACACAGGGTACCTGACGTACTACGTGGCGAAAGCAGCAGTGATCGCGCTGACGGAGGCGTTGGCTCTCGAGCTGGCGCCCGATCAGATTCTGGTGAATGCGATCGCACCGGGTCCGATTGTGGCGCCCGAGTCGGTGTCAGACGAGGAGTTCGCGAAGGTCGAGCGCGCCACGCCGCTCGGGCGCTGGGGTGGCGAGACGGAAGTAGCGAAGGTCGTGCTCGCGCTCGTCGACAGCGATTTCATCACCGGCGAGACCATTCGCGTCGACGGCGGACGGCATCTGAAGTAAGCGGCGCTACGCCTGCCTGACGTGGTGCGCGTTCTCCATCTCGTACGTCTTGATCTTTTCCTCCGCAGGGCCACACTTGACCTCGCCGGTCTGCACGTCGAATTGCGATCCATGCCACGGGCACTGCACGGTGCCGCAGATCAGCGCGCCGTCCGACAGCGGTCCGCCTCTGTGCGTGCATCGATCCTGGAACGCGGCGTAGCCGTCTTCGGTGCGCGCTACGACAATTCGTGCCTCATCCACGTGAACGAGCTTCATCTGGTTCACACCCAGAGGCGCGGCCGCCGACGTCAGCGCGCGGCTGCCCGCGTGGGCCCGCTCTTCCTCCTGCCATCGTCCGGCATTCGCATAACGATGGTCGATTGCAATCTGGTTCCGATAGACGAGTGTTCCGCCGAGGAAGCCCGCGACCGACATGACGGCGGAACCGAGCCCCTGAAGGAGGAAGGAGGCCGTCGGACGGCGGCCGTTTCGCTCCAGCAGCCAGCTCGCCGTGAATAGCCCCAACCCGGTGGTGTTCAACAGGGCATGTTTACGCGCGCGCGTTTTGCCCGAACTATGCGGCGGGACGACGGCGAGGTAGTCGATGATGCCCGGCACAGCCGCGACGAGGCCGGCGACGATGCCCGCAGGGATGAGGTATCCCGCGACGTCGCGTAACTCGCGCTTCTTCGACGCTGCTGCCGCGGCGCTGAAGCCAAATGCGCCGGTAAGGAACGCGAACGGGTAAACAATCAGCATCGGGTGGAGAGGGTGTGATTTGATCGAAGCCCGGCTCTTCATGGCTGCCTCGGGGTGCAAGCGTCAGACCGGGCGAGGCTCAGCAGCGCCGGCCGCTCCACTAATATCTTCGCGTGACTCAACTGACGTTCCTTGGCGCCGCACGAACGGTCACCGGCTCCAAGTACCTCATCGAACATGGCGGCACACGTGTCCTGGTTGACTGTGGGTTGTTCCAGGGGTTGAAGGAGCTGCGCGAGCGGAACTGGGAACCGTTCCCTGTCGAGCCCGCCTCCATTCAGGCCGTCGTCCTGACACACGCGCATCTGGATCACGTCGGCTATCTGCCGCGCCTCGTCGCCAAAGGCTTCACCGGCCGGGTGTTCTGCACGTCCGGAACGATGGATTTGTGCCGTCTCGTGCTGCCGGATTCGGCGCGAATCCAGGAAGAGGACGCGCGTCAGGCAAATAAGCACCGGTATTCGCGTCACGATCCTGCGCTGCCGCTGTATACGGAGGTCGAGGCGCAGCGCGCGCTGACGAAGCTGCAGCCAATGGGTTATCAGCGGGCAATCGAGATTGCCGCAGGTGTTTCGGTCGAGTTTGTGCCCGCCGGCCACCTCCTCGGTTCGGCGTTTGCCGTCCTGCGTCTACTGGGCGGTCCGACGATCCTGTTTGGCGGCGATCTCGGAAGATACGGTCGCCCGGTCCTGCCGGACCCGTATCCGGCAGTGCGGGCCGACGTGGTACTCGTTGAGTCGACCTATGGCGATCGCGATCACCAGCAGGACGACAACGGGGCTCACCTTGCGGAGGTGATCCAGGACACGGCGGCGCGCGGCGGGAAGCTGATCGTCCCCGCGTTTGCGATCGGGCGCGTCGAGGAACTGCTGTACTGGGTCCGCCGGCTCGAACGCGAAAAGCGGATACCGGTGCTGCCGGTGTACGTTGACAGTCCGATGGCCACCGAAGCGCTTCGGCACTACACGGC
>Ga0247825_10001111_pt1 | contig 17500 bp, 15 predicted proteins | sample 13C_Vanillin_Day_FD_194413 | JGI IMG/M metagenome (GOLD analysis project Ga0247825, IMG submission 194413) | Soil microbial communities from agricultural site in Penn Yan, New York, United States - 13C_Vanillin_Day48 | ecosystem: Environmental > Terrestrial > Soil > Agricultural land | place... | reverse complement strand
ACTGAGCTGCGCGAGGCCTACGAGACCGGCAATCTGGTCATCTTCGCCGGAGTTGGAGTCTCCGCCGCCGCAGGACTCCCAGGATGGAAGAAGCTCGTGGACCTGCTGTCCGAGCACGCACAGGCCCGCGAGGCGCCTCCTGCGCAACTTCATGAGATCGCCGAGCTGGCCACCTCTCGGCAGTACATCAATGCGCTCTCGGCACTCAAGGTCTGCCTGGGCGCGTCCGAGTTCTGCACTTACGTTGAACGGCACCTGGACGATGCACGCGCGGCCGAACCCAATGTGGCCCGTGCCATTGCCGCGCTCGCGCCTCGCCTGCGCGCCGTCCTCACCACCAACATCGATCACCTGCTCGAGAGGGCCTTCGCGGGCCGCTGGCCCACCTTGGCTCGCGCCACGGGAGACATCGCCGGCCGCAAGCACTTCATCCTCAAGCTTCACGGCACGTTACTGGATCGCGAGAGCTGGGTCTTCACCCGCGAGGACTACGACCGCGCGATGTTCGCCGACTCGAAGCTCCGGGACGCCTTCGCGGCCTTCTTCCACTCCGTGCAGTTGCTCTTCGTGGGCTACGGCCTGACCGATGACGACTTCGATCTTCACCTGGGCCGGGTCCGTGCCTTTGCCGGAGACCAGCCGCCACGCCACTTCGCCCTCGTCCCCGCTGACACGGTCACAGATCCGGATCCAATTCGACACTGCCTTTCATATCCAGAAACTCGTCCCCAACAAGAACAACAATCTCCCGGGCGAGCTTTATGAGCGGCAAGGAAAACGCTGGCGGCTCATCGGCCGCATCCTGCCTGAAGACAAGAGCACAGGCCGCATCACCGCCGTCGACGAATAGTGCATTAAACGGAGAGAACCATGCGGCATCTAGTCTTTCTGTCGATCTGCCTCATTCTTCCTGGTTGCAGCTTCTTCCGTCCGCGTCCGCCGCATGCTGCACCCGAGGAGGCCGCGCAGTACAGATTCCCTGTCACCTTCCCAGAAGAGGGACAGCAGGCCGTGTCAGGGGTTACCGCCGCGGCCATCACTCTTGCGATGGAGGATTTCCTTCCTCTGTGGATGAAGCCCCCACGAGATGCCAGTGCGCGAGAGGCGTGTCTTACGCAGCGGCAGTCTTACGATGTCACGGCGGCGCCTGGTTCCAACGATGTCATGCTCGTCGGGTTCTCCGTGAGGGAGGATGCCTGCGACAGCCTGGAGGGGCCTCCCATCGCGGACATCCCCATCATCTACGCGATAGACACCCGCAGGTGGCTCATCCTCTCCATCCAGAAATAGGAGTGCTCGCCTCGACAGGACAAGCCGCTCCATCTCCATGCGGATGTAGCGCTCAATCTCCTCCGCCGTCGTCAGCTCCATCGCAGATCGGCAATTCTGCGCTGAGCCTGATGGACATATTTCTTGGATCCCTGTGGCAGGCAACTTCATTGCTTAGAGTTTACAGCTCCAAATGGGATGTGCCGGTTACCAGTCTGGCCTGCAGAGCCAAGCCTTCTGAGGCTGGCGCTGCTCGCAACGGAAGTCCTTGTCGCATTCATCTGCACGCTCGGGATCGCAACGGCGCAGACACGCTACAAGCGAGCAGAACTCGCCTTCAGGACAACTGGGGCGTTCAGGGCTGCACTCGTGGACGCATTCCATCCAGACTCGACCTGGTGCTGCATTGAGGATCTGGCACTTCTCGTCCGCGGAGCAGGAGGACTGCTGGCAGTTGCGGCCGTAGACCCGCGCGCAGACTGACACCCCCTCATTGTAGCGGATGCACTGCTCGTCTTGCGGACACCCTGTCAGTTCGCATGTCGGCAAGCAGAGCGGCTCGGGCGCAACATCCGCGCAGAAGAAGCCTGCCGGGCAAATCTCTTGCTTACCCAGTTGGCACGGACGCCCGCACCATCCCCTGCTTCCGCCGCAGAGCAGGCCGGGCTCGCACGCCGCATCTTGACGTGCAGGAAGGTGTTCACACTGCTCGCCTTCCTTGCGTGGACCCACAGGAACGCAGAAGCGCACCAGAGGCCCGTCTCCTTGCGTTGCAACACTGCGGCAGACGAATCCCTCAGAGCACTGCACATCCGTCGTGCACTGGCTATCGGTGCAGTAGGTGCGCCAGACACGGCTATCCACCAAGCATCCGAGAGGTGCCTCGCAATCCGAACTTTCTTCGCAGTTGCGGTGGTAGGTCGCCCGACTCGTCCGTGCCTCGACGTCGAGCACGGGGCTGATCCGCCTTCCACCCTGGAGTTCCCCAGCAGGGCCCAAGCCCATCATGCTTCGCACGATCATCACCAGTGGCAGAGCCAGGAGGAGTGCGAAGAGAACGCCGAGGGCCTCTTTCCCCTTCATTCGTCTTCCACGTCTACGCAGTGGGTCAAGCACTCTTCGGATTCGACGTTCTGGCAGTACCTCTCAACCTCCGCCTTCGTGCAGTTCTGCCGGATGCGTTCCATCACATCCTTGAGCACAGCCCGGTCAATGGTGCCGCCACGCCCGAAGGCATGAGGGCACCCTGCTGTCATTGCGAGCACCCAGGTGCATAGTGATGTTGCCAACCATCGCCTCTGCTGCGCACCTGGGGCTTGAGTCTCCCGCACGCCGTACCTCTCAGGGCTCCGCGGCGATGAAGCGCCGCTCCATCTCCGTGCGGATGTAGCGCTCGATCTCCTCCGCCGTCGTCAGCTCCATCGCCGCGTTCAGCAGCGTCTGCGCCTCCGCGCGGCTGGCCGTGCGCAGGATGTTCTTCACCACCGGGATCTGCCCCGCCGTCATCGACAGCTCGTCGAACCCCAGCGCCAGCAGCACCAGCGAATAGATGGGATCTCCCGCCATCTCGCCGCACATGGACACGGGGATGTTCGCCGCCTTGGCGGCGTTGACGATGTTCTGGATCGAGCGCAGCACCGAGAGGTGCAATGGCTTGTAGAGATAGGCCACATCCCGGTTCTGGCGGTCAATCGCCAGCGTGTACTGGATGAGATCGTTCGTCCCCACGGAGAAGAACTCCGCCTCCTGGGCGAGCCGATCCGCGATCAGCGCCGCGCTCGGCGTCTCCACCATGATGCCCACCGGGAAGCGCTTGCCCATCGGCACCCCCGCCCGGCTCAGCTCCGTGCGGCAGTGCTCCAGCTCCGCCCGGGCCTCACGCAGCTCGCTCATGCCGCTGATCAGCGGGAACATCAGCCGCAGGTTCCCATGCGCGCTGGCCCTCAGCAGCGCCCGCAGCTGCGTGCGGAACAGCTCCCGGTGCGCCAGGCAGTAGCGGATCGCCCGCAGGCCCATGGCCGGGTTGGGCTCCTTCTCGTGCTTCGTCTTGCTCGGGACCTTGTCCCCACCCAGATCCAGCGTGCGGATGGTGACGGGCCGCCCGCCCATGGCCTCCAGCACCTGCTTGTAGGCCCGGTAGTGCTCCTCCTCGGTGGGCACACTCTTCCGATCCAGGAACATGAACTCCGTGCGGTACAGGCCGATCCCCTCCACGCCGTGCGCCAGCAGCGAGGGGATCTCCTCCAGGAACTCCATGTTCCCATTGAGCCGGATGCGATAGCCGTCCGTGCTCGTCGCCGGCAGATCCTTGGTGCGCAGCGCCAGCACCTCGCTGGCCTGCTGCACCCGCTGCGCCTCGCGGAACAGCGCCAGCTGATCCTGCGTGGGGTTCACCAGAATGACGCCGCTCGAGCCGTCCAGCGCCACCAGGTCTCCCGGGGAGATCTGCTCGCTGGCCTTGCCCGCTCCCACCACCGCCGGAGTCTCCCGGGCCCGCGCGACGATGGCCGTGTGGCTCGTCTGGCCCCCCAGGTCCGTGAGGAAGCCCGCCACCCGCCCGCTGCGCGCCATCAGCGCCGCGTCCGACGGCGACAAGTCATGCGCCACCACGATGGCCTCGGCGGGGATCTCCACCTCCTCGTCCACCACCTGCCCCATCAGGTTGCGCACCACGCGGTCCGCCACGTAGTCCACATCCGAGCGTCGCTCGCGGAAGTACTCGTCCGGGATGTTGTCGAACAGGTGCTTGAGCTTGCGGGCCACCCGCCTCACCGCCCACTCGGCGTTGATGCGGTCCTCGACGATGAGCTTGTCCACCTCGTCCACGAGCATCGGATCGTGGAGCATCAGCCGGTGGGCCTCCAGGATGAGGGCGTGATCATGCCCCTCGGAGCGGGTGATCTGATCCTTGAGCTCGGCCAGCTGCCGGTCCGACAGCTCCAGCGCCGTGCGCATCCTCATGCGCTCGGGCTCCACCTCCGCCTCGGCCAGCCGCAGCTTGGGCGTGCGCACCCGCTTGCGGTCCAGGATGAAGGCATGCCCCACCGCAACGCCCGGGGAGGCGCCAATGCCTTTCAGGTTCAAGGTGGGGGTTCCTGGCGTGCTCACGGTCTCTCGTTCACCTGGCCCTATCTTGCCGCGTCTACTGGCCCTCTCCGAATCGGTCGGCGATCAATTTGCCGATTTCCGCCAGGCAGGCCTCCGCGTCCTCGCCCTTGCAGGTGAGCTTCACCTGGGAACCCTGCCCCGCCGCCAACATCAGCACCCCCATGATGGACTTGGCATTGGCTCGCTGCCCCTGGTGCTCGATGGACGTCTCACACTTGAAGCGGTTGGCCACCTTGACGAGCTGCGCAGCCGCCCGGGCGTGGAGGCCCAGCGCATTGATGATCTCGAACGTGGCTTCAGCGACGTTGGCCATTGCAGCTCCACCCCTCCTCTAGAGAAAGGCTCCCGCCGCGCACGCAAGCCCCGCGGCAAGGTACAGCACGACGTAGTTGGGTACCCGTTGTTGCACGAGCATGTAGGACACCACCCCCGACACCAGACAGCCGGCCACCAGCCAGGGCGCGTGGTCGCCCCCAGCCGTGCGCCCCAGGTCCACCGCGAGCCAGGCGGCCAGGCCCCCGGCCGAGGCCGCCGCCAACGAGCGGAGCCGGGCGCCCCGGGTGGGCAGGTTGGCACGGGCCACCGCCTCCACCAGCCGGTCTCCCAGGACCAGCCCCATCCAGTAGAGCCGCGCGCGCAGGGTGAAGTGCACCAGGTTGTAGAGAATGAGAAAGAGCAGCGCGGCCCAGGCGTGAAGCACGGGCACCAGGGCGGCGCACACCGCGCCCACGGCCGGCTTGAGCGAGAGCCAGAAGAAGCCATCGCCGAGCGCCGCCAGCGGCCCCATGAGCGCCGTCTTGAAGGCCACCACCTTGTCCGGCGGATCCTCGCCCCGGGCGATGCGCTGCTCGTGGTAGAGCACCCCGCCGACGATGGCCGCTGCCACGTACGGGTGGGTGTTGAAGAAGACAAGGTGCCGCTGCACCGCGGCCTCCAGGGCCTTCTTGTCCGGGTAGAGCTGCTCCAGCGCCGGGAAGACGGCGTAGGCCAGCCCCAGGTTCTGCATGCCCTTGGGGTTCCATGAGGCCTGCAGCGACAGCGAGCGCAGGAAGACGCGCAGCAGCACGGCTCGGCTGAGCGTGGGGGCAGTGCTCACTGGCGCCCCCGTAACGTGATGAGGAGGACCACCAACGTCACCACCGTGGCACCCAGCCCCGCATACAGCGGGGCACGCCGGGCGTGACTGCCCTGCGCCGCCAGCGCCGCCGCCACCGAGGCCATGGCCGGGAAGGCCCACGCCAGCCCCCGCAGCAAGTCCAGCGGCAGCCGCTCCACCAGCGGCCCGAGGAAGAAGCCGAGCAGCGCGCAGAAGGCCGACACCAGGCCGTAGAGCAAGAAGTGGGGCCACATGCCCCAGACGTTCTGCCGCACCGCCCGAGAGAGGTTGCCCGCCTCGGCCGAGGCCATGGCCACCCGGGCCAGCCGGGCCATGTACCCCTCCAGCAGCCGATCCCAGATGCGCCCCGCCCGGCCCAGGGGGAGGAAGAGCAGCACGGCGATGGACCAGAGCGCCTGCGTGGAGCCAGCGCCCGTGGCCGCCGCCATGGTGGCCGCCGCCGCCGCCGTGCCCGTGGCGGACACGGTGTCATTCTCCGGCAGCGAGGCGCCCAGGTTGGCGGTGCCCAGGTAGAACAGCTCCAGCAGCATGCCGATGAAGAGGCCCGCGCGCAGATCGCCCAGCAGGGCCCCCATGACGGTGGCGGACACCAGCGGACGGGAGAGCATCGCCTGAAGGAACGCCTTGCGCTCCACGGCCACCACGCCGCCCCAGAGCCCCGCGAGCAGCACCTGGGTCCAGCCCACGCTCACGGGTTCACCCGCCCTTCATCCAGCGCTCGGCCAACTCTCCCAACTCCACCGACTTCTCGGAGGGCACGGCGCGTGCCTCCACCCGCACACCGTTGTCCGCCAGCCCCTGGAGCGTCTTCAGCTCCGCCTCCGCCAGGAAGACGGAGGGGGACACCTGCCGGCGCCCAGTGCCGAAGTGCACATTGCCCAGGTTCAGCTGGTCCATGGCCAACCCATGCGCATGGGCGAAGGGCACGGCCGCCACGTCCCGCAGCAGCACCAGCGTGCGCACCCCATCCTTGGAGATGGACGCGAAGTCCACCTGGGCCAGCGGGAGGATCTGCACCTCGATGGCGCTCTGCACCGCCAGCGCCATGGCGGCGCGAATGAGCGGACTGGCCGCAGCCTCGTCATCGGCCACGATGACTCGCTGCACCTTGAGGTGCGGCAGCCAGGCCTCGACGACCTGACCGTGGATGAGGCGGTTGTCGACCCGGACCAGGGTGATCACGGCTGTCTCGAATCCCCTAAGGGGGCCCCGCCGTCAAGTTCGCGGCGACTGCTGAGCCTCGCGAAGCAGGGCGGAAGCACAGGTGATGTTGCGCTGACCGTAAGCAGCCAGCTGGGAGCCCATCTCCGGCAGCGGCAGGTGCTCACCGCGCAGGGAGTTGGCCTTGAGGATCATGGGGAGGTTGACGCCAGCGAGGACCTCGAGATTGCAGTCCTGGCACATCATCAAGGATTCCTTACAGGGAGTGCCGCCGAAGAGGTCGGCCATGATGATGACGCCCTCGCCGTCATCCACCCGGGCCACTGCCTGCTTCATCTTCGCGCGCAGATCCTCGACCGAGGTACCCGGCTCGATGTTGCACGTCGCCACCGCGGGCAGCTTGCCCACGATCTGCTCTGCAGTAGCGACCAGCTCGTCCGCCAGACGCCCGTGAGATGCGATGACCAGGCCGACCATATTCACTCCTCACCACCCCCCGGAGTTCCGTCCTACGCCTGAACTCTCCGACGTGCAACCCCGGTGAAAGGTTCCGCCTCCCGCTACCTGCCCCAGCCTACCCTGTTCTCCCTAAAGGTAAGCCAGATCCTGACGACACGCCCACAATTCCACGCCCCACGGGAGCAGGCGCCGCTGCCCACCGGGCGGGGAAGCATCCCTACCAGCTCCCCAACTCCTGAGATGCCCGGGCCTGGCAAAGGGTGCGCGCGGGCCGATTTTCAGGGGGTTGCACATGTCTGGTTGTGGAGCAGGCAGCCTCAGGGAACCACCAGCCGGGCCCGCTGAGCCGCTGGGCGGATGTGAGCGGTGGCGCCCGCATTGAAGGCCAGGAAGTCCTCCTCCACGCCATCGCTGAAGATGACGCCTCCCGAGGGCATGCGGGACTCGAGCACCAGCTCCTGCTCTGAGGAGACGAAGCCGCTGATCAGGCCGGCGGAAGAGTGGCGGCTGATGAAGGGCTCGCGCACGACGAAGGCCAGGCGCGGATCCTCCCAGGCCATGTTCCACGACTCTCCAGGCACGCCACCCGTGGAGGAGGTGAGCCCCCGCGCCAGGGTGAAGACGGAGGAGAGCCAGCCACTGGAGCCAGCGCCGGTGGAGACAATCACTCCGCTGGAGGACTGAGGCTCGGCCGCGTCCCCGTAGCGCAGCGTGTAGCGAGCAGAGACATGCGTGCGCGCCCCGAGGAACAGGTCATTGAAGGCCAGCAGCCGCTGCCCATCCTCCAGGCGGGCCTCGGCCAGCGTCACCTCGCGCACGCTCGCCTTGCCCTCCAGCGTGCGCCGCACCGCCGCGCGAGCGCCCTCCACGCCAAAGGGCAGCAGCACGCCATCGAAGCGGGAGGGGTCCGGGTTGACCCCCACCAAAGGCTGGGTATCCACGTACTTGGCCACGTTGGCCACCAGCCCGTCCTGCCCCACCGCCACCACCAGCTCCTTGCCGGTGAAGAGGAAGGTGGGCACCAGCGAGCGGTCCACCTGCTGCACCGGCAGCCCCAGCGCCAGCGCTCCGTGGAGCCCGTCGAGCGCCCGGCGGTAGGTGTCGTCCTCGCGCGCGTAGTCGTCGAAGTCCTGCCCGGCGTGCTCCAGATAGAAGCGAGCCTGCGCGCGGGTGTTCAGCCGCTCCACCAGCTCCGCCAGCCGCGTCTTGCGGGTGACGAGGACGATCTTCTCGAACATGGCACCCTCACTTGTTGGAGCGCGTGCGCTGCGGCTCGGGGTGCGGCTCGCGCTGCGTGGGGCCCAGCAGCCCGCTCAGCAGCTCCGGCGACATGTTCAGCTCGCCGATCTTCCCCGCGTTCTCCGCCATCTCGCGGAAGGCCAGGGCGATGTTCAGCTTGGGATCGTTGCCGCCGCCATTGGCCGCCATCAGCGTCTTCCAGTCCACGTCGCGCACGGGCGCGAGCACCTTCTCCAGCGCGTAGGCGCGCGCGTCCGCAGCCTGGCGCTCGTTCTGGGTCCAGCGCTCCATGAGCGCCGCGCGCTGCTCCTCCACGGCGATGTCCGCGGCCATCTGCGCCTCGCGGATCTGCCGCCGCTTCTCCTCCACCGCCAGCTCCGTGGCCAGCTCGCTCTCCTTGATGCGGCGCTCTTGCTCCACGGCGGAGTTGCGGCGGGCGTAGATGGCCTCGTCCGCGCGGCGCTGCAGCCCCTCGCGGGCCTCGGCCTCCAGCGCCCGCGACATCTCCGGCGTGGGGCGCACCGACAGCAGCGAGAAGCCCATCACCTCTACGCCCAGCATGCGGATGGCGTCCGCCGTGCCCAGCCCCGCCAGCACCTGGGCCTCTACCACCTCCGAGCGCACCAGCACCTCGCGCAGTTCCATGGCCTGCACCACCGCGTGCGCGCGCACCTGCGCCACCTGCACCAGCCGCTCCTCCAGCTTCTCTGGATCGTTGGAGAGGTACTTCCCCGAGGGCGCGATGGAGTAGTCCAGCAGCGACGCCAGCCGCTTGGGATCCGCCACCCGGTACGTGAGCTGCCCCTGCAGCGTTACCGCCTGGAAGTCCCGCGTCACCTCGTTGAAGACGAAGGGCACGTCCGCGCTGGCCAGCGGCACCGCCACCAGCGTCGTCGTGGGCGCCCAGTAAAGGAAGGAAAGCCCAGGCCCCTCCCTCTTCACCTTCCCGTCCTGGAACTGGATGACGTACGTCGTCGGCGCCGCCTTGATGTACCGGATGGGCATGGCCCGCTCCTTTCGTGTATTTCAGACACTAACTTAGTGTCATCAGAACACGATTGCAAGCCAAACGCCGGCGCCTACTGGAAGATCACCTCACGGCGAGTCCAGGTGATGCCTCCGCGGCCATCACGGACGACGACCCAGAGGGTGGCCCGCTCCGTCCTAGTGGGCGGCTCCCGAAACTTGTTCTGGGGGCCCACGTTGTTTGGAGTCGGATCCCTGGGGTCGAACGACCTCGTGACGCCCTGGCGAAAAGAGCCCGCAGTCGAGAACCACGCGAACCGGAGCCGCTCGCGCTGCAGCTCCAGCTCTCCGGTGAACCCGCGCTCTTCGTAGAACTGCAGCTCGGCCTCGTCGAAGATGGGCTCGAGGTCGTGCTCGCACACCTTCACGAGGTTGTCGTCCTCCCCTACCACTTCCTTCTTCCGCTCCTCCGGACAGTCGCCGTACGTGATCACCCTCGGCTCATCCGGGAGCCAGTCCGTCCCGTCCAGCTTGAGCCCTTGGAGCACCGGGTTCCGGTTGGGCTCCTGGCCCTCTGGCAGGCTCTTCGTCACCGTCACCTGCTTGACGGCGACCAGCGGCCCCTTCTCGGAATCCACCTCGAGCTGCACATGGATGTGCGGCGCGGGCTGGCCCTCTGCAGCAGCCAGCATGCCCGGCACGTCCCCTGAGACTGGAATGCGCTGGGAGACCGACTCGATCGATGTGCTGCCGCTCGCATGCAGGACGGTGCCCTCGTCCTCGGGGCAGCGCGTGTTCTCGGCCCGGCCTCCTTGGACGGCAGCGCGCGCCGGGCGCATGCAGGACGACCAACGCACCTCGGCAATGGCGAGAGGGTCCGCCGGGTCCACCACCAGCGCTCGTGCCTGTAAAGAGTCAGGGATCGGCGCTCCCGCGGCCAGCTCCGGCGGATCGACCTGGACAGCGAGGATCCGCCGGTCGGTGACCTCGCTCGACCGCTCGAAGTCATAGGAGCAGGCCGTCAGCGACAGGAACGCCCCAAGGGCCCTCATCATGCGCGCAGACATCAGAACTCTCCCTTGATGCCAAAGGTCGGAAGGAACGGCAGCCCCCGGAGCGGAGCGCTCTCGCGATACCGATAGTCCCAGAGGGTCGCCTCCGGGTTCTCGGCGTTGTAGATGTTCTGGATGTCCATATAGGCGGACAGCTTCCAGCGCTCGAACGTCCAGAGCTTCTCGGCGCGCAGGTCCAGCTGGTGGAACGTGGCCGAGCGGGCGGAGCCGGGCAGACCTTCCAGCGGGAAGTATCCGCCGGTGTCCGAGTTCAAGGTGCCGCCCAGGATCGGTGTCTCCGGACGCCCTGTCGTGAGGCGGAACCGCATCCCCAGCTCCCAGCCATTGTCGAGCTTGTAGGAGCCCACCAGCGTGAGGATGTGCGACTGATCGAACTCGACCGGGACGTAGAGCCCCGAGTCCTCATCGAGCTGCACGGATCGGGAGAGCGTGTACGCGATCCAGCCATAGAAGCGCTGGGTGAGATCGTGCTTGAGCAGCAGCTCGATGCCGTAGGCCCGTCCCCGCCCGTCATTGTCATAGAGCTCGGCGACCTGCTCGCCGTCCCGCTCCACGAAGTCCTGCGAGAAGACGACGAGCTGATCCCGCCAGTTGTAGAAGCCCTGCAGATCGAGCAGCAGCGAATCGGTGAACTTCCACTCGATGCCACCCGCTGTCTGCCGGCTCCGCAGCAGGCCCAGATCCGGATTACCGAACTGCGGCGCCACCTCGCCGGGCTGAGGCGCCTGCCGGAAGACGCCAAACGCGGCCTTCGCGGTGAGCCAGTCGTTCAGCGCGTAGCGCGCCGCGATCCGAGGCTCGAGGGACGGACGCCACCCATCGGGCAGCCGGTAGGCCTCGAACCGGAGCCCGGGGACGATCTTCAACTGCTCGAAGGGCGTCCAGACCACCTCGGCATAGGTCGCGTAGGAAGACACCTCCACGTCCTGCTCGATGACCAGGGGTGGTGGCGGCTCCTCTCCGGGTCTGCCGACTTGCGGGAACTCGAAGGACACCTCGTAGTTGGCGGAGTTGAGGTCGATGCCCGTCTCGAACGTCAGCCCCTGCCTGAGCTCCTTCACGGCGGCGCCGCGCAGGTTGAGGTCCCGTGAGGTGATGCTCCCCTTGAACTGATCTCCCAGGCTGAAGTTGAACGGGGTGATCCCGATGGTGGGCGACAGGGAGAGCTTCCACCCGGACTCCGTGGAGCGGCTCCACCCCGCGCGGAGCCGGTGGAAGCCCTGGTACGTCTCCAGGGAGAAGGGCTGGGTCTCCTCCGAGCCACTCTGGGAGACGACGAGGCGATCGCTCGAGCCGAAACCGATGACTTCGAACCGGTCCCTCCCGAGCTTCAAGTCATAGCGCGCCTGGTAGTCCCAGTAGTACGGAGAGGCCACCGTCGAAGCGGCCCCGGGCGGCCGGAAGGCCTCCAGGATGGGAGGCAGCAACACGTCGATGTAGCTGCGGCGGGCCGCGACCGCGACCGCGCCGTAGTTCTTCGCCGAGCTCAGCGGCGTCTCGACATAGAAGCCCGAGTCGAGGAGATCGATGTCGACGAGGCCATGCAGACGCTTCGGCTCGGGAGGCTTCGTCCCAACGTCCACGATGCCCGCGATGGCCCGCCCGTACTTCGCTCCGTAGGCGCCGGGGAAGAAGTCGATCCGGTCGATGAACGAAGCATTGACGACCGAGGGGCCGCCCGCGAAGTGGTACAGCAGCGGGATGGGGACGCCGTCGATCATCACCTGGGTGTCCTGCGGCTGGGCGCCTCGCACGAGCAACGCGCCTGAGATGTAGGGCGCCCGTGCCATTCCGGGCATGTTCTGCAGCACGCGGAGCGGATCGCCAAAGGTGCCCGGGACGCTCTGGAGCTCCTCCTGCTGGAGCGTGCGCCGAGCGACCTCCTTCTTCTCCCGGGCGCCCGTCACCACCGTCTCGAAGCCGTTCTCGATCTTCGGCCAGATGTACGCGGTGAGCTCGGTCACCTCGCCCTCCTTCACCTCCTCCCGGGTCATGAACTTCTTGTGATTGGGCTCGGAGATCTCCACCTTGATCTGGCCCGTGGCCACACCCCGCAGCTCGAAGCGCCCGTCCGCATCGGTCTCCGCGGAGAGCCCTTGCTCCGGGAGGAACACTGTCGCGTTCGCGATGGGATCCCGCGTACCTCGCTGGACGACCCGGCCCTTGAAGTTGACCGGCTTCTCGACGACGGCCTCGGCTGTGGGCTCGGGCGGTGGCGGGGCCTTCGGGACGAAGTGATAGACGTACTCGATGCGAACAGGGGCTGGCTTGCCGTCCACCTCGGCGGGCGAGAACTCAATCTGCAGCACGGCCTCTCGGGCCGCCGCATCGAACTCAGGACCCGCGGAGCGCGTCACCTCGGCCTGCGTCACCTTGCCCGTCTCATCGATGTCGATGAAGAAGGCCACCTCCGCCGACTCGCCCCGGGCCAGCGCCTCGGGCGGATAGGCTGCCTCGACGAACTTGAGGACCTCGGGTGCCTTGGTGAGCTGGGGGGCAGGCGGGACTCCGGCGTCCGCGGCCTCCCGCTTGATCCCCGCTCCCTCGTAGGCGTGTGCGCCTCCCGCGAGCACCACACAGGCAACGAGGAACATCCGGGCCGCGGCTGCTCCTGCGCGGGAACCGGGACGACGAGAGGGTGAGAACATGATCTCGGAGAGGAGTGCGCTCGATATTCGGTGAGCGGTGGCCGGCCCAGGCCCTGCATGCTCCTCCAGAGGTTTTCATCCCGTCAAGCGCGGCCTCACGTCCGGTAGCGCGTCACCACGTTTGTCAGTTTCCGAGAAACATCGTCGAGCATCACCGCCGCGTTCTTCGTGGCGTCGAGCTCTCTCTCCGTGTCCTCCATCATCTTGGAGAGCTCGCTCACCGCGAGGAAGATCTGGGTGATTCCCAGGTCCTGCTGGCTGACGGCGGCGACGATCTCCTTCACCGCACTGGCGTTGTGCCGGATGAGAGCGGACAGCTCCCGCAGGCTCTCTCCCGTGGCGCTCACCTGCTCCAAGCCGCCCTGCATCCGCTCGGCGTTGCGCTGGGTGATGTTCACCGTCTCCGCCACCGCGCGGCCCACCGAGTCCAGGATCTCTCGCACCCGGACGGTGGCCTCGATGGACTGGTCCGCCAGGGAGCGGATCTCCCGGGCCACCGCCGAGAAGCCCTTGCCGTGCTCGCCGCTGCGCACCGCCTCGATGGCGGCGTTGAGCGCCAGCATGTTGGAGCGATCCGCCAGATCCTTCACCGTCTTGGTGATGGCGCCGATCTGCTGGGTGCTCTCCCCCAGGTTGCGGATGCGCTGGGCGATCTCCTGCACCTGTGCCCCCAGGTCCGCCAGGCCGGAGACGCTCGTCGCGATGGACGCCTCTCCCTCACGGCCCAGGGTGTCGGCCCGCTGGGCCACCTCGAGCACCGACTGCGCCTTCCGGGCCGCCAGCGAGGAGGTCTCCCGCAGCGCCTCCGCGGTGATGCGCGTCTCGTGGAGCGCCGCCGCCTGGCTGCTGACCGTCTCCTGCTGCTGCACCGCGGAGCGGCGCATGTTCGCCGCAGAGGTGGCCAGCGTCCCTCCCGAGTCACGCAGCTCCCGGTGGATGGTGCGCAGGCGCTCCACCATCTCCCGGAAGGCGCCGGCGAGCTGACCCACCTCGTCCCCGGAGCGCACGGGCACACTGAGCGTCAGGTCTCCCTCCTGGCTGATCTCGCGCGCCACGCCCGTGAGCTCCCTCAGCGGGAAGACCAGCGAGCGCCGCAGCCCGAAGGCCAGCAGCAGCGCCACGGCGATGCAGCCCATCACCCCCGCCATGAAGATCCACGCACGGCTCCGGAAGTCCAACCGCAGCTCCTGAATGGACGAGCGCACGGCGGCCGCCTCGGCCATGGCCATGGACTTGAGCCGCTCCTCGAGCACCTGCGTCCGCTCATTGAAGCGCGTGGACAGAGCCTGGGGCTCGGAGTGCCCCTCCGCGCGAACGACGACGAGCTGGCGGCCCAGGCTCATGGTCTCGGTGAAGCGCTCCTGCACGTCGACCAGCTGATCCTGCGGATAACCCTTCTGGCGCAGCGCGGCGATGTCCTTGGCGAAGTTGCTCTCCAGCTCCGCCAGCGCATTCTGGGGGTAGACCGGATCCCCTTGCCCCATGGAGGACAGCAGGACCGTAGTCTGCTGGTGGATCATCCGCAGATCGAACAGCGCCGTCGCCATGGCGTAGGAGCGCTCCAGCGACGATTCCATCCCATGGGCCAGCCGGTAGGACGAGACGATGTGCGCGCCTCCCAGCACAGCGAACGCCAGCACGAGCAGACCGAAGGACACATATAGCCGCCAGCCGATACTGGCCCTCATCATTCCTCCGCAGCCCTCGCGTCCGTCGGACACCGAAGCCTATGCAACAGGTAGGTCTGGCCTCCCATGTAGGAACACCTCTCACCTGCGGTTGAGACCCTGTATCCTCACGGAATCCATAGGCCTGCACCGTGGAGAGCACAACTTAATGCGTAGTGCTCATGCTTGACAATCCAACCCTGCGGGAAGTACGAGTACACCCCCTTCTCCGCAGCTCCTCTCCGGTCTAGGTACGGCCGCCATGGCTGCTGGGCGGACAGAAGAGCGGAACGAGGATCAGGTCCGGCAGGTGTACGGAGAGATCGCCCGCGCCTACGAGGTCCTCTTCCCTTCGCTGCACCGGTACGAAGATCGGGTGGAGCGCTTCCTTGCGGAGGCCGTGACGCCTGGCTGCCGTGTGCTCGACGTGGGCTGCGGCACCGGGCTGCTCACCCGCGGGCTGGAGGAGTCCGTGGAGGTGGTGGGCGTGGACCTGTCGCCGGAGATGCTGGAGCTGGCGCGACAGGGCCGGCCCTCGGGCACATGGCGCGTGCACAGCTACCACGAGCCCATCCCCGAGGAGCTGGGGCGCTTCGAGGTGGTGCTGGCGGTGGGCTGCCTGGACTTCTGCGATGACTTGCCCCAGGTGCTGAGCCATCTCGCGGCGGCGCTGAAGCCGAAGGGGCGGATGCTCTTCACCGTGCTGGAGCGCCGGCCCGGGCTGGAGGGGCACGAGGTGCCGCGGCGCCTGTTGCAGACGGCAGGTCCGGCCGTGTGGCTCACCCTCCCCTCCTTCGAGGAGACGGCTGCAGCGCTTGCCACCTCGGGGTTGCAGCCCTCCCGCTACACCCACGCGCCCGGCTGGGTGCACCTCACGGAGCAACGGACGATGTACTTCGGCTGGTGGGAGGTGGAGCGGCGCTGAGCCTTAGGAGCCGCGCTACTCCTTCTCGATGTCGCGGTCCCAGAGCTGGATGCGGGGGATCTCCTGCTGGAGGCGCCGCGTCAGCTCGGCCGCGATGGCCACCGAGCGGTGCTTGCCGCCCGTGCACCCCAGCGCCACCGTGAGGTACGCCTTGCCCTCCTTCTGGTAGCGCGGGAACAGGAAGTGGCAGAGGTCCACCACCTTCTCGAGGAACTGCTGCGTCTCCTCGCGCTCCAGCACGTACGCCGCCACCTTCGGGTTCTTTCCCGTCAGTCCCTTCAGCTCCGGCACGAAGTAGGGGTTGGGCAGGAAGCGCACATCGAGCACCAGGTCCGCCTGCGGCGGCACTCCATGCCGGTAGCCGAACGACATCACCGACAGCGAGGGCCCCGTCGCCGGCTCCGGGCTGAAGCGCGCCTGCACCATCCGCTTCAGGTCATGCACGTTCAGCGCGGAGGAGTCGATCACCTGGTCCGCCAGCTCGCGCAAGTCCCTCAGCTCCTCGCGCTCGGCGGCGATGCCGTCGGCCACCGTGCCCGTGGGGGCCAGCGGGTGGCGGCGCCGCGTCTCGCTGAAGCGGCGGATGAGGCTGTCGTCGCTGGAGTCCAGGAAGAGCACCTCCACCTGGTGCCCCGCGCGGCGCACCTCGTCCAGCACCCGCGGCGCCTCCTTGAGGAAGATGCCCTCGCGCACATCCACCACCAGCGCCATGCGCTCGATCTGCCCGCTGCCGGCCAGCTCCGTCAGCTTGGGCAGCAGCAGCACCGGCAGGTTGTCGATGCAGAAGAAGCCAGCGTCCTCCAGAGCCCGGATGGCCGTGGACTTCCCGGAGCCGGACATGCCGGTGATGATGACAATGTGCTTTGCGGGAGCGCTCACTCGACCTCTTCTCCCAGCGTACGACGCATAGCGCCCTCGGCGATAGCCCGGTTGAGCCTCTCGGCGAACTCGCGCGCCGAGTGGTGCCCCTGAAGCTTGAGCAGGTGGTTGCGCGCGGCAACCTCGATGATGGTGGCCATGTTGCGGCCTGGGCGAACCGGCACCACCGACAGCGGCACGTTTACCCCGATGATGTCCAGGAAACGATCCTCCACGCCCAGCCGGTCATACTCCTGCTCTGGGTCCCACTCCTGCAGCTCGATGACGAGCTCGATCTTCTTCTGCTCGCGCACCGCCGAGACACCGAACAGGTCCTTGATGTTGATGATGCCCAGGCCGCGGATCTCCATGTGGTGCTTGATGACCGGGTTGCCCGCGCCGTAGACGGCGCCCGGCTTGCGGCGCGCCACGTCCACGATGTCATCCGCCACCAGGCGGTGCCCCCGCATCACCAGATCCAGGGCGATCTCACTCTTGCCGATGCCGCTCTTGCCTAGCAGCAGGATGCCCACGCCGAACACATCCATCAGCACCCCGTGGATGCTGCTCGTCTCCGTGAGCGCCTCCTCCAGGAAGGCCTGCACCTGCTGGATGAAGGTGCTGGAGAGCAGCGGCGTCTTCATCAGCGCCAGCCCGTACTCCTCGCACGCCTCCAGGAGCACCCGCGGCGGCTCCAGCCCCTTGGTCAGCACCACGCAGGCCAGGTCCTCCTTGAAGAGGCGCGTGAGCACCTCGCGCTGCTTCTCCTCGGAGAGCGTGCGCAGGTAGGAGATCTCCGTGTTGCCGAACACCTGGACCCGGTGGGGATGCAGGTGCTCGGTGAAGCCCGTGAGCGCCAGGCCGGGCTTCTGGATGCGCGGAGAGTTGAGGATCCGGTTCAACCCCCGCTCCCCGGCAAGCAGGGTGAGCTGGAGGTCGTAGTCGCGGTCCTCGAGGAGGGCGGAGATGCGAATGGAGCGGGTTGTGCTCATCGTCGGAAAGTGGATATC
>Ga0247825_10001110_pt1 | contig 17523 bp, 16 predicted proteins | sample 13C_Vanillin_Day_FD_194413 | JGI IMG/M metagenome (GOLD analysis project Ga0247825, IMG submission 194413) | Soil microbial communities from agricultural site in Penn Yan, New York, United States - 13C_Vanillin_Day48 | ecosystem: Environmental > Terrestrial > Soil > Agricultural land | place... | reverse complement strand
CGTGGCGACGATGCGGCGCAGAAGGTCCGGGCACTGGTGCCGGACGGCGTTGACGGTGTCGTTGACGCCGCCCTGCTCGGGACGAGCATCCTGCCGGCTATTCGAGACGGTGGTGGCATGGCTGTGGTGCGCGGCTTCCAGGGCGAGACGGAGCGCGACATCACGATCCACCAGGTGCAGGTGTCTCGCTACGCGGAGAACCAGGCGGCGCTCGCAGGCCTGGGCGACCTAGTCTCCCAGGGCAAAATGACGCTGCGGGTGGCTGAGACGTTCACGCCGGAGCGCACGGGCGAAGCTCACGAGAAGCTTGCGGCCGGCGGGGTGCGAGGGCGCCTCGTCATCGTGTTCTAGCGGAGTAGCCAGGAGGCAGGCGATGGGCACGATTAAGAGACTGACGGCGGCGAACGAGAACCTGACCGCGGGGCGGACGCGAGAGCAGGCGCAGGAGTATTGGGCTGAGGTGCACGGCAAACTCGTCGCGAACAGGCCGTCGCTCGAGCGCTACCACCACTACTTCAGCATCCCGGAGGCGTACGCGTCGAAGCCCACGCCGACGTTCATCGGCGTCTCGATGTTCTGGAACGCTGAGCCTTTGAACGCACAGCAGATGCCGCCCGGCGCCTTCTGGCCCATCGGTGAGGACGACGCGCAACTCTTCGACCGCACCGACAAGTGGCCCAGGCACGGCCAGTGGGCCGACATCCTGGGCGAGGAGCACATAATCGTCGACGGCCCCCACGGACAGGGCATGCTGATGGCGATCTTCATGGTCTGCCGGCGCCCGGGGCTAACGCACCAGCACTTCTTCGAGCACTGGAAGGATGTCCATGGCCCGCTGGCGGCGAAGCTGCCGGGCCTGCGTCACTACACGCAGAACCACGCTGTCATGGACACCGCCGGCCGCGGCAACCTCACGCACGAGGGCTGGTCCGAGTTCTGGTTCGACGACTTTGCCGCCTTCCAGATGGCCGTCGCGTCACCAGAGTGGGCGGCAATGCAGGAAGACGGCGCCACGCTATTCGCGCCGGAGATGGGCATCGTCATCGGTCGCGAGTACGTACAGAAGGACGAGACGTGGAAGCCTCGCGATTGGGGCGTTGACATCCTCGATCTAGAGGGCATCCGAGAACGCCTGCGCCGTGAGGGATTCTCGACGCTTGCTGCAGACCCGGAGGCGCCGGTGCGGATCAAGGCGGCTGCCGTTGCCGGCAAGCTAGGCGTGTGGACTCCGGAACACCTCGTGACGTTGGACGATTCGCGCATCGACGCGCGGCCTGACGCCTAGCTCAGACACACCGAGACAGTCTCAGTAATCCCTCGCGCAGACAACGCGCGAATTCGAGAGATCTAGCGTCACGATGCGGACACTGGCGCCCTCGGCCGCCGCCGGACCATCGATAATCTCCATCACCCTGAATTGCGCAAAGTCGCTGTCGTTGTCGACGTCGGCGATGACAAAATCACCTTCCCGCGCCAGGCCGAGGCCCTTGAAGACTGCGCCCTCGGCCGACACGCGATCGATCTTGAAGATGGGCACCACGAGCCCTACCGGAGTACCGAGCAGTTCGGCGCCCGCCTTGAATGTCCCATCGCCGACTTCAGTGATGCTCTCAACGCGGATGGGTGAGCAGGCCGCGTATCGCTGCTCCGCAGCCTCACCCTTGCAACCGAAGAGCAAGACGGTCGAAAGGAGCAGGAGCATGCCAACAACTACTCTCACCCCAGCCTTCGGCCTCCATGCTCGCTCGCGCTGTTGGGTTCGCGCCAGATGCGTTGACCCAATCTTCGGCGGCGGTGCATCGATGATAGGCAGGGAGCCATGCCAAAGTGATCGCGCGATCTGGCCTCTCGGATGCAAGTGCGTTACGGATCGGGCGGATTCCAGGATCTCGTGGCCAGCGGCCGCCTGGCGAAAAGCTCCCGGGTGCCCTCTAGTCCACGGGGATCGCCACCGCCTGGTCGAGGGTCAGGGCGACCTGCCAGCGTTTCTCGGTCGCCACGCCCATGACCTGGAATGGGTGGGCGGAGAGGTCAGCTTCGATGACGCATTCCGTCGGCATCCCGTCTCGGAGTACTCGCAAGTAAAGGCGGTGGTTGTTGCCGGTCGCCACCTCTTCCTCCAACTCGACGTCGAGGACGGTGTCGACAAGCTCCGCGTGAGGGCGGCCGTGACGGAGCAGGATCACGTGCTCAGGGCGTATCGAAAGTGCTGCACGAGAGTTCGGTGAGAGGTCGCCTTCCGCCCGAGCGCGGGCACGAAACCAGGGCGTCTCGATCTCCGTGAACGCCTCCGTCTTGGCGATCACGGTACCCTCGAAGATGTTGCGTGCATCCAGTAGCTGGGCTACTCGGACGTTCTTCGGCTGGCCAAAAACCTCCTGACGCGAACCAAACTGCAGCACTTCCCCCTGGTCGTAGACGGCGATGCGGTCGGCGAGGGCGTAGGCTTCCTGCAGGTCGTGCGTAACGAACAGCGCGAGCAGTCCGAGCTGCCGGCGCAGACGGGCCACCTCCCGGCGCAGGGCATTGCGAACAGGGGCGTCGAGAGCCGTGAACGGTTCATCGAGCAGGAGCACCCGAGGGCGGGCGGCGAGCGCCCTGCCGAGGGCCACGCGTTGCTGCTGGCCGCCCGAGATCGCGCCGGGCAGGCGCGATTCAAGGCCTGTAAGTCCCAGCAGGTCGAGCAACTCCGCCACGCGCTGCCGCCTTTGTCCTGCAGGCCATCGCGATAGGGAGAAGCCGATGTTTTCCGCAACGCTGAGATGCGGGAAGAGCGCGAGGTTCTGGACGACGTAGCCCACGTTGCGGTTCTGGGGTGGCAGGTTAACGCGCGTCGACGCGTCGAAAACGACGCCATCCGGCACCTCGATGCGACCGCGGTCCGGCGTTAGCAGCCCGGCGATGGCACGCAGGGTCAGCGATTTCCCGGAGCCGGACGGGCCCAACAGCACGACCATCTCTTCGTCCGCTTCAAACTTCGGACGCAGATGAAAGTTGCCGACCTGCTTCTCGAAATCAACGGAGAGCATCAGAAGCCCGCGTTGCTCGAACGCGCGAACAGACGAAGTATGAGCAGAAGGATGGCGGCCGCAACCACGAGGATGACGGACAGGGCGATCGCCAGGTCGACTGTCCTACCCGCGTCGAACACGCCGATGATCGCCAGGGGCATCGTCTGCGTGCGGCCCTGGAAGTTGCCGGCGAAGATCAGCGTCGCTCCCAGCTCGCTGAGCGCGCGGGCCCAACACAGGATGGCGCCGGCAAACACTGACGGCCACGAGAGGGGCAGGACGATACGCCAGAAGATGCGCAGCGGACTGGCCCCCAGCGTTGCGGCGACACCCTCGTACTGAACGTCCACGCTCTCGAACCCAGCCTTAACCGTGCGAATGTAGTACGGCGCCGAGACAAATGTCTGAGCCAGCACGACCGCTGTCGTCGTAAACGCCAGCTCGATGCCGAGACTCTCGATCTCTGGTCCCAGTATGCCTCGACGCCCGAACGCGACCAGCAATGCGACACCCGCAACCGTCGGGGGAAGGACGATCGGTAGGTCAACCAGGATGTCGACGAATATCTTGCCGGGGAAGTTGTAGCGGGCCAGAAGGTAGGCCAGCGGCGTACCGAGGAGCAGCGTAATGATGAGTGAGGCCGTGCTGGTAATCGCGCTGAGTCGCATGGCATCGATTACGAAGTCAGAGGTGAGATTGTCGGCCAGCTGGTCGCTGTTAATTGCCCGCCAGAACATCGCCGCCAGGGGGATGCCCATAAAGGCGACGAAAAGGATCGCGGTAGGCGCGAAGACGGCGACAAGGGGCACGCCAACACCCGACGACCGAGGGTCGAGGCGGCTGGTTGTTTCGGCCGTCATCTCAGTTGGGTCCTATCTGTTTCATCTCTCGGCCACCCCGCCCCTCGTCTAACTGGTCTGGAAGCCCCACTTCTTGAGGATGTTCTGCCCGGCGCTGCTCGACACGAAGTCGATAAACGCCTGCGCCGCCTTCGGGTTCGACGCGTCCTTGGTGAGGACGATGGGGTACTCCGCGATCACGTTGATCGTGGCTGGTACAGCAGTCACCTTGAGCTTGGGTGCGACCGACGGAGTGACGTCAGAGCCGTAGACAATACCCACGTCTGCCTCACCAAGCTCGACCTTCGTCACGACCTGCTTTACGTTCGCCTCGTTCGACACGAGGTTCTTCAGCACGTCGTCGGAGAACGTGGCGCCGTAGGCGGGATCGGCCGAAGCCCTGGTGAGCATTTGGCGGGTGTAGTTGCCCACCGGCACCTCGGGCGCCGCGAGGACGAGCTTGAGGCCGGGCTTCTTTAGGTCTGCGACGGCGTGGACGGCTCCGGGGTTGTTGGCTGGCGTGATGATCGTGAGTGAGTTACGAACGAAAATCTTGTCGCCGCCTGTAACGACGCCACTTTGTCTTGCCGCGTTCATTTGCACCGTGTCGGCGCTGGCGAAAATGTCTGCCCTGGCGCCTTGCTCGAGCTGCGTGCGAAGCGCCGAACTGCCAGCGAAGTTGAACTTCATCTCGACACTGGGATTGGATTTCTTGAACTCGGCGGCGATTTCATTGAAGGCGTCGGTCAGCGATGCCGCCGCAAAGACGGTGACCGTACCTGAAAGCGGGTCAACCGTCGGAGCCACGGCGGAAGAGGTTGGCGTCGCGCCGGCATCTTCACTGGAGCCGCCTCCGCATGCTCCGAGTACAAGAGACCCCGGGGCGAAAATGCCCACCAGCAGCAGGGCGGCAGTGCCCCCCTTGAGAAACTTCAACGTCGCGATCCTTCTTTTCGGCTCCCCTCGAGAACCTTGATACTATCGAGCAACCATGCGCGGGTTAGATTGGCCGCGCTGAGCTTCGAACCGAAGGCCAGAGCGTCGAAGCTGCCCGGTGGCACGCCTTCCAGTTCGGCTTCGATCTCTTTCGCGTAGACCTCGCAAACGTCGACCTGCTGGTCGATCAGCTGTCGTGCGTCGGACAGCTCTGAATCCGCTTCGCTATTAATAAGGAAGTAGAGCTTGACCATCAGGTCCTGTCGGATTTCGCGCATGCGGCCGACTGGACGCATGAGCCAGCGCTGGAACTCGGCGTCCCCGGCTTCGGTGACGCTGTAGATCGCCTTCGGCGGGTAGGCGGTGTTGTCCCACTCGCCGTTAATCAACTCCAGTCCGGACAACGATTTGAGGATCGCGTAGACCATCGCGGGCTCGACGGGACAGACGATCCCGAGACCGCGGCGGCCACTGAGGTAGCGCTGCAGGTCATAGCCGTGCGCCGGCCTTTCCCGCAACAGGCCGAGGACGGCGTATTCGGCTACGGTGATGAACGACTTTGCTCTGGGCATCGTCAGGCAATTTTCAGTCAATCATTGACTACCGGTCAAGAATCTACCATCGCGGCATCAACTCCTGAGTAAACGAGGTTCTCCGACTTCGGCCTAATTCGGTTAGTTGTCCAACCTCGGCAGAATCAGGCGCGCGACGCTGTCCTGCTGCGCCTCGTTGTCGAAGGCAACGCGCAGGTAGTTCACGCCCGTGGCTTCGAGTTCGGCGATGCGCCGCATGCACTCGTCCGGCGTGCCGACAACCTCGCGCTGGATGAACGCATCCAGCGACTCGGCCGCGCCGCCTTTGCCGATAGGGTCCTTCTCGAAAGAAGCCTTTGCTTCGGCCACCGCCGAGTCGCCGTCCTCGGCGACGAACATGCGTAGCATGCGCACAATCGTCATCGGGCGTGTCGGCCAGTCCGGGCGGGCCAGGACTTGTCCCAGGCGCTCAGAACTGCCGCGCGTGAGCATGACCCAGCCGTCGGCGAGGTCGATGACGTTTCGGATAGTGGCGTCGGACTCGCCGCCGAGCCAGATCGGAGGGTGCGGCTTCTGGTACGGCTCGGGCGCGAAGGCGAGGTCCTGCGTCTTCACGTACTGACCGTTGAAGCTGACCGTCTCGGGAGCCGGATGCGTCCACAACTCCTTCAGTAGCTCGACCACTTCGCGCGCGTACCCGACGCGGGCGTCGTGGTCGTCGACCACGGGGATGTTGTACGCCTTGTGCTCCGCGGGCACGGACCCGGCGCCGAGCGTACAGATAACGCGTCCCTTCGTAATCTGGTCGAGCGTCGCCAGCACCTTCGCAAGCATGGCCGGGTAGCGAAAGCTTGGATTCAAGATGCTCCAGGCCAGACGCGTTTGGCTCGTGACGCCGCCGAGGGCCGTCATGAGCGTGAAGGAGTCGAGCGGACCATCGGGTCCCGTGTACCCGTGGCCCATGATGTGGTCGCCTAGCCAGATCGAATCGAACCCCTGCTGGTCAGCCTGGCGCGCCTCCTCGAATACAGGATCAACGCCACGCTCAGGGTGAAGAAGCAGTCCTATCTTGACCATGACAAGCCTCCAGGCAGATTCGGGTTCCAGTCCGTGCGACACGAACAGACACCCGAATCGTGGCCGTGGAGGCTCAGGCTGTCAACAGCCGGGACGATGACTTCAGAAGCGACTTGAGTGCATCAGGCCGCGTTCGACTATCGACGCCAGCCTCTGCCCCCGCCGTAGCCCACTACACCGAGAACCAGCACTACAACTAGAACGATGATTAAGAGTGTTAACAGATCCATGACCGGGCCTTTCTGATTGCAAGCTCACCGGTCTTCAGCGTAGGGAATAGGGTGATAAGGCAGGATGCCGGTCAAGCGCCGCTTGTTACAGGAGTGTGCCGGGTTCCTGGCGCCCTCCAGGGTGTACTGAAGCAGCCTCGTGACTGCTACGAGTTGCCGCCCGGTACGACTTGCGCGGGCCGCTCCTTCTGGAAATGCGTACGCATCTCCTGCGTCCCTTCCCAGTAGTCGACGCCCTTGGGCAGCAAGGTCCAGCCCGAACGCTGCTTGTACACCCACGGTTCGTTGACACCGATAGGTTCGCTGCCGTGGTCCCTCAGGTTCTTCGCCAGCTCCAGGATGCGGCGGCGCATGCGGATGATCAGGACATCGGTGCTGCCGAGGTGCTCGGCGGTGCGATCGGGACGCGGCCCTGACGTCTCGGTGATAGCACGGTCCTGGTCGCCGATGTTCCTGATGCCTGAATAGCCGGCGTGCGTGTTGTCCGAGCGCTGTAGCTCGCGGTCTATGTTGTAGTCGGTCGAGTCATTGAGCGCGAACCGGAACCGTCCCAGCCAGTCGGAGGTGTTCGGCTGCAGGCCCTGGATCGGGTTGGTGCCTGGCACGTAGTTTCGTGGAACAAGCGTGCGCATGTTCCATTGCATCGAGTGCTCGTCATCGATGGGCACCGTCGCCACCATCCAGCAACCTGTGCCCATGCGCCCCACACCGTTTTGCGTGTAGAACGGGAACAGATAGTTCATCGTCCGCCAGTAGTCCTCCGCGTCCTCCGGATGCGACTTGAAGCCAATCTTGGTCACGCCGTAGTCCGTGTCCGTCGCCGTGAGCTGCGGTTGCTGGACACCGATGACCCACTTGAAGTCGGGACCCCAGGCCGCAATGCGGTCCGACCAGGACTGGTCGATGGCCTCCTGCGGCACGGAGCCGTAGTGGAGGAAGATGACGTGCGCCTGGTCCAGGTTGTTCTCGATGGCTAGCGACCAGTTGCAGTTGATCATGCTCGTGCCGACGACCGAGGGCTGCACGATGTTGGGCTCGATCTCGGGCAGGGGCGGCAGGTCCGTCCTCGGCCCCATATACGCCCAGATGATGCCGTTGCGCTCACGAGTCGGGTAGGCCTTCGCACGCACCTTCGTCTTGAAGTTGCTCTCGGCCGGCTCCGAAGGCATATCGACACACGCACCCGTCACGTCGAACTTCCAGCCGTGATAGACGCAGCGAAGGCCGCCTTCCTCATTGCGCCCGAAGAACAGCGAAGCGCCACGATGCGGGCAGGCGTTCTGAACCAGCCCTGCCTGCCCATCGCTCGCGCGGAAGGCAATCAGGTCCTCACAAAGCAGCCGCACCCTCAGCGGCGGCGAGTCAGGCTCCGCGATCTCGTCCGTGCGCACCGCGGGGATCCAGTAGCGACGCATCAGTTCGCCCATCGGCGTGCCGGGGCCGACGCGCGTCAGAGTCTCGTTGTCTTCGATACTAAGCATCGCCCTGATCCTTTAGAGGGTTCTGGAGTACGCCCCAGAACCCAGAGCCACGCTCGTCTTGAATGCCCAGCATGGTCCTGCCTCTGAGGCAAGCAGCCCGAGCGTGGAAGCGCGTTCCGCGCTCCCACGCTCGATCGGCTAACTATCCCACCGGACTCGAGACTTTCAGGTCTTCGCGCTGGAAGGCTTCCCGCAGTGGACGCAACTCCTCCCAGAAATCCTTGTCCTCCGGCACGAGCGCCCATCCAGAACGCTGGCGGTACATCCCGGGCTCATCAACGCCGGGCGGCACAACGCCGTTTTCGCGCAACGCCTTCGCGGCCGCAAGGAGACGTCGGCGTACCCGGATAACCATCGAGTCCGTCGTCCCGAGGTGCTCGCGCGTACGGTCGACGATGGGGCCCTGGCTCCAGGTGATGGCGCCATCCTGTACGGGGACCGACGGCAGCCCGCTGTAGCCTGTGACCGTCCTGCTTGTCTTCTGAACGTCGCGGTCGATGCCGAAGTCGTAGCGACCCGTCTGAGAAGTCTCCTGGAAGAAGCCGAGGCGGAATCGCCCCAGCCAGTCCGGCGTGTTGGGCAACAAACCCCGGTCCGCGTTACCGCCGCCGGATGCCGGAGCAATCGGAGCGTCGAGGCGCCCCGTGGTCAAGCCCCACGACATCGTGTGGTAGTCATCGATCGGCACCGTCAGCACGCAACTCGCGACCTGCCCGAGCCTGATCACAGGCGTCATCGTCACCCAGGGGAAAGCCCAGTGCATCGTGCGGAAGTAGTTCCTACCGTCGTCGGCCGGGCGGTAGGCGCCATAACTGCAGCCAAAATCGGTGTCCTTGACGATGAACTTTGTCGATCGCGTGGCGACGATGTACTTCAGGTCCTCGACTGGTCCGGCGTAGGCCTGCTGCGCCTTCTCCGGGTCGAGCGCGTCCTCGAGGGGCACGGAACCGAAGTGCAGGATGCCCTGGTGCGACGTGTCCATGTTGTTTTCCATGCACTGGAACCAGTTCCAGTCGAACATGTTCGCTCGCAGGGACCCGCGGCCCTCCACTTCCAGGCGCAGGTTCGGTTCCAGCTCCGGCAGCGGGGGAGGCGTTGTTCTCGGGCCCATGTACGTCCAGACGAGGCCGCCGCGCTCGACGCAGGGATAGGCGGTTGCCTTCACTTTGTGGTCGAAGCGACTGTCCTCGGGCTCGTTCAGCATGTCCACGCACTGGCCCGTTATGTCGAACTTCCAGCCGTGGTAGACACAGCGGAGACCATCTTCCTCGTTGCGGCCGAAGAAGAAGGAGGCTGCCCTGTGCGGGCAAGCGTCCTGGATCAGGCCCACCTTACCGGAGGTCGTCCGGAAGGCGATGAGGTTCTCGGCGAGCAGCCTCACCCGTACCGGGGCGCCATCCGCCACCGGCACTTCGCTCGACATGAGCGCCGGCACCCAATATTGGCGCAGCAGGTCGCCCATCAGCGTGCCTGGGCCGACGTGTGTAAGCTGTTCGTTTTCTTCAGCGCTAAGCATGAGTTATAAGTTCTCCTTCTCTGAGACCTCGCGCTAGGTCTGTTTGCTCTTGTCGTACCAGAAGACCGTCATCGGACGGGCCGACGAAGCCCACTGGTTGAAGCCGGGCACGATCCAGCGGTAGTTCCGCAGCCACGGTTGCGTCAGCTGATAGCCCGCGACCGATAGGGTGCTCACGACCGGCAGGTCCGGCATCTCCATCGCCAGGTCCTTCTGAATCTGCTTGACCATGTCCACGCGCTTCGCGTTGTCCACCTCGCGACGCATGCGCAGGATCGAGTCCGTGATTCCGGGAATAGCGTTCGGTGTGACCTTGTCCTTGCCCCCGGTGGTGTATTTCGTGGCCAGGAAACCTTCCGCGTTGTAGGAGTTCGCGGTCGACCACAAGAAGTCGTCGAAGCCCGCTCCTGCCGAAGCTTTCAGGTCGCGCCAGGCATTTGCCTCGTTCGCCCTCTGGTCGACGTTCAGGCCGCCCGACTGGAGCATGCCGTGCAGGATGTCGAGGACACCGGTTGGGCCGAAGCCTGCCCTGAAATCCAGATGAAGCTTCTCGTTCTTGTAGCCCGCTGCATCGAACAGCTTCTTCGCTTCCGCCGGGTCGTATTTGAAGAACTTGGCTCCCTCGCCCAACTCGTCCGTGCTGGGGTCCACCCACTCACCGGCCCGGTTCGCGAGGTGCCCGTCCCAGTACGTCTTCACGTCAAGACCCGCGTCTTCGTAGGTCTTCGTACCGTATGCAGCCTCGAGCATTGCCTGTCGATCGACGAGCATCGACGCAGCGCGGCGCATGCGTGCGTCCGTCGCAAAGCGCTTGCCGAACAACAAGGGGTACTGACCCGGGGCGCCGTAAACGCTCTGGGGGCGCATCTCCACCGCGGGGAAGTCCTTCTTCAACCGGAGGATGGTCTCGGGCAGGAAGTCCGCTCCGGTGGTCCACAGGTTGCCTGCCTGGAACTGCGCCTCCTGGGCCGCGGGCTCGGTAATGAACAGTGTCTTGAAACCATCCAGGAAGGGCTGACCCTTCTCGTACCAGTCCGGGTTGCGGACGTAGTCGATGTCAACGCTGGGTTGGTAGCGCTCCATCCGGAAGGGGCCGGAACCGCGCATCTCGTTCTTGAGGTCGATCTTGTCCTCGCCCTCGATGGGCCCGATGAACAGGTACCAGTACGCAAGGGTCTCCTGCAGGCCACCGTAGGGCTCAACGAGTTTCACGACCACGGTGTTCGCGTCGGGAAACTCGAAGTCGTCGATGGTGCCCGTCGGACTCTTCTCGCGCAAGATGTCGGCGGTGACAGGCGACACCGCCTTTACGCGCTGCCAGCTCCACCGGACGTCTTCCACGGTCATTGCGCGCCCGTTCGTGGGTGCGCGGGAGTCGAACTTGTGGTTCGGACGAAGCTTGTAGGTGACGCGAAGGCCATCGGGCGAGGTCTCCCACGACTGCATGGCGTCGCCCGTGATCTTGTCCGGGCCGGGGAAGTTTTCGGTGTCTTTTCCGTACTTCACCATCGTGCTGTACGCCGGCGCGATCAATCCGAACGCTGCCGCGTTGAACGTCGCGTGGGGGTCCAGCGTCACCACGTTGTTGCTGTGGTTGTATGGAAAGGTGCCACCGGGGACCGCGGCCGAAGTTTCGTCGCGAATCGGCGCCAGCAGTCCGGAGCGGTCTACTGGACCCGTTGGCCCACTGCTACCACCACCGTCATCACCACCGCACGCGGCAAGGAACGCCGCCCCCAGAGCGGATGCTCCTGTTGCTGCAAGTGCTCGACGCCGGGTTAGGCGCTGATTGAGGATTCCTTGCCAGTAGTTACCGTGCATTTCCTGCCTCCCTTGCGACGGACCCTCGCCCGTCGCGCTCCCTGAACCTGCTGTCGCAATTGCTCCCTGTGCTCGCTCCCTCAGCTCCCTCGGTCAGGCGCTCGCACTAGTGACTTGCCGGGACCGCGTTTGCGCGCGGTGGGATCGGGTCGGTGTAGACCATGTCGACAAACGTCGTCTGGTAGGACGGGACAAAGAACTGCTGGTAGGGCGCGCCGCAGAACGACGCCGGCTTCAAGTGCTCCCAGCGAATGCGCCAGTTCTCATCGATGCAGTCTTCATCGATTGTCACGGCCACGAGACGCCCGACCACCATGAGGCGGGTGTCCCACTGCTTCGTCCACTCCACCTTGCACTCGAAGTGCGCGTGGCAGTCGGCGATGCGCGGCGGCGCCACGACGGTGGACGGGATCGCGGTGAGGCCGGCAATGTCGAGCTCATTCACGCCGGTAGGAAACGGTAGGCCGACCACGCGCGTGGCCTCCATGATCCGCTGGTCGAACGGCACGAGGTTAACGACGAACTCGCCCGTGTCCAGGACGTTGCGGTGAGTGTCGTTGCGCAGACCGGATGTGAAGGAAATGAACACCGGGTTGTGCGCGACTCGCACGCACGTGGCGAACCCGGCGGCGTTCACTCTGCCTTCGGTGTCGACGGTCGTAATCATCACGGCGGTCGAGCCGAGGGGCCACGCGTAGTCCCATTCCTTCTCCGGGACAGTGATCTTGTTCGACTCAATCATTGACGCACTCGATTTCTAGATTGATTGAAGCTAGCCTACTCACGGAGAATTGCCTGTCAAGTAGTTAACATGATAAGTTTTTCACAAGCACGGAGTGAGCACGTGAGAGCCGAGATGAGGAACATCTCGGCTTCGACGTTGCTAACGGACGTCGAAAAGGGCCGAATACGCGTACTGGCGCCAGCGCCGCCAACTTCTTAGCATTGACCTCTATGCAGCAGTTCACTCTCCTCGACGATGGACGCCTTGCCGACTCAATGGTCCTCAAGTCGCTGGATCATCTCCGCGAGGACGTCGAGGCCTTCGACGAACACGCGGCTGAGTGTCACATGATGCTGTTCCGCACCTACGCTGCGTACTTCACCAGCATCTCCGCCCGCTACGAAGAGCTGGGCCTATCTCATGCCCGCTTCAATACCCTGCGCTGGCTGTACGAAGCTGAGGATCACCGCCTGACCGTATCTGGATTGGGCGCTCACCTCGAAGCCAGTGTGCCAAACGTCATGCGCCTGGTTGGCGCCCTTGAAGAAGACGGATGGGTCACCCGCCAGCCGAGCCAGTCGGATAAGCGCGTGGTTTATGTCGAGCTGACCTCCGAAGGCCACGAACGCTTTCGCGCCCTCCTGCCTCAGTTCCTCAACCTCTGGGAGGAAGTGCAGTCAGGGCTCAGCTCGGACGAGCAAGTCATGCTCAGCCACCTGCTCACCAAGCTTCGGATGAGTCTGCTCTCCCGCTACATCGGCCGTGATCTCGTCGCCTACCGCCTCGAAGAACGGCGCAAGAAGCGCCGATCCGCCGCTCCCTAGCGTCTGGCCGGTGTCGCTTGACAGGCGACGGCACCCGTACTAAAAACTAACACGCTAACTAAATCTCTAGCCGGCAGCATCACGACCCTGGCAATGGGCGACTATCGGTCGCCGGGAGGAGGCGCAGCGTGTCACTTCCCCTCGAAGGCAAGACTGCCATCATCACGGGCAGCTCTCGCGGCATCGGCAAGATGCTGGCCCTCCAGCTGGCGCAGGACGGCGCCAACATCGTCGTCTGTGCCCGCAGCGAGCAGCAAGGCGAACTGCCCGGCACGATCGGGGAGACGGCACGCGACGTGAATGCCCTCGGACGAGAGGCCCTCGCAATCAAACTCGACCTCGCTTCTGACGAGGACATTGAGAACGTCGTCTCCAAAACACTTGAGCGCTTCGGCGGCATCGACATCCTCGTCAACAATGCCGTTATCGTCGGCCCTCGCCAGAAGCTCATCGGGGGCAACCTCGACTTCTTCGACCTCGCCTACCGGGTGAACGTCCGCGGCCCTGTGCGCCTGGCCCAGGAGTGCGCTGCGGTCATGGCCGGGAACGGTGGCGGCACGATCGTCAACATCACGTCTGGTTCCGCTCGTCATCGCGATGCCCCCACGAAGCCGGCGACGGACGCCGAACTCGATGCCATGGACCCTTCGTACGGTGTCACGAAGGCCGCGCTCGACCGTTTCACGAACGCGTACGCCAGCGAGCTCATGCGGGACAACGTCAGCATCATGTGCGTCGCGCCCGGGCTGGTGATCACCGAGCGCATCAAGGCGGCAGCCATTCGCCCCAACGTTGCGTGGGACCGCGCCGAACCGCCCGAGATCATTTCGAAGGCCGTCTCGTTTCTGGCCCAGAACGGCATGAAGTACACCGGCCGCGTGCTCGTCGCTAAGGAACTCGTGGCGGAAAACAACCTCTAGACCAGCGGCCCGTTAGCCTCGTTGACACAGCGGAGGACTTCAAAGAATGGCGACCACCCTGGACATCTTTATCCACATGGACGCAGTCAATCGCAACGAATGGCAAGGCGCGGCCGACGACCGCCCCTTGACGGACGCCGGCAAGAAGCAGGCCGAGCGCATCGCCGAAATGCTTGGATCGCAGAAGGTGGACGGTATCTTCAGCAGCCCCGCCGCTCGTTGCCGCGAAAGCCTCGAACCCCTGGCTAAGCAGTCGGGCCTACAGGTCGAAGTCCTCCCGGGCTTCAAGGACACGCTCGGCTACAAGGCGCCCGCGGGCTGGGAGAACCCCAACCGCGAAGGCCCCGACCCCCTGGGCGGCGCGGAGTCTGCCGGTAGCGCCTTCGCGGCCTTGCGCCAGATTCAGGCGAAGGTGCCGGACGGCCGTGCGGTCCTCTGCTCCTACGGCGACATCGTCCCGGCGCTGATGGCCTTCCTGTCCGGCGCTAACGGAGCTCAGATGCCCGCCCGCAACAACAAGAAGGGCGCCGTCTTCACTGTGGTCATCGATGGCGACAAGGCGAGCCTATCGGGAGCCGACGCCCCGGCCGACTTCCCTCAGTAGCGACGCCGGCTTCCCGGCCCGAAGCCGGCTCTTTCATAGAGAAGGACGAAACGAAATGGACAAGCGATCACTTGGCGTTGAGTACTTCATCAAGGCACTGAGCACGGGAGAACGCACCGCCGCCCAGCGCCTCGAGCCCCTGTTGGCCGAAGACGCTGAGTACGACACCAACACCCAGCCCGGAATCGTCCCGATCGGCCGGCAGGTCCTCAAAGGCCGTAGCGATGTCCTCAACCAGGTCTTTGGTCTGTGGCCCGCGACACCCGGCTACTCGCGCATGGGTTGGTCAGACCCTGAACCGACGGAGGGTGGCCTGCGCGTCACGACGTCCGGCGCGGTAACGGTCGATTTCAGCTTCAATGACCGCGACGAAATCCAGCGCATCGTTCTGGAGGGCGGCTACGGCAGCGGCGTGTCCGCAACGCCTCAGAAAAGCGGGCCCACCGATACGATCCCCCTCGCTGCAAAAGGCCTCATCAACGGCGCCCTCGCCAACCAGACCCCAATCGTCGTCACTTACGTCGACCCGCAGGGGGCGCCCCATAGCTCGCTGCGGGGCAGTGTGTGCGTCTTCAGCCCTACCGAGATCGCGATTTGGATTCGCCACGCCGATGGCGGCCTGCCCACGCAGATCGCTCACAACGACCAGGTCTCGCTGCTCTACAACGACCGCAAGGCAGGGGCGACGATCATCGTCCAGGGCCGCGCCCGCATAGCGACCGACGAGGAGTCGCGGCGCAAGGCGTTCGAGCTTAGCCCCGAGGTGGAGCAGACCCACGACCCCGATATGCACGGCGTGCCGGTGATCATCGGTGTCACGAAGATGCAGGCGAACCTCGGCGCCGGCCGAAGCTACTCGTTGAGCCGATAGCAGCCTGCCTGACGCCTCGACGATGACGGCATCGAGCCGGGGTTCCGCGTATCCTGACGGCGGCGTGGAAACTGATCCTGAAGTCCGAAAGCGCAAGGAACGGCTGAAGCGTGTCCTCCAGAAGCTGGAGGCGCTCTTGAGTCAGACTGACAGCACGCTGGACGCGGTGACTGCTGGCACTCCAGCCGCCGGCGACATCCGTGAACTGGACCGCCTCCGAGGTCAATTGGCGGAGTCGGTCAAGGACTACCTCGACCAGAACGGCGACTTCCTCGACTACATCCGCGAGCAGGCGCGTAAGATCGAAGACGCGAACCGGAAGGCAGCCATGTCAGAGCAACGTTCACGACCGGCACGAGACGATGCACGTCTCCAGAAGCTATCGGACGACCTAACTCGCGACCTGAGGCTTGAACGCGTCGACAATGCGATCAAGGAGCTCCTCGACTTCCTGTCTGACCCTGACTTCTTCGCCGCCAACGCATCCACAGGCCGTCGCCGCCGCCTCCGCGCGCTCCAGAACGCGATCGAGGGCGCCCTGAAGAAGTAGCTTCCCGACGTGGTCGAGTCGTGCTCGGGCAAAGTCAGCCCTACTCAACCCCCGACAAAGAGGCGGCACCACTGATCGCATTGGGCAGTCAACGTGTTTGACTAGCCGGCCCACGACGCACACCACACAATTACGAGTTTTGGGCTATCTCAGCGGATAGCGGCAGGCGTCCACTATTGGCGTGTGGAATGGCGCGTGCCTTGTTCAGTGAACGAGGTCTGTGAGACGAAAGGAACCAGTCATGCTTCAAGCGAGTAAGAACTCCGGGGCTCGCAACCATCGAAGCGTGAGCAGATCCGCGCAGGCCGGCATGCTGGTCGGGGCAGCAGCAGCAGCAAAGAGCTTCGAGCGCACGTTGATGCCCCGCAAGACCAGCGATCAAGGCATCATCACCGGCCTTTCCGTGTCGCTCACTTATGTGGCTACAGCAGTCATCCAGGATGTCATCGAGAACTTCGCCACCTTCATGGTGAAGCGAGATGGAGAGTCGGAAGAAGGTGCGCTCCGGCGAGCGACCATGCTTGCCGACCTCTGTGCCGTCGCGGCCGGCGCGACAATGAACCGCAAGCTTGCTCAACAGCCGGGCGAGTCCATGGGACGAGCAGGCATGCGTTCCGGCGGACAGATGCTGGCTTTCGCGGGCGTGGCCGGGTTTAGCGTTGGCTTCCTCCAGGACGCGCTAGACATCCTCGATCCGAACAGCAACCGCTCCAATAGCAACCGCACTCTCGGCGTCGCCCTCCTAGGCGGCAGCGTGATGGCGCTCGTTGCTGACTACCGGCGCCGCCGCAGTGAGCGCATCGCTGGTGAGGAAGACGGCGAGAGCGCTCGCGCGAAGGAGTGGGACGTACAAGCGTGGAAGTCCCTGCTTACCAGCGGAGCAGTCACCGGCGCTTTGGGGGCCATCGCGATCGGTGAGCGAAGCTTCGGTGCTCTGAGTGGCCGGGCGCTTGAGCGGGGGCTCTCAGGTAACGCGCGGGTCTGGCAGTTGGCCGGGCATCTCGGCGCCATCGGAGCCCTCGGCGCGCTGGGCTACGCCGGTCTTGACCGGGTTTATCAGGATGTGGAGGCCGGCACCGGCAGGATCGAACCGGCCTTCAACGAGCCGCCCGAATCTCCCAACGTCAGCGGCAGCCCGGAAAGCGCAGTCGACTGGGCGACGATGGGACGCGAAGGCCGCCGCCACGTCGTCTGCGCTCTGGACGCGAAGGCGATCAATGAAGTAATGGCCACGGATTCTGCCATCGACCCCATCCGTATCTTCGTTGGACTGGAGAGCGCACCGACTGAACTAGACCGCGTCGCACTCGCGGTCGAGGAGATGAAACGTACCGGCGCCTTCGACCGGAAGCTGCTGGTAGCGGTTTCACCAACAGGCACGGGGTACGTGAACTACGCGGCCATCGAGTGCTGCGAGTACTTCACACTGGGCAATTGCGCGACAGTCACACTCCAATATTCCAAGCGACCATCGCCACTCTCCATGGACCGCGTCTGGGAGGGAAGGAAGCAGTTTCGCATGCTCCTGGCCGCTATCAGGCGCGAGCTCTACAAGCGGCATCCCGAAAACCGCCCACGCCTGGTCG
>Ga0247825_10001109_pt1 | contig 17526 bp, 15 predicted proteins | sample 13C_Vanillin_Day_FD_194413 | JGI IMG/M metagenome (GOLD analysis project Ga0247825, IMG submission 194413) | Soil microbial communities from agricultural site in Penn Yan, New York, United States - 13C_Vanillin_Day48 | ecosystem: Environmental > Terrestrial > Soil > Agricultural land | place... | reverse complement strand
GTCTTACCCGCCTCACCGGCGCGTAGCGCCGGCCCTGTTATCCTCATCCGCATGCAGCTGGTGTTCGAGCAGATCAAGTCGGGCGGCGATCGCAACTTCGGCTATCTCCTGGGCGACCGGCAGGCCAAGCTGGGCGTGCTCATCGATCCGTCGTTCTCGCCCGCCACCTACGTGGACCGCGCCCGGGAACAGGGGCTGACCATCACGCACGTGCTCAACACCCACGGCCACCTCGATCACACCAACGGGAATGAGCAGGCGATCCTGCTGACGCGCGCCAGCCTCGCCGCGCATCCCGCGGCGTCGAGCAAGCCTTCGGTGCCGCTTGCCGACGGACAGGTGCTCACCGTTGGCGGCCTGCGTCTGCAGTGCTTTCACGTACCCGGCCACAGCGACGATCACATTGCGCTGTTCGAGCCGTCGTACGAGCTGCTGATGACGGGCGACCTGCTGTTCGTCGGAAAGGTGGGCGGGACGCCCGACGATACGGCGGCCGAGCTCGAGTGGAACAGCCTGCAGCGCCTCGTGCGCGCGGTGCCCGGCTCGGTGACGATTTGGCCGGGTCACGACTACGGGGTGCGTCCGAGCTCGACGATGGCGCTGGAACGGGCGACGAATCCCTTCCTGCGCTGCGAATCGCTCGACGAGTTCATGCGGATGAAGGCCGGGTGGCCCGCGTTCAAGAAAGAGCACGGCCTCAAGTAGGGCCGGCACGCGCCCGAACCGTCAGCGCCGAGGGTCTTTCCAGCTCCAGTCGCCGCGGCTGAACCGCTTCACCTGCTTCAGGTGGATCTGCCGGGCGTCGGCGTCGCGGCCCGGGGACCCGGTAATCGACACCCGATCCCCGGCCTGGAAGGCGTCGCGCGCGACGCCTTCGCGCTCGAGCCGCGTGGGGTTCGCCCACTCGGCGCCATACCGCTGCGGCTGGCCCTGAGCGTCGATCACCGTCACGTAGAGCCAGGCGTGGGGCGCGCGATACTGGAACTCGATCACGTCGCCGTCGATGGTCACCGACTCCGATTCGAAGTACATCTGCGCGAACGAATGGTGACTGTAAGCGGGCGCCGAGCACGCCAGCAGGCTCACGAGCACGCCGACGCGAAAGCGCAGATCACCGCGCATGGTGGCCGTATTATAGGACTCTTGCGCGCTGCTGCCGCCACCGCTGTCCTGATTGTTCTGCTGCTGACCTCGCTTGCCGTGGCGCAGGGCCCGGCGCCGATCAGCGTCGTCTCGGCAGCGGGCCGCCGCGCCCTGCCGGTCACGCTCGTCAACGGCCAGGAGTACGTCGCGCTCGACGACGTGGCGGCTTTCCTGCCGCTCGCGGTGCGCGAGGATCGACAGGGCGGCGTCGTCATCACCCTACGCGGCCGCAGCATCGTCGCCTCGCGTGATCGCGCGCTGGTGTCGGTCGACGGGCGCGTCGTGGCGCTGCCCGGACCGCTGACCCGCACCGGCAACCGCTGGCTCGCGCCCGTGGACTTCGTGCCTCGTGCACTCGGACCACTAGCCGATCAGCGCGTCGAGTACCGGCGCGGGTCACGCCTGCTGGTCCTCGGCATGGTGCGGGTGCCGCGCGTCACCACCCGCGTCGAATCGGCGGGCGCGGGCGCGCGTGTCACCGTCGAAATCGTCCCGCCGGCTGGCGTCATGACGGTCAGCGAGACCGATCGCGTCGCCATCCGCATCGACGCCGACGCGCTCGACGTGGCGCCGGTCTCGGGTACGGCGCCGGCCGTTGCCCTGGTGCGTGCGGATCAGGCCGTCCTCACCGTGACACTGGCCCCGGCGGCCGGCGATGCCAAGGTCACGGCGACCACGCAAGACACCGCCGCGCGTGTGGTCATCGACATTGCGCCGCCCGGTCAGGAACCGGAGGTGTCAACCGCGGCGCCGGCGCCAGCGCCGGCGCCACCGCCTCCCCCGCTCGCAGTCGCCACCCCCGGCGTGCGGACGGTCGTGATCGATCCGGGGCACGGCGGGGCCGACGGCGGGGTGAAGGGTGCAGGCGGCACGCTCGAGAAGCAGGTGACGCTCGACGTGGCCAAGCGCCTCAAGAGCCTGCTCGAAGCGCGCCTGGGCGTGCACGTGGTGCTCACCCGCGACGACGACCGCGCGGTGACGCTCGACGAGCGGACGGCCACCGCCAACAACGCGAAGGGCCACGTGTTCGTGAGCCTGCACATGAACGGCGCGCCGTCGCCGGCCCAGACCGGACCGGCGGTGTTCTTCATGCGCCTCGATCGCGAGGGCGAGGACACGCGCCGTGAGGCCGGCGCGCAAGCGCAGGCGCTGCCGGTGCTCGGCGGCGGCACGCGCGTCATCGAGACCATCCGCTGGGACCTGGCGCAGGCGCGGCACATCGAGGAGTCGAGACGGCTGGCTGCGCTGCTCGCGGGCGCGCTCGAGGGGCGTGAAGGCTCCGCGCCGGCGCCGATGCAACCGGCACCACTGCGGGTCCTGGCGGGTCTCGACATGCCGGCGGTGCTGTTCGAGATGGGCTACCTCACCAATCCCGCGCAGGAGAAGGCCGCTGCCAACGATGACGCGCGGGCCGCGCTGGTGCAGGCTGTCTATGAAGCGGTGAATCGCTTCGCGACGGAACCGGCGCCGCCGCCGCCCGCGCCCGCACGGCCACCCGCCCCGGCCCGGGGGCGCCGATGAGGCGCACGGCACTCTTCGGCCTCGCCGGATTCACGGCGCTGGCGCTGCTCGGGTGGGGCGTGAACGTCGGGCTCCAGTATCTGGGCCGCACTTCGTCTCCCGAGGTGCCCGTGGCCCCGGCGCCCGCGCCGGCGCCGACCGCGCGCATCACGGCGACGCTGTTCTATGGCGCCCCCGACGGGATGTCGCTCGCGCCGGTGCGCGTCGACGTACCGCTCGCCGAGGGCCCGGTCGCCCAGGGCCGTCAGATCCTGCGCGCGCTCCTGCAGCCGCCGCCGGCTCCCTACCTCGCCGTGATTCCGCCCGGCACCACGCTGAGAGCGCTCTACCTCACGACCGGTGGCGACGCCTTCGTCGATCTCAGCGCCGAGGTCTCGGCGAAGCATCCCGGCGGCACGCACGCCGAACTGCTCACCGTCTACGCTGTCGTCAACGCGATGACCACCAACCTGCAGGGCGTGCAGCGCGTGCAACTGCTCATCGACGGCCGCGAAGCCGATTCGGTCGCCGGCCACGTCGACGTCCGCCGGCCGCTCGAGCGCGACCCCTCGCTCGTCCGTCAAGAGCCGGCACCTGCAGTAAAGTAGCTGGCGAGGCTACGCCCCGGATCGACGGGCGCGCAGGCTCCGCCTCGCCACGACAGCGTTGGCCTGCCCGCCCGTCGGGCGGGCGGAGACGCCTTGAACGGCCGGCGCAACCTGACAAGGATTCAAGACGTCTCACACATGCGCGCTGACAACCGACTGCCCGAACAGCTCCGCCCCTCCCGCATCACGCCCAACTTTCTCGTCCATGCCGAGGGCTCGGTGCTCGTCGAAGCCGGACGCACCAAGGTGATCTGCACCGCCAGCGTCGAGGACCGCGTGCCGCCGTTCCGGCGCAACAGCGGCAAGGGGTGGGTGACTGCCGAGTACGGCATGCTGCCTCGCGCCACCTCCACCCGCACCCAGCGCGAAGCGTCGGCCGGCCGGGTGGGCGGGCGGACGCAGGAGATCCAGCGGCTGATCGGCCGCTCGCTGCGCGCCGTCACGCGCATGGAGGAGCTCGGCGAGCGGACGATCACGCTCGACTGCGACGTCATCCAGGCCGACGGCGGCACTCGCACCGCGTCGATCACCGGCGCGTTCGTCGCGCTGGTGCTGGCGCTGCAGCAACTGCGCGAGCGGGACGTGCTGCGGACGATGCCGGTGTCGGACTACGTGGCCGCCACGAGCGTCGGCATCGTGGACGGCGAGCCCCTGCTCGATCTGGCCTACACCGAGGACTCGCAGGCCGACGTGGACATGAACGTGGTGAAGACCGGCGGCGGGCTGTACATCGAGCTCCAGGGCACCGCCGAAGCCCTGCCCTTCGGACGCGAGGCGCTGAACCGCCTGCTCGACCTCGCCGACACCGGCATCCGTCAGCTGATCGCCCTGCAGCGGGGACTCGTCGGGCAGCACCTGGCCAGCAAGTAGACGCGCGGCGGTGCCGGTGACGCCCGTCACGCTGCTCGTCGCAACGACCAATCCCGGCAAGACCCGTGAGATCGAGCGGCTGCTGCGCGGCGTGCCCGTCGATCTCCTCACGTTGCGCGACTGCGCCGCCGTGCCGGAACCGCTCGAAACCGGCGACACCTTCGAAGCCAACGCACGCCTGAAAGCCGAGTACTACGACCGCACGGCCGGCGTTGGCGCCCGGGCGCACGCACGCGTGCGGGGCCCGCTCCTCACCGTCGCCGAAGACTCCGGCCTGGTCATCGACGCGCTCGACGGCGAGCCTGGGGTGCACTCGGCGCGCTACCTGTCACCGGAGGCGACGTACGAAGAGCGATTCGCCGCGATCCAGTCGCGCCTGAACGCGCAGCCCGGCCGCGCGCGCACGGCCCGTTTCGTCTGCGCGCTCGCCGTCGTCGAGCAGGGTCGCGTGGTGTTCGAAACCCGCGGGACGATCGAAGGCCTGATCGCGCGCGAGGCCCGCGGCGGCGCCGGGTTCGGATACGATCCCATCTTCGAGTACCCGCCCTTCGGCAGGACCCTCGCGGAAGTCGACGAGGCCGACAAGCTCGCCGTCGCCCATCGCGGCCACGCGTTCCGCTCGCTTGCCCAGTGGCTTGATTCAGATCGTCGACAGCGGCGGGGCTAAAAGCCCCGCCCTACATGCCGCTACCGGACCTACCTGCCCACCTGCCTACCTGCCTACCTGCCTTATTAGTCCCAGACGTCTGGCTTCTTCAGAGAATCCGCCGGCCACCGCGCCGCGTGGCGCGCATTGCATCGCGATCCTACGTAGCTTTACGCGCCGCGCTCACAGAATCGTAATCGCTGGCACTGGCTTCGTGATTGCTGCTCAGGTAACCGATGGATCGACAGGCGGAGCCGTACGCCCACGACGCCCCGTCGCCCGAGGAACCTCGCGGCGCGCGGATGCAGTTGTGGAGCGTGGTCGTCGGCGGCAGCGCCGCGACGTTCGCCGCGCTGCTCACGGTCACCGGCCGCGTGTGGATGCTGCCGCTCGCGCTTGCACTCTTCTATCTGACGATCCGCTCCTACAGCATCTACCGTGCCCAGCTCGCGGCCGACGAGCGGCACCACGCCGAGGTCACCCGCCTGCACCGGGAGGCGGTGAGCGCGCTCGCCGCCGCCCGCGAGTCTGAGCAGCGCTACGCGCGCGCGGCGCGACACGACGACCTCACGGCCTTGCCGAACCGCCGGCTGTTCGGCGAGCTCCTGCAGCGCTCGCTCGCACGCGGCGTCCGCGCCGCCGAGCCGCGCTACGCGGTGCTCTTCATCGACCTCGACGGCTTCAAGCTGGTCAACGACAGTCTCGGCCATCTGGTCGGTGACGAATTTCTCAAGGCGATTTCCGTGCGGCTGCAGGGACAGCTGCGTCCGAGCGACGTGCTGGCCCGGCTTGGTGGCGACGAGTTCGCGGTGCTCGTCGAGGGGTTCGCCTCGCCCGACGAGGTATGCCTCATCACCGAGCGGCTGCAACGCTCGCTCGGCGATCCGATCCGCCTGCAAGGCCGCGAGCTCTATGCCTCGTCGAGCATCGGCGTCGTCTTCGGCGGCACGCACTACCTCACCGTCGACGATCTGCTCCGCGACGCCGACATCGCGATGTATCGCGCCAAGGCGGCGGGGCGCGGCGGCTACCAGATCTTCGACCCGCACATGCACGCGTCGGCGGTGGAGCGCCTGATGCTCGAAACCGAGCTGCGGCAAGCGGTCGAGCGCCACGACTTCACGCTCGTCTATCAGCCGATCGTGGAGCTGCCGTCGACGGAGATCTGCGGCCTCGAAGCCTTCGTCCGCTGGACGCGTCCCGGCGGCCGGGTGATCGGGCCGGCCGACTTCATCCCGGTCGCCGAAGAAACCGGCCTGATCGTGCCGCTCACCTATTCCGTGCTGGGCGACGCCTGCGGCCAGGCGGCGGCGTGGCAGCGGATGTTCGGCCAACCCTTCGGCATCTCGGTGAACATCTCGTCGCGGCTCTTCGCGCGCCACGATTTCGTGGACGAGGTCGAGCGGGCGGTGGAGGTCAGCGGGCTGCTGCCCGGCACGCTCCGCCTCGAGATCACGGAGAACACGCTCCTCAACTCGTCGGACGTGGTCCACCAGAATTTCGAGCGGCTGCGCCGCATCCAGGTGGCGGTCTATCTCGACGATTTCGGCACCGGGTATTCCTCGCTCAGCTCGCTGCAGCGCTACCCGGTGGACGCGCTCAAACTGGACCGGTCGTTCGTCGCGCAGATGGGCACACCCGACCATGGCTGCGCCATCGGCAGCGCCATCGTGAAGCTGGCGCAGGAGCTTGGGATGGGCCTCATCGCCGAGGGCGTCGAGACCCTGGCGCACGCCGAGCAGCTGCTCGCGCTCGGCTGCCCGCACGCGCAGGGCCATCTCTTCTCCGAGCCGCGCACCTCCGAGGCGACGCAGGCGCTGCTGGCACGCGCCTTCGAGCGCACGCCCTCGAACGTCCGGAACACCTGACCCGGAATCCTTTAAAGCTTACGCAGGCGGATCCGCCGGACCGCGTGGTCGCGACCCTTCTCGAGGATGAGATGCGCGCGCTCGCGCGTCGGCCGCACGTTCTCGCGCAGGTTCACCGCGTTGATGGACGTCCAGATCTGGCGCGCGGTTGCGGCGGCCTCCTCCGGTGAGAGCGCCGCGTAGCGGTGAAAGTAGGAGGACGGATCCCGGAAGACCGTCTCGCGCAGCTTGAGGAAGCGCTCCACGTACCACTGCTCGATATCTTCTTCCTCTGCGTCCACATAGATCGAGAAGTCGAAGAAATCCGACACGAAGCTGGGCATGGGCTGCCCGGCGCGCCCGCTGCCGGTCTGCAGCACGTTGAGGCCTTCGACGATGACGATGTCGGGGCGCCGCACGACCAGGCGTTCGCCTGGCACGATGTCGTAGGCCAGGTGCGAATAGACCGGCGCCGCCACTTCGGCCGCACCCGACTTCACGTCGGCCATGAACTGCACCAGCCGGCGCAGGTCGTAGCTCTCGGGAAAGCCCTTGCGCTGCGCCAGGCCACGCGCCTCGAGCTCACCTTGCGGGCGCAGGAAGCCGTCGGTGGTGACGAGGTCCACCTGCGGATGGCTCGGCCAGCTCGAGAGTAGCGCCTGCAGCACGCGCGATGTGGTGCTCTTACCCACCGCGACGCTGCCCGCCAGGCCGATCACGTAAGGCACGCGCGGGCTTTGCGACCCGACGAACGTCGCCGTGGCGCGGTGGAGGTTCTGCACTGCGCCGACGTAGAGATTGAGGAGGCGCGAGAGCGGCAGGTAGATGGCGGCCACCTCGTCCAGCGACATCCATTCGTTGACGCCGACCAGCCCGCGAAGCTGCGACTCGGTCAGCGGCAGCGGGGTCGATGCCCGCAGTGCCGCCCACTGCGCGCGCGTGAACTCCATGAACCGTGAGTCGGCGGCGACGGTCACAGCAGTTTCACCAGCGGCCCACCGGCCAGGCACGGCACCGCCAGGGCATGCAGGCTGCGAACCGCGTCCCGGAGTTCGCGGCGATACCCCCAGACGCTGCCCGCCGACCCGAACACCAGCAACTGATGCACTCTGGCGCAAGGATACTCTGTCGCCCGCAACGGACATACGTGGACGTCCGCCGCGACTCGGAGGCGATTTTCTTCAGCTCTCGGGCGGATCGGCGCTGGCGCGGCCTTTGCCTTGCCGGAGCTACTATCAGCAGGGAACAGGCAATGCGGCAGATGACAATGTTCGTGGCCATCGTGCTCGCGGTACTCCTGGCTGCAGAAGCGCGGGCCCAGGACGACCAGCCGGCACCGCCCGGGGTGAGCGAGTTCGGCTCGCCCGACTTCCTCTTCGGACGTCCGCGAGGATCGATCGGCGTCCGCGGGAACTGGATGTTTGCGCGCGCCGACAGCGACTGGTACGCCTTCGTCGCCGATCAGCTGACGCTGGGCCAGAAGGACTTCAATGCGCCCGGCTTTGCGACCGACGTGGCCATCTCGCTCGGCCGCCGGGCCGACGCCGTCGTCGGCGTCGACTTCAACCAGACGACGACCGCATCCGAATACCGCGATTTCGTCGACAACAACCGGCTGCCGATCACCCAAACCACTCGGCTGCGCACCGTCGGGCTGACCGGCAGCGTCAAGTACGCGCTGGTCGAGCGAGGTCTCGAGGTGGGCCGTCTGGCCTGGGTGCCGAAGAACATCGTGCCCTACGTGGGCGCCGGCGGCGGGGCGCTCTACTACGACCTGGAGCAGTTCGGCGACTTCATCGACTTCCAGGACAACTCGGTGTTCCCCAGCACCTTCGCGTCGTCGGGTTGGGCGCCGGTGGCCCAGGCGTTCGCGGGGGTCGACATCAGGGTGCTGAAGCGGGTGTATGTCACCGTCGACGGCCGCTATCAATGGGCGCACGCCACCCTCGGCCGCACCTGGGTGGACTTCGAGCCGATCGACCTGGCAGGATTCAAGCTGGCCGCGGGCGCCAGCTTCATGTTCTAGTGAGGCCCCCTGCGGACTCACGTCGAAGGCAGTCTCCGGTGGATTGAGGGAGGGGTCATGACAGGCGCTTTCGTCACGCGCATCTCCGCCGGCCTTGCCGCGGCGTTCGTGCTTGCCGCGTGCACGACGGCCGGTGCCCAGACACCGGATCCGCGCTGGAACGATTGGCTCGGGTGCTGGAATCTGGTGGCCGACGGTAACGTCGCCCGCCTGCCTCCGGCCGAGGATGCTGCCGGCGGCGTCACCGGTCCGGTGCGTCCGGACGGCAACCGCGACGCCCGCGTCTGCGTGGCGCCGAGCCAGCGCGGGGCGGAACTGCGTACGTTCGTCGGCGAACAGCAGGTGCTGTCGCAGACGATCATCGCCGACGGCGCGGATCATCCTGTCGCAGACGGCAGCTGCACCGGCACGCAGCGCGCGCAGTGGTCGGCCGACGGCCTGCGGCTCTTCACGCGCGCACAGGTGGCCTGCGAAGGTCAGGCGTCGCGCACCGTCACCGGACTCGCGCTCATCACGCCCGGCGGGCACTGGGTAGACGTGCAGGCGGTGACGATCGGCGGCACCGACACCGTCCGCGTCCGCCGCTACCGGCCCTCGGCCGAGCGCGCGCGGGCAGGTGTGCCGGCGGCCGCCGTGCGGCTGCGGGTCGAACACGTGAAAGAGGCGTCGGCGCACGTGTCGCCGCGGGCGATCGAAGCGGCCCTCATGGAAACCTCGGCGCGGTTCCCGTTGTCGTCGCGCGTGCTCGTCGATCTCGACCGTGCCGGTGTCGACGACCGCGTCATCGATCTGATGGTCGCCCTTTCCTATCCGCAGCATTTCGCGGTGCGGCCCTCGGCGCCCGACGATCGGCTGGCGCCGCTCCCACCGCTCTACCCGGGCGCCGATTACCTCGACGCCAGCTACGAGCACCCGTATTTCTTCGGGCCGTACTTCGGGCCGTATTACTCGAACTACTACTACTCGCCGTACTTCTACTCGCCCTTCGGCTATTCGTATCTCCGCTACTACCCCTACGCGTTCTACCCCCCCGCCGTCTACGTTCCAATCGAGGGGGGCGGTGGGGGCACCATCGACAACCGTCCGCCCGAGAACGGCCGGGCGATCAATGGGCGTGGCTATACCCGCGTGGACCGGCGCGACGCCTCGACGCCGGATGGCGGCGGTTCGACGCCCCGGTCGAGCGCGACATCGGGAGGCAGGGTCTCGCGCCAGGGCTACACCGCAGGCGACGCGGGCAGCAGCAGCTCCTCGTCGAGCAGTTCGGGCAGTTCCAGCAGCGGCTCCAGTAGCGGCTCCAGTAGCGGCTCGAGCAGCGGCGGGTCGTCGGGCGGCGACGGCGGCGGACGTACCGCGGTACCCCGGTAGGGCGATTTCGGCAAAGCCGCCCGGCGGGCTGGCCGGGGACGAACGCGCGTCGGCGCGTGATATTCTGCAGACGTTTCGAGGCGCTCGAGCAGAGTCTCCGGAGACGACGCAATGAACCGGTTCACGGCGCTACGTGCACGCACGATCTTCGCCGCGACGGCCGTGTTGCTCGTCAGCGCGGCCGGTGCGGCGTTGCGGGGCCAGAACGTCGCCGCGCCGCCGCCCGTGGCGTGGCCGACGCCGCCGCTGCCCGACGGCCCCATCCTCCTGCAGTCGGCGGAAGTGCGCGACTTCCGCGTTACCGTCCTGAGCCGCACCCTCGAGCAACCGTGGTCGCTGGCATTCCTGCCCGGCGGCGAGATGCTCGTGACCGAGCGTCCCGGCCGCATCAGAATCTTCCGCAACGGCGTGCTCGACCCGGCACCGGTCGCCGGCGCCCCCAAGGTGCGCGCGGCGGGCCTCCAGGGCCTGATGGACATCGTCCTGCACCCCCGGTTCGCGGACAACCGCTTCGTCTACCTGTCGTACCACAAGCCCGTGCCCACGGGCCGCACGCTCGGCAACGGCCAGCCCGAGTTGGCCGGCGAAAGCACGCTCGCGCGCGGGGTGTGGGACGGCAAGGCGATCACGGACCTCACCGACATCTTCGCCACCGGCGCCACCGGCACCGAGTCGTCACGCATCGCGTTTGGACGCGACGGGATGCTCTACATGACCGTGAGCGCGCCCGGAACCGGACCGACGGTCGTGCGCTCGCAGGACCCGTCGGACTACGCGGGGAAAGTGATCCGGTTGCGCGACGACGGCACCATCCCACCCGACAACCCGTTCGTCTCCCGCAAGGGGTTCAAGCCGGCGATCTACACTCTGGGGCATCGCAACGGCCATGCGCTCGTGTTGAACCCCGAGACCGGCGAGCTGTGGATGACCGAACAGGGCCCGAATGGCGGCGACGAGATCAACGTGCTGAAAGCGGGCCGCGATTACGGCTGGCCCACGGTAAGCTACGGCCGCAACTATCTTGGCCCGCCGATCTCGGAAGTGCCCTGGCGCGCCGACTTCGAGCAACCGGCGGTCTACTGGGTCCCGTCGATTGCCGTGACCGGGATGACGTTCTATACCGGCGAGGCCTTCCCGCAGTGGAAACGCAGCGTCCTGGTCGGCGGCCTGCGCGAGGGCGAAATGCCACGGAGCGGTCAGATTCAGCGCGTGGTGTTCAACGAGAAATGGGAGGAGATCCGGCGCGAGCCCCTGCTGCGGGAGCTGAAGCAGCGCATCCGCGACGTGAGGCAGGGCCCCGACGGGCTGCTCTACGTGCTGACGAGTGAGAATCCTGGTGCCGTGATCCGGCTCGAACCGGCGGGAGCGCCCGGAACGGCGGCCACCCGATGACGATACAAGCCACTGCTCTATCGAATCTCGCCCGCCGCGCGCGGTGGATCATGCCGGCCACGCTCCTGCTGATGGCGGCCGGCGCGCTCGCGCCGGCCGCGCTCGGCAACACGGCCGCGATCATCCTCGACAGCGTCACCATCCGCGTCTACGACAACGCAGGTGTCACGGCCAACGTTCGTACCGCCGCTCTCAAGGTCGCCGGCTCGATCCTCTCGCGGGCCGATCTGTACGCGATCTGGATCGTGTGCACACCGGCCCGCGACGGGCGCACGCAACCGGGATGCGACGCGGCGCCGGCCTCGCACGAGCTCGTCGTGCGACTCACGCACAGCGCGCCGACGGCCGAGGACGGCAACCGCCGCGCGTTCGGTTTCTCGCTGATCGATCCGACCACCGCCACCGGCACGCTCTCGACGGTGTACGTCGATCGCGTGGACTGGCTGGCGTCCACTGGGAAGGCGGTGCGCGCCGAGGTCCTCGGTCGCGCCATCACCCACGAGCTCGGCCATCAGCTGCTGGGGTCGAACGATCACCCGGCGCGAGGGTTGATGCGCGAAACCTGGACCGCGGACGAGCTCACGCGCAACCGTGCCGAGGACTGGCAGTTCTCGCAGGCGCAGCGCGTCGCGCTCCACGCGCGGTGGGCCAGCTGGGGCGGTTTGGCGCGCCGCGCCGGCGCACGCGATCCGCGGGCGGCGTTCGGCAGCGAATAGCTGAGGCAGGGCTATGGACGCGGCGTGGCGGCATCCGGCAAACGGCCCGACGACGGCTCGCCTATTTCCAGGCTCAGCCGTTTCAGTCCACCTCAGCGACAAGTCTGAGTTTCGACCGACGGGATCGAAGGTGACTGTCGGGCTTACCCCCGCAAGACGTGCAGAAGGACGGGCACATGTCGCACCTGCGCGACGGTATGGCCGTTGCGAGCACGGACCAGCATGACCACGTTGCCGACCGCTCCCCGCCGAATCCTGATTCTCGACGACGACGAGGCGACCCGCCGGGGCCTCACCGCGCTGATGTCGGGGGCGGGCTACGTGGCCATTCCGGCCGGCTCGCTGCGGGAAGCGACCGAGGCGCTCGAGCGCGAGGCGCCCGACCTGATCATCACCGACATCCGCCTCCAGGGCTACAACGGGCTGCAGCTTCTCGCCATGGGGTCTCGACCGATTCCGGCGATTGTGATCACCGGGTTCCCGGACCGCGCCATCGAGGCCGACGCCCGCAAGATGGGCGCGGAGTACCTGCTCAAGCCGATCTCGCCAGTGGCGCTGCTGGCGCTCGTGCATCAGAAGCTGGAGGCGAGCGCGCCCAACGCCATCTTCAGCGCCACGCGGCGCTATGCGCGCAAGCCGGTGACGCGTCAGCTCAAGGCGTGGGTGCAGGATCTGCCGGTGCGGATCCTCGACATCAGCTACGGCGGACTGCGGCTCGAGATGGAGCGAACGCCGCAAGAGCGGCTGCCGCGCTCGCTGTCGATGACGCTGCCGACCTCGAACGTCGCGATCGATGTGAACGTCGTGTGGCAGAAACCCAGCGGCGAGAGCGGCTGGCTGTGCGGCGCCGCGATTCCCGACACCAGCCAGCCGACGTGGCGTCAGCTCGTGGACGCCGTGTCGTACTGAGCCAGGCGCACCCAACGGCCAACCGCGGTCCGTCGCGCACGCTGAGGCGCGACGGCTCAGCGTGGTGCGTGCGTGCTCATCGCGGGAGCGCCGTGCGCGCCTTCCGCTGCCGCCGGACCCGCACGAGAATCAGCCCCATCACGCCGATCGCGATGAAGGCGACCAGTTTCATCATCGCCCTACTCCTTCTTCACGGCCGTCGGGGCCGTGGTTCGAGCCGCGAGCCAATCCCGCAACCTCCGTACCGCCGCCACCGCCGCCCCGCTGAACGCCCGGTCCATTGAAGAATTCGTGCGGCCGAGGGCGAGTGCCACGCCCGGCGCACCGACCGGCGAACGACGCGGTTCGTCGCCCCGGTTGCAGATCGGTCAGGGGCCATCTGCGCCTAAGCCCAGCAGCAAAATTTGGCTTGCGCGCGATCTCGTTCTCGGGCACCCTTTTTCTCAATCGTGGCCGATCAAGACCCCCCGAAACCTGCCAGGGCCGATCTCGCCAACGTGCCCGGCCTGCTCGACCAGTACCGTCAACAACGCTCCGCATGGCTTGCCCAGGCCGATGAGCTCGTGCGCATGCGCGAAGAGGTCCGGCAAGCGGCCGAGCGTGAAGCGATCGACATCGTGACCGCGGCCCGCCGCGACGTCCGGCGCATCATCGTCGAAGCCCGGCGGGAACTTCTCGTGCTCACGGCCCAACTGCACGCCGCCGTCGAGACCACCGACGCGCCCGGGCTCCCGCTGCCGACGTTCGCCAACCTGCTCGCCGATCCCGAGCACGCCCGCGCCGACAGCACGCCGGGCGACACGCTCGACGTCACGCGCGACGTAGTGCTCGAGGCCCGCAAGGGCGTGCGCAGCGTGCTCGACGAGGCACGGGCGGAAATCGAGGCGCTCAGCGCCGAAGCCCCCGGCGCGTTGACTGCAGCCACGACTGGCGCCGCGGTCGCGCCGCCGTTCGACTGGCGGGGCGACGCGCCGGCCGGCGAAGCGTCGAGCGCATCTGCTGCGCGGTCGTCCGAACCCTCCAAGACCGCCGGCAGTGACGAAATGAGGGTCGAAGGACCGGTGCACGAGCTGAATCTCGACGCCGCGCTCTCGTCCCTCGACTTCCAGACCCGCGATCTGCCCATTCCCACGCTCGCGCGCCTTCTCGGTACCGACGACGGCGACCGCCAAGCGGAGCCGGGCGAGGCGGAGCCGGCGGCACGAGCCGGCTTCGAGCCGTTGTCCTTCGACACACTGCGGCTGAGCGAACTCCGCACGCTGCTGCGCGATGCGCCGCAGCCGTTCGAGCCGGCCGACGGCGACCGCGGCCCCGTGCTCTCGGCCGACGTCGAACCCTCGCCTGCCGCGCCGCTCGCGTTCGACACCGCGCCCCGCGGCGACTTCTTCGACAGCTCTCCGGCGCGCGTCGGCAGGACCGAGCCGATCGAGGAGCCGGCGGAAGCGGAGGAGCAGGCCGATTCGTTCGGGACGCCGCGCATCACGCCACCCTCCGGCCTGTTCGGCGACGAGGCCGAGGCGCGCGCCCCGGCGCGATCGGCGCGGACCTTCGTCGGCCTTTTCGCCGCCACCGGCGCGGTCGCCGTGGTGGGTACGCTGTGGTGGGCCTTGACCCGTGAGGGGCCGGAGCCACTGTCGGCCGCGGCCCCGGCACCCGTCGCGGACGCGAGTGCGGAGGCGGCGGCGAGCCCGCGACCGACGCTGGAGGCGGCCGCGACGACGCCAGCTGCGGCGCCTGCCGCTCCCGGCACTGTGGCCCTGACGATTCAAGTACGCCGGCCCTCGTGGATCCGTGCGCAGATCGACGGCAAGGACGAAACCGGACGCATCTATCAGCCGGGTGAGACTCGGAACATCTTCGGCGCTCGCTCGGTGTCCATTCGCGCGGGCGATGCCGGGGCGGTCTTCGTCGGCGTCGACGGCGCCGCCGTGCAGGCCCTCGGTCCCGACGGCAAAGCCGTCACGCGCGCGTTTACCGCAGCCAGACCGTTGGCGGCACCGGCGGTCGCCACGGACCAGGGCGCGGGCGCGACCAACGCCGCGGCGCCATCGGTGGCCTCGGCCCCGATCGTCCCGGCGGATGCGCCCCTGCCCGGCCGTCGTCCCGACGCGCGGACACCGCCATCGGCGACGCCGACCGCGGCGACGTCTCCGGCGGCCGACGTGGCGCCCGGCCCTGGCGCGGGCGTGTCGGGCGCGCGTCCCGATCTGGTGGAAGCCGGCCAGCAGTGGCTCGACGCCTATCAGCGGCGCGACCGCGACGCGATGGCGACGACCGGCACCGAGAACATCACCGTGTCGGACGAACGCTCGGTCAGCGAGCGCTTCCCCGCCTGGCAGAGCAACGTCCGTCGCGATCTCGATCAGATTGAGCTGGAACTCGTCGGCGACAACGCGATAATGACCGCACGCATGACCGAGCACGCGGACGGTGGGCGGGGCGGCGAGCACATCTCGCGCGTGTCGCAGCGGTGGCAGCGCCAAAACGGGCGCTGGCTCCTTGCCGACGTCCGCATCATCGGTGAAGCGCGTCTGAACCAGATCATTCGTTAGTCAATCGACGACTTCGCCTCGACGACCGCCCGTTTTTCCACAAATAGACGGGGTGTACCGTTTTGGGCCACAATCGCCGTTCCATTATTTACGCGCCGCCGTGCGGCTCGGGAGAGTGCGGCCAGTGAGACCTACCCACCTTCGTGCTGCGACGCCCGTGGATCGAGCCGGCCAGGCGGCCACGCCGGCCGACGCGGACGGATCCGGGCGAGACCCCTCGAGCATCGACGCCTTCTCGACCGAGTCATCGGGCAGTGTGCGCTTCGAGGCGCCTCCGGCCTCGGACGGTCCGGACGAGCTGGAACTCAGGCCGCCGATGGCGCAGTTGCCCGAGATCGGTCCGGCAGCCGCCGTGGCCGCGGCGGACGCGCGGAGCCGGCTGATGCCCGCGGATCGCACGGCCGCCGGCCAGCCCGCCACGCGGACGCAGCGAAGCTGGCTGGTGATTGCGCTCGGTGCGCTCGTGATCATCCAGGCGCCGTTTCTGACCTACTGGGGCCTGCGGTCCGCAGGCGTCATCGGCAGCGCCACTGGCACGCTCGCCATCGACACGGATCCGGCCGGACTCGACGTCATCGTAGACGGCCGCCCGTCGGGCCGCACGCCGGTGGAGCTCACGCTCGCCGAGGGCGCCCGCTCGGTGGTGCTGAAGCAAGGCGACCTCTCGCGCACTGTTGCCGTGAACGTGCGCCGCGGCGAGACCGTACGGCAACGTTTCGAGTTCGTCGCCGCCGCCACCTCGCCGGTGGTCGCCTCGTCCGGCACGCTGCAAGTGACGAGCGAACCGTCGCGTGTGACATTGGTCGTCGACGGGATCGAGCGCGGGATCACGCCTCTCACGCTGCCCGACCTGTCGGTCGGAACCCACGCGCTCGCCGTACGCTTCTCCACGGCCACGGTCGAGCAGCGCGTCGAGATTGCGCAAGGGGCCGCCAAGTCACTGCACGTGGTGGCACCGGCGACACCCGGGGCGGTCGCGGGCTGGCTGAGCGTCGCCGTGGCCTCGCCACTGCAGATCTTCGAAGAAGGCCGACTCGTGGGTACCACCAACATCGGCCGCCTGCTGCTGCCACCCGGCGTGCACGTGCTCGACTTCGTGAGCGACGAACTGGGCTTCCGTGCACAGCGCACCGTCACGGTGCGGCCGGGCGCCGCCACCGCCGTCGCGCTCGAACTGCCTGCGGTCACGCTGTCGATCAACGCGCAACCCTGGGCCGAAGTGTTCGTGGATGGCGATCGGGTTGGCGAAACGCCCATCGGCACTTTGTCACGTCCCGTGGGGCGGCACGAGGTCGTGCTGCGCCACCCGGAGTTCGGTGAACGCCGCCGCACGGTCACGCTGACCACCAACGGTCCCAACCGGATCAGCGTGGACATGCGGCGTCCCTGAACCACACAGACACCATGACCCACACGAGGCCCGGACGTCGGGCGGCATTTCTGGCGGCGAGCGTCGCCGCGCTGCTGAGCGCAGCCATCGGATACGCTCAAGACGACCTCGGCGGCGCGAAGACGCTCTACGTCAACGCGTCGTACGAGGAAGCTCTCGGGGTGCTCGACACGCAGGCGCCCGCCGCCGGACAAACCGGCCCACGCGCGGCCGAACTGCACCACTATCGCGCTTTGTGCCTGCTCGCGCTCGGCCGCACCCCCGAGGCCGAACAGGCAATCGCGCTCAGCGTGGCGGCCGATCCGTTCTCGGTTCCCGATACGAGCGAGCTCTCCCCGCGCGTGGTGTCGGTGTTCACGGCCACGCGCGCGCGCCTCGTCCCTGAAGTCGCCCGCGCGGCCCTCGCCGACGGCCGGCAGCTGATGCAGAAGGGTGACGCGGCGGCGGCGAACCAGCGCTTCGAGGCGGTGACCAGACTGCTGGCCGAACCCGGGCTGGCGGGCCGCGCCGACTTGGCGGATCTCACGCTGGCGGCTAACGCGTTCGCCGAGATCTGCGC
>Ga0247825_10001106_pt1 | contig 17549 bp, 16 predicted proteins | sample 13C_Vanillin_Day_FD_194413 | JGI IMG/M metagenome (GOLD analysis project Ga0247825, IMG submission 194413) | Soil microbial communities from agricultural site in Penn Yan, New York, United States - 13C_Vanillin_Day48 | ecosystem: Environmental > Terrestrial > Soil > Agricultural land | place... | reverse complement strand
CTTCGCCGCCGTGCTCGGTTGTTCGGACGCGCGCGTTCCGATCGAGCTCATATTCAATGAGGGGCCCAATGACCTTTTCGTCATCCGGGTCGCGGGCAATGGTCTCGGCCACGATGTGCTCGGAAGCTTGAAGTACGCCATCGAACATCTGGGCAGCCTGAAGGTCGTCGTTGTTCTGGGTCACAGCGGCTGTGGTGCGGTGTCGGCGGCGGTCGACGTGTTCCTGGAACCGGCGCGATACCTGTCGCTCGCCAGCAGCCATTCGCTGCGCAACATCGTCGATCGCCTGCTTGTCGTGGTCCAGGCTTCGGCGAAACAGCTGAGCGATGCATTCGGGCCCGACATCGCGCGCAATCCCGGTTATCGAAAAGCGCTCATCGAGTTGTCGGTCGTGACCAACGCGGCGCTCGCCGCCCATACCGTGCAGCAGGAACTGGGAATCAGTTCAGGCGGCATTTGCGCCGTCTATGGCGTCTATCTGATCGAGACCCGCCAAGTCTGGGCGCCGCATCGTGGCACGGCGGCGTGGACCGGACTCGCCGATCCGCCGGGCGACCCCGCGGCGTTTGCCGAGTTTGGCAAAGCCGTGATCCATTCGGACCGCATCATGTCGCTTCTCAAGGTGGAGTGACTTCGCTTTCGGAGCGAAGCGGACATTCAGCAAGCCGCGTTTAGAGTGTTTTCCCCTTGCGCGGAATCAGCGGCTGTCATGGCCGGGCTTGACGTGGAGAGAGAGGTGCAAACCAACTGGAAAACGCTCGAGAGAACCGGATTGATGAGTACGCGCCCTAAAGCGCATCCATCAGGCCGGAATCGATCATCTGGCGGTGGAACTTGAGGATCTCGCTGCGCGCTTCGCAACCCCGATAGTGGCCGTCGCACAGCTTCATCAGCCGCTTGCGCTCGCGATAGACATCCGACAGCGGCAGGCCGGCGGCTTCGAGAATGACCACGCCGAGATACGGCACGTCGAGCACATCGACCGGCGGCAGCGGCGGCGGCGCATAGCGCACGCCGTCCACGGCATAATAGGTGATGAAGGCCTCGTCCTTGCCGCTCCGCATCACGACGTCGACCGGCGCATCCTTGTCGAATCCGAGCAGCGGCTGGGTCGCGGTCGGCTGATGGTCACCGTAGTGCACGATCAGGAAACGTTCGCCCGGAAATCTCCGCTCGAGGTCGCCGCGGAATGCATTGAGATCGATCTGCGCCATCGAAAGCCGCCGCAGATACTCGTGCATGCGCGGCAGCGTCCCGGGACCGCCGCCCGGCACGTTTTCCTCGTGCATGTAGGTGAAGTCGTAGCTGCCGTGCGCCGCCATGGTCTCGATGAACATGAACATCGGCTGTTGCGACGCCTTGAGATGGCGATCCAGCGCGCCGAGCGCGTTGGCGAAATAGAACCGGTCGCGCTCGTTCGGCAGCACGGCGCGCTGGTCCCTGGCGTCGAGCATTTCGGGAATGCCGACGGCTGCGAAGAAGCGGTCGATCGAAAGATAGATCCGCAGCATCGGGTAGAGCGCGATGTTGCGGTAGCCGCAACGCGCCAGCGCCTGCGGCAGCGTGTCCCGCACCTTCCCGGCCATCACCGACTGCACGAAATTGCGCAAGCCCCCCGAGAAATGCGCCGACAGCCCGGTCAGCACCGAGAACTCGGTGAGCCAGGAGGCGCCGCCATAGGTCTCGACGCGCAGCTTGTGCAGCTTGCCGTCATGCGAATGAAAGAACGGATCGACGCTCTTGTCGTAGCTGAGCCCGGGAAATTGCGACGGCTGCGCCACCGATTCCTCGTGGATCAGGATGATGTGCGGCGGCTTCGCCGAAGGATTGCAGGCGGCGGGAATCTGGAACGGGGCGCCGCCGGGGCCGGCCGCCGCTTCGACCACCTGTCCCCGGATCAGCGCCTCGGACGTCTCGTTCCACGAGGCAAAGAACAGCGCGAGGCGGCTGTTCACCTCGAACATCTCGTCGTGCATCCGATCACCGCGCACGGCGCTCGCGAACCAGACCGACGCAATCGAGACAGCGACCGCGGCCAGCGCATGCCGGCGGCGCACGCGCGTACCGTCGAACCGCCAGGCGACAGCGGCCAGCACCGCCGACAGGGCAACCGCCGCAATCAGTCCCAAAATCCAGGGTCGATGATTCATCCACAGCGCGGCCTGCGCGGGCCACGACATCGACAGCGTGACAAGGTCGTAGGCATGCAGCGGCAGGTCGGTGACGCCCTGCTTGGCGACGGACGCGGTGCGAAGGATGGCCAGCAACGCGCCGGCCAGCACGACCGCGACCAGCACCCGCCGTGTCGTCAACACGAAGACGGCCATGGCGGTCAGCGCGACCGCCGCCACGAACAGCGATTCGGCGGGCCGGAATTCAGGCCACCAGCCGTCGGCGGAAGCAGCCAGGATGGCGACCGGCGCAATCGCGAACACCGCCAGCGGCCGCAGGCGGCGGGGCGAACGGACGGGCGATGTCAGGGAGGACGAGACGCTGACCATCCGGTCATTCTTCAAGACGACAGGAATGTATACAAGTCCGAAATCGCCGCAGCGTTAAGTCTCGCCGTCGCGCGCCTTCCTGTCGCGCTCGCGCAGGTAGTCGTCCGTGGTGCGCGGCAACGGCCGCGGGGCGCCGTAGGGGTCGAAATCCTCTTCCGCCATCACGGCGACGCGGCAGTCCTCGCACATCTTGATGACGTCGAGGCGGCGCGCCGAACCCTTGAACATCCAGTGCTTGCCTTCGAGCTTGGCCGAAACCCGCTCGATGGTGCTTCTGACGCCGAACGGCTTGCTGCAGCGGATGCAGGCGAACGGCTCTTCTTCCTTGAGCACCCGGGCCGCGGCGGTGGCGGCGTGGAAGTCGATCTGGGGTTTAAGCGTAATGACCTTCTCGGGACAGGTCGCCTGGCACAGCCCGCATTGCACGCAGGCGTCCTCGGTGAACCGCAGCATCGGACGTTCGGTGTCCGCCGACAGCGCCCCGGTCGGGCAGGCCGACACGCAGGCGAGGCACAGCGTGCAGCCTTCGACATTGAGCTCGACGGTGCCGAACGGCGCGCCCTCGGACAAAGGCACGATGTCGGACGGCGCGGGCGACGCGCGATGCAGCTCCCGAAGCGCCAGCCGCAGCACGTCGCGCTTGCCGCCGGCCGGCATGAAGCTCGCAAGCCGCGGCGCGGGTTCGAGCGGCGCCAGAGTGCGCAGCGTTTCGCCGAGCATGTCCGGATCGTCGGTTTCGATCGCGGCAACGCGACCGTCGCCGAAGCCGAGCCCGCGCAGGACCGGATCGGCCAGCGCGATGGTCCTGCGCAGTCCCGCGATGTCGTGGCGTGGCCTCGCCCGGAGCAGAAAGCGCAATGCGCTCGCTCCGTAAGCAAAGGCCGCGGCCACGGTTTCCAGCCCGACCTGGGTCAGTTCGTTGACGGCCAGCGGCAGAACATTCGCCGGCAGGCCGTCGCCATGGCGCGCCAGCGCGTCGATCAGTTCGGCGCCATGCGCTTCGTCGTGCAGCAGAACGACCGGCTTCGCGCCACCCGCCTCGCGATACGTGGAGAGCAGCACGCGCAGCTTGCGGATCAGCGCGTCGGCCGGCGGCAGCGCATAGGCGGCCGCTCCGGTCGGACACGCCGCGGCGCATTGCCCGCAGCCGGCGCAGACCTGCGGGTCGATGGCGACGTGATCGCCGGCAGGCACGATCGCGCCCGCCGGACAGAGATCGAGACAGCGGTGGCAGCCGACGATCTTCGAGCGCGAATGCGCGCAGAGATCCGCGGTGAACGTGATGTAGCGCGGCTTGTCGAAGGTGCCGACGAGATCGCGCGCCTTCAGCACCGCGCGAAGCACGGCCGCGGGATCGCCGGGATCGGCGCGGAGATAACCGTCGCGCAGGTCGGGCGCGGAAAACAGCGGCGCACCGCCGGACAGGTCGAGCACAAGGTCGCAATGCGAGACCGCGGCATTGCGCGACGTGCCGAATTCGAGCGCGCCGCGCGACGACGGCGCGGGCACAGCGTAGTCGTCGACGGTAATCTCGAAAGCGCCGAGATGCCCCTTGGCCGACCGGATGGTGCCCTTCACCACCGGAAACTCGGTGACGCGCGGCGCGGCCAGCGTCTTCGGCCGCGAGACCAGCACGGTGATGTCGAGATGATCGGCCAGCAGCCTGCCCGCCTCGATGGCACGCTCGTCGGTTCCGTAGATCAGCGCCACGCCTTCGCTCGACATCGCAACGAAGGGAATGTCGGGCAAAGGCTCGGCGGCGACCGCCAGCAGCGCCGCCATCTTGGGGCCGGCCTTGGCGGCATCGGCCGACCAGCCCGCGGTCTCGCGCACATTGGCAAAGGAGATGGTACTGCCGGCCTCGGCGGCCAGCTCCGAAAACAAAGGCGCCTCCTGCGTGCAGCCGACCGTGAGCGCTCCGCCGCTCGCCACCGCAGTGCGGAAACGTTCGATTTCGGCACGGCACAAGTGGTTCGCCGTCTGCACCCGCGCGCCGCGGCAGCCACGCCCAATGGCGTCCGTATCCAGCGGCATGGTCTTTTCGCAGGAACACACCAGAACGGTGCGTTTATCGGCCATTTTTGCTCCGGCTTTCGCATGACGGCCCATCCCCGCTGGCCGCTGCGCCGGCTAGGTTATAATTATCCCAACGTAAAAGTGCGAATCCGGGACCGAACCGGCACCATGCCGTCCATCACACGCCCAGCCGCGCCGCGTTCCAAGGCGCTCGACCTGCCGCCGGTGTTCCGCGCCGTGACGCTGCGCGAGGTCGGCGACGCATTCAAGCATGCCCGGGCCCATGCGGCGGAGCTTGGCGCCGGCGCCCTGGTGTTCGTCGGCCGCTTCGACCTTGCCGAATTCGCGGTGGTGCTGGAGCCGGACGAGCCGCTGCGAACCGCCCGGCGGGCCTTCTATGCGGGGATGGCGGCGCTCGCCGATTCGCTGGCGACCCACGCCCCGCCGGAAAAGCCCATCACCTTTATCTGGCCGGATGCGATCCAGATCGATCGCGGTCTCATCGGCGGCGCGCAATTGGCATGGTCCGAAGGGCCGGAGGACGAACCGCCGCAATGGCTGGTGTTCGGCGGCATGATCCGCACGGTGTCGATGAGCGACACCGAGCCGGGGCTCAAGCCGCTGTCCACCGCCATCGAGGAAGAGGGCTTCGACGACGTCGGCGCGACGGGCCTGGTCGAGAGCTTCGCGCGGCATCTGATGGTGCACACCGATGCCTGGCAGGAGTTCGGCTTCAAGGAGGTGGCGAAGAGCTATCTGGCGCGGCTCGAACCCGAGAAAGGAATTCGCCGCGGTATCGACGAGAATGGCGATCTGCTGATACGGCGCACGGGCAAGACCGACGACGAGCGGCAGCGGCTCATTCCCGCGCTGGCCAGGCCGAGCTGGCTCGACCCCGAGACGCGGGGACCGAAGTGATACGCGGAACCTGCAGCACGTGTCCCGGGCGCAGCGCAGCACCGAAAGCGCGTTCACGCGCGTCTTCGACGCGCTATGGTGATGCGCTGCAGACCCGGGACCGTTACACACGCCGGCGTCTGGAACGGCCCCGGATCAGCCATAGCGCGTCAAAGACGCGCGTGACCGCGCTTATGGCACCGCTATCGCGCTGCGCCGCATCCGGGGCACGGAGCTGTGCCCTGTGAAACTTCTCCGCACCATCCGGCTCGACCCGTCCGACACGTTCATCTTCGAGCGCGCCGCCGAGCCTGGCGAACTGGCCGTCACCGGCACCTTCATGTTCGGCGGCGACCCTGCGGCGCTGGAGGGCAAGGCGCGCGCGGCGTTTCGCGCGGGCTTTCTCGGCGTGGCATCGCTGGGCTGGTCGACGCTGGTGCAGATCGTCGAGGCGAGCGACGACGCCCGTCTCGCCGCCGTCGATGCGCTTGCCAAGGAGCTGTTCGCGTCCTTCGGCGCGCCCAGCATCGAGGAAGCGGTCGCAGCTGCCGAAGAGGAGTTCGAGTTCGCCTCCTCGCTCTGCAACCATCCGCTCGACACGCTGATCGCCATGCATCGTTCGGCCGATGGCGGCGAAATCCGCGAAACGTTCCGCACGCTGCGCCCCAAGGACGGACCAAAGCCGCTCCGCGCATTCGCATTCCTGGATGTCGAGGGCGAGGAAGAACCGGCGGAGACGGTCGACCTGACGGCCATGGCCAAAAAGACCGATCCGCCGCTTTGATCGTTGTCGCCGGCCGCTTCCCTGGGCGCTGCCTGGCGTGGTCTTAGGCGCTGCCCTGCGGGGCTTGGGTTTCAAGAGTCGCGGCGAGGAACGCCTCGATCGCGTCGTCGAGCTGGGTGCAGTGCCGTGCGAGCAGCTCGCACCGGTCGGCCAGACGGGCATCGGACTCCGCGACGGCGGCCAGAACCTTGGCCTTGGCCTGGATGTCTTTGCGGATTTCCAGCAGATGTACAAGTTCGTGAAACATGATCGATGGGTAACAGGCCGTCGCAAAATTGCTAAGTGCGGTAAGTCACAACGCGCGCCGTTAACGCACATCCATGACACGACGTCACGATGGAATTTTTGGCTGTGTGCATTCCGCAACAGCGTGCTTTGCCCATGAAACCGGCGTGCGGCACGACATCTGCGCCTGTTTGTTGCCCATGGTATAGTCCGCATCTGCACTCGGCTTGGTCGCAACCAATGGACACCACAACGAACAAAGACTTCTGGCTCTCCTGCGGGCACCACCTGCTCGACCGCGACGCGGGCGGCGGGCTGGTCGCGACCGACGAGTTCCTCAAGGTCTATCTGGCACGGCCGGAGCTTGCGCCACCGCCGGAGGCCTGCGCCGCCGAGCGCGCGCTGCACGGCGTGCTGCTCGCGGAGCCGCGGCGGCCGGTTTCGGCCGGCGAGATCGCCTCGATCGCCGACGCCGACGCCCGCGAGAACTGGCAGGTGATGCTGGCGTTCCGCGACCATCTGCTCAAGCACCGCACCATCGAAGCCGCCTATGTCGAAATCGTCCGGCGCGGCCTGAAGGTGCCGCACCTGTTCATCAACCAGCTGGTCCACGTGATCCTGCGCAACGCGCTCGACGGCTGCGACGATCCGTATGTGCTGCGTGCCGCCGAGCTGTTCTTCCGGCCGCAGCGCATGACCCTGCACGAGGGATCGCTGATCGCGGCCGACGAGGAAGCCATTTCGGGCCAGAATGAAACGCCCGCGTCACCGCTGGTTTCGATGCTCGGCATTCCCGCCGAGGCCGAAATCGACGTCATGAACGACGACAACGCCGCCTTTTACTTCGAGCACAGCGACCAGTTCCACGTCGCGCTCGATCTCACCGGCGGACGCCGCGGCCTGCAGGCGCTGGGCACCGTGATCGCGCTGTGGATCAGGCACCTGCTGGCGACCGAAGCCGACATCGAGCCGCTGATTGAAATGCGCGAGGAAAAATTCACCTGGTATGTCGGGCTCGATGCCGACGGGACGAAAATCGGCGACGCGCTGTGGAACGGCGAGGAGCTCGATGAGGTGACGCAAAGCCGGCTGATCGGACTCTACCGGCTGACGTTCCGCAATCCCGACGTCGCCATGGAGAAGGTGAAGGGCGAGCCGATCTTCCTGATCATGGCGATGGACAAGGACAAGATCCTGCGCCTGAAGCCGCAGAACCTCGTCACCGGCCTGCCGATCAGGCATCTCGAGGCGGTGACATGACCGTGCTGCAGTCCATACCGGTCGGCGTCATCGTCGAGCGCGTGAAGGCCGAGAGCCCGTGGATCGACTGGATCTGGCGGCCCGCCGCGGCGCTGGCGGGCGAGCCCGGAACGCCGCCCTGGACCAAAATCGCGGAGGCGAGCGACCGCACGACATTTTATGCGGGCACCGCCCGTGTGGAATTGCATCCGACCGAGACGGCAAACTACCGTGACAATCTCGCGAGCGGCGCGCCGATGCTCTGGGTGGTGCTGCGCGAAACCGGCGCGGAGCCGCCCTATGGCGTCTACACGGTGACAGCCGACCCCTCCGAGGGCGAGGGCATGACCTTCGCCGGCAACGACATCGTCGAGCCGGTGCCGATGCCCGACCCGGTTCGCGAGATGGTCGAAGCCTTCGTCGCCGAGCACCATGTCGACCAAGTCTTCATCAAGCGGAAGCGCGACCGTGCCAACACGGAGGCGCTGGGTCGCCGGCCTCCGGCGCGACGGGACGAGCCATGACCGACCGGGAGAACGACCGGGGCAGTTTTTTGGAGCGTTGGTCGCGCCGCAAGATCGATGCGGAGCGGCAAACTGCGGACGCCGCTCGCGAGCAGGACGCAACGCAAACGCCGGACGAAAAGGCTGGTGACAAAGCGCAGGCATCCGCAAGCCAGGAACCTGCAAACATTGCGCAGCCGCCGAATCCAGCAAGTGACAAGACGTCGACCGCGCCCGACTCGAAGCCGAAGTTCGATATCGCGAGCCTGCCGTCGCTCGATTCGATCACCGCCGCGACCGACGTTCGCGCGTTTCTTTCACCTGACGTTCCTGTGGAATTGACCCGTGCGGCGCTTCGACGCGCGTGGGCGGCCGACCCCGCCATCCGCGACTTCAAAGGGCTCGCGGAATACGATTGGGACTTCACCGACCCCAAGGCGATGGCAGGGTTTGGCGACCTTCCCGCGGATTTCGACGTTCGGAAAGTGGTCGCACAGCTGTTCAGTGAACCGAACAAGATTGCCGAGCCCAAGGCGGCGGAGCCGGAACCGACCATCACATCTTCGGTGCAACAGCCCGATCCGTCGGCGAAAATTACATCCGGCACCGATGCTGAGCCGGCGGAAACCGACGCCGAGGCGGTCGCGGAAGCGGGCGGCCCGGAAGCAGCCGCGCCGGCGGAAGCCGAGGCGGAGGATGTTGTGCATCGCAACAGTAATGTTGCGTCGCACAGCAGTGTTCCGCCCACTGAGGAAGATGAGACCAAGATTCGCCGCACCCACGGCCGGGCTCTCCCTCAGTAGAAAGTAGTACCCATAGCTTCGGGCTATTGACCCGCTCTTCGGTGGGCGGATACCTTTGAATTGCAATCATTATAAAGAAAAAAGAAGAGCAGCCGGGATGCGGGATCGAGGCCTCGAGCAAGCGGTGCAGGCCGTTGGCGGCATCAGCGAGCTTGCGCGGCAACTCGGCATCTCACAGCCGTCGGTATCGAACTGGACCCGGGTACCCGCCGAGCGCGTGCTCATTGTTGAGGCAGCGACCGGCGTCGACCGGAAAATCCTGCGGCCCGATCTTTACGGCGAAAACAACGCCGCAGCCGTGGCGGTCGACGAAGTGTCGGCGGCGCGCGCCCAGGAATACGCGCTGCTCGCGGCATTGCTGGTTCGCGCACCCAACGAGCAACTGCTCAAGAAGCTTTCGAAGCTGCGCGGCGATCCGACGCCGCTTGGCGTTGCTCATGCCGCCCTGTCGCAAGCCGCAAGCGAAATCACGGTCGAGCGCGCCGAACGCGAATACTTCGACCTCTTCATCGGGCTGGGCCGCGGCGAGTTGCTGCCCTACGCATCGTATTATCTCACCGGCTTCCTGCACGAGCGCCCGCTGGCGCGCCTTCGCAGCGACCTCAGCTCCATCGGCATCGAGCGCGTCGACGGCAACAACGAGCCGGAAGATCATGCCGCGACGCTGTGCGAGATCATGGCAGGCCTGATCGGCGGCCTGCTGCCGGCGCCCGAGGGGACCGATCAACACATCTTCGAGAAGCATCTCTCGCCCTGGATCGGCCGGTTCTTCGCCGATCTGGAGCAAGCCGAAACCGCCAAGTTGTATCGAAGCGTAGGCGCACTCGGCCGCACGTTCATGGAAATAGAAACGCAAGCGTTTTCGTTACCGTCGTGAGGCGGTGCGCCAACGCTTATCCCAAGGAGGGAATGCGATGAAACAACGGGACAAGTCGAACGTCGCGCGGCGCGACTTCCTTCGCGCGCTCGGTGCAGGCGCAGGCGTCGCGGCCACCGCCGCCGCGCCGCTCGCGACACCGGCCCACGCCGACAACGAGAGCAACGATGAAAAGCGGAAGGCCCGCTACAAGGAAACCGATCACGTGAAGGCGTTCTATCGCGTGAACCGGTTCCCGTCGAAGTAAGGAGGCGCCCGTGCTGATCAAGAGAACAGACCGTCAGGCCCGCCGCGGCACGCTCGCCGGAGCCCTGGCAACACAATCGCAAGGCGCACTCGACCGCCGCACCTTCCTGCGCCGCTCCGGCCTCGCGGCCGGCGGCCTTGCCGCGATCGGCGCGCTGCCGCTTGCGACCGTCCGCAAGGCGGACGCCGCAGGATCGATGGTGACGTCCGGCGCCACCATCCGCAAAAACATCTGCACGCATTGCTCGGTCGGCTGCACGCTGCTCGCCGAAGTGGTCAACGGCGTGTGGGTCGGCCAGGAGCCGGCCTGGGATTCGCCGATCACCCGCGGCTCGCACTGCGCCAAGGGCGCCGCGACCCGCGAGCTGGTGCATGGCGACCGCCGCCTGCGCTACCCGATGAAGCTGGTGAACGGGCAATGGACCAAGGTGTCCTGGGATGTCGCGATCAACGAGATCGGCGACAAGCTGATGGAAATCCGCGGCAAGTCCGGCGCGGACTCGGTCTATTGGCTCGGCTCCGCCAAGTTCACCAACGAAGGCGCGTATCTCAACCGCAAGTTTGCCGCGTTCTGGGGCACCAACAACTCCGACCACCAGGCGCGTATCTGCCATTCGACGACCGTCGCCGGCGTAGCCAATACCTGGGGCTACGGCGCGATGACCAACAGCTACACCGACATCCGCAACGCCAAGACCATGGTCATCATGGGCGGCAACCCTGCCGAGGCGCATCCGGTGTCGCTCCAGCACGTGCTGGAAGGCAAGGAGATGCAGCGGGCGAACCTGATCGTGATCGACCCGCGCATGACCCGCACCGCGGCGCATGCCACCGAATACGTGCGCATCCGCTCCGGCACCGACATCCCGGTGATCTACGGGATGCTCTGGCACATCTTCAAGAACGGCTGGGAAGACAAGCAGTTCATCGAGCAGCGCGTCTACGGCATGGACGACATCCGCAAGGAAGCCGAGAAATGGACGCCTGAAGAAACCGAGCGCGTCACCGGCGTGCCGGGCGCCCAGCTCGAGCGCGTCGCCAAACTGTTCGCGACCGAGAAGCCTTCGACGCTGATCTGGTGCATGGGCGCGACCCAGCACACCGTCGGCACCGCGAACGTGCGGGCGTTCTGCATCGCGCTGCTCGCCACCGGCAACGTCGGCGCGCCCGGCACCGGCGCCAACATCTTCCGCGGCCACACCAACGTGCAGGGCGCGACCGACCTCGGCCTCGATATCGTGACGCTGCCGCTCTACTACGGCCTGGTCGAGGGCGCGTGGCGGCACTGGTCGCGCGTCTGGGAGGTGCCCTACGACTGGTTCGTCGAACGCTTCGACAAGACCACCGCGGCCGACGGCAAGGTCACCAACACGATGAACACGCCCGGCATCCCGTCGACCCGCTGGTTCGACGCGACGCTGTACGAGAAGAAGGACGTTCGGCAGAAGGACAACATCAAGGCGATGATGGTGTTCGGCCACGGCGGCAACACAGTGACGCGCATGCCGCAGGCGCAGAAGGGCATCGAAGCGCTCGACCTGCTGGTGGTCGCCGACCCGCACCCGACCACCTGGGCGGCGTTGGCGCCGGCGCGCAAGAACAACACTTATCTCCTGCCGATCGCGACCAGCTACGAGACCGCAGGCTCGCGCACGTCGTCGAACCGGGCGATCCAGTGGGGCGAGCAGATCGTCAAGCCGATCTTCGAGTCGAAGGACGACAACGAGGTGATGTATCTCCTCGCCAAGAAGCTCGGCTTCGCCGACCTGATGTTCAAGAACATCAAGGTGGAGAACAACCTTCCCGTGGTCGAGGACGTGCTCCGCGAAATCAACCGCGGCGGCTTTTCCACCGGCTACTGCGGCCAGTCGCCGGAGCGGCTGAAGTCGCACATGGCGCATCAGGCCGACTTCGACATGCTCACCCAGAAGGCCACGACCGGCCCGAACAAGGGCGACTACTACGGTCTGCCCTGGCCGTGCTGGGGCACGCCGGAGTTCAAGCATCCCGGCACGCCGCTGCTCTACAACACCACGCTTTCGATCAAGGAAGGCGGCGGCACGTTCCGGCCCCGCTTCGGCCTGGAGCGCGAGGAGACCTTGCCGGACGGCAGCAAGCGCAAGGTCAGCCTGCTCGGCAACGGCTATTACTCCAAGGACTCGGAGATCAAGGACGGCTATCCGGAGTTCACGCTTGGCGTGCTCAAGAAACTCGGTTGGGACAAGGATCTCACCGAGGCCGAGCTCGCGGTGATCAACAAGATCAATCCGACCACCCCGGACGCGGTGTCCTGGGCGATCGACCTGTCGGGCGGCATCCAGCGCGTCGCGATCGAGCACGGCTGCACGCCCTACGGCAACGGCAAGGCGCGCGCCAATGCGTTCGGCCTGCCGGACGCCATCCCGACCCACCGCGAGCCGATCTACACACCGCGCCCGGAACTGGTCGCCAAGTATCCGACGCTGCCGAACGCGGTTCAGTTCCGCATGCCGAACATCGGCTTCGACGTGCAGAAGGCGGCCGTGGAGAAGGGCATCGCCAAGAACTTCCCGCTGATCCTTACCTCGGGCCGTCTCGTCGAATACGAAGGCGGCGGCGAAGAAACGCGATCCAACAAATGGCTCGCCGAGCTTCAGCAGGACATGTTCATCGAGATCAACCCCTTGGATGCGGCCGAGCGCGGCATCAAGGACGGCGGCTGGGTGTGGGTCACCGGCGCCGAGCTCGACTCGAAGGCGCGCATGAAGGCGCTTGTGACGGAGCGTGTCGGCAAGGGCGTGACCTGGTGTCCGTTCCACTTCGCCGGCTGGTTCCAGGGCGTCGATCAGCGCGGCAACTATCCGAAGGGCACCGATCCGGTCGTGCTGGGCGAGAGCGTCAATACGCTCACGACCTACGGCTTCGATCCGGTGACCGGCATGCAAGAACCCAAAGCGACCCTCTGTCAGGTCCGCGCGGCATAAGGAGCAACGACAATGGCCCGTATGAAATTCCTCTGCGACGCCGACCGTTGCATCGAATGCAACGCCTGCGTCACCGCCTGCAAGAACGAGCACGAGGTGCCGTGGGGCATCAACCGCCGCCGTGTCGTCACCATCAATGACGGCAAGCCCGGCGAACGTTCGATCTCGATGGCCTGCATGCACTGCACCGACGCGCCCTGCGCGGCGGTCTGCCCTGTCAACTGCTTCTACACGACCGCCGACGCGGTCGTGCTGCACTCCAAGGACCTCTGCATCGGCTGCGGCTATTGCTTCTACGCGTGCCCATTCGGCGCGCCGCAATATCCGAAGGTCGGCAACTTCGGCTCGCGCGGCAAGATGGACAAGTGCACCTACTGCGCCGGCGGCCCGGAGGCGGACGGCTCGCAGGCCGAGTACGACAAGTACGGCTCGAACCGGCTCGCCGAAGGCAAGCTGCCGCTGTGCGCCGAGATGTGCTCGACCAAGTCGCTGCTCGCCGGCGACGGCGAGATCATCGCGCAGATCTACAAGGAGCGCGTGGTGAAGCGCGGCTACGGCTCGGGCGCCTGGGGCTGGAAGACGGCCTACAAGGAAACCATCGCGACTTGAACGATCGAACGGCGGCGCCGCATCGCAAGCGCGGCGCCGCACGAGTTTTTCAGGGGGCAAAAGAACAAGGAGGACGTGGCATGGCAAAATTGCTGGCACACGCTCGTACTGTCATCGGCGCACTGACTTTGGTTCTTGTGTTCGCGCTGGCCGGACCGGTTTCCGCCCAGCAGCCGTCGCAGGTCAATCCGACCGCAAGCTCGGTCAACGAACAGAAATTGCTCGACGCGCTGCAGGCGCCGGGTCCGGGCGGCGGCGGCGCGATCAGCGGCCGTGTCAGCATTCCGGACGCCAAGTCCGGCACGCTGATCCAGCCGGCCGGCCAGACCTGGCGGGAGTTCCACGAGGTCACGCTGCGCTGGCTCGGCGCCATCGCCATCCTCGGCATGCTGGCGATCCTGGTGCTGTTCTACCTGGTGCGCGGCATGGTGAAGATCGAAGCCGGGCGATCCGGACGCACGGTGGTGCGCTTCAATGCGTTCGAGCGCACCGTGCACTGGATGACGGCGACCTGCTTCATCGTGCTGGCGCTGAGCGGCCTCAACATCACGTTCGGCAGGGCGCTGCTCCTGCCGGTGCTCGGCCCCGAGGCGTTCGCAACGTGGTCGCAGTGGGGCAAGTATGCCCACAACTACCTGAGCTTCCCCTTCACCATCGGCGTCGTGCTGATCCTGCTGATGTGGATCGCCAACAACATCCCCAACAGCACGGACATGGCCTGGATCAAGCGCGGCGGCGGCCTCGTCGGCAACGATCACCCGCCGGCCTACAAGTTCAACGCCGGCCAGAAGATGATCTACTGGATCGTCGTCATCGGCGGCGGCCTCTCGGCGGTGACCGGCTATCTGCTGATGTTCCCGTTCTACGGCACCGGCATTTCGGGAATGCAGACCGCCCAGGTGCTGCACGGCTGCGTGGGGGCGCTGTTCATCGCGGCGATGCTGGCGCACATCTACATCGGCACCATCGGCATGGAGGGCGCCTTCGAGGCGATGGGCACCGGCGAGGTGGACGAGAACTGGGCGAAGCAGCACCACGCGCTGTGGCTGGAGCAGGAAAAGAACCGCGCTCCCTCGGGCGCGACGCCCCGAGCCACCCCCGCTGAATAGCCCTGCCGAATAGACCGGCCGAACAGGCCCCAATCGAGCGCCCGGCGGGTCCCCCGCCGGGCGCTTTTGCTATATAGACGCCCCATGAACGGCCAAATGCGCATCGTCGGGCTCGCCGGATGGAGCGGCTCGGGCAAAACCACGCTGATCACCAAGGTGCTGCCGTGCCTGATCGCGCGGGGCCAGCGCGTCTCCACGCTCAAGCACGCGCACCACGGCTTCGACCTCGACCAGCCGGGCAAGGATTCGTTCATGCACCGGCTGGCCGGCGCGACCGAGGTGGTGATCAGCTCGGCGAAGCGCTTTGCGGTGCTGCACGAGTTGCGCGACGAACCGGAGTGGGACCTGCCGGATCTCCTCACCAAGCTCTCGCCGGTCGACCTGGTGCTGGTCGAGGGCTTCAAGCGCGACGCCTTCCCCAAGGTCGAGATCCACCGCGCGGCGAACGGCAAGCCGCTGATTCATCCCGACGATCCGCACATCATCGCGATCGCGTCGGATACGGCGTTGCCACAGGCGAGCGTGCCTGTGGTCGATCTCGACGACATCGAGCAGATCGCCGACGTGCTGCTGAAGCACGCGACGCCGCTGCAGAGCGCGGCGCAGGCGATGCGGAGAGCCTGATGGCGCAGCTCACCGACGACTGCTTCGCGTTCTCGGGTCCGCTCCTGCCGATCCAGGACATGGAGCGGATGATCGCGGAGCGCGTGCAGGCGGTGGGCGAAACAGAGGCGGTGAGCCTTGCGGCGGCGCGCGGACGGGTGCTGGCCGCAGACGTGATCGCGCCGCTCGACCTGCCGCCGTTCGACAATTCCGCGGTCGACGGCTACGCGGTCCGCCACGGCGATCTCGATCCCGAAGGGGAAACGAAACTCCTCGTCACCGGCCGCATGACCGCGGGCAGCGCGGCGGCGGCGCCGCTCGGCGCGCACCAGGCGACGCGCATCTTCACCGGCGCGCCGATGCCTCCCGGCGCCGACACCGTGTTCATGCAGGAGGACGTGCGCACCGAGGGGGACGCCGTCGTGGTTCCGCCCGGCCTCAAGCCCGGCGCCAACCGGCGGCTCGCCGGCGAGGATGTGCGCAAGGACGCCGTGCTGCTGCCCGCCGGGCGGCGGCTCGCGGCCCAGGACGTCGCGCTGGCGGCGGCCGTCGGCCTGACCTCGCTGACGGTGCGCCGGAGGGTGCGGGTTGCGCTGTTCTCGACCGGTGACGAGATCGTCGATCCGGGCAAGCCGCGGCCCGCTGCCGCGCTCTACGACGCCAACCGCTATCTGCTCGACGGCATGCTGGAGCGGCTCGGCGCGGCGGTGACCGATCTCGGCATCCTCAAGGACGATCCGGCGGCGCTGGAGAGCGCGCTGGCCAGCGCCGCGCGCGATCACGACCTGGTGCTGACGTCGGGCGGCGTCTCGACCGGCGAAGCCGACCATGTGCGCAGCGCCATCGAGAAGATCGGCCGGCTGGTGTTCTGGCGCATCGCGATCAAGCCCGGGCGGCCGGTGGCGATGGGCGTCGTGCCGGGGGGAAACCCGGGCGTGGCGGCCGCGTTCGTCGGCCTGCCGGGCAATCCGGTCGCGGCCTTCATCACCTTTGCGCGCGTGGTGCGTCCGCTGTTCCTGAAGCTCGCCGGCGCGGCGCCTGAGCCGCTCACCGCGCTGCCGGTGCGGCTCGCCTTCCCCTACAGGAAGAAGACCGGACGTAGGGAGTATGTGCGCGTGGCGCTTCGCCCCGCCGCGGACGGCACCATCGAGGCGTTCAAGCATCCACAGGATGGCGCGGGGGTGCTGACCTCGCTGACCGAGACCGACGGGCTTGCCGAGTTTCCCGAAGACACGACGACGGCCGAGCCGGGCTCGACCGTCGGGTTTCTCTCATACGCGACCCTGATGGGCTGACGCGTGGTGCGCTCAGATACGAGCGCCGGTCGTGGCATAGGCCTGTTCGGCCGGCTTCTGGAAACGATCCAGCACGACGGCGGCGCCGACGGCAATCACGACAAGCGCGATGCAGGCGACAATAAAGCTCTTCATGGCATCCCTCCGGCTCCCATAGCCCCAGTCCATGGGTTGGAATCATTATGATCTACGGGGCCATCTAAGCAAGGGTTCAGGCATCCGGATACTGCGCCGCAAGATCTCCGGCCGCAGCCGCGTCTTCCGGCGTATTCACGTTGTAAAATGGGTCGACCGGCTTGTCGGGCCAGTCCGCCAGCGCGACGCCATGCCGCGCCGTCCAGATCTCGATCTTGCGCAACCCCTCCTGCGTCAACGCCCGGCGCAGATCGCCGCGCAGCGCCACCGGCCACAGCCCGACCACCGGGTGCCGCCACTCGCCCGAACGTGCGCAGGCGAGCGGCTGTCCGGCTTCGGTGCGGGCCCGGTGCAGCCGTGCGACCAGATCGCGCGGCAGGAACGGGCAGTCACCCGGCACGCTCGCCACAGTGGCGATGTCCGGCGCATTCGCCGCGGCCCAGTCGAGGCCCGCGAGAACGCCGGCCAGGGGGCCTGCAAAATCCGGCACGTCGTCGGCGATAACCGGCAGGCCGGTGTCGGCGAAGCGCGCCGGGTCGCCGTTGGCGTTGAGAATCAGCCGTGAGCATTGCGGCGTGAGCCGTTCGAGCACGCGCGCGAGGATGGTTTGATTGCCTATCTTGGTCAGCGGCTTGTCGCCGCCGCCCATTCGCCGCGCAAGCCCGCCGGCCAGAACGAGACCCAGCGTTGCGCTCTCAGTCGTCATGCACCGCCGCTTTGCGCCGGTGTTTGGCGCTCTCTTCC
>Ga0247825_10001105_pt1 | contig 17555 bp, 13 predicted proteins | sample 13C_Vanillin_Day_FD_194413 | JGI IMG/M metagenome (GOLD analysis project Ga0247825, IMG submission 194413) | Soil microbial communities from agricultural site in Penn Yan, New York, United States - 13C_Vanillin_Day48 | ecosystem: Environmental > Terrestrial > Soil > Agricultural land | place... | reverse complement strand
CAAGATAAAAAGCATGTCGTAAAAATTCTTTTCAGGAGGTTTTACCAAGGAGGTTCCACATGTTTGGCTTGACCCGTTGGAATTCGTTCGATGACGTATTCAATTTTCAGCGAGAGATGGATCGAATGTTCAACCAGTTCTGGAACGAACTGCCGACTCGCACTGCTTCGACATCCTCGCCGTCGTTGCAGGTGACCGCGATCGATGATGGCTGGCGCGTCGACGTTCCGCTGCCGGGAATCGATCCAAAGGACGTGGCGCTTGAAGTCGCTGGCAACAATCTCAGCATTCGCGCCGAGGTCCCGAGCGAGGGCACGGACAAGAACGTCGCACGATACGAACAGACGCTGGTAGTTCCGCAGTTCCTCGACCTCGAGAAACTCACGGCGTCCCACCGACACGGGATGCTGCGGTTGACGCTCCCGCTCAAAGATAGCGTCAAGCCTCGCCGCGTCGAGATCGAGACGGAGGCAGAGGGCCACAAGCAATTGATGGGCGCGAGGTAACCAAGCACAGGGACCACGTCGAAGAACAGCGCGGCCTGACAGCCTAAACACCGACGTCCGTCGCCTCTCTTCCTTAGCGCATCCTCGGCGGGCTCTCCATCCAGAGCTCGTCGAGGCGCGTCGGTGGTTGCAACGCTATCACCCGCGTGTTCCCCGCCGTGCCCCGCCCTCGCATTTGACGACATTCGCAGTGAAGAGCATCGCAAACAAGAAACCAATCATGCTGAGCACACGAGTCTTCGGCTTGGCTTGCGCGATCGCCGTGTTTGTCTGCCTCATGGCAGCGACGGCATCTGCGCAGCCTCGCAACAAACGCACCCTCTTTAGTGGACCGATCGCCCTTCCCGGCGTCACGCTCCTCGCAGGGCAATACCTCTTCAGGCTGCGTGCACCTGGCTCGCGCGGAATGACTTTGTGCAGAGCTCGCTTGCGTCGAGGCGGCTGTTATCCATTTGGGTTCGTCCACCCTGAATCGCGTCGGTTCGTCGTCCGTGCGGAACGCGTTCCGAACGCCGGCGAGAGCCTGCCAGTGGACGCTGCTGAGGGGGGAAGCAAGCGATGACGATCGCCGCGCTGAGAACATTGTGCTCACGGATATCTTGGTGCGAGCCGGCTGTTCTCGAGTCGGCACTGGAACTTGCGCTCGCGATAGCTCGGGAGGGGCGAGAGGGCCGTCGAATCGGAACGTTGTTCACCGTTGGCAAGGCAGACGCCGTGCTCGCCGCGTCGCGGGCGCTCATCCTCGACCCGTTGGCTGGCCATGCTCCAGGACGGACACACATCACTGATCCTAGCCTCCGCGGAACGTTGAAGGAGCTGGCGCAGCTTGATGGTGCCTTCGTGATCTCAGAATCGGGCATCGTGGTGGCGGCGTGTCGCTACCTTGATGCATCAGTCGAGCAGATCGACCTGCCTCTCGGACTTGGAAGCCGGCACCTGGCCGGTGCCTCGATTTCCCAGCGCCTTGGCGCACTCGCTATCGTGGTCTCGGAGAGCGGCGTCGTGCGCGTGTTTCATGGCGGACAGATCGAAGCGACGCTGATCCCGGAGCTGTGGCTGTTGGACCGCCACCATACACAGCTCAGCGCCGCCGCTGCGGGGGTGGTCGAAGCGCAACGTCTAAGAGCGGCCCCAGGTTCGCTCAGCGAACTGGGTGAGGAACGGTGAAGGTTTACAAGCGAACATCAACCGTGCGTCAGGAGGCGCGACAGGAACGAGGAGGAACATATGTCGACACAATGGACACGGATTGCAGCCTTAGCAACCATCTTGATGATCAACGGGCCTGCCCCCGTCGGCGCCCAATCGTCGGAGACGAAGAGCGACACGTACACATGGAGTGGGGAACTCGTGTCGCTCGACACGACCGCGAAGACCATAACCGTGAAGTCTCGCGTTGCGTATCAGGAGGCGGTCTCGGAGCTGAAGCATTTCACGGCCGGTGATCGGGTGTCAATCGTCTGGTCCGGGATGCATGACTACAGCGACGCCGTGCGCCAGGTGCGACGCGCCGAGACCGGCCGCAAGATTGACGAGAACCTCGTCCTCCCTGCCGAACTCGTATCGACCGAGGCGCCCAATCCGTACATCACGATTCGCATCAAGGTGCCGGAGAGCGGGCTCGGGGCGATCAAGACCGTGAAACCAGGGGAATGGGTCACAGTGACGTCCCGACACCGGCCGTCGACCAATGATGACGCAGTGGTCGCAGTGAGGCCGTACGGCGTGACAACGACCACCCGCTGAGTTTCCTATCTCCGGAGTTTCGGAGATCAGGAACGGGATCTAACGCTCGACGTCCGTCGGTGCCTGTGGCGGCGACGGAGGAACACCTTTGCGTCTTAGCCAGTGAAAGGATCATGTGGGAGACGGAGAGAACGTACCTCAGCGAGCATGAAAGGACTCCGGTGTCGTCAGCATGCGCGCGCAGAAAGCCCTCGATGCTTCAATAGCCTTCGTGGCGATTCTTGGACGGAATGTGCCAAGTCGAGCGTCACGAAGGCCATCGATTCTATTGGTGAGTCACTCAGGCGAGGACGGCGCAGTGAATTCGCGCTCGTTGCGCGCGCAGGGATCACGGCCAGGGAATAACGGGGCGAGGCATGGCAAGGAATCCGATAGATCCGAGCAACATTTCTTTGCGAGACTTCATCGCCGCTGTCGGCTCCGCCGATGGCGCTCACGGTATTGCGTCGACAGCCGCAGTGGCCGGAGGGTTAGGGAGCTCTCTTCTCGTGATGGTCGCGACGCTGCCTCAAACGAGGTCGGACGCCGTGGCCGATCGGCCGAAGCTAATCGAAGCAGCGACTGCCCTAACCGACGTACAGCAGCAATTGATGGAGACAATCGAAACCGAGACCGCCGTGAAGCTCTTCACTGCGCGCCACATGCCGCAAGCCAGCGATGCGCAACGCTCTGAACGGCAAGCTGCGATACAACTCGCGCTTCGTGCCTCCGCAGACGTGCCTCTCGAGGTGATGCGCATGTGCGCGCGGGGACTGGAGCTCGCGGCAATAGTAGCAGCCCATAGCGCTCGCGTGGCATCGGCCGACATTCAGCTTGGCGTGGCGCTCTTGCAGGCAGGTTTCGACGGCGCGCGTTCCACTGTCGAAGGCAAACTGAGCAGCTTTAGTGACGCCGCGTATGTCACGTCGGTCGTCGACGAGATCGCTCGCCTCAGTGATAAGACGGCCGCTGCTACACATGCTGCCGAATCCTTCCTGAAGGCGCGGCCGGCCTGATCTATTTCGTGACGGGGTAGGAGGCCTCTTGACGTGCGATCGCGAGTAGTGAAGAAAACGGTCCTGGCAGCTGTCGTCGTCGCAATGCAGACACAAATACTGCAGATGACCTTGCGGTTAAAGATCACACGTCGGGGATCTTGGCTGAGGGTTGCGTGTTGATCTGCGATCGCGATCGAAAGTGGAGTCGTGCCGCGCTGGCGTTCCTCCACCAGGACAGAGTGCGGATCATTCAGACGCCGTTCCTGGCACCGAACTGCAACGCGTACGCGGAGCGATTCGTTCGGTCGATCAAGGAGGAGTGCCTCGCGCGCGTGATCCTGCTGGGGGAGCGCCATCTTCGCTGCACGATTGCCGAGTTCGTGACCCACTACCATAGCGAGCGTAACCATCAAGGCATCGGTAACGAGTTGGATTCAGCCGCTTGATCGAGCCAATGACAAAGGGCCGGTTCGCCAGCGCCAACGAGTCGGTGGCATGTTGAACTACTACTACCGTGTCGCGTAAGCACCCAAAGGACCACGACAGAGTTTTCGGACATTACGGCATCACGGTGGCGACAGAAGCACTGCAAGCCGTCAATGTAGGACGCTGGCCCGAGCGCCGGCAGAGAGATGTGGAACTCATTTACAGAGTCGGTGATGCGATTGAGCCGGTTGTGTGCGATGGATCGGTGGGAGCGGGCGCGCGTATGATCGGGGCGCTCCCGGGATCTAACGAGTAGAGGGTGAGGAGGTCATCGAGTAAGAGACGCAACCGAACGCTTACATGCGGCTCCGCCTGTTCGCGTCAGGGCCCCTTCGCCTAACGCCGGCATTCTGCGGTGACGCGGTCACGAGACGCTGCGAATAGTGTTGTGGCTACCGAGAACTTCGTACGTGTTGCGTCGATTGAGGTGGTGAGCATTCTCCGATAGCCTGCAGGCATGTGGTCCGTCGTCGTTTCGCTGCTCCACTCGTTCCGATTTCTCGTCCAGTCGCGCGCCTCGCTGCACTTGGAACTCATCGCGCTTCGACACCAACTGGCCGTCGTCCATCGAACGCGGCGCCCGCGTCTTCGCTTCACGTCGGCCGATCGAATCCTGTGGGCGTGGCTCTCGCACGCCTGGCGCGGCTGGCGCTCGGCGGTTCACGTCATCAAGCCGGAGACGGTGATCGCGTGGCATCGCCCCGGGTTTCGCCTCTTCTGGACCTGGCTGGAAAAGCCGACACCGCACCGGCCGCCCAGGCGCTGCCACCTGACGTGCGTGCGCTGATTCGCGACATGTCCACCGCGAATCCCCTATGGGGTGCCCCTCGGATGCACGGCGAGCTCCTGAAGTTGGGGATCGCGGTGAGTCAATCGACCGTGGCCAAATACATGCGACGGCATTTGCGTCCACCGTCCCAGACCTGGCGCACCTTTCTGACCAATCACGCAAGCCAGATCATGGCCGCCGACCTTTTCGTCGTGCCGACGGTCACCTTCCGGCTCCTCTTCGTCCTCATCGTGCTCGCGCACGACCGTCGACGACTCGTGCACGTGGCAGTCACCGCGCATCCGACGGCGGCCTGGACCGCACAACAACTCCGCAATGCCTTTTCGGAGAACGATGCGCCACGATATCTCCTCCACGATCGCGATTCGGTCTTTGCCGTGGTGGTCGCCACGTCAAGGACACACCGATTACCCGCCCAATCGCACCGCCATCGGGCGGACCCATTGTCGCTATCCCAGAAGTCGGCGGACTGCACTACCGCTACGACCGCGTTGCCGCGTAGCCGTCGCCTCGGGCGGCCCGGGCACACCACTCGTCCCATCCGCCCGTTTAACGCTTCCCTGTTGCGGTGAATGACTGCCGATGTTCGTGATCGCGAAAGCATCGTGGGGCGTACGATGCTGCCTGACAGGGTGGTTGCAAGCTTCGAGGTGGAGTGCCGTGTCCTCATTTCGACTTTTCGATAGGCACAGGCGTCCTCAGGCCGTCAGTCGATCGTGAAGACAACCTTGCCCTTGTGATGTCCGGCACCGAAATGCCGAAAGGCGTCGCGCGCCTCGCTGAGTCGATAAGGGCCGTCGATGACAGGCACCAGCTGGCCGGCTTCGAAACGCTCGTTCAAGTACGGCAGGTCCCGGTTCTGTCGCAGACCAATGAGTCGCACGGCCTTGTCTGTGGTCACGCCAATCCACCAGCCGACGATGGCCACCCGCAGCAGTCGCGCGATCTTCGGTCCTCCGACGGTCGCGTACGCTCCGCGTGGATTCAGCGAGCGCGCGTACTCGAATGCCGTGCGCGTGGTCTTCGTATCGAGAATCAGGTCGTAGCGCCGTCCGTTTCTGGTGAAGTCTTCCTTCGTGTAGTCGATGACGAGGTCGAACCCGAGACTCCGCATCATCTCCAGTTTTGCGCCGCTGTCGACTCCGGTGACCTCGACGTTCTGCAGTTTCGCGAGCTGGATGGCGATCGTACCGACGCCGCCCCCGGCGCCGTTGATCAGAATTCGCTGACCGGCTCGCAGCGGCCCATTCGCAAAGAGGCCTTGCACGGCGAGCTGGCCGGCCTGCGGTAGCGCGGCCGCTTGCTCGAAGGTCATACAAGAGGGTTTCGGCGCGAAGCTGCGTTCGGGGGCACACACATATTCCGCAAAACCACCCCAGCCGCGAACACCGAAGACAGACAAATCGCCGTAAACCTCGTCTCCCACGCGAAACCGCTGAACGCCGCTGCCCACTGCGGCGACCCGCCCGGCGACGTCGGAACCGAGAATACGCTGTCTCGGCGGACCGAAGGTGAACGGAAGCGTCGGGCCCTGGAGCAGCCCCCAATCCCAATCGTTGATTGACGCCGCATGCACGCGGATCAGGACTTCGGTCTCGTGCGGAACCGGCCGTTCGACCTCCCGAAGTTCGAGCACGTCGGGAGAACCATATCGGTCGCGAATCAGCGCTTTCATCGTGCGTTCGGGCTCCAGCCGACGTCGAAAGGCGTTCCCGCGGGGACTCACACGAGATACGGGTGCTGCTCACCCGAGGTTCGTGCGCAAGCGATTGGTCGTGACTGACGCCGCAGGAACTATCGATGGTCGCGCAGGCTATCGCGCCGCATAACGTGGGACTACGACAGCGTTCTCGGACACTGCGCGAGCGATCTTGTGTTCGGCAATCGGAAGGGCCGGCCAGCCGTTCCGCGAAGCAAAGCTGCTACAGAGGGTGCTACAGCCGGCGGCCATCGAGGCCGGGCTCGGACGAGTGACGTGGCATCAGTTCCGCCACATCCATTCGTCGTTGATGTCCGATCTCAGGGTGCCAGTGAAGATCGCGCAGGAGCAGCTTGGCCACGCGAGCATCGGCACCACGCTAAACACACGCACGTCGTCGATGCCTCGCACCGCAGTGCCGTTGAAGCGGTCGAAGACAGATTGTTCGTCGATTTGGACTCGAATGGTCTCGAATCGGCGAGGGCGCTCGAGAATGCGACGCGAGCAAGTAACAGCGTTAACTAGATTAAGGATTGGAGGCGCCGCCCGGATTTGAACCGGGGATGGAGGTTTTGCAGATTTCTTCTGGTTGTGGATGTTGTTGTCCCGCCTAGCCTGCTGGTATCGGGTGATAGGTGGTTTTAGCCGATGTTAGGGCGTTATCGGACGCAGATCGGACGCAAGTCTAGGGTAGCGATATCGACCACTGCGATCTCGGCGTCCCCGCGTCCGTTCGAACACTCCCCCGCGCCAAAGCTTCCTCCAGCAATTTTGCGAAAGAACCACCAACACAGCGTTGGTGCACATTCGCATGCTCGTCCGAGTTTTCAGACACCACGAGTCGTCGAGTTTCCCCAGTGTCGATCGGCCAGAGACGACAAAGTCTTCCTGCACGGCCACGTCCAGTGTCGGCCGTTTCAGATCATCGGCCAATAGCCGACGATACGATTCGAACTCGCTGCTGACAGCGGACAAGAAGAGTTTCTTGTTGGCGCTGGTCGTCATTCTCGACTCGATTTCAGCAACGCGGCTTGGGCGTTATCGAGTTCTTCCTTTCGCCGCCAGTAGCCGTGTTTCTCGATCAGAAGGATTGCATGTGACGCGGGCGAGGTTCCACGGTTTTCTCACTCACTTTCTAACGCGCGCCCGTTTCGCGGTACAACAGAACGCAGTGTCCGCCTCCCTCGCCGACCTGCTTCCCGACGCGCAATGGGATCCATCGAGCGACGTGCTGCTCGAGCGCTTCCTCCAGTACGCCGCCGGCAAACACCTCGCCCTCTACCCGACCCAGGAAGAAGCCATCCTCGAGCTGCTCGACGGCAAGAACGTCATCCTCAACACGCCGACCGGATCCGGCAAGTCGCTCGTCGCCTCCGCGATGCTCTTCGCCTCGCTCGCGCGCGGGCAGCGCGCGGTCTACACCTGCCCGATCAAGGCGCTCGTCAACGAGAAGTGGATGGCCCTCTGCCGCGAGTTCGGACCGGATCAAGTGGGCCTCTCGACCGGCGACGCCTCGGTCAACCGCGATGCGCCGATTCTCTGCTGCACGGCGGAGGTGCTCGCCAACATCGCACTGCGCAGCGGGAGCGATGCCGGCTTCAGCGACGTGGTGATGGACGAATTCCACTACTACGCCGATCGCGACCGCGGCGTCGCCTGGCAGGTGCCGCTGCTGACGATGCCGCAGGCGCGATTCCTGCTGATGTCGGCAACGCTCGGCGACACGCGGTTCTTCGAGGAGGCCATCACGCGACTCAACGGGCGCGCGACGGTGACGGTGAAGTCCGGCGATCGCCCCGTGCCCCTCGAGTACTCCTACGCCGAGATCCCGCTCGCGCACACGATCGAGAAGCTCGTGGACGAAAGCAAGACGCCGGTCTACGTCGTCCACTTCACGCAGGCCGAAGCCGCCGAGAGCGCCCAGGATTTCACCAGCCTCAAGATCTGCACGAAGGAACAGAAGGCCGAGATCGCCGCGCGCATCGCCGACTTCAAATTCAGCAGCCCATACGGCGGCGACATTCGCAAGTGGCTCAGGCACGGCATCGGCCTGCACCATGCCGGGATGCTCCCGAAATACCGAGTGCTGGTCGAGCAACTGGCACAGGCGGGACTGCTGAAAGTGATCTGCGGAACGGACACGCTCGGCGCCGGCATCAACGTGCCCATCCGCACAGTCCTCTTCACGCGGTTGTGCAAGTTCGACGGCCAGAAGACGGCGCACCTGAGCGTCCGCGACTTCCACCAGATCGCCGGCCGGGCCGGGCGCAAAGGCTTCGACGACCGCGGCTTCGTCGTCGTCCAGGCGCCGGAGCACGTGATCGAGAATCTCCGGCTGAGCGAGAAGGCGGCCCGCGACGGCAAGAAGATCGTCAAGCGCAAGCCGCCCGAGCACAACTTCGTCAACTGGGACCTGAACACGTTCAAGCGGCTGATCGGTGCGCCGCCAGAGCAGCTCGTCTCGAGGTTCCAGGTGTCACACGGGATGCTGCTCAACGTGTTGAGCCGAAAGGGCGACGGCTGTCACGCGATGCAGCGGCTGCTGAGGGACAGTCACGAAACGGACATGGCGAAGGCCGCGCTGCGGAAGCGCGCGTGGCAGCTCTTTCGATCGCTCGTCGCGCGCAGCGTCGTGGAGTTCATCCCCAGGGCCGAAGAGGGCGCCAGGCTGCGCGTCAACGTGGACCTGCAGGACGACTTCTCAATGGACCAGACGCTGTCGCTGTACCTGATCGAAACGCTGCCGCAGCTCGACGCCGAATCGGCGGAGTATGCGCTAGACGTGCTGACGCTGGTCGAGTCGATCCTTGAGAACCCCGAGTTGATCCTGCGCCGGCAGCTCGATCGCATCAAGGACCGCGCGGTCGCGCAGATGAAGGCCGATGGCGTCGAGTACGAGCAGCGCATGGAGGAGCTCGAGAAGCTCGAATACCCCAAGCCTCTCCGCGACTTCGTCTACCAGACGTTCAACGCGTTCGCCGACACGCATCCGTGGGTCGGCGAAGAGAACATCCGCCCCAAGTCGATCGCGCGCGAAATGTTCGAGAACTTCCGCTCCTTCGACGAGTACGTGCTCGACTACGAGTTGCAGCGATCGGAGGGCCTGCTGCTGCGGCACTTGAACAGCGTCTACAAGGTGCTCAGCCAGACCGTGCCTGACGGTGTCAAGACCAGCGAGGTAACCGACGTGGAGCTGTACCTCCGGACCCTCCTCAGTCAGGTCGATTCGAGCCTCGCGGACGAGTGGGAGCGAATGCGCGATCCCAACTACCAGCCGCTCGCCGCCGGACTTGCGGCACCGAGGGCGCCCGGCGCCGAAACGATGGCTCCGGATGTCACACGCGACGCGAAGGCGTTCACCGCCGCCATCCGGACGCTCGTGTTCACCTTCCTGCGCGCGTGGAGCAGCGGCCGTCACGCCTCCGCCCTCGAGGCGCTCGACGCGCCTCCGCCTGTCCAGGCCGACGCGGGCGCATGGACGACGGAGCGACTGCGATCAGCACTCGAGGACTACCGCATCGACCACGAAGGCATCCGTCTCGATCCCGAGGCGCGAAACATCTGGCACACCCACGTCAGTGCGTCCGAAGACAGACGTACGTGGCGCCTGCAGCAGGTGCTGGTCGACCCCGAACAGCACAATGACTGGATGGTGGAGTGTGAGGTGGACCTGCCCGCCTCACGCGAGGCGAACCGGCCCGTGCTGTGGTTGCGTGAGATCGGGCCGATCGGGTAGCCGTTCCTAGAACGTGCGAAACGTGAGGGTTGAAGCGGCCGTGTCGTTGCTGAGCCACCACTCCGCTCAGAATGGACCAATGTTTGAGATTGGAGGCGCCGCCCGGATTTGAACCGGGGATGGAGGTTTTGCAGATTTCTTCGGGTCGTGGATGTTGTTGTCCCGCCTAGCCTGCTGGTATCGGGTGATAGGTGGTTTTAGCCGGTGTTAGGGCGCTATCGGACGCAAATCGGACGTAAGCTTTTTGTCTGCACGTTCCCATTGCTCGCGCCATAAACGCTCGATCCTATTTGGGACAGTAAGGGTTCCAGATCACCATCGAAAAGGCGGCGTAGGCAATTCGCGGCAGATTTCTGAGCAGTACAACAGGCATGAATCGCTCCCGTCGCGAGCCACTTATCCCAGCAGGATGGGCGCCTTCACCTTTGCCCGCAGTCCGCGATCGAACGTGACCAGCGTGAGCTGTCCGACGGCGGCGAATGCCGCAAGATAGGAATCGGCCCAGTCCTTGGTGGCCGGTTGGCGAAGGCGCGTGAGAGCCCGAAAGCGAGTCTCGATCTCCGCCGGCTCGTCAACGAGTTCGACGCGTGGATCCTTGAGCCATCGGTCGTACGCCGCCCATGCCTGTGGCTGGGTCATGACCTCGTCGCTCATTACGGCTTCAGCGGTCAACAACCGTAGCAACCCGAGTTGAGTGAATCGGCAGAAGACAAAGGTCGCATCCCGTGACAGCATCGCGAACCACTCCGCGGCATTCGCATGGTGCGCGTGCCCCTCGTAGGTGAGCGCGACCCAGACGTTGATGTCAGGGAAAAGCGATGTCGTAGATGGCGGCATTGTCGAGGGTCACTGTGCCTGGGCGCTTGGACCGGACAATCGGCAATGACACGGGGGCGCCCGCCTTCCGACGTTCGGTCTTCAAGACTTGCTTGACGCCACGCAAGATGAGCGCCCTCGTCGAACTGCGCTCACGCGCCGCCCGAGTCTTCAGCTGACGGTACATTCCGTCAGGGATATCGACAGTCGTGCGCATGAGGCTATTGTGCCATATTTATGGCGCGGCGTAACGGTAGGCTCGGGAACTGGCGCGGTCATCCGTCCCTACTCCGCAATAACGAATGCTGTCCGTCGCCAATATCACGTCCGGCCAAAACTATTGATCTTGGTATGGTAAGTGGTCGTGCTCCGCGGGATGCTGCACGTCGTTCGCACCCTCGCTGCGATCCGATTCGCGTTGTCGACTCGTCGAGACCTCCTGTTCGAAATGCTTGCCCTGCACCACCAATTGGCTGTCCTGAAGCGTTCGAATCGGCGCTTTCGACGGTCCGACCGGCTGCTGTGGCTGATCTTGCGACGGGTGTGGCCGCGGTGGCACGACGCGCTGATGCTGGTTCAGCCGGCGACCGTCGATCGGTGGCACCGCGATCGGTTTATTTGCCGCTGGTGGCGCCGTTCGCGACGTCCTGGGCGACCACGCATCGATTTGCTGTGTCGCGATCTCATTGGGCGCCTGGCTGAGGAGAATCGGCTGTGGGGTGCGCCGCGAATTCACGGCGAACTGCTCAAGCTCGGAGTCGTCGTTTCAGAACGCACCGTGTCGCGTTACCTGCGAGACCGGCCGCAGAGACCGTCACAGACCTGGCGCACATTTATGGCGAGCCACCTGGGGCGAGTTCGAATTCAACACGCGAATGTTGTCACCAGACGTGTCGGCGATGACCTCGTCGACGCGTTGCCCCGTACGTATGAGCCAGTTTCGTCCGACTGGCAGCGTGGGTCGAGGCCATGCGCGCTGTTAAGTGGGCGTGTCTTGGTCCGAACTCCCGGCCTTGGCTCACCTTGCACCCAGGATCACTGTCGCGACGCACAGGCATGCGACGGAGCGCCGGCCGGGCACCGCCGAGGTCTGGATTGCTTGCAGCGGCGGGCGCGGTGAAAGTCGATTCGTTCCGCTCGCACCGAGCAAACGGGAACTGCTGAAGCATGATCGCTACGCGTCACCGATCGCGATCGCTACGAGTGTCATCCTGACGCTGGCCGTCTTCGTTTGACCTCCTATAGCAACGCCTGCGTGGGTGAATCGCGGACGATCGGAATGTTGGCGAAGCACAACATGTGGCGACCGATCTTGGTTAATGTCCTTCTTTGCCGCTCACGTAACTCGTTGCCTGGACAAGGACGAACTGTTTATCACATGGATGCCGACCATGTGCAGCGCCATGGTGTCGCCAACGAGCTTGATGGGATGCCAGTACTGCTTCAGACGTTCGATCGCGACCTCAAGCACGTAGCGAGCGTTGGGCGGACTTCATACACCTCGATATCCTTTTCGCTTTCAGATCCGGAATTGATGCGAGCAACGAGCAGCGTTCCGCGATCAGCCGTTGGATCTCTTTGTCTGTGGCATAAGCTGCTTGACCATCTCGAATGCGACCCGTAGATCTGCCGAAAATCGCCCTGATTAATCTGTTTAAGCCACGTGACCAGCAGCTCCTTCTGGTCGGTTCAGGTTCGAGGGTCGGTGGACCCTTCTCTGACGACCCGACCTTTCGATTGGTGACAGTCGGCGCGGGGACACGCCAGGCTCGCCCAATCGGCCGCCTACGATCGAGCCGCCGATCACTGAGATTTGTTCACCAATGGCGCAATCAGGGCGCCGCAAGAAAACGCAAAGCGAGCGCCCGTACTATGCAGCGATATTTTCTCTTTTCGCGCCGTCGTTCGGGGGGCGAATTGCCTCTCAGGGCGCACGATTTGCCATCCTCTGGCCCGCAAGGCGGCAGAGGCGCGATTGCTCGACTCACCGCACCGCTGTCGTCATTGACAAGTGTGGTTCGATCCTGGGTGAAGCGTTCAAAGCGAATGACGTGACCTCAATTCTCGGCGATCCGTAGAGTCGTAAATGCTCCACGCAGTTTGGCGCCGATCGACCGCCCTTCTGTGGAGCTGGAATCGTCCCGGCGCCAAGCACACTCGATCCTTCTGACCTGCTTATGTTCAAAATCGGAAACGGCGCTCAAAAAACGTCGAGCGCCGCCTGACCGTCTATGGGCGAATGCGCAGGACCTCGCCACCAGCGGCAGAGATGCTGTTGTTGGTGACGTAAATGGTTCCATCTTTCGCGATTGCGATACCGCCCGGTGCGAACAGCGGCACTGAGATCTGTGTTCGCGTTCCACCTGGTGCGACCTTGATTAAGGCGCCGCCAGCAAAGTTCGGAATCGGGTTGGCAATCTGAAGAACGTAGAGGCTGCCGTCCGGCGCGAATGCAATGTCGATAATGTTCGTGAACCCGCTGGCGTAGATTTCCGGATCGCCGCCTTCTGGTGGAACTCGGAAAACATTCGCGACGCCAGTCGTGAACGGCCCGCCCGTCAGTTGTCCGACGTAATACGCCCCATCCGGGCCGACGGCCAGTCCCGTCGGTACGGCATCTCTGGAGGGTGCCATCGGCAGCTGGAATTCCGGAAATACGGCAAGCGTCCGTATGTCTCCGTTGGCGCGTATCTCCAACAGATCATTTGCGCCCGCATCCGCGACAATGCGGCGTCCGGGAAGCACGAGGATGCCGTAGGGATTCGTGTCCGGGAGGTCCTCGTCTGGATTATTGCTGGCCTCATAGCTCCCCAGGTCAGTAGTCAATCGCACCGACCCGTTCGGTAAGAGGCGCGCCACCTGGGCCATGCTGTCGCCGACGTCACCGAGCGCCGATTGCCGAAGGGCAGGATCGCCACCGAACCCGATGGTGAAGTAGAGATTTCCCTGACCCTGGAATCCAATATCGTGTGCACCGGTCGCATTCGTGCCACTCGGCGTCGCAAGGGACGGGAGACCGTTCACCACCGTCTCGGTGATACCGCGCCGGAGATCAATGCGGCTGATGGCACCACTCAAACCAAAGCAACGGGGTCCTGTGGGGCCAACATGGCAGTGTTGGGTGCCGCCGTTACCAGCCTCCACCACGTACAGTTCCCCATTGGGTGCGAAGGCAAGCCCCCTCGGGTTGCTCAGCCCGGCGGCGACGACCTCGAACGATTGTGCCTGCGCGGCAGTCGCCATAATGAGCACCGCGCAGATGGTGATGGCGGCTCGGGAGAAATGATTCAACTTCATGAGTGCTCCTGGGTGTGCGAGAGTGATGGGGAAGAAGGGTGACGATATCACACGACCGTCGCAGTTCAGTCACAATCGGGACAAGGCGTCTGATTGATGCTCACGCTGCTCGTGTGATTAGCCGTGGATTCGCACGCACTTTGTTGACCGCAAGAACACTGCGTCACTGTCGTCAACGGAGGCGCCGACCGAAAGTCGGCTGCTGGCGCGGCCCTGAAGGTCCGCCTCCCTTACAGCAAATGTCTCCAAGGCTGTTTCAACGCCGTCGTGATAACGCCGGCTGCCGCAACCACACGGCGTGCTGACACTGCGGTCACTCGCGTCTCTCCGCAGGCAGGGCTGCGCGCAAGCAGACCGTGGATGTCACACACAGATGAGACTTGCGGATCTCTTCCTGTCGTTCGAAGAGTTGGCTGAACTCCTTTTGGGGGCGCGTTATTCACCACCCTGGCCTGCAAGGCGGCCCACCGGGAAGTGACTGCGCGACTGATTACGCCGGTATCATCATCGACCAGTGGCAACGATCCGGCACCGGTGAAGCGTTCAGAAGCAATGACATCGACGGTGATATACCGCCGATTCGCATGGTCGTAGATAGTGCGTCGTTCGTAGATTGGTTGTGACAAAGAAATTACGTTCTAAGCTAAGGTGAAACCGTTGGAATAGCCCGCATGGTCATGCAGCTGTTACCTCCACGGCGACGCCGAGATCGCGGAGGCGCTGCAGGAGACGCTTGGTGAGTTGTTCTTTGTCACGTTGCTCGAAATGATGAGCGCCGAGGTCATGGTATTCGACGCCGTCGCGGAGCATGAAGTAGGCCGCAGTCAGCATGGAGCTGGCGACGGCGAGAATGGCCTTCTTCGCTCCGCGCCGGCTCTTGATGCGCAGGAATTGCGCGCGCAGATAACAGTCCTTCTTGCGTGTGGCGGCCCACGCCGCATTGACCAGGGTGGGTTTGAGCCAGGGTGCGCTCTGGCGCGTGCGCGTCGAGCGGCGTTTGCCCGCGCTTTCATCGAGACGTGGACAAAAGCCGGCCCATGAAATCAGATGCCCCACGGTCGGGAAACGGCTCATGTCCGTGCCGATTTCCGCGACGAGGACGCGTGCCGTCGTCTCGCTGATCCCCGGTATGGTGGTCAGGAGGCTACGGCGGCGCGAAAGGGACCGAGCGCGTCTCCGATGCGCGCCTCAATCGTGCTGATGGCGGTCTCGAGCGTGTCGATTTGCGTCAGGTGCAATTTCAGCATGAACCGATGATGGTCGGTGATGCGGCCATGGAGCGCATCGCGCAGATCCGCGCGCGACGCCTTCAGACGGCCGTGCGTGAGATCGGTCAGTCGCTCGGGATCGGTTTCGCCCGCGATCAGCGCGTGCAGGATCGAGCGGCCGCTGACGCCGACAATGTTGCTGATCACTTGCGTGAGCTTCAGGTTGGCATCTTCGAGCGTCTTCTGCAGGCGCAGGACATGGCGCGCGACTTCGTGCACGAGCTGTCGCCGGGTGCGCGTGAGATCGCGGAGTTCCTGAATCGGCGCCGGAGGCACGAAGCTGCTGCGGAGCAGGCCATGCGCCAGCAGGTCCGCGATCCACGTGGCGTCGTTCATGTCGCTCTTGCGGCCCGGCACATTGCGGATGTGCATGGCATTGGCGAGGACCAGCGCGAAGGATTCTTCGAGCACGTGCCAGACGGGCTTCCAGTACACGCCCGTCGCTTCCATCGCCACGTGCGTACACTCGTGCGCCGTAAGCCACTCGGCCAAATCGAGGAGACCTCGAGTGGTCGTCGGAACCGTGCGATGTTCGTACGTGACCTGCGCGCCGGATGCGATCCGGGCGCAGGCGGTGACGCTGCCGGCGTGGACATCCAGCCCAGCGCAGCGCGGATACAGAACCTCCATGGCGCGCCTCCTTCAACAACGCTGGCATGGAGTCCGCGTAGGCGAAATCTAAGGTGTGCGCTCGCAGTCGCAATACGGGGTGCTCGCGGGACTCCGGGTCCAACTAGAGAACGGGCTCGTAGCACCAATGGCAAGCCGACCTCTGCGCCAGCGTCGCCGCACACTGTAGCCTGTTTCATGACCACGCGGGCCCGTCGCAGACGGGTGGGCAACTAGAGAGCTTGGACGGAAGATCACAGTGAGCGACCGAGATTTGAGGCCGGCGAGTGATGACGGCTGACAGAAATGAAAGCGGAGGCATGCCATGGAAACGGCCGGATTCTGTGCACCCACAGTTGCCGCGCCGAGCGCCGTCTCGGATGATGTGTTCTGCACATTGTGCAATCCCTACAACAAATGTCGTAGCTGCAAGACACACTGACTCTATTGGGTTACGGAACATCCTCTGTGCCCCCAACCCATTGGGAAGGAATAGAAGGACTAGTCCGTACCAAGACCCCGATTAGATCTGCCACGAGCCTGCCAGAAGAGCCGGGACAGGCGCGAAGCGTATCTCCGGGGCTCTCGCTACCAGAAACGTGGTACGTCGTGTGACGATTGAGGTTGCACGCCGTAAGGTGCGAAAAAGCGGCCGAGGCCAGGTGAATCGTTGCGGGCCGTCGGTGCCGGGCATCTCGGCCGAGTACTCTCGCGATGCCCCATGCGCTGCAATTCCTCGTGCTCACTGTTGCTGCTGGGTGAATCGCCACCAAGAAGATGTGATTGACTATCTCCGAGAGGAGAATCGCGTCCTCCGCGAGCAACTTGGTCCTCGACCGCTTCGGCTCACAGACGACCAGCGCCGTCGACTCGCGGTGCGCGGCAAGCCACTTGGCCGGCGCGCGCTAATGCAGGTGGCCGGCGTCGTCACGCCGGACACGATCCTTCGCTGGTACCGAAGGTTGATCGCCCAGAAGTACGACGGCAGTCCTCGAAGACGTCGAGGGCGCCCCACGACACTCCGAGAGATCGCTGACCTCGTGGTGCGAATGGCCGGCGAGAATCCGCAGTGGGGTTACACGCGGATCCGAGGTGCGCTTGCCAACCTCGGTTACGAGGTCGCCCGGAACACGGTGAAGCGGATCCTGCAGGACCACGGGATCGACCCGGCCCCCGAGCGGAGTCAGCGCACGCCTTGGAAGACGTTCTTGCTGGCACATTGGGCCGGCCTCGCCGCTGCCGACTTCTTTACCGTCGAAGTGCTCACGCTGGCCGGTCTCAAGCGGTACTTGGTCTTCTTCGTGATCGAGCTGCAGACGCGCCGCGTGCATATCGCCGGAATCCACCAGCAGCCCGGCGGCGCATGGGTGGAGCAAATGGCCCGCACGCTCACTGATCCCGTCGACGGTTTCCTGCGGACAGCGCGCTATCTCATTCACGACCGGGATCCCCTCTACACCCGTGTGGTTGCCGACATCCTGATGAGCAGCGGGGTCCAGCCCATTCGGCTGCCGCCGAGGAGTCCCAATCTCAACGCATACGCCGAACGGTTCGTGCGGTCGATCAAAGCGGAATGTCTCGATCGTGTGGTCCCGCTCGGTGAGGACCACCTGCGCCTTCTCGGG
>Ga0247825_10001104_pt1 | contig 17560 bp, 14 predicted proteins | sample 13C_Vanillin_Day_FD_194413 | JGI IMG/M metagenome (GOLD analysis project Ga0247825, IMG submission 194413) | Soil microbial communities from agricultural site in Penn Yan, New York, United States - 13C_Vanillin_Day48 | ecosystem: Environmental > Terrestrial > Soil > Agricultural land | place... | reverse complement strand
GCTCGAACCTGATCCGCCGCGCGATGCTGCTGCTCGATCCGCTGTCGCTCGACCTCGGCGAATTGACCGACAAGGGCTCGATCAACCAGCGGATGGTGATCCGCAATCGCGGGCCGATGATCGAGCAGCTCTACGCACCCAGGCCGGGCGGCGAAATCATCTCGATTGACGAGCGCGCCTGACGGCGGCAGCCAGAAGAAACGATCGGAGAACATCGGCATGCTCAAGCTCAGCGAGCTTACCGCCATCGACATCCACACCCATGCCGAGGAACCCTGCGGCACCCACGCGGACGACGGCTATGACGATTTCCAGGCCGGCATGCACGCCTACTTCAAGTCGCCGTTCCAGCATCCGCCGACCATCCCGGAAACCGCCGCATATTTTCGCGAGCGGAAGATCGGCGCGGTGATCTTTCCGGTGGACGCCGAGCGCGAGACCGGCTTCCGGCGCTACAACAACGAGGAGATGGCCGAGCTTGCCGCGCAGCACAGCGACATCCTGATCCCGTTCGCCAGTATCGACCCGGCCAAGGGCAAAATGGGCGCGCGCGAGGCGCGGCGGCTGGTCAAGGACTTCGGCATCCGCGGCTTCAAGTTTCACCCGACCATGCAGGGCTTCTATCCCAACGACCGCAGCGCCTACGTGCTCTACGAGGCGATCGCCGAGTGCGGCGTGCCCGCCCTGTTCCACACCGGGCAGACCGGCGTCGGCGCAGGCATGCGGGGCGGGATGGGCATGAAGCTCAAATACTCCAATCCCATCTTCATCGACGACGTGGCGGCCGATTTTCCCGACATGTCGATCATCCTCGCGCATCCGTCGTTTCCCTGGCAGGAGGAGGCGCTGTCGGTCGCGACCCACAAGCCGAACGTCTATATCGACCTGTCGGGGTGGTCGCCGCGCTACTTCCCGAAGATTCTCGTGCAGTACGCGAACTCGATCCTGCGGCACAAAGTGCTGTTCGGCTCGGACTGGCCGGCGATCATGCCGGACCGCTGGCTTGCCGACTTCGAGAAGATCGAGATCAAGCCTGAGATACGCCCGCTGATCCTCAAGCAGAACGCGGCGAAACTGCTGGGGCTCAGCTAGTTCGCGCCTCACGCGCGGACATGCTTCTCCAGGAATTCGGCGAGCAGCGCGGTCAGCGCCTCGGGCTGCTCGACCGGAATCATGTGCCCGGTATTGGCAATGAGCCGGTATTGCGCGCCGGGAATGAGCGCCGCTATTTCCTCCATGCCTTCGGGCCTGGTCAGCACATCCTCCCGGCCGGCGATGACCCAGGTCGGAACGGAGATCGACGGGAGATCGCCGGACAGGTTGAAATCATACAGCGCGCGGGTGGCGGCATTGAGCGGCGCCATCGGCATGGCGGCCCGCCATTGGTAGAAACGCGCGAGTTCGGCCGGGTTCGCCGAACGCCAGGCCGGCGAGAAAATGCTTTCGGCCGCGATCTTGGCCGCCGCTTCCGGCCCCGCCTGATCCATCGCCGCAATGCGGGCCTCCATGTTGTCGCGCAACGAAGGCGCGGACTTGCAGGATGTGGAGACCAGCACAAGCGCCGAAACGAGTTCGGGCCTGATCAGCGCGAGCTTCTGCGCGACCATGCCGCCCTGCGACAGGCCGATGACGCAGATGCGCTTCAGTCCGAGCGCATCGGCCAGCGCCGCATAGTCGCGCGCGAACATCGCCATGTCGTACGGACCGTCGGGCTTGTCGGTCTTGCCGTGGCCGCGGGTGTCGGCCGCGATCATGCGGTAGCGCGATGAGAACCGCTCGACGGTCGGATTCCAGAGCGAATGATCCCAGCCAAGCCCGTGAAGCAGCAGCACGGCCGGACCGCTGCCGGCCTCGACGATGTTGATCGCCAAGCGGTCGGTCGCGACGCGGCGTTCGACCGCCGCCGCAGGCTTGGGAAACCAGCCGCTCATGCGCGGCACCGTGCTTGCATGATAGACATGGGCGTTTTACTCCCTGAGGTCGATATCATGGCGTTTACGGAAAAAGTCAGCAAGCCGCGTGCCAGCCGCCGCAACGATGAAAGTCCGTGCCTATGACCGACCGTCTCGGCTATCGCCTCAAGCTCGGCATCGTGATCCCCTCCACCAACTCCATCGTGCAGCCGGAAACCGACGGCATGCGGCCACGCGGCGTCACCAACCACATCGGCCGCATCCATATTCCGGACCTGCCGCTGACCAACGATTCGGAATTCGAGCAGATCATGACCGCCATCGGTCCCGATCTGTTCGGGGCGGTCGACCGCGTGATGTCCTGCAAGCCGGCGCATCTGATCATGGCAATGTCGATCCCGACCTTTTGGGGCGGGATGGCCGGCGCGATGGACCTGCAGAAGCGCCTGCAGGCGCGCGCCGGCGTCGGCGTCTCGCTCGGATCGCTCGCCTGCGCGGAGGCGCTGAAGAAGTTTCCGCAGGTGCGCAGTATCGGCATTCTCACGCCCTATCAGCCGGTCGGCGACCGGCAGGTCGCGGGTTTCTTCGAGGAGAACGGCATAAAGGTCGGCGCGGTGCACAGCCTCAAGCGCCCGAGCGAGGTGCTGATCAGCCACGCCACCACGCCGGACCTGCGCGACGGGCTGAAGACGCTCGCCGCCAAGGGCGTCGATGCGATCGTCCAGGCCGGTACTGACCTGGCGATGGCAGATCTCGCGGGCGAAGCGGAACGCTGGCTCGGCATCCCGGTCATCGCCATCAACGTCGCGACCTACTGGTCGGCGCTGCGCGCCAACGGCGTCTCGGATCGGATCGATGGCTTCGGCAGCCTGCTGGCCGAGCACTGAACCGGCCCACGCGTTTATATGCCGAGATAGGCCTCTCGGATCGACGGATCGTCGGCGAGGGCCGCCGTGCTGCCGGTCCTGCTGACACGCCCGGTCTCGATGATCAGTGCGTGGCGCGCGATCTCAAATGCCGTCATCACATCCTGCTCGACCAGCAGAATGGTCAGCCCGTTGCGGTTGATCTCGAGCAGCGCCTCGCTCAGCCGTTCGACCAGCCGTGGCGCGAGGCCCAGCGACAGCTCGTCGATCATCAGAAGCTTCGGCCGCGACATGATTCCACGCCCGATCGCGCACATCTGCTGCTCGCCGCCGGACAGCGTGGTCGCATCCTGCTTGCGGCGATCCTTGAGGATCGGGAACAGCGTGAACACGTCATCAAGGTCGCGCTGCACCTCGGCAGTGTCCTTGCGCAGATAGGCGCCGAGCAGAAGATTGTCGTGCACGCTCAAGCCCCGGAACAACCGCCGCCCCTCCGGCACATGCGCGATGCCACGGCCGAGGATCTGGTCCGGCGCGAGCACCGTCGTGTCTTCACCCTGAAACGCAATGCGGCCGGATGCGGCCGGCACCAGCCCCGAGATGGTCCGCAGCAGTGTGGTCTTGCCCGCGCCGTTCGAACCGACGATGCAGGTGATCTCGCCGGCTGCGACGGTGAGATTGATGTCCCACAGCACGCGGACGTCGCCATAGCCGGCGGCGAGACCCGCGACGGTCAGGATCGGCTCAGCCATGGGCGGCCTCCGCCGTGAAGCGGCGCGCGAACTTCTCGCCCAGATAGGCCTCGATGACGCGGGGGTTGCGCACGATCTCGTTGGCGCTGCCTTCGGCGATGAGCTGGCCATGGTGCAGCACCAGCACGCGCTGCGCGAGCGAGAGCACGACCTTCATCAGATGCTCGATCACCAGGATGGTCACGCCGCGGTCGGCGATCTGCCGGATCAGCCGCAGCGCGCCGTCGATCTCGCTGCCGTTCAGGCCGGCATTGACCTCGTCGAGCATCAGCACCTTGGGATTCATCGCCATGCTTTTCGCAAGCTCGAGACGCTTGCGGCCGGCCAGCGTCAGCGCCGCGGCGGAGCGTTCGGAAAACTGGGTGAGCCCGGTGAATTCCAGCTGCTCGCGCGCCATCGCCATCGCGGCCGCGACACTCTCCTGCTTGCCGCCGAACAGGGCAGCCGCTGCGACATTCTCCAGGACGGTCATCTTCGGAAACGGCTGCACGATCTGGAACGTGCGGGCGAGCCCCCGCCGTGCCGCCTCGAACGGGCGCTGCGCCGTCACGTCCTGGCCCTCAAACCGGATGTGACCGGAGGACGGGCGCAGCACGCCGGTGAGCAGATTGACCAGCGTGGTCTTACCGGCACCGTTCGGCCCGATCAGGGCGACGATCTCGCCCTCCTTGAGCGCAAAGCTGAGATCGTCGATGGCACGGATGCCGCCGAAATTCCGGCTGACGCGCTCGGCGACCAGGATCGTCATGCGGCGGCCTTCGTCCGGCCGAACATCCCGCCGATGCGCGCCATGGCATCCCGGTACGACAGCCCGAGAAGACCGCCCGGCAGGAAGAAGATCAGGATGACGATGACCACGCCGAGAATGGCGCGGTTGTAGTCGAGGAAGTTTGCCCAGAACACCTCTTCGAGCAGCGTGAAGGCCGCGGTGCCGATCACCGGTCCGAGGATCGTGCCGGGACCGCCGAGCAGGCACATCACCGGCACCTTGATCGACATCAGGATGGAGAAGGAATCGCTCGGGTCGATGTAGCCGGTCCACGAAGCGTAGGCCGCGCCGATGGTTCCACAGAACAGCGCGGACAGCGTGAAGGCGATCACCTTGTAGAGCGTGACGTTGACGCCGGCCATGTTGGCGGCGTCCTCGTTCTGCTGAATGCAGCGCAGTCCGAACCCGAGCCGGCTGCGGTCGACCACCACCGTGATCAGGAAGGTCACGATCATGATCGCCAGCATGACGGCGAGAAAAATCCGCGCCACCACGTTGGGACCGCCGGCGAGCAGCGGCAGGTTGAGGCCGTCGCCGCCGCCGGTGAGGCTTCCCCACGACGAGATCACGAGCCGCACCACCTCGACCACGCCGATCGAACCGATCGCGAAGTAGTGTCCCTTCAGCCGGAGGATGATTGCGCCGAGCGCCGCCGCAAACGCCCCGACGACCAGCGTGGCGATGCCCCACGCCAGCAGCATCGGCACCCCTGCCCGCTCCGACAATGCGCCGGCATAGCAGCCAAGCCCGAAGAACGCCGCGGTCGAGAACGACGGATAGCCGGTGAAGCCGCCGATGAAGTTCCACGACAGCGTCAGCGCCGTGAACATGGCGATGGTCACCGCGAGGCGGACCACGTAGTTCGACGCCCAGAGCGGCGTCGACGCCAGCAGGATCACCCAGAGTGCGAACAGCAGATACTGCGTGCGGCGCGACATCACTCGTAACCCTTGACGCCGGTGAGGCCCGTGGGCCTGACCACCAGAAGAACGAGCATCAGCAGGAAACCGACCGTCAGCGCATGCTGCGGCCCGAAGAACTGGCCGGCGAAGCTTTCGATGATGCCGAGAACGATGCCGCCGACCAGCGCACCCTGGACGCTGCCGAGACCTCCGACCACGCACACCACGAAGGCCTTGCCAAGATACGCGCCGCTGAGATTGGTGGTGACCGGATACACCATCGCGAAGATGGCACCGGTCGCACCGGCCATCAGCGATCCGATGCCGAAGGTGATGGCGTAGATGCTGTTGACCTTGATCCCCATCAGCGCCGCCGCAGCGCTGTCCATGCGCACGGCGACGATGGCGCGGCCGATCTTCGACCGTTTCATCATGAGATAGAGGATGCCGGTCAGGATCAGCGCCAGCGCCATGCCGAGCAGGCGGTCGAACGGGATCACCACGCCGCCGAGATCGACCACGCCGAGATCGAGTGTCACGCGGCGCGGCGTCGCCGTGTAATAGACCGTCATGAAATTATAGAGGATGAGGTCGAGGCCGAATGTCAGCGTGAGCGTCGTCAGCACCGGCTGGTTGACCACCCGGTTGATCATCGTGAGTTGCGTCAGGTAACCGATGGCAAACATCAGCAGCGAAACCGCGGGCAGCGCCAGCAACGGATGGATGCCGTAGCTGTGCCAGGCGAAATAGGTGAGATAGCCGCCGAAGATGATCAGCGAGCCGTGCAGCATGTTGATGACGTTCAACACACCCCAGACCAGCGAAAAGCCCACGGCCAGGCACGCGTAAAGCGTGCCCAGCACGATCCCGTTGACCAGCGTTTGCAGATAGTCCATCGCGTCCGTCGCCTAACCACCAGCTCCCGGTCAGGCGACCGGGCAATGCGTCACTTGATCAGGGCCATGTCGCCATTCTTGATGTCGGACGGGGCCAGCACCTTCACCGCCTTGTCCTGCACCTGGATGATCGGCAGATCGCGCGGCTGGTTCATGCCGTTCGGGCTGAACTTGATCGGTCCGTAGAAGGTGCTGATGTCGGTCTTGGCCAGCGCCTCGCTGACCTTCTTCTTGTCGATGGATCCGGCCCGCTCGATTGCGTCCTGCAGGAGGACCGTGGCCGCCGCGCATGACGCGTGGACATAGTCGGGATCGCTTTTCTCCTTGGCGACGAACTCGCTGTAGAAGGATTCGGTCGTCGGCCAGACGCCGACGCCCTTGTAGCTCGTGGCCTGATGCCACCAGCTCGAGCTGGTGATGCCATTCGCAAGATTGCCGAGGCCGTCGATGTATTCCTTGTAGGCGGGACCTGCGAGCATCGTGATGATCGGCGCCTTCACGCCGAGGTCCTGCATCTGCTTGCGCGCCAGGATCAGGTCCTGGGTGTAGCCGGTGACGTAAACCCAGTCCGGATTGCCGCGCTTGATCGCCGAGAGCGACGCCGAGTGATCCATCGTGCCGACGGCGTAGAGCTGGTCGTAGTAGACGTCGAGGCCCGCAGCCTTGGCCGCGGCCGAAATACCCTGCGCCGTCGCCTTGGGGAACACGTCGTCGCGGCCGAGCACGGCGACCTTCTTCAGCGAGGGCAGTTTCTCGCGGAAATGTTTGATCATCGGGGTGAACAGGCCGACGTTGGGCGACAGCGTGCCATAGAGAAATTTCGAGCTTTGATCGAACACCGATTCCGACGAGGCCGCGCAGGCAATGACCGGGGTCTCGTAACGCGTGGCGATGGTGGCGACGATCTTGGTGTGCCCGGAGCCGAACGGCGAGAGCAGGAAATCCACCTTGTCGTCGGTGATCAGCTTCTCGGCGAGTTGCGCGGCACGCTGTCCGTCCGACTGGTAGTCGTACTGAACGAGCTGCACCTTCGACTTGGTGCCGCCGACATTGATGCCGCCCGCGGCATTGACCTTTTCGAGCCACATCTTCCAGACGACTTCCTGCTTCTTGGCCTCGTCGGCCAGCGGGCCGGTCAGCGCCAGCGGCGCCCCGATCTTGATGTCTCTGGCTTGGGCAAGAGCGTCGGGCGACGGCAGCGCTCCAATTGCGACGCCGGCGGCAAGCAGCAGCGCGCCCGACAATTTCGATGAGATCGATATCATGATGGCCTCCGGGTTGAACTCGCTCGGTCAAAGTCCGGCGAAGGACTGCTGAGCGCACTGCTCAGCAGCTCGAAAATCCTCGCGCCCCCGGCCAGGGCTCGCACCATGCTACCGTGACCTTCATGGTGCATGCCGACCAAGTTTTGTGCAAGCGCCTAGGCAACGTGATGATGATTGATGCAAACTGGCGGGCGGATTTCTCTTTTGAGCAATACCGCTGGCGCTAAAGTAACATTGTGCGGTGCATTCGGAGCATCCGCATTTCGGAGGCCTGAACTTTGAGCAAGACCGGCGTCGGGGCCAGACTGCGCCGCAGGGAAGACGAACGCTTCCTCCACGGACGCGGGCAGTATATCGGCGACCTGCGCTTTGCCCGGATGCGCGAGGTCGCGTTCGTCCGCAGCCCGGTCGCGCATGCCAAGCTCACCGGCGTCCGCATCCGCGATCATCTGCGGGATTCTGTTTTCATCGCCCAGGACTTGAAAGGCGTCGCGAATATCCGTGCGGTATCGCCCCTGCCCGGCTTCCAGGCGTCGGAGCAGCCGCCTCTGGTCACCGACCGGATCCGCCATGTCGGCGAGTTGATCGCGATGTGCGTCGCCGACACCCGCGCCGAAGCGGAGGACATCGCGGCGCAGGTTGCCGTCGACTACGAGGAACTGCCGGCGGTCGTGGACATGCTCAAGGCGCAGCAACCGGGCTGCATCCAGATCCACGACACCATCAAGCGAAACGTGTTTCTCGAAGTCGGTTTCGACGGTCCGGTGGAGGCCGCCGCCAGGACCGCGCCGGTGAAGGTGTCACGCGAGTTCCGCACCGCGCGCCATGTCATGTCGCCGATCGAATGCCGCGGCTTCGTTGCCGTGTGGGAGGCAGGACAGCGCCAGTTGACGCTGCACGGCGCCACCCAGTTTCCGCACGTGGTCCGCACCGGCCTTGCGCAGGTTCTGCAGATTCCCGAGATTCAGATTCGCGTGGTGTCGTCGGATGTCGGCGGCGGCTTCGGCTACAAGGCGATTCTGGCCGCCGAGGAGGTCTGCCTGTGCTGGCTGGCGATGCAGTGCGGCCATCCGGTGCGCTGGCTCGAAGACCGGCGCGAGCAACTCACGGCGAACGCCAATTGCCGCGAACATCACTACGCGATCTCGGCCTACACCGACGAGCAGGGCAAGTTCATTGCGTTCGAGGCCAAGGCCGCGGTCGATTCCGGAGCCTACTCGGCCTATCCCTTCACCTCCGCCATCGAGCCCTCGCAGGTCGCGGCGATCCTGCCCGGCCCGTATGATATTCCGGTTTATCGCTGCAGGTCCGCCGGCATCGTGACCAACAAGTGCCCGCAGCTTCCCTATCGCGGCGTCGCGCGCCCGAACGTCTGCTACGCGATGGAGCTGATGGTCGATGCGATCGCGCGCAAGATCGGCAAGGAACCGTACGAGGTGCGGCTTGCGAACCTGGTGCGCGCCGACCAGATGCCGTTCGACAACGTCACCGACAAGCACTTCGATAGCGGCGACTACCCGGAGATCCTGCGCCGAACCGTGGCGGCGATCGACCTTCCCGCCGTGCGTGCGCGGCAGAAGCGCGGCGAGCCGGATGGCCGCCTGATCGGGCTCGGCATCTCGATCTTCTCCGAGCAGACCGCCCACGGCACCACCGCCGACGGCAAGCGCCGCGTGTTCTACGAGCAGGCGTTCGCCCGCATCACGCCTGACGGCCGCCTCGAAGTCCGCGCCGGCATCCAGAGCATCGGCCAGGGGCTGGAAACCACGCTCACGCAGATCGCCAGCGAATGTCTCGGCGTCGACCCGGCCAACGTGGTGATCAAGCTCGGCGACACCGAGAACTCGCCCTATTCGAGCGGCGCCTGGGGCTCGCGCGGCATCGTCTGGGCCGGCGGCGCCACCGCGCGCGCCTGCAAGGAACTGGCGAAGCGCGTCGCTGCCATCGGGGCTGCGATGCTGCAGACCGACGTGAATTCGGTGCAGGTGCGCGACGGCGGCGTGTTCGGCCCGCGCGGCAATGTCTCGCTCGCCGACATCGCGCGCGCCTACTACCTTGCGCCGGCGGACCTGCCGGGCGACATCGACGCCCACGGGCTCGAAGTGACCGGCGGCTATGCGCCGGAGCGGCTGACCGGCGTGCACACCGGCTCGGCGCACGCCACCGTGGTCGCGGTCGATGCGGAAACCGGCGGCGTCGAAATCCTCGATTACGTCGTCGTGGAAGACGCCGGCGTCCTGATCAACCCGATGATCGTCGACGGCCAGATTCACGGCGGCACCGCGCAGGGCATCGGCGCGGCGCTGTTCGAGGAAATGCCGTTCGACGCGCAAGGCCAGCCGCTTGCTTCCACGCTCGCCGACTATCTGCTCCCCGGCAGCGCGGAGGTGCCCGACGTTCGCGTGTTCCACATGGAAACGCCGTCGCCCTATACCGAGTTCGGACAGAAGGGCGTCGGCGAAGGCGGCGCGATCGGCCCGGCTGCGGCGATCGCCAACGCCGTCAACGATGCCCTGCACAAGCTCGGCGTCGAGATTTGCGAAATCCCGATCACCCCGCGGCGCATTCTCGAAGCGATCGCCAAAGCCAGACGCGCGTCATGAAGCCCGTCGCATTCGACTACGAGCGGCCGACCACGCTTTCCGACGCCGCGATGCTGCTCGGACAGGCGAACGGCTTTTCGAAAGTTCTGGCGGGCGGGCAATCGCTCGGGCCGATGCTGAACCTGCGTCTGGCGCAGCCCGAACTGCTGGTCGACATCACGTCGATTGCCGAACTGACCGCGGTCGACGACAGCCAGGATCATCTCGAGATCGGCGCCTGCGTCACCCACGCCAACATCGAGGACGGCCGCATCCCCGATCATTTCGGCGGGCTCCTGCAGCGCGTGGCCGGCCGCATCGCCTATCGCGCGGTGCGTAACCGCGGCACGGTCGGCGGCAGCCTCGCGCATGCCGATCCGGCCGCCGACTGGCTTTCGGCGCTTTCGCTCGCGGGCGCGGACGCGACGATTGCCACGCCGCGGGGGAGCCGCACCGTCGCGGTGGCCGATCTGGTCCTGTCGTCCTTCACCACCGTCATCAGGCCGGACGAGATCATCCGCTCGGTGCGGATTCCGAAATTTTCGGCCGGCGCCCGCTGGGGCTTCTACAAGTTCAGCCAGAAGGCCGGCGAATTCGCTCACGCCATAGGCGGGGTGCTGCACGATCCGGCGCGCGGGCGCTTTCGCGCGGTGATCGGTGCCATCGAGACGGCGCCGATCGTCGTCGCCGACGCGAGCGCGCTGTTCGGCGGCACGTTCCGGCCTGACGTTGCCGAGCACCTAGACGAGCCGGCCGTGTTGCAGTTGCTCGACCAACGAAACGTCAAGGACGCGTATATCCGAAGCCTCGCGCTGGTGGCCTTGAAGCGCGCGGCCAAACAGGCGGCCGCACCGTGAAGGCACTCTCCCTCACCATCAACGGCCGGAACGTGAAGGCCGAGGTCGCGCCGCGCCTGAACCTTGCGGATTTCCTGCGCGAGCATCAGGCGTTGACGGCGACGCATGTCGGTTGCGAGCATGGCGTGTGTGGCGCGTGCACGATCCTGATCGACGGTGCGCCTGCGCGATCCTGCATCACCTTCGCGGCGGCGGCGAACGGCGCCGAGATCACGACGCTGGAAGGGTTCGAATCCGATCCCGTCATGGCGCTGCTGCGCGAGGCCTTCGCCGAAAATCACGGTCTGCAATGCGGTTTCTGCACCCCCGGAATGCTGATGACGGGGCGGGACATCATCACGCGGCTGCCGGACGCCGATGAAAAGCGCATCCGCCTGGAGCTGTCCGGCAATCTCTGCCGCTGCACCGGCTATGTCGGTATCGTCAAAGCGATCCAGAGCGCGCAGGCCGCGGCCAGCAAAGCCGGCCTCGCCAGGCAGTCCGCAAGCCGCGGCATCGGACCGGTCGGCTCGCACCCGCCTGCGGGCGCGCAGGACTATTCGCAGCGACCGGCCGCCAGTGCCCGCACGCAGCCCGTTGCAGCGCCGGCGGAAAACTTCGGCGCCATCGACTGGCCGTCGGTCGAGCGCGAAGGCGTCGAACTGCACCAGTCGTTTTCGGTGCCGTTCCCGCGCGACCAGGTCTGGCGCTTCTTTGCCGATCTGGATCAGGTCGCAAGCTGCATGCCCGGCGCCCGGCTGACCGGGCCGATGACCGGCAATCGCGGCGAGGGTGAGGTCAACGTGAAACTCGGGCCGATGGTCAGCGCGTTCCACGGCGTGCTCGATGTGGCGCGCGACGACACGGGCTTCCGCGGAACCGTGCGTGGCGCCGGCCGGGACGCCAAGAGCCCGTCCAGCGCGCGGGCGATCATCACCTACACTGTCGATTCCCCGACCGCGGCCGCATCCCGGGTCGACGTCTCGGTCAGGTTCCTGCTGAGCGGTGCGCTAGCGCAATTCAGCCGCTCGGGGCTCGTCAAAGACGTCGTCGACCATCTGACGCGGGTGTTTGCGCAAAATCTCGAAGCCCGGCTGTCCGGCAGGCCGCTCGCATCCGAGAGCGCCGATACTCTCGATGCCGGCGCCGCGGCGCGATCGGCGATCTTCGGTCGCATCGCCGCTTTCTTCCGCAGGCTTTTTGGCGGCTAGCACCCATGCAGATTTGCCCGCGATGCTCAGGATTGAGGCATGGACACGCGGGACCGTGCTGGAAAAATCCCGGCGCCCTCTCCTATAATTCGCTCAACCCCGGTTTCGCTGCTGACGATGGAGACCCGCCATGACCGACAACAAGCCCTATGACGTTCTGCTTCGCGGCGGACACGTGATGTGCCCCGCATCGGGCATCAATGGCGTGATGGATGTCGCGGTCCGCGACGGCAAGATCGCCGCCGTGCAGAAGGACATTCTGCCCGCGACCGCAAAGGAGACGATTGATCTTCGCGGCCGCATCGTCCTGCCGGGCATGATCGACACGCACGCCCATGTCTATCGCTATGTCAGCGGCCGTTTCGGCATGGATGCCGATCTGGTCGGCGTCCACTCGGGCGTGACGACCCTGATCGACCAGGGCGGCCCGTCCTGCATGACGCTGCCGGGCTTCCGGCATTTTGTCGTGAACACGGCGAAGTCCCGGGTCTATGCGTTCCTGTCGTCGTATCTGGTCGGCGGGCTCGAAGGCCACCTCTATCCAACTCTCTACAGTCCGGATTGCATCAACATCCAGGCGACGGTCGACGCGGCCAAGGCCAATCTCGATATCGTCCGCGGCATCAAGGGCCACGCCGAGATCGGCGGCTTCGCCCGCTGGGGCATCAAGGTGCTGCAGATGTCGGCCGAGATCGGCCGCAAGACCGACCTGCCGCTCTATGTCCACTTCGGCCAGCTCTGGGGCCTGCCGCGGAGCGGCGCGAACGGCGAGGACGCCGATACGATCCTGGAGCGCGTCATTCCCGAGCTGCGGCCGGGCGATATTCTGGCGCATCCGTTCACGCGCCATCCCGGCGGCTTCGTCAACCGCGAAGGACAGGTGCACGAGGTGATCCAGGCGGCGCTGGCCCGCGGCCTCAAGGTCGACGTCGGCCACGGCAGCCACTTCTCCTATCGCCTGGCCCGCAAGGCGCTCGACGCCGGCATCGTTCCCGACACGCTCGGCGCCGACATGCACGGCTACAACACCTATGTGCCGCCGCCGCCCGGCACGCCCGCCGAACATGCGGACGACGAGGCGCACCCGTTCGCCGGGCAGGCGAAGTTCAGCCTGACGCAGGCGATGAGCTCGATGCTGGCGCTCGGCCTGACCATGGAGCAGGTCGTGCCGATGGTGACGGTCAACGCCGCAAAGATGATCGGCATGGAGGACGAGATCGGCTCGCTCAAGCCCGGCGTCACAGCCGACGTCTCGGTGCTGTCCGATCAGCGCGGCAAGTTCCTGCTGCGCGACAACGAGAAGAACGAGGTCGTGGCGGAGCGTCTGCTGCAGCCGCTGTTCTGCCTGCGGGAAGGCAAGCGCTACGATGCGACCGCCAACATCCTGCCGGAGGCGATTGCGGCCTGAAGACCGTTTCGACCGATACCAGGCGGGCGCGCAGCCACCGTGCGCCCGATTGGGGGTTGGCGTGAAAATTCCGCCGGCATCCGCGAGACCAAATGCCGCGACGTCCTCTAAAGTCCCCCACTCGACGCGACCTGGGGCGCGGCAAAGAATTTGCTTCTCGCAGCCTCGAGACCGAATGGAGGATGCAATGAAGTTTTTGGGGCGAATGCTGCTGGCGCTGGGCCTTTTCGCGGTGCCGAACACGTTGAATGCGCAGGCAAATTGGCCGGACCGCCCGATTACCCTGGTGGTGCCGTATGCACCGGGCGGCTACACCGACCTGACCGGCCGGCTGACCGCCCGTTTTCTCGAAAAGACCCTGGGCAAGTCCGTCATCGTCGAGAACCGGCCGGGCGCCGGCGGCATCGTCGGGACGCAAGCGGTCGTGAGCGCGGCGCCTGACGGATACACATTCTGCGTCTGCAGCGTCGGTGCCGTCTCGGTCGCGCCGTTCGCGCAGAAGGTCGGATACGATCCGGCGAAGGACATCGCGCCGGTCGGTATCATCAGCACCATCGTGCAGGCGGTGATCGTCAAGAAATCGCTGCCGGTCAATTCGATGGCTGAGCTCGTCGCTTACGCCAAGGCCAATCCCGGCAAGCTCAACTACGGCTCGAGCGGCGCCGGCGGCCTGACGCACTACGCCGTCGAGCTGTTCGAGGCCCGCACCGGCACCCACATGGTGCACGTCCCGTTCCGGGGCGGCGCGCCCGCAACCGCGGCGCTGGTGGCCGGCGACATTGACCTCGCTTTCGCCAACATGACCGATGCCCTGCCGCAGATCGAGGCCGGGACGGTACGCGGTCTCGCCGTCACCTCGAAGGAGCGCAGCCCCTACTTCCCGAATATTCCCTCGATCCACGAGGCGGTGGTTCCCAATTTCCTGGTCGAAACCTGGAACGGCATCATCGCGCCGCCTAAGACGCCGGAGCCGATCATTGCCAAGCTGTCCGAAGCGCTGATCAAGATGGCGGACGATCCGGAGTTCAAGGAGGCGATGCGCAAGGCGGGCGGCAGCGCGGTGAAGAACACGCCCGCGCAATTCCGCACGCAGATCGACCAGGAAATGGCGCAGTGGAAGCCGATGGTTGCGGAAATCCTGGAGAAGGAAAAGAAGAAAGAGGCAAAGAACTGAGCAGGGCCGGCGTCAGAGCTTGACGCCGGCGCTTTCCAGGAGCGAACGCGCCCGCGCCCGCTGCTCCTCGGAAATCACCAGCCGCTCGGCGAAGTCCTTGCCCGACGGCCGGGTCGCGTCGATGCCCATCTTGGTCACGGTGAAGGTCTCCGGGTCCGACGTGGGGTCGAGAATCGCGCTTTTCGAGCCAGGCACCAGGACGATGTCCTTTTCCGCGCGGACGCGCGTCGCGATCGCCCACATCACGTCGTTCATGTTGTAGATGTCGACGTCGTCGTCCACGACGATGACGTATTTCGTATAAAGCTCGGTGCCGAACGTCGCCATCATCGCCATCTGCGGCTCGCCCTCGGCGATCTTCTTCATCGACACGATGGCCATGAAGGCGCCGCAGGTGGTGTGCGGCACGTGCACCGCGCGCACGTTCGGAAGATTGCGGCGAAGCGCGTTGAGGATTTCACCCTCGCGGGTGATGCACGACACCAGGATATGATCCTGCGACATGCCGGAGACGACGCTGTGATAGATCGCGTCGCGCCGCATGCGGATACGCTTGGCAACGAACACATTCTGCGTGCTGCGGTACGATGCGTAACCGGTGAACTCGCCGAACGGCCCCTCCGGCTCGTGAACGCCGGCCAGGATCTCGCCTTCGATGACGATCTCGGCGGCCGCCGGCACCTCGAGATCGGCGACGCCGCAGCGCGCCAGGCGATAGGGCTCGCCGAACAACCCGCCGATGATCTCGAACTTCCGCACGTTCTGCGGATAGGCATAGACCATCGAGCCCATGTAATGCAGCGGATGAACCCCGAGCGTGATCGCCACGGGCAGGTTCTCGCCCTTCTCCTCCGCGCGGCGATGAAACTCGTACATGCGCCGCCGCGAATGCAGCGACACGCCGAGCCGGTTCTTGTCTTTCAGCATCAGCCGGTGGAAGCCCGTGGTATCGACGCCGGTGACGGGATCGCGCGCGCTCAGCTGGCCCGCCGTGATGTAAGGCGCGGCATCGACCGTGAATTGCAGCGGCACCGGCAGCAGCTTGGTCAGATCGATGTCGTCGCCCTCGATGACGACCTCGTCCCAGGCCGCCGAGCTGACCACCTCGCACGGGATGTACTTCTGGCAGCGCTCGCGAAACGCCGTCGGCAATTCCGCCGGCTTCACGCCGAGGCATGCCGCGAGAAGCTTGCGGTTGCCTGCCGCGTTGGTGACCACCGGCATCTTGTGGCCCTTGATGTTCTCGAACACGACAACCGGGCTGCGCCCTGCCCGGTCGAGTTCGAACATCATTGCGGTGGATTCGAACTTGAGATCGATCTCGTTTCGAATGCGCAGGAACTCGTCGGGATGGTCGGATTCGACCATGCGCAGAAAGCCGCGCAGACTCTGGTTGTCGATGTTGGCCAGCGGGCTCATGTCGTCTCCAATACGCTCAAGGGTCATTTGATTGCATCGCCGCGGCGCATGGCAAGGGAAATCCATGGCGTCATGCGTGCAGCCGACGCTCGGTAGTCAAAAATGAGAGGCTGGCCGGGGCGCACTGATTTACCGACTCTCCGGGTGGCCAATTGCGTGATACTTTCCGGACAATCGGGGGTTTGAACTTGAAAAACATCCAGGACGGCGGCGAAGCCATACTCGAAGCGCTCCGGGGTTTGAACGTCGAGTACGTCATTTCGTCGCCGGGCTCGGAGTGGCCGTCGTTCTGGGAGGCACTCGCGCGCCAGAAAAAGAGCGGCACACCAGGCCCGGCCTATCTGGATTGCGGCCACGAGACGCTCGCGGTCGCCATGGCCACCGGCTACACGCAGGTCACCGGCCGCATGCAGGCCGTGCTGTTGCATGCGGGCGCGGGCCTTCTGCAAGGCAGCATGGCGATCTACGGCGCGCGCGCCATGGAAACGCCCATGCTCGTGATGTCCGGGGAATCGCTTGGCTATGGCGAGAGCGAATTCGACCCCGGACCGCAATGGTATCGCAACCTGAACGTGGTCGGCGGGCCCCAGCGCCTGGTCGAACCGGTGGTCAAAGCGGCGTTTCAGTCGCCGTCGGTTGCGACGCTCTACAACAGCGTCGTACGCGCCGGCGAGCTGGCGCAACGCGTCCCGCAGGGACCGACATACCTTTGCGTATCGATGGATTCGATGATCGAGGAATGGTCGAAGCCCGAGACGGCGCGTGCCGTTGCGCCGGCGCCCAGATCCCAGCCGGCTGCCGCCGACATTGCCAATGTCGCAACCTTGCTCGCCAAGGCGCGATGTCCGTTCATCCTGGTGGAGAACGCAGGCCCGGACCCGGAGACGTTTGAGGCGCTTATTGCGCTCGCCGAGCTTCTCGCGATCCCGGTGCTCGATGGCCCGGGCGCATGTGTTTCGAACTTCCCGAAGTCGCATGACCTTTATCTCGGGCTCGATACGACGCCCTATCTGGAGGAGATGGATTTCGCGCTGCTGGTCGAGAATGAGACGCCCTGGTATCCGCCCAGCAATTCGCCGAAGAATGCCAAAATCGTCGCGATCGGAAGCTGCCCGATCAAGGACACGCTGGTCTATCAGGTCACCGGCGCCGAGCACTCGCTTGAGGGCGACGTCGCGATCACGCTCCGGCTTCTGATCGGCGCGCTTCGCAGCATGAAACTCGACGGTGCCGCCATCGCCGCGCGCCGTGCCCGCTGGAAGGCGCAGCACGACCGGCTCCGGCAACGGCTGGAGGCAGCCGAATTGAAGGCCGCAGCAGAGTCGACCATCACGGTGCCGCTGGTTGCGCGGCTGATGCGCGAAGCCGCGCCCGACGCTATCTACGTTGACGAGACGATCGTACACGCCAGGCTGATCCGCGAGCACATCAACTGGGACGAGCCGTTTGGCTTCTTCCGGGTGCCGAGCGGCCTCGGCCAGGGCATGGGCTATGCGCTGGGCATCAAGCTCGCTTTGCCGAAACGCCCCGTCGTGGTCACCATCGGCGACGGCACGTTCCTGTACAA
>Ga0247825_10001103_pt1 | contig 17561 bp, 11 predicted proteins | sample 13C_Vanillin_Day_FD_194413 | JGI IMG/M metagenome (GOLD analysis project Ga0247825, IMG submission 194413) | Soil microbial communities from agricultural site in Penn Yan, New York, United States - 13C_Vanillin_Day48 | ecosystem: Environmental > Terrestrial > Soil > Agricultural land | place... | reverse complement strand
CGGTATCCATATTGAGAAGGCGACCGATATGACCAGCCGGCTGATAGCGTCGTTGAGCGTGGTTGCAGGAATCGTCGCGGTCTGCGTGTTCGGCAGTGCTTCGCTGTCGAGCCAATCGCGGAGTACGCCGCCTCCGCTCGTGATCACCGGCTCGGGGGGGAAGGCAGTCGAGTATAAGGCCCCGCGCACGCCGTGGGGCGACCCTGATCTGCAGGGCGTATGGTCGAGCGACGACCTCGAGAACGTCCCGATGTCGCGACCGGCTCAGTTCCAGGATCTGTATCTCGACGATGCGCAGTTCGCGCAGCGGCAGGCGCAGGTCGATCGCGGGGCGAAGCAGCGCGACACCAGCGCCGAGAGCAGCTTCCGCTTCGACTACGCCCGTCGCGCGATGCGGCAGACGTCGTTGATTGTCGATCCGCCAGATGGCCGGCTGCCCGCGATTAAGCCTGCGGTGCAGGGGCGCATCATGCCGCGTGGCACGTACGGTCCGGGCCCGCTCAACTCCTGGGAGGATTTTTCGCTCTACGAGCGCTGCATCACGCGCGGCATCGCGGGATCGATCCTGCGAGTGATCTACGGGAACGGCAACCGAATCGTCCAGGCGCCCGGCGTCGTGGCGCTCTCCTACGAGATGCTCCCGGACACGCGCCTCTTCTACACCGATGGGCGTGCGCACATCGGCGCCTCCATCGGTGAGTACCTCGGTGACTCACGCGCGCGTTGGGAGGGTGAGGAGCTTGTCGTCGAGACGACGAATCTCACCGACAAGACGGCGATCGGTGTCAATGGCAACGGTGTGCGCCACAGCAAAGAGATGGTGATCACCGAACGCTTCCGCCGCATCGCTGACAACATGGTTCAGTACCAGGCGACCTACGACGACCCGGTCACGTACGAGAAGCCTTTCACCGTTTCATTCCCGCTGACACCACTCGACGGCGGCATGCTGCTGCCGTACGACTGTCATCCAGGCAACACTGCGATCTCCATGTCACTGGGAGGCGAACGGTTGGAAGAACGGCGAGTGGCAGAGGACTTCGCGAAAGGCATCATCCGTCCGAAGCGGACGGTGCAGGACGATGGCGCGGGCGTCGGTGCGGCGGCGCCGGCGGCTGGACGTGGTCGCGGCGCAGGTCCGGCTCCGCTCGCGCCAGGTGCGGCAACGGGTGAGAGAGATCAGGAAAAATAAAAGGGGGAAACGAGGTGTCTATGAGGCGGAACGCTGTCCTGTCACTTTCATTCATTCTGTCGAGCACTGTTGCGTTCGCGCAGATCGCATTGCCGCCCGGCGCGAGCCCGCAGTCGACTCAGGATCCTGGCTACAAGGAACTCATCGCGACGTGCAAAGTGCCGCCCCCGGCTCCGGCCGCGCGCGGTGGCGGACCGGGTGGGCGTCAGGGCGGTGGACCCGCTGCCGCGGCGCCGACGACGTTCCCGCCGCCGCCAGCCGAGTACACCGTCACCGAGATCCCCGGCGTCATTGCCGCGGGGCAGAAGTGGACCAAGGTGTGGGAGGTCAGCGGCAACAACGCTGACGGCATCCTCGCTGACAAGAACGGCGACCTCCTGATCGCGCAGAACCACAACGCCGCTGTCGTCAAGCTTGATAGAAGTGGCAAGGTGGCGGTGGTCTACAAGGACACGCACACCGGCGGCGCCCTGTCGATGAACAAGAAGGGCGAGTTGTTCATGGTCCAGCGCGGCCTGCGCGCCAACGTGTCGCAGCTCACGCCAAAGCGGCAGATCCTCGCCGACAAGCTGCCGAACGGCGATCCGCTCGATTGCCTCGGTGGTGTGATCAACGACCTCACGGCGGACAGCAAGGGTGGCGTCTACTTCACGATGGGTGGGCTGTTCCACGCCGATGCCAAGGGAGTCGTGACGCGCTACGGCGAGAACCTGCAGACCAACGGCGTCGTCCTCAGCGCGGATGAGAAGACGCTTTACGTCACCAACGCTGGCACGGTGGCAGCGTTCGACGTGCAAGCCGATGGGTCGCTGATGAACCAGCGTGAGTTCGTCAAATTGCCTGGCGGTGGCGGCGATGGCTTGACGATCGATTCAGAGAATCGCCTCTATGTCACGGCAGGTCCCGCCCTGTACGTGGTCGCCGCCGATGGCAAGCTGCTCGGCAGCATTCCCGCGCCGTACGGACTCATCACCGCCGCGTTTGCCGGGCAGAACAAGAAGACGGTGTACGCGGTGGTCAGCTTGATCGACCCAGATCGGCTGCAGCACGCATACGTCTATTCGATCCCGATGATCGCTTCGGGGTACCCTGGACGCGCCAAGTAACTCGTCGAACTCCCAATTCCCAACTTCCAATTCCCAAGAGCAGTTTGGGAGTTGGAGATTGGGAGTTGGGCGTTGACATGTCGCTATTCCAGAATCGGAAGGAGCATCACAAATTCCCGCCCGTTTGGCAGCAGATCGAACTGACGCCGGTACTCGCCCTGCGCGAATCCCTCCACGAATGATGCGTCCGCTCATCTTCGGCTCCGATTTCGCTGACGGTTCAAACCGGCGGGGTAGCACGTTATCTCATGGTAGACGCCCGTATGCCACGGGGATGAGGAGTGTGTTGTGATCTTGCTCGGTTCGTACGACAACAGCGTGACCCAGGCCGATCGTGACGCCTACCTTCGGCAGGCCACGGCGATCTCCGGCGGTCGCGCGGACCAGGCAGCAGACGGAAGCGACAAGTTGTCGTTTGCGCCTTATACGCCGGAACCCGACCAGCCGATGACCGTTGCTGCCATGCAGCAGGCGCTGAAGACGATCGGTTTCTTTCCGGGCGGGAAGGTGGATGGGATCTGCGGCTATCGCACCCGCGCAGCGATGCGACTGTTCCAGGAGTACGTGCGTTCGATGGAGAAGCTGCCGTCGGTGCCGGATGGTCGCTTTGGACCTTCGACGCGGAAGCATCTTCTGCGATGGCTCGGCGGAGGGCCTGCGTTCTCGTGGGCGCCGACGATCGAGCGGTGGCGGGCAGGCACACTCGGCCAGACGGAATACACAGAGTGGCTGTCGTTGCTGGGGAAGGTCAGGGAGAAGTACCTGGCAAGCCCAACCGAGATGCTGCGATTAGTGAACGCCTTCCCAGGTCGGGCGGACACGCGCAACGTGTCTGACTGGGAATTTTCGCCCAGCGCCATCCACCTCATTGGCGTCCGGCGAAGCGAGAAGACCAACAAGTTCGACGACCTCTTCGTTCTGCTGATCAAGGGACTTGTCTTCAAGTTCCAGGGATCCACCGATCCCGGTGCAACGAGCAATCCGCTCGGGGCTCCCTTCCTCGTGCAGGGTCAGCACGATTACCACTTCGGCTGGCACAAGAGTCAGCACCTTGCACTTCGGCCCTCCGACAAAGGTGTGCTCGTCGTCCGTTCGAAAGGCGATTTCCGTCTCGATGACGCAGACGTCAGCAAGGGGCTGGAGGCAAACTCGACGATTCATATTCACTGGGGCGGCAAAGGACAGACCTTCGATGTGAACAACTGGTCGGAAGGTTGTCAGGTGCTCAACGGCAGCGCTTACATCGATCCGAACAACGAGAAGATCGACTGTTCATCGTTTGTGGCGACAAACAATGGTGAAGTCGCGAGCAACCCGTCGAAGACGCGCGGCGCTTACAACCTGGTGGCCGACCTCGTGCTTGGTCTGGGAAGCGATCTGCCGGACAATGCGGTGCTCTATACGCTGCTGACGGAGCAGGACCTGGCGTTGACTGCGTCCTCGGCGCTTGCGCATGGTCGAGAGAAGGCGAGAGTGCTCCTGGCGTGACCGCGCACGAGGCATCGCGTCCGCGGTCGAACACCATCCATCCCAGACCCGCACACACGCGCCAACTGTAGCGGCGCTGTGTCTGTGTTGTCGAAACATTCTCCGGCGCGACTGGGGCGTGCGCATCGGCATATAGCTTGCTCCAGGCGACACTCCTAGGATCTGCCGATGCTGCATGGAATCACCCAGGACGTGCGCCTGGCCCTCCGGACGCTGCGCGCGACGCCGTTTGTCACCTGCGTCCTGATCGTGTCGCTGGCGCTGGCCGCCGGTGCGAACACCGCGATGTTCTCAGTGGTCAATGGCCTGATGCTGCGGACTCTGCCCGTGCGCGATTCCCAGGAACTGGTCCACGTGACCGACTCGGTCGTGCAGGACACCGGCGAAGTCCGCGTGCGCGCCTGGAGTAACCCGGTGTGGGATGAGTTCAGGCGGCGGAGCGATTTGTTCGATGGAATGGCGGCATGGTCGTTCGTTCGTTTCAACGTGTCGCAGAGCGGTACGACGCAGCCGGCCGATGGCCTGTGGGTGGACGGCCTGTTCTTTGACACACTCGGGGTCCCGATGGTGCTGGGTCGGCCGCTCACGCCGGCAGACGATCAGCGTGCCGGCGGCCCTGCAGGTCCGGCCGCGGTTCTAAGTTACGGCTACTGGCAGCAGCAGTTCGGCGGAGCCGCCAGCGCAGTCGGCAGCGCGCTGACGATCGACGGAACCGCGTTCACGATCGTCGGCGTGACGGCGCCGGAGTTCTTCGGCCTCGAGGTCGGACGCAGCTTCGATGTCGCTGTCCCGATCAACACCGAGGCGCTCGTCCGCGGTGCGGACTCCCTCCTCGCATCCGCCTCGACAAACTTTCTCACTATCGTTGCCCGCCTGCGCGGGGGCGAGACGCTGGATCGCGCGCTGGTACGGTTGCGTGCGGCTCAGCCGGCGATCCGCGCCGCCACGATGGGACCGCAGGAACTCGAGATCGCCGATCGCTTCTTGACTTCACCGTTCAACCTTGTGCCCGCGGCGCATGGCTACTCCAACGCGCGACGGGCGTACGGTCGGCCGGCGATTATCCTGCTGGGGATCGTGGCGCTGGTTCTCGTGGTCGGCTGCGCCAATGTCGCGCACTTGCTGACGGGGCGCGCGCTCGTCCGTGCCCGCGAGCTGAACATGCGCCTGGCGCTGGGAGCCACCCGGTGGCGGCTCGCGCGGCAACTCTTTGCCGAAGCGCTGCTGCTTGCAGTCGGTGGGGCAGGTCTTGGGGTGGCCGTTGCGGCCATCTCCAGCCGCGCGTTGGTCGCGCAGTTGGCCACACCGGTGAATCGCCTGTCACTGGCGGTCCCGCTCGACGCACGCGTGTTGCTGTTCACGATCGGTGTCGCCGGACTCGCCGCGATCGTGTTCGGCGTCGCCCCTGCGATGCGCGCCCTGCGAGCGGATCCCGTCGCTGCGATGCGTGATGGCGGACGCCGCGCCAGTACCTCGCACCGAGGCAGCATGGGCCTGCTCGTGACAGTGCAGATGACGCTGACGATGGTGCTGCTGATCGGTGGCGGGCTGTTCGTCCAGTCGTTCACGGCGCTCGTTCAGCGGCCGATCGGGTTCAATCCGGACTCACTCGTCGTGGTGGTCATGGATCCGCAGAGCGCCGGCGTTCCCGTCGTCGAGCGTCGTGCCGTCTACGCGCGGATCCGCGACTCGGTCGCGGCACTGCCGGGTGTGAGCCACGCCGCGATCTCGTTCCTGACGCCGCTTGGCGGCAGTGGCTTCACGCCGTCGCTGGAGATCGATGCGCCGTCCGGGCGCGTTCGCGTCGCAGCAGACGGCGACGTGGCGGGAAACCTGGTGTCGCCAGGCTGGTTCGAGACGCTGCAGGTGCAGCGGCTCGTAGGGCGCGACTTCACGGCAGCGGATCGCGCCGGCGCGGCGGGTGTGGCGATCGTCAACGCCTCGTTCGCTGGCCGCTACTTCGGAGGCGATGCTGTGGGCCGTTCGCTCACGGTCTATCCGGGTACGCCGCGCGCGTTCATCGCGCGAGTCGTGGGCGTTGTCGGCGATGTGCCGGCGTCGTTGCGCGACGGCGCATCGCCCGCGTGGTTCGTACCTGTCGAGCAGTTGACGGCATTTCCGCTGAATGTCGCTCGCTTGAGCGTTCGCGTGCAGCCGGGGTACGACGCTGCTGCCGCCGGTGACATCGCGACTGCGGCGGCAACGGTCAACCCCGCTGTGGCGCTGACCGTTCGGCGCCTGGCCGATCAGATTCGCGGGGCCGTCGCGGTCGAACGCGTGCTGGCGCTGCTCGCGGGCGGCTTTGCGGTGCTGGCGGTGCTGCTCGCGGGACTCGGGTTGTACGGCATGACGGCGTTCGCCGTCTCGCAGCAGCGGACCGACCTTGGCGTGCGCATGGTGCTCGGCGCCGCACCGTCGGGGATCGTCCGGATGGTCCTGCTGCGCGCGGCTCGCGTCGTGCTGGCAGGCGCGCTGGCAGGTCTCGTCCTGGGCGCCTGGGCCGGGAGACTGGCCGCAACGCTGCTCTACGGTTTCGAGCCGGGCGATGTGTCTGTTGCCGCGGCCGCAGCGACGGTGCTGGCCGCGGTCAGCCTGTTCGCCTCATGGTTGCCGACGAGACGGATCGCACGGGACGATCTGGCCAGGCTGCTGCGGGAAACGTGACGGAGTTCTCGCATTACCCGCGGGCTATACTCCCTCGTCTTGATGCTTCGACACAGAACTGCTTCGTCCTGGACTGTCGTCATCTGCGCGGCGCTCGTGATGACGAGCGTGGAGTACCGCGCCCAATCGAATCCCTCGCAGGCGATCGCTTCGCGTGCGGACGTCGTCGTGTTCGGTGCGACGCCCGCGGGTGTGACCGCGGCTGTGTCGGCCGCGCGCACGGGGCGCAGAGTGGTGCTCATCGAGCCCGGTCGGTGGGTCGGCGGCATGATGAGCGGCGGCTTGTCGAACACCGATACCGGGCAGCGAGGATCGGAGGTGATCAGTGGCCTGGCCGGTGAGTTCTTCCGGCGTGCCCGCGCCATCGAGGAGACACGCGGCGCATGCCTCGAACCTTGTGCCTCGAGCTTCTTCTTCGAGCCGCACGTCGCCGAGCAGATGTTCGAAACCATGTTGCGCGAGGCTGGAGTCACCGTCGAACGCTCCGCGTATCTCGTCGACGTCGAGAAGAACGGCGCGACGATCGCGCGTCTCCGCACGTCTCGCGGTGACGTGCGTGGTGACGTCTTCATCGATGCCAGCTACGAGGGCGATTTGATGAAGTTGGCCGGCGTTTCATTTCGAATCGGGCGAGAGCCGCGGCGGCGTCCAGCAGGCGCGAGCGACGCGGTCGCTCTTGCCGACCAGGAAGACAACGCGGGGATGCAGCCACGGCAACTGCCGCTCGGATTGCACCTCGATCCGTATCGCGTGCCCGGCGACGCGGCGAGCGGCCTCATCGCTTTCGTCGAGCCACGACCGGATCCGCTTCCTGAAGTGGGCGACGGCGACTCACGCGTGACTGCCTATACGTATCGTCTGTGCGTCACTGACGATCCGACGAACCGCATTCCTTTCGCTCGTCCCGAGCGCTACTCAGAGTCGGACTACGAGCTCCATGCGCGCCTCGTCGCGGCTGTGCGGCCGGATCAGGACATCGTTCGATCGATGTTCAACCCTGCGCGGATCGCGCGCTCGCGTGACAAGAACTACTTCAAGTACGACCTGAACAGCTCTCTCACGTTGTCGACCGACCTCACGGGAGATGGCTTGAACCAGGGATACGTGGACCAGCCCCAGTCAAGGCGGGAGCAGATTCAGCGCACGTACCGGGGCTACGTTCAGGGTTTGTTGTACGCGATGCAGACCGCACCTCAATTCAAGGTGCTGCGCGAACGGGTGTCCCGATTCGGCTACTGCGCCGACGAATTCACCAGCAATGGCGGATGGCCGCACCAGTTCTACGTGCGCGTGGCGCGGCGCATGATGGGCGCCTACGTGATGAACGAGAACGACGTCATGCAGAACGGGCGTCGACCGCGGATCCCGGACCCGGTGGCAATGGGGAGCTACTCTCTCGCCGCTCATCACCATCGTTATCTAGCCGCGCCCGTGGACTGGCCGAACGGTCAACGCAAGGATGCTGTGATGCTCGAGGGGCTGCTCATCGGACGGATCCCGAACGACGCGCCCTATCCGATCCCGTACCGCGCGCTGACACCGCGCGAGACCGATGCGCGCAATCTGCTGAATCCCGTCACGCTGTCGGCGACGCACGTCGCGTACAGCTCCATTCGCATGGAGCCGACCTTCATGATGCTCGGTGAAGCGGCGGGCATCGCCGCATCACTCAGTGTGGAGGCGAAGAGCAGTGTGCAGGCCGTCAGCTATCAGAACCTGCGCCGACGCCTGGTGGACGCCGGGCTGCGCCTCGAGTGAACCATCACGGTCCGACGGGGCGAGGGGGCGGAGGTGCGACGGTCCAGTACGGAGGTCCGGAGGTCCGGTGCGATGGTCCGAAGGTCCGGTGCGGCGAATACTGCGCGAATGCTCCGTTTTAGACGTCGCGAGATCTGCGATCGTTGTGGGTGCTCCGTGAGGATTTCCGCAGTTCCAAGCGGGGAGCGATTCATGCACCCTGCATCGTTGTGGCTGCAGTTCGACGCTTCGAAGACTTCGATTGTTGGAAACTCGCGAACGAGCTGAAACTCGCCATCTACGAACTAGTCGAACGAGCACACGTCAAGCCCGATAGAGACTTCTGCGATCAGATTCGATCTGCTGTTGCGTCGGCGCCGGCCAATATCGCCGAAGGATTCGGACGGCGATCGGATGCGGAGTTCGCTCGCTTCCTCGACATCGCCGTGGGTCGCTGAACGAGTGTCGTAACCACATCGGCGATGCGCGGGATCGCAGCTACATCGATGAAGTGGAGCGGTCTGCGCTCGATCTTCTCGCTAGTCGAGCGGTCGGCGCGGTTGCAGGTCTCCGGCGGCACCTCCGTCGAGGAAAGCGGAACCGTCGGACCGGACCCTCGCACCGTCGGACTGGACCCTCGCACCGTCGCTCCTTCGCCCCTTCGGACCGCAAGCGGACTTACGTTGCTCCCAACCGCCGAAGCGCCTCCTGCATCTCGGGATTCCCCTGCGCCATCTGCAGAAGCGTTCGACCCTGCCCATTGCCGAGCGCGCTGATGTTGGCGCCAGCCGCGACGAGCCGCTCCGCCACTGCGGGGTAATCTGCGCCGCGCGCGCGGCGATGCACGGATCCGAACGCGGCCCATCCGAGCGGTGTGCTCTTGTGAGTCGAATCCCTGGCGTCGAGCGGCACGCCTCCGCGCGCGAGCACTCCTTCGACCATCTGCACGTTGCCCACCCAGCACGCGGCATGGAGTGCCGTGCCGCCGTCGATGCCGGGCGCGGTCGGATCGAAGCCCAGACGGAGCATGAGGTCGGCGGTGTCGAAGCGCTCGAAGAAGATCGCGACGGCCAGACGGCCGTGATCCTCGCGCGCGAGATCGCGCAGGAGCGACGGTTCCGCTGCGAGAACGGCCCTGGCGGCCTGCTCGTCCGCGCTCGAGAGCGCATCGAGAAACTGGATTCGTGCCGGGCTTCGGGATGCGAGCAGATCGTGGACCTCGCGATGACCGAACCTGGTCGCGACGTCGCGCGGCGACAGTCCGAACCCGAGCGTCCAGCAATAGATGTGCACAGGAGGAACCGGCGCATACCCGTGTTCATGGATACGGGCGCCGATGCAGGATGGGTCGGCATCCAACAGTTGCGTGGCAAGCGCGACGTCTCCGAGCCGTGCCGCCATGAAGATATCGGGTGTTGCCCCGCGCTCGAGTAAACACCGGCAGACATCCGGGCGATCGACCAGCGCGTACTGCGCGGGCATCGACTTGTGATCGATGCAGCGGACGTTGATATCGGCTCCGCGGTCGAGCAGGAAGTCAGCGATCGCGACGGTCTTCGCCTCGTGAAGTGGTTGCTGACCGTCGCCGCCACGGGCATGAACGAGTGAGGCATCGGCGTTGACGAGCGCCTGCAACTCGTCGAACCAGCCAAGCCGCGCAGCGACGTTGGGCGTCAGCGTCGCGCCACGCGCAAGAAGAAAGCGTGCCGCGCCTTCGTTGGCGCGGTCGAGCACGGTGTACGGGCCGTTGGCCCAGTCGCTTTTCATGTTCACGTCGGCGCCCGCTTCGACCAGCATCGTTAGCAGTTGTTCGTTGTTCGCGGCGACGTGCGCGGCGCGCTGGCCAAAGTCGAACATCGGATCGTTGACCCGCTTCCGCACGTGTACTGCCGCCAGCAGCTGTTGCGTTCGTTGCACGTTCCCTTCACGCACTGCGTGGCAGAACGCCTGGACGTCGCGCCCGTGGAAGTCCGCGACGAGTCTGGGCCACGAGTCGAAGCCTGCCTCGCGTGCGATGGCGAGTTGGGCATCGGCAAGCGTGAGCGATCGCGGCGGCGAGGCAGCATCGGAGCGGACCGCGCGAATGCGTGCGAGCGCAGCCTCGTCGCCCTTACGCGCAGCGCGAATCAGATCTTTGGCGAGCTTGTGTTGCTGGTCGAGGTTGGTAAGAGGGGCAGAATTCGACGTCGGCACGGACGACCTCCTTCAACACACGCCCGTGTCCGCATCATGGGCTTGAAGAAAGGTCGCTGATGACTATCGCAACGCGACATGACAGGTGGGCGCTGCCCTTCCCGCGGACCGGAGGCGTCCTGCAAGACGCCAGGCGGGAAGAGTAGAACGGCGGCGGAGCGGCATGCAACCGGGGAGATGTCAGGAACAGCACACGAATTTGAGTTGGCAGGGTCCGAAGGGGCGACGGATCGACGGTGCGAAGGTCCAGTCCCAAGGCGCAAAGGTCCGTCGCCCTCTCGCCCCGTCGGACCACAAAATAGAGAGTGGCACGCCGGAAGTGATCGTAGGGGCAAAGAACTCACACACGGGGAGATTCCTGAAGGCGCACCTTCGCGCGACGGCGGTATGGCTACTACGTCGCTCCGTTCGTGACGCGGAAAAACGGCACGCTCGGCAGGCGTGCTGTCGGTCACGGCGGCGGCTGGGGCAATCCGATCACCAGTGAGGAATCGCGTCGGCAGTCAGGCGATCCGAGCGACGGTGGCGAATCGCCGCCGCCGCCGCTCGGACCGCGCTCGCGACCGTTTTACCCTCTGACGGGTGTCGCGTCATTCACAGTCGCTCGCCGCAACCACACCGCCGTTGCGCGATCGAGCAGGTCGACTACAGTTCGCGGTCAGTGACATGTGTTGGTGCGGCGGGTGAACCCTGGCCGCGGCGACCTGTGATCGCCGCGATCAAGCGACAGGGGTAAATCAGGCCCCGGAGGCGTGGCCAGCCGGCGCCACTGTTTTCGCCACAACGCTGCGAGGTGCCTGGACGCGGACACGATGTTGGCTGTCGTCCGGATCACCCCAGGCGACGGCGGATCGTAAGTCGGGCGCCGGATGGGCTGATTTTCCGCGGCGATCACGGGAGCCCGCGGGCAGCGGTCGCCCGCCGCGCCAACACGCTCCTACGGCATTTCGAAAACGCCTCTAGTCGCTGCCTACTTCGACAGCGTCGTGATGAGCCGGTAGTGGAACTCCAGGTCTTCATTGAACTGCTTCACGCCCACACGCTCGTCGCGGCCGTGGGCCCGCACGTCGTCGATGTCGTCGAACAGCCCGTCGACACCAAACGTCGGAATACCAGCATTCCGGAGATGGAGTCCATCGGTGGCCCCGGTACTCATCACCGGAACGACGGGCACGCCAGGGAACATCGACCTCACGATTGTCTCGGTCGCAGTCATCACATCGTCCCTGAGCACAGCGGGCTTGCTCGGTGTGGCCTCGTCCACGAGTGACAACTCAATAGCCGCGTCTGCGAGGACCTTGGTCAGCTGCGTGATGACGGTCGCCACCGGCACACCGGGCAGAATCCGGCAGTTCACGTTGGCGGTCGCCACCTGCGGCAGCGCGTTGGGAGCGTGGCCCCCATCGAGCTGAGTGGCCACGCAGGTCGTTCGTATCATGGCGTTGAAATACGGCGACTGCGCAGACAGCCGCGCGGCGGCGGCAGTGTCCATCGGCTCTTTCGCGACAGCGAGCATGTCGGCTCTGGTTTGCGCGTCGAGTTGCGCCGGCGCGGCACGCTGGAAGTATGCGCGCGTGATGTCGTTCAACTGCACGGGGAACTCGAATGCAGAGAGCCTGGCCAGAGCGGCGGAGAGACGGTAGATCGCGTTGTCCTTGACCGGGAGCGAGCTGTGTCCGCCGCCGTTCTTGATCTCGAGACGGACGTCCTGGTAAACCTTCTCGGCCGCTTGCACCTCGTTGGTGACGTATTTTCCCTTCCTCATCACGCCGCCACCGCCCTCATTGATGGCGAACTCCGCGTCGATGAGGGCGCGATGATTGTCGAGCAGCCACTGGACACCGTTGTGCGTCCCTCCCTCTTCGTCTGCGGTCAACGCCAGGATGATGTCGCGTGATGGCACGAAGCCTTCGGACTTCAGGCGAATCAGGTTCGCGACAAACACCGCAGCCATCGTCTTGTCGTCTGCCGTGCCACGGCCGTACAGGAATCCATCCTTCTCGGTCAGGATGAACGGATCGAACGACCAGTCCTCCCTCTTCGCCTCGACCACGTCGAGATGAGCGAGCAGGAGGAGCGGCCGCTTCGTGCCGTTCCCGGAGTAGCGGACGACGAGGTTGCCCTTGCGTGGCACCGGCTCGAGCACGCGGACATCGGTGAAGCCGGCGCCCCTCAATCGGACGGCCATCGCGTCGGCCGCGGTGGTGGTGCTGCCCACCGAGTGTGTCGTATTGATCTCGACGAGTTGCTTGAAGATTTCTCGCGCACGCGCCTCAGGTGCCGGGCTCTGGGCTGAGAGCGCCACCGCGCCTGCGCTCACAAGCATTGCTACCAGCAGCGCGTCGTTTGCCTTTTGCATTGAATGACCTCGGCCGTTATCTGGCACAGTATACGGTCGTCTCTCAGAAGTGAGAGGAACGATTCAGCGACGCTCGCTCGGGAGCACGGTCATGACGCAGTCTCGCTTGTTCACATTGCTTGTTGCCGTTTTCGCGAGTGCACCGGGATGCCGTCAAGCGCAAGAGCCACCCCAGACGAAGGAGCCCGCGTCCGTGGCGCAATCCCGTGAGATGGGCGGCGCCAAGTCGGTGATGACGTTCTTCGTTGCCAGCAGGGGGCCTGGCAAGGGCGGCGATCTGGGAGGTCTTGCCGGAGCGGACGCACACTGCCAGGCGCTGGCGCAGGCGGAAGGTGCGGGTGATCACACGTGGCGGGCATACCTGAGCGCATCGGCGATGGAAGGACAGCCGGCGATCAACGCTCGTGACCGGATCGGGAAGGGGCCGTGGTACAACGCCGAGGGTCTGCTCATCGCGGCGAATCTCGACGAGCTGCACAGCGACAAGAACCGGATCAATAAGGAAACTGCCGTGACCGAGCGACTGGATCCGGTGAACGGCGTTGGAGACAACCCGAACGTGCACGACATTCTCACGGGATCGCGCCCCGATGGCACTGCATACGCGGACGAGGGCGATCTCACGTGTCGGAACTGGACGTCGAGCAGCGAGGGCGGCGCGCAGGTCGGGCATCACGATCGCCGTGGGCTAACGGAGGGCGTGAACTCGTGGAATTCAGTCCACGCTTCACGCGGCTGCGGTCAGTCGGATCTACGGGCCACGGGCGGGGCGGGGCTGTTCTATTGCTTCGGCATCGATTGATGACAGAGCTCCATTACAGCGTTCGAGCACGCGTGGTTCCGATGCTGTGCGTCGTGGCGCTGCTCGTTCCTGATCTCAGCGCTGCACGCGTGCCTTCGAGCGCGATCGACGTGCTTCACTACGACGTGGAGGTGAAGCCGGATTTCGACCAGCGGACGATCACCGGCCGGACGACGATCCGTTTCCGAAGTCTCGAGCCCTCGTTGAGCGAAGTGTCCTTTTCCACTAACGCGATGTCGGTCGACGAGGCGCGGATGAACGGCACCGCACTCCGCGTCGTCCGCGCGACGGATTCGATCGCCGTGCAGCTCTCTCGACCTGTTCTTCGTGGGCAGATCGCAGAGATCACGTTAAGCTACTCGGGCAAACCCGCACGCGGGCTCACGTTCGAGGGCGAGCCGTCTATTCGAGCTATTTCACCTGCGACTGGATGATCTGCCGCCAGGACGATCCCGGTGACAAGGCGACTCTTCAGATGTCGCTCCTCCTGCCGAACGACACGATGTCATGGGGACCGGGAACGCTGCGGTCGCGAGCGGCTGTCGCCGGCGGGCTCGAACGACAGGTCTGGCGTGAGGATCGTCCCTTCTCCAGTTATCTCTTTGGTTTCGCAGCGGGCGCGTTCCAGCACACGACGGAGAAACATGGACAAACGGAGCTCACGTATCTGAGTACGACTGCAACGCCCGAGCGGTTAGGCCGGTTGTTTGCGCCAACGGCTTCGATGCTGCAGTTCTTCGAGCAGAAGGCGGGTGTCTCGTTTCCGCAGCGGCGCTACGTTCAGCTGCACGTCGACGGCTCTGCCGCGCAGGAGGCGACGAACTTCTCTGTGCTGGGAGACGAGGTTCTCGCACCGATGTTGACGACGCCGGAAGAGGATTGGGCGATCGCGCACGAGCTCGCGCATCAGTGGTGGGGCAATCTCGTGACATGCGCCGACTGGACGCACTTCTGGTTGAACGAGGGGATCACGACGTTCATGGTGGCAGCCTGGAAGGAGCATCGCTGGGGACGGCCCGCCTACGACCATGAGCTCGCGATCCTGCAGCGTCGCGCGGACGAAGCGACGGCCGCTGGGCTCGATGTTCCGCTCACGTATTCATGGGGCTATCCCTCACTCAGGCTTCGCCGCGCCATCACCTACTCGAAGGGCGCCCTCTTCATGGATCGACTGCGACGCGAGTTGGGCGACGAGGTGTTCTGGCGTGCGTTGCAGCGTTACACGCGAGCCTACGCCGGGGGAGTCGTCGAGAGCCGCGACTTTCAGCGTGCCGTCGAGCAGGCAAGCGGACACGACCTGCAGGCGCTCTTCGCGAAGTGGGTGTACTGACAGGAGATCGAGCTTCGAGTCACTCATTGAACCGCGGCCGCGATCAGCGTGGACCAGCGAGGGTTCGTCGGGCTGCGCAGAATCTGTCGGGCCCGTACGAGTGATTCGGGCGTTGCACTCGTTGGCGCCACTGCGCCTGCGGACACGTAGATGATCAGCTTCTCGGTGAGCGTCGTGCGAAATGCCTCGGGGTACTGCAGGAGAACCCGGCGGAGATCGACGGCGCCGTTGATCGGCGTGCCATCGACGAACGCGCCCGACGCATCGACAGGGCCAATCTGATCGTTGGTGCGCCAGCGGCCCAGCGGATCGAAGTTCTCCAGCGCATAGCCAAGCGGGAAAAAGTCGCGATGACAGTTGACGCAGGGATTGACGGCGAGCGTCCGCGTCTGTGGCGTGATCGGTAACTCCGGCTTCACGGGCTGTGCGCCGGGGAACCCATTGGGTAGTGGCGCACCAAAGAAGTGCAGGCGCACCCACTTTGCTCGTGTCGCGGGCGTCGTGTAGGCGGCATCGACGCCGTGCTCGTGTCTCGATGTCACCATCAACACGCTGCCCTGACCGAGAAGCCCGGCGCGTTCCGGCATCGGCAGAGGAGTGCGACGAAACTGCGAGCCGGTCACGTTCGGGATGCCGTAATGCTTCGCGAGCTGCTCGTTCAGAAACGAGTAGTTGGCGCTCCAGAGCTCGATCGGGTCGCGGTCGTCACGCAGCTGACTGAGAAGGAACAGCTCCGTTTCCCTGGCCAGTGAATCGCGCAGAGAGACGTCGTAGTCGGGGAAGTACTTCTTGTCCGGATCGGCTTTGGCGAGCGTATCGAGCTGCAGCCACGGGATGAAGAAGCGCGTGACGAACGTCTGCGCGCGGTCGTCGGCGAGCATGCGCCGCACCTGCTGTTCGAGCGTGGCGCGATCGCTGAGACGTTGCTGCTCCGCTTCCTTCACGAGCGCGGCATCGGGCGCGCTGTTCCAGAGCATGCTCGCGAGGCGCGTCGCGATCTCGCGGTTGTCGGCGGTGGCGGGCCGCTTCGTCTGTGCTCCGAGCGCGTGCTCTATGGCGATGAGCGTTGTGTCGGCCGTCGCGCGATCCGGTCGAGGTGCACCGCCCGGTGGCATCGCGCCTGCCTGAAGCTGGCGATAGGCTCGCGACCACAGCACAGGGTTCGCCGCGATTCGCGTGACATCAAGCTGATCGAGCAGGATGCCCGACGCGGATCGCAGGCGTCCGTTGTGACAACTCTCGCAGTAGGTGTCGATCGTTTTCGATGCGGTGATGTAGGCTTCCGCGGACTGTGCGCGCGCCGCGTCCTGGGCCGACATCCGCGCGGCAGACCAGAACGCAAGTCCCGCCACAAAGATGGCGATCGCGAGTGTCTTCTGCATCGACGTAGTAGGCAGTAAGCAGTAGGCGGAGGCAGTGGGCAGCGATGCCTACTGCCTACCGCATACTGTTTAGGCACAGAGCCGAAGTCGCTTCGTCGCTCGCTTATTCGCCAGGAACCATCAAGTGAGCCGTCGACGTACCGGCGTTCATGATCCACACGCCGCCATTCTTCGGATTGTCCGGCAATCCCATCGACTGCGTCGTCGCACCGGGAACGGCGATCGTCATATGGGTGCGCGCGGTGGACTGGTCCTTGCCCATCAGGTGATACCAGACCGATCCGAATTCCGGCTTGGCTCGCGTGCCGTCTTTTTCAGCCGCATCAAGAGCGGCCTGCCGCTTCGCGCGGTCCGGCTCCGATTCGAACTTCATGTTCTGCGTGGCCCGGTCGAGGTTTCCAAGGCTGGTGCACTCGAGCGAGTAGGGCAGCTGTCCCGGCAGCCCAGACTTGTCAAAGCAGACCAGACGATTGGTGCCCTTCCGCAGCGTGTCGTACGTCCAGTCGGTCTTCCACTTGATGACCGTCGCCTGGTCGCGGAGGTTGGCGGGAGCTGCGAGCAGCGCCTTGTCTACGTCGGCCTGCGACGCCCCCGGGCTGAGCGGTGGTGGCGGCGGTGGTGCGCCGCGGCCCTCCTGCGCGCCCGCCACACCGGCGGAAATGGTGATGACTGCGAATGCCAGTAATGCGATACGTTTCATGGTAAGACCCTCCAGATCCTTCCTCGCTCTGTGCGAATTGCCTGTCTGTCGCCGTGCGTAATTTATCAGGGATTGGGGACGCCCACGTAAATAGGCGCGAACTGACTCAGGAGCTTCAATGAAACGCCCTTTTGCCCTCGCCATTTGGCTCGTTTCCGCCGCCACTCCGGTGCTCGCCCAGTCGCCGGCCACCGCCCCTGCCGCGCCGTATGCGGCGCCGACGTCCACGCTCTCGAGCTTGTTCGGACGTTACACGATTCAGGGCGACTTCGGCGTCAAGGATCCCAAAGAGTGGGGTGGCACGACGACCTGGCTGGCCGCTGACGGCAAGGGCACGGTGATCGTCATGGTGCGCGTCGCGCCATACTTCCGGTTTTTCACGACGCAGGGAGTACCGATCCGTCAGTGGGGTGACAAGGAGCTCTTCACCGGCGAAGCGCACAGCGTTCACTTCGGGCCGGACGGCAACGTCTGGGCCACTGATTCGGTCGATCACACCGTCCGGAAGTTTTCTCCGACGGGACAGTTGTTGCTGACGCTCGGGAAGCAGAAGGTCGCAGGCGACAACACCTCGCAGGATGCGTTCAATCGTCCGAATGCGGTTGCCT
>Ga0247825_10001102_pt1 | contig 17573 bp, 14 predicted proteins | sample 13C_Vanillin_Day_FD_194413 | JGI IMG/M metagenome (GOLD analysis project Ga0247825, IMG submission 194413) | Soil microbial communities from agricultural site in Penn Yan, New York, United States - 13C_Vanillin_Day48 | ecosystem: Environmental > Terrestrial > Soil > Agricultural land | place... | reverse complement strand
CCAGGGCAGACGAGCTCGCGCGGCGGCTCGCCGAGGTATTGTTTGTCGAAGGAGATCCGCTCGTAGCGCCGCAACATAGGCGCTCCAGTACCGATGAGCCGGTCCCGGTCGCGAAGGATCTGGGGAACATGCGTGAGTTCCCAGCGCCCTGGCTCCCGGCGGTGGGCCTTGCCTCCCAACTTGTCGAAGGCGGCCAAGAAGAAGCTCTGGATGAAGTGGGGCTGTAAGCGGCGCGCGCGGGCCCGCTCCATCTCGAGCCGAATGGCCTCGATGTGCGACACATCCATCGTGTCGTGGACGAGCGATCGGCGCTGGATGAGCGCCTCGAGGTGGCGCCGATCAACAGCGTCGGCGATCTGCCGCCGGAGGCGGGCCTTCACCTCCGGCTGGTCGCCGTACAGCACCGCCTCCACGAGCAGCTCCCGCAGGGGCTTGGACTCGAAGAGCTGCCCCAGCACATCAAACACCTTGCCGCCCAGAGCCTTCCGCTCGTCCTCGAGCTTCTCGAGCAACTGGACGTAGACGTCGGCCTCACGCGTGTCCTGCGCAACGAGGTTCCAGAGGTGACAGACCTCGGTCTGGCCGATGCGGTGAATGCGCCCGAAGCGCTGTTCCAGGCGATTCGGGTTCCACGGCAGATCGTAGTTCACCATCAGGTGGGCCCGCTGCAGGTTCACGCCCTCGCCGGCCGCATCGTTGGCCACGAGCACCAGCACTTCGGGGTCGTTCATGAACGCGTGGACCACGCGGCGCCGGTCCTCCCGCGAGATACCTCCGTGGATCTCGACCACGGCGTCCGAGCGAGCCAGCCGTGAACGGATGCGCTCGGCCAGGTAGACCAGCGTGTCGCGGAACTCCGTGAAGATGACGAGCTTCCGGCGCTTGCCGTCCTCTCCCCGCATCCGGGGGTCATCCAGAATCGAGGTGAGTTCGCTCCACTTCGCATCCTGCCCGGAGTTGCGAACGGCCCGAGCCTCCTGCTCAAGTTCTTTCAGGCGCGCGATCTCGGCCTCGAGCTCCGCGATGGTCTGAGAGGCTGTGGCATTGTCAACGAGCTGTTGCTCCAGGAGCTCCCGCTCCTCCTGGGGGGCCTCCTCGTCCAGTTCCTCCCAGTCCTCGGCGCTCACATCGGGACCTGTGGAGCGCAGCGGGCCTGCCTGCCGTCCGCGGAGCTGCAGGCGCTCCTCGCGGAGGCGAGACTCCAGGCGCTCGCGACGCCGCTCAATCGATTTGAGGATCGCCTCGGGGGAGGACGCGAGCCTCCGTTGGAGCGTCATGAGCGCGAAGCCGACGTTGATGCGGCGCTGCTGCTCCTGGTCCGAGAAGCGCTTCGCGCGGTCCATCTCGGTTCGAACGTAGCTGGTGACCTCGTGATAGAGGCTCGCCTCCGCGCCGGAGAGCGGGTAGGTGACCGTGTGCGAGCGTCGCTCGGGAAAGAGCTTGCGGCTGTCGAAGGTGTAGAGATCCTCCTTGATGAGCCGCCGCATGAGGTCGGACGGATCGGACGTGTGCACCCCCTCCCGGAAGCGCCCCTCAAAGCGATCTCCGTCGAGGAGCGCCAGGAAGAGCTGGAAGTCGTCTTCATGCCCGTTGTGGGGCGTGGCCGTCATGAGCAGGAGGTTGCGGCAGCGCTCGCCGAGGAGCTGGCCCAGGCGGTAGCGCCTGGTGAACTTCACCTCACCGCCCGTGTAGTGCGCGCTCATGCGGTGAGCCTCGTCGCAGACGATGAGGTCCCATTCCGGCGCGGCCTTGAGCTTCTCCTGCACCTCCTCGTTGCGAGAGAGCTGATCGAGCCGCGCGATGAGGAGGTTCTTCTGTTCGAAGGGGTTGGCCGTGCGCGAGGCCTCGATCATGTCGCGAGTGAGCAGATCGAAGTCGAGATCGAACTTCTCATGGAGTTCGTCCTGCCACTGCTCGGTCAAGCTGCCGGGCGAGACGATGAGACAGCGCTGGAGATCGCCGCGGATGAGGAGTTCCTTGATGAACAGCCCCGCCATGATCGTCTTGCCGGCGCCCGGATCGTCCGCGAGGAGGAAGCGCAGGGGCTGGCGCGGGAGCATCTCCTCGTAGACGGCGCTGATCTGGTGGGGCAGCGGCTCGATCGTGGAGGTGGTAATGGCGACATAGGGGTCGAAGAGCCACGCCAGGTGGATGCGGTAGGCCTCCGAAACCAGGCGCAGCAGGTTGCCATCGGCGTCGAACGACCAAGGAGCCGTCTTCTCGTCAAGTGACAGCCTGGGCTCATCGTCGCGGTACAGGATCGCCTGCTGCGCTGTGCCGCGCTCGTCGAGGTAGAGCACCTGAATGCACTGCTCCCCGAACCACTCGACCGCCTTCACGGTGGCCGCGCCTGTGGGAGCGAGGCCGCGAACACGGGCGCCTACCTTCAGCTCCTCAAGTGTCGCCACGCTGCCCCTCTCGAACAGTGAAGGGGTGGGCGTTCACGCCAAGAGCGCCCTGGCGGAGCGTCCACACTGGGCTGGGGGCTTCTTTCATGGGGGAGCACACGAGGGGCAGGGAGGGTACAAAAGGGCTCCTGGTGCTTCAACCAAGACCCGCGAAGGCAGTGCGCCGAAAGAGCGTCGCGGGAGCCTCTATCGGCCACGCTCGCCGTGAACCTGTCGGACAAGCAGACGAGTGGGGAGCGCGCATCCGGCAGCGGCGACCGTCTCCCCTATAGCAGCCCCACCTCGGGAGAGGGGCCCGCTATCTTCGGGTGGATGAAGACGAACGTGCGAGGAGGAGAAGGTAGTGAGGCCTGAGTCCGAGGATTGGGAGGCCGTGCGTCAATTGGAGGCGCGCCTGAAGTCAGCCCAGGCCCCGCTCACCGCCGAGGAACTCGCCACGGTGCGCCGGGCCGCTGCCCAGGTAGGATTGAACGAGCGGGAGGTTCCGCAGACCCTGGCGATGACGCGGGGGCCTGCGGAGCTGGTGATGGAGATCCGGCGCCGCATCCGTGAGGGCTCGCAACGGCTGATGCGCGCGTTCACCTGGGCCCAGCAGTTGATGGACCAGGGCGATGCCCCAGGGGCCAAGGCCGTCTTGGAGACAGCGCTCGCTGAGGAACAGATCCCCTTCTACCGAGAGAGCATCCAAGAGCAGATGCGAAACCTCTGCCTGCGGTGACAGTCCGTCCTCAGGCCCCTTGGCGGCGGAGGCTCCTGCCCCTGGCTATTGAGGCAGGCCGTCCAGTACTTCGCCGCTCGCTCCCTCAGCGCCTCCTCCCGCTGCTGCGCCAAATCATCCAGCCCGTACCCAAACTGCGGCAGCACTGCCAACCACAGCTCCCGCTCCTCCTCGGGCACGTCGAACAGCTCCTCCGCCCGCTGTGGCGCCGTCCACCTCCCCTCTGCCCCGTGGTACAGCACCAGAGGCAGAATCATCGGCATCCGTTTGCTGTCAGGGTGCTGGCGCCTCCAGTGCTCCAACTGCCGCACCACGTACTTCAGCAGACGCAGCGCCATCCACCGGTACACTGTCGACTGGTGCTACAGCAGCACGTAGAAGAGCACCTGCCTGCCGTCCTTCAGCCGCGCCGAGTACAGCAGGTCCGTCTCCTTCTCCCTCAGCTCTGGGTCCACCACCGAGTTGCGCTCGGCCTTCAAGCTGCTCCACTCCACCTGCTCCACCACGAAGGGCGGCAGCGCCACGCTCAGCTCGACCGCCGCCCGCTCGGGGTTCTCGAAGGTATAGCGCACCAGCAAGTCGTAAGAGCCAGACATGGGCCCGGCTTCAGCACGAAACGGGCCAACACTCGCTCAATGCCGCAGGCCGCCGCCCGCGCCTCTCCGTCCAGCACCCGAGACGCTCTGTCTCCCTCCGCAGACGGCCCGCACGGAGCCGCGCTCGAGCTTCACCTCCAACGCCGGCAAGTACCCCACCCCGTCACCAGCCCGTGGGTACAGCGCCAGCCCCTCCACCGACTCCATTACGATGCAGGGATGGGCTTCGCCTCTGGGCGGCTGCCACTGCCCATGGTCCAGCAGGCGCGGCACGCTGGGGTGGCGGACCCGCGACAGCAGTACCACCAACACGCCCAAGAGGGCACTTCCAGGGTGCCTCTCGTCACTCTATCTTACACGTGGGCTAGGCTGAGCTCAGGTGGGAGACCTACTGCCTTCCGGCGTGCATCTCCCTCTTCCAAGGTGCTGAAATTCCTGAACAAGCCCGGGCCAACACGGGGGCGGCGGATCGCCACTTCCAAACGTTTGGAAGTGGCGATCGAGTCCAGGCACACCCCGGGCCAGGATCCTCACCCCTCGCCCCAGAGGAAGGCGAGCTCCAACTCAATGGCCTCGAAGGGCTCGGCGCGCACGAGACTTGCCCCCGTGTGAGTGCCGAGCCACGTGAAGCGCTCGCCCTCCCGCCTGAGCACCTCCAGGGTGCGCGCCTCCGGGTCCACCAGCCACACGTGGCGCACGCCCTCGCGTGCATAGACGGGCAGCTTGATGGCCCGGTCCATGGCTCGCGTGGACGGGGAGAGTACCTCGCACACCCAATCCGGCGTCATGCTGAAAGCGGCAGTGTGTGGAGGCTGCGGCATCCGCTCGCGCCGCCAGCCCGCCAGATCGGGCACTAGCACGTCCTGCCCCAGGTGGAGCTCCGGCTCATCGAGCAACCACCAGCCCCCTGGCCCTCCTCGCCCCTGGCTGAACGGGGCGCCCAAGGCAATCCCCAGCAGAGAGGCGGCGAAGGTGTGCGGCGCCGCGGGACGGGGGCTGGCGTACAACGTCCCAGCGACAAGCTCCCCGATCAGGTTGTCCGGGAGCGCCTCCAGCTCCGCGTAGGTCGCCTGCTTGCGTTCCATTCCGACTCCATCCCCCTCAACGCCCATCACTATATCCATGGGCGGAGAAATAGCGCGCGAGTCTGACATGGCACGTCTCCCAGGAGACACCCGCCCTGCCAGGTGGGGCGCGAGCAGGATGCTCGGCACTGGCTATCCCTCGTTGCTCGCGAGCGCCGCCCCGTACACTGCAAGGGTGCCCTCGGCCGCGCGTCTCCATGTGAACTCCGCGGCCCGGCGGCGTCCTCTCTCCGCCCAGCTCCGCCGCTCCTCCGGTGAGCGCATCAGCCGGTCCATAAGCTCCGCCAACCCCTCCGCGTCGTCCGGCCGCACTGCGGGCGCCGCGTCCCCGCACACCTCACCCAGTGAGCCCGCGTTGGAGACGATCGTGGCCGTCCCCAGCCGCATCGCTTCCAACGGTGGCAGCCCAAACCCCTCACCTCGCGACGGAAACACGAACAGGGCCGCGCGCCGCATCAGCTCATAGAAGACCGGTGCCGACTGGTAGCCCAATGGACGGATGTCGAATCCCTCGGCGCGCATCCGCCCCACCCGCGTCTCCACCGGCCCCGAGCCGAACCAGCTCTGCCCAGCCAGCACCAGCGGCACCGTCCGGCCCTGAGCCCGAAGGCGCTCGAGCGCGTCCAGCACCAGCCCCACGTTCTTGCGCACGTCCAGCGAGCCCGCGTACAGCACGAAATCCCTGGGCAGCGCCAGCGCCCGCACGAAGGCCTCGCCCGTCAGGTCCAGACGTTCGGCATCTACGTGGTCCACCCCGTTGTGCACCACCACCGTGCGTCCGGCCACCTCGGGGAAGCGCGCCAGCAGCTCGTCCTCCGTGTGAGCACTCACGCAGATCACCCGGTCTGCCACCGCCACGCTGCGCGCGAGCCACAGGCGGAACTGCCACCGGAACGCGGTGGACACCGTCTCGGGCATCGTCAGGGGGATCAGATCGTGCACCGTGAGGACGTACGCCTTGCCGGGCACTCGCGTCAGCGGGAGGTTGAAGTTGCCGAGCGCGTGGAACAGCCGCGCCTTCGAGCCCATCAGGTCCACCGGCAGCTGTGCCAGCGCGTAGCCCGTGCGGCCGCTCCGTCCCCTGGGGTGCTCGCCAGAGATGCGCGCGCCAAAGCGCTCGAGCTGGACACCCATCCCTTCCAGGGCCGAGGCCAGACAGCGGGTGTACAGGCCAATTCCCGTGGTCGGCTCGTCCCAGAGGCTCGCGTCGAAAGCAATGGGGCCCATGGACACGGGGCGCATCATGTCAGTCCTCGGGCTGGTCTCTCTGCACGTTCTTCGCTGCCAAGGAAATAGGGTAGAGCGCGCGGAGGTTGACCTTGTAGTGATACACCGCGAGGTAATACTCGCCCGCGATCGTGATGAAGACCTGCCTTGGTGGCTCGGGCTGACTGTGGAGCCAGGTGGTGGCCTCCTCGTAGGTGGTGAACGTGGCCACCGGGGCCGGGAGCCCTCCGCGAATCATCTCTTCGAGATAGTATTCAAGGGCGGGGTTCTGAAGAATTGCCCGGTGGTTGACGTCTGGAAAATGGGCCGTCAGATAATACTCGCCTGCGATCAAGATATTCGCTTGATGCGGCGGATCGGGATGATTCTTCATCCAGGCCTCTGCCTCCGCCCGCGCGTTGAAGGCTGCAATCGCCAGAGGCGGCCCATTGACAGCGCAGTCCTTGAGGTACTCCTCGAGCCCATGGGACTGGCCGATCTTCATGATGAACCCGAGCGCATCAATCGCCATCAGCAATTGCTCTTTATCCTCGGGTGACGAGGCCCCTTCAGAGCATCTCCCAATCAGCCACTGGGCTCTTAGCAAGCGTTCTATGATCGTCATGGAGTTCCCTGAGCCATGACAGGTTCAGCCTGGCTTCCGGGCTCAGCCAAGAGCAGCGCGGGTGCGAGGATGACAATCCCTACGCCAGCGGAGACAGCAATGAAGGCGACTCCCGCGATGACAATCACGCTCCCCACCAGAATCCCCTTGTGGTTTCGCTTCAGCCAATCTATCGCGGGGTCTACCGCGGTGAATTCTTGCGGCCGAAGTCTTTCCAACTCCTGGCAGTCGCGATATGGCTGCAAGCATCGGTCACTGCAATAAGCCAATTTCCCGCCACGCGTCCCATTGGACGTTATATGCCCATACCCTCGCGGAAGGGGACGGCTCATGCACTCCCTGATACACTCACGGTTCTCTTCGTCGCAGTCGCGATTCCAGCCCGCAGCGACGGAGACGATGGTTCGTGTTGGACGGTACGCGCTGGCGAGTAATCTGTATTGAGAGAGATCTAAATCCTCGGCGCGTTGCCAGGCGTGGGTAACCGTGCCATCAGGCAGATCCTTGATGACGAGCACGAAATTTGCCAGTTCCTCAGGGCTACCGGGCGAAAGGTGACGGGTAGCACTGCAAGATACGAGCAGTGCGCTCAAGAGCAATGCTGTAGCTCGTTCTGAAGATTTATGGTGTCTCATCCGCGAGCCTCTGTTCATTGGCTTCATCTGCTACGGCGCCTCGTTCGCAGCACGCGCTGCATCAGAAGCCCGCCAGCGCTCGATCAGGCGACGGCGAACAGCAGGTGAGATCTCGTCGCCATAGGTGCGATCGAGCAGGCGCAACTTCCACTCGGCAGTACCCGGCTGCAGCCCTTCCTCACGCAGGGAGGCCTTCATAAGTGTCCGAGCGGCAGAGAACATGTCGGCCGCCATCATGAGTCGCTCCTCGCCCGAGCGCTGCATGAGCAAGGTCCGGACGAGCGCCTCCGCGCGCGGCAGCGTATCGCTGGGGACATTGGAATCGCTGGAACTGTTGGACACGGGGCGCCTCATACCACGGGCGTGTGATAGGCAGAGCGCTCCATGGCCGTCCATCAGTTGATTCCCAGCTTCGTCGCAGGCGATGCCACCGGCCAGGCCGCGCTGCACCTGCAGCTGCTCCTGCGCCGCATGGGCCACGCCGCCGAGCTCTATGCCGGCGAGGTGGGCTCAGGCCTCGAGTCCCTGGCCCACCCCGTCTCCGCGCTGCGGCCCACTCCGGACGACTGGGTCTTCTACCACCATGGCATCGCCTCGTCCCTCAGCGGCCTCCTGATGCACCTGCCCTGCCGCCGCGGGCTCGTCTTCCACAACATCAGCCCCGCGCGCTTCTACACCGGCACACCGCTCGCCGAGGCGCTCACCTCCGGCCGGGCCCAGCTCGCCGCGATGGCCCCCTTCGTGGAGCTGGCACTCGGCGTCTCCGACTTCAACTCCGCCGAGCTGCGCGCCGCTGGCTACCGCAACGTCCACACCGTCCCCCTCTTCATCGAGCCCGAGCGCTTCGCGCTCAGCGCCGCGGACCCCACCCAGCTCCGGCGCCTCGAGGGCCCCATCCCCACGGTGGTGAGCGTGAGCCGGGTGGCGCCTCACAAGCGCTTCGAGGATCTGCTCGCGCTCCATGCGGAGCTCGTCCGCCTGCGCCCCGAGGCCCGCCTGCTGCTGGTGGGCGGCTACGAGCCCGGGAGCCGCTACTTCAAGTCCCTGCGACGCACCGCCCAATCGCTGCCGGGCGTCCACTTCCTGGGGCGGCTGAGCCACTCCGAGCTGGTGGCGGCCTACCGCTCCGCCCAGGTCTTCGTCTCCATGAGCGAGCACGAGGGCTTCGGCGTCCCCCTCATCGAGGCCATGGCCGCCGAGCTGCCCGTGCTCGCTTTCGGCGCTGCCGCCGTCCCGGAGACGCTCGGAGGCTCGGGTATCGCCTTCGACCAGAAGCACTTCGCCTTCCTCGCCGAGCTGGTGGTGGAGGTGACCGGGAATGCTGATCTTCGCCAACGCCTGCTCCAGGGACAGGCCCGGCGCCTCGCGCACTTCTCCGCGGAGAACAGCCAGCGGGCCCTCGCGAAGGCGCTCGGCGAGGCGGCCACTCCACGCCCCCCGGCTCGCCGGCCGTCGCGAAAGGCGAAGCGCCCGCGCGTGGGCATCGTGGTGCAGCGCTACGGCCAGGTGACCGGCGGTGCCGAGCGTCACGCCCAGCAGCTCGCCGAGCACCTCGCGCCTCACTTCGAGCTCACCGTGCTCACCACCTGCGCGAAGAACCACCTCTCCTGGGAGAACGTCTTCCCTCCCGGACTGGACCGCGAGGATGGGCTACCGGTCCTGCGCTTTCCCGTGACGCGCACGCGCAACATCCGCCCCTTCAACGCCCTGTCCAACACCGTGTTCAACCGCCCCAACGATCGGCTGCGCGAGGAGCACTGGGTGGCCGAGCAGGGCCCGCTGTGCCCGGGGCTGCTCACGCACCTCGAGACGGAGCGTGACAGCTACGACGGCTTCATCTTCTTCACCTACCTCTACGCGCCCACGGTGTGGGGGCTGCCCATGGTGGCGGACAGGGCGGTGCTCGTGCCCACCGCGCATGACGAGCCCCCCATCCGCTTCGGCGTGTATGCGGACGTCTTCGAGCGTCCCCGCGCGCTCATGTGCAACACCCCGGAGGAGATCACCCTCATCCAGCGCTTCTACCCGAAGCACGCACGCACCCGGGTGGTCGGCGTGGGAGTGGACCGGCCCAAGGCCTCGCCCCAGCGCTTCCGCGAGAAGTACAGCGTCCACTCGCCCTACCTGCTCTACGTGGGCCGACTGGAGCCCGGCAAGGGCATCCCCGAGCTGCTGGACCATCACCGGGCGCTGCGGGAGCGGTACACGGACGCGCCGGTCCTCGTCCTCGCGGGCGAGGCCCACATGGACCTCAAAGGCGAGGGCGTGCGCTACGTGGGCCGCATCGACGAGCAGGACAAGCATGACGCCCTGGCGGGCGCGCTCGCGGTGGTGGTGCCCTCACGCTTCGAGAGCCTGTCGCTGCTCACGCTGGAGGCCTTCGCCCAGTCCACACCGGTGCTCGTCAATGGACACTCGGAGGTGCTGGTGGGTCAGGTGGAGCGCAGCGGAGCGGGCCGGGCCTACCAGGATCTGGAATCCTTCATCACGGGCCTGCGAGAAGTGGGCTCGGAGCGGGCCGCCCTCGGCAAGAAGGGGCTCGCCTATGCGAAGAAGTACTCATGGCAGAAGGTGGTGGCCGCCTACCAGGAAGAGCTGGCTCGCATCACCGAGGAGAAGCGCCGATGAAGCTGCTGGGTCGAGACATCCCCGCACGTGAGCTGATCGCCCGTATCGAGGAGCGCCTGCGCCTGCGAGGCCTGCCCACCTCCGAGGCGGCGGAGGTCCCCGAGGAGGGCGTCGAGCCCCGCGTGGATCCGCTGTCCTTCAACCTCCAGGCCCTGGAGGAGCACACCGACCCGGCCCAGCCGCTACCGCTGCACACGCACCGTGGCGGCGTGGGCCAGCTCGTCGTAGTGGCCAAGTGGGCCTTCCGCAAGACGTGCCAGGTGCTCATCAACGAGACGCTCGCTCGCCAGCGCGTCTTCAATGGGCACGTCCGGGACTCCTACGCCCAGCTCTCCGCCGAGGTCATCCGTCTCCGGCGCGAGGTGGAGGAGCTGAAGGCCGCCGCGAAGACGCCCGCCGCGCCTCCTGCCGAGCCCCCTGTCGTCCCCGTCCGCCCACGCCGTCCCCGAGCCCGGTAACCCGCTCAGCCCGCATCGCCCCCGGCTGGCGCGGGGGTCCACCACACGCGGAGCGCAGCCGGCCTCCCTGCCCCCGGAATGTCCCAGCGCTTCGCCCCCACGTGGATGGAACGGAGCTGCTGCTCGATGGGCCCGCCGGGGAAGCCCACCCAGTAGGTGCCTCCCGGCGGCCCGAGTGTCCCGGACAACTCCCACACCCCCACGACCTCCAGTGGCTGGCCCCAAGCCAGGTAGGCCAGGGGCCAGTGCACCCACCAGCTCTCCGTGACGATGCGAGCCCCACCCTGGCCCTTCACCTCCGCGAGGATGCGCTCGAAGGCCGCCGCCTTCGGCTCCGCCGCCCCCGTCCAGAAGGTCTCGTGAGAGGTGCTGCCCGTGCGCTCCAGGAGGAGGAAGTAGCGCAGGGAGAACCCCAGCAGCAGCAGCGCTGCCACCGAGGCCGTCAGGGCGTAGGGGCGCCACAGGCGTGCCCCGCGCTCACCCAGCTCGCGCAGCCCCACGCTGACAGCCAGCACGGTGGGCACCATCAGGCACACCGCATACCGCTCGTGGTGCGGCGCGATGGCGCCATTGCCTGCAACGAGGAAGAACGCCACGACACTGATGAGCCACCCAAGGGCGATGCCAGGAACGAGCCCCCACGGCCCTCGGCGCAGCCGCCACGCGCCCAGCCCCAGGAGCCCCAGGAGGATCCCCGCGACGGCCACGTCCGCCATGTCCCTCGCCTCTCCGAGCCCCGCTCCGGCGATGTACGTGTACACGGTGTCACCGGTCAGCAGGCGCGAGAAGAGCTGCGCAAAGCGTCCCCACTCCTCCGGGGAGCTGAGCCGGTGCAGCACGTCCGGCCAGGCCAGCGAGGCCCGCCCTCCCGAGGTGGTGAGGGACAACACGCTCAGCGCGCCCCCCAGGAGCACGGCGTGCAGTCCCGAGCGAGCCACGGCCCGCCACCGCCCTCCCCGCTCCCACTGTCCGCCGAAGAAGGCCATCAGCAGGAAGGGCGCAAGGAAGACATTGGTGGGGTGGACGGCCAGCGCCAAGGCAAACGAGAGCGCGCTGCCCCACGGGTTCCTGGCCAGCGCGAAGTGCGCGGCGACGATGGCCACGAGGCCGGAGTGGCTCGGGTCCCAGCCGAAGCGGGCATAGGCGATGTTCACCGGGAGCACCGCCGTCAGCACCAGGGCGAACGCGGCGGTAGAGCGATCGAAGTGGCGCCGCACCACGGCATACGTCAGCCCGAGCTGAAGCAGCGAGGAGAGGAGGCTCGGCACACGCAGGAGCGCCAGGGACGGGTCCACGAAGCGCTGCAGCACCAGCAACACTCCCGCGTGCAGCGGCCCTACGATGTTGCCGGTCGGCGTACGCCAGTTGACCTCCTCTCCCCCTAGGAAGCGCAGCACCTGCACGCCGTACCAGGCCTCGTCACCGTTGATGCCTGGGAGCCGTCCCAGTGCATAGACCCGGAACACGAGCGCGACACCGACGCCCACGGCCAGGAGCGCGGGCCACCCCACCCTCCCGGCCGCTGGCCACTTCATGCCGCGGGGCCCCCGTCCTCCGGAGAGGCCAGGGCCATGAGCGAGACTCCCGCGGGCAGCGAGAAGCGCGGCACCACGAAGCGCTCTGCGCTGAAGACGGTCTCCAGCAGCCGATTGGCCCACGCCGGTCCCCCCGTCTCCACATCCGAGCGGGTGGCTTGCTGCTTGGGGCCCAGCCGCTGCAGCAGGCGCACCGCGGCGATGGGCGGAAAGAGCAGGCTGTTGAAGTAGGAGGACCAGCGGACGCGCAGCCCCGCCTCGGTCAGCTGCTGGCGAAGCAGGGACAGCGTGTAGCGCCGCTGGTGGTGGTGCACCTCGTCGTGCGAGCTCCAGAGGAACGGGAAGGCCGGCACCGCGCACACCAGCGTCCCATCGGGCTCCAGCGCCTGGTGGATGGCCCGCAGGGTGCCCACCGGATCAGAGAGGTGCTCGAGCACATCGAAGGCCGTCACGACATCGAAGCGCCCCGGCGGGAGGCCCTCTGGGAGGGCCCCACGGTGAAGGGGGAAGTCCGGCCCGAGCCGCTCACGGCAGAACCTCAGCGCCTCCTCGGAGTGATCGAGCCCCTCCACCTGGCCGAACTGCCGCAGCACCGCCAGGTTACCGCCGGTGCCGCACCCCACATCGAGGATGCGCCTGCCGGGGCGAGGCTTCAGGTGCTGCTGCATCACGGCCAGGATGACGGCGCGGCGGCCACGGAACCACCAGTGGTGCTCCTCGACGCGGGCCATCTCCTCGTACAGATGCGCTTCCATCCCGCGATTTCTTAGCGCAGGCCCTCGCGGGTGGATAGCACTGCCTCCGCGGCGGCTCGTCCTTCTTTTCTGTGGCCTGGACCTGGGTAACTCTCGGAGACTCGGAGGCCTCTCCTGGAGGACTCCAGTCACCCCGGCCGCCCCCCACCTGCCCGCCCGTCCCTCTGCCAGGCTGTGGCTCGATCGCCTGGGGCGAGTCCTGCCCCTGCTGGGGGTGGCCTGCGCGGTGCTCTTCTTCCACCGGCGCGCCGCGGCCTCTGGAGCCGCCTTCAGCACGGAGGATCTTCGCGAGTACTTCATCCCCGTCCGCACCCTGCTCCAGCACATCGTCCACTCCGGGGACTGGCCGTTCTGGCAGCGCTCGATCTACTCAGGCTTTCCGCTGTGGAGCTCCAGTGAAGCCTCCCTGCTGCTGCCCACCACGTGGCTGTTCTTCGGCTTCAACGCCGCGCGAGGCCTGACACTCGCCGCGCTCCTGCACCTGGTCGCCGCCGCGCTCGGCTTCTTCACCTGGATGCGCCACCGCGGCCGCAGCCCCGGAGCCGCCGCGACGGGCGCCTTCGTGATCGCGCTGGGCGGGGCCCCCACGGTGCACCTGGACCACTGGACGTTCAGCGCGACGATGATGTGGCTGCCCTGGACGCTGCTGGCGGTGGATGTGGCTCTGGCGCGTGGTCTCTCGCCCGTCCTCTTCCTGGCCGCCGCGGGAGGCATCGCCGGAGCGTGGTTCGGCGGAGCCTCGCAGATGGCCTACTTCTCCACCCTGGTCACCGGCGGCTACATCGCCTTCAGGGTGCTGGGCACGCGCGGCCGGGCATGGCCTCTGCTGCTTATCCTGCCCGCGGGCCTGCTGCTCGCGACGCCGGTGCTGCTGGCCGGAGCTGAGTTCAGCGCCCACAGCCCGCGAGCTGGCGGCATGGAGCTGCTCTTCGCCGCAGAGTACCACTGGCCGGACCAGCGCAGCCTGGGGTTGCTGCTCTTTCCGAACCTCTGGGGCCCGCCCCAGTCGTACACCGGCGTGTTCAACTACTGGGAGATGACGGGATACGTGGGACTGACCACGCTGGTCCTCCTGCTCGGTGTGCGGCCGCGCGGCATCGGTTGGTACTTCCTCTTCCTCGCGGGCTTCTCGCTCCTGGTCAGCTTCGGCCTCGAGACCCCTGTCTACGAGCTGCTGTACAAGTACCTCCCCGGCTTCGCCAACTTCCGGGTGCCCACAAGGGCCCTCTACATCGCCAACTTCGCGGCGGGCTTCCTCGCGGCGGAGGCTGTGGACACGCTCGCCGAGCAGCCACGCTGGAAGGACACCTTCTTCACGGTGCTCGTCACGGCCATCCTCATCACCGTAGCGCTGCGCATCTCCCGCTACGCGCTGCCGTGGGGCCTTCGCCCGGATGCGATCCAAGCCTCGCTTCCATGGGTCAGGGGCCTGCTCCTCGCCAGCGGCGCGTGGATGGTCTTGCGTCACTTCCTGCCAGCCCCGCGCGTGCTGTTCCCCAGCGGTATCGCCCTGCTGCTCTTCGTGGATCTCCACCATCACTTCTCGGAGTACATGGCCGTGGCGGATGCGAAGCAGCTGATGGCGGACTCCCTGCCGCGCGTGCCGCCCCCGCCAGGGCCTGGGCGAGCCGTGCACCTGACCCCCCAGCCCAATCTCCTGGCCGGCTCGGGGATTGAAGGGGTCAACGGCTATAGCCAGCTGATGGTGGCTCGCATCTACGATCTCTACTACGCGATGCGCGACGGCCGCTTCAGCCACACCTTCCGCACCAAGCGCAATCACGAGTACGGCAAGCAGGGCGTCGCCCCGCTCACACCGCTGTTCCCGCTGTTTGCCGCTCCCTATCTGGTGACGAGCTCCCCGGTCTCAGCAGCCCAGCTCCACCCTCTCAGCAGAGAGGGGCCCTTCTGGCGCTACCAAATACCAGCCCTTCCGCTCGCCTTCTGGAGCCAGCGCTACACGGTGATGGAGGACGAGGTGTTCCAGTCCCAGATGGGCCGCTTCAACCCCTTCGATCAGGTCGCCCTGGCTCCCACCACCACGCCGCTGCCCCCTGCGGGGAAGGACCACCCACACCGTCCCGCCACTCTCACCGAGCGCACTACGAACCTGACGCGCGTGCAGGTGGACGCGCCAGCACCAGGGGTGCTCGTGGTGCTGGATCCATGGTTCCCCGGCTGGAGCGCCCAGGTGGACGGCAAACCCGCGCCCCTGCTGCGCGCCGATTACGCCTTCATGGCCATTCCCCTGGAAGCGGGCCAGCACGAGGTGACGTTCCGCTACTTCCCCACGACGCTCCTGCCGGCCCTGGCGTGCATTCTGGTGGTGCTTGGGGGTGTAGGCGGCTGGGCATTCCGCCGTGCCAGGCGCCCGTAGTCCATGGGAGAGCGGGACGGCCGGTGCGGGCGGACCCGGCAGCCGCCGGGGGGACCCGCACCGAGACGAGGGGCCCGCGACCTGTGTGCCCACTGTGATTGACGGCTGGGGGGCCCCATGCTTCAACGCCGCGCCTGTGAGCCCGTCCACCATCAGCGTGGTCATCCCCGCCTACAACGAGGGCGAGCACCTGCCCCGATTTGTCGAGAGCCTTGCGGAGGTGTTCCTGTCGCAGCCTGCGCCGGCCGTGGAGTTCATCGTCTCGGATGACGGGAGCGCTCCAGAGCACAGCGAGCGGCAGCGCACCAGCGTGGAGGCAGCCCAGGCCCGGTTCGCCGAGGAGGGCTCGCCTCACCGCTTCGTCTACCTGAAGGCCGAGCGCAATGGCGGCAAGGGCGCTGCCATCCGCTCTGGCTGGGGCCAGGCCGCCGCCGTGGCCACGTGGCTGGCCTTCCTGGATGCCGACGGCGCCGTCAGCGCGGAGGAGTTCCACCGACTGGCCGTGCTGGCGGCTGGCTCGCCGGAGGCCGACGTCATCGTGGGCTCGCGCGTGAAGATGGCCGGGCGCCGAGTCGAGCGCACCCTGCTCCGGCATCTGCAGGGGCGCATCTTCGCCACCCTCACAGAGCGCCGCTTCCAGCTGGGCTTCTACGATACCCAGTGTGGGGTGAAGCTGTTCCGGGCCTCCCTGCTGCGCCCGCTGCTAGGCGCGCTCCAGGAGAATCGCTGGCTGCTGGATGTGGAGTTGCTGGCGCTGATGCAGCGGCAGGGCGCCAGGGCCATGGAGGTCCCCATTGACTGGGAGGATCCCGGCCAGTCCAAGGTCATCCCAGGCCTGGATGCCGCGAAGATGTTCTGGGGGCTCCTGAAGCTGAAGCAGCGGCTGGACCGGCGCCCATGAGCCGGAGCGACTCCACCCATTCCCTTCGCTCACCTCTGGGGGGTCCGCTGGCTTGCTTTCCAGCCAGTCTCCCGCGAAATAGGCGTTTTTCATGGGCCGTTTGCCCAGGTTGGCCCTTACACCCACAGTGATATGCGCGCTCAGACTGCCCCACCTGCCGACTCCAGCCCCACGCTGACCCTGGGACTGCCCGGGTTCACCTTCGAGGACCTCTACCGTCCCCGAGGACTGCGTCGGCTCGCGGAGCGCTTCGACACCTGGCTCACCGAGCACGAGCCCGAGCTCTTCCAAGCCTTTGAGGCCTACCGGAAGTCCGGGGGCACGAGCCTCTCCGGGCCTGCCCAGTCGGATCTGCTTATCCGCGTCTCGCGCCACATGGCCCGCTTCCTCGCCCGCCTCTTCAACATCGAGGGCGATCAGGACACCCTCGCGCGCCGCCTCACGGGCGAGCTGCCGCTGTTCGACTTCAAGCGTGACTTCATCACCCGCCGCGTCTTCAAGAAGGGCGCCCCGGACCGGCCCACCCTGGCCGAGTTCCCCTCGCTCGACGCGCGGATGCGCCTGCTGATGCAGCTCGGCTTCCCGGACACCCAGTCCCAGGAAGATCCGGAGCGCGGGCTGGCCGAGTCCATCCTCACGCTGATGGAGCTGGAGCGCCTCTTCTCCGCCACCCTGCCCGCGGAGCAGCAGCCACGCGCCCCCGCCCTGCGCGAGCGCTGGGACGCCCTGCGCACCGCCCTGCTGTCCACCTCCGAGGGCCGCGACGCCTTCGGCTCCAGCCTCGTCACGAAGGGGGATGATGCCGCCGACCTGCAAGCCGTCCGGGCCTTGCTGTCGCTGGCGGATCGCTGGACGTTCGCCCGCGCGCTCCATCCGGAGCTGCAGCACCTGTTCCACACCTGGCCCACGCACCGGCTCCCCAAGCCGCTGGTGTTCGACCAGCTCGTGCAGTTGCACCGGCCAGATCCGAACCTGCCGGAGGCCGCCGAGGGCTCCGAGCACCACCTGCGCTTCCGGGACGGCTTCAAGCTCACCGATCGCCGCGGCACCGTGCGCGACGCGATGAACGAGGTGGACTACTGCGTCATCTGCCACGAGCGTGAGAAGGACTCCTGCTCCAAGGGCTTCAAGGCGAAGGACCCCGTCGCCGAAGGCCACTCCTTCAAGAAGAACCCGCTGGGCATCCCGCTCACGGGCTGCCCGTTGGACGAGCGCATCTCCGAGGTGCACTTGCTGAAGCGCGAGGGCAACTCGGTGGCGGCGCTGGCCATGGTGGTGCTGGACAACCCCATGTGCCCTGGCACCGGTCACCGCATCTGCAACGACTGCATGAAGGCCTGCATCTTCCAGAAGCAGGAGCCGGTGAACATCCCGCTGGCGGAGACCTCGGTCCTCACGGACGTGCTGGACCTGCCCTGGGGCTTCGAGATCTACGGCCTGCTCACCCGGTGGAATCCGCTCAACGTCCGCCGGCCGTACGCGCTGCCATACCGGGGCCGCAACGTGCTCGTGGTGGGGATGGGGCCCGCGGGCTACACGCTGGCGCACTACCTGCTCAACGAGGGCTTCGGCGTCACCGGCATGGACGGCCTGAAGATCGAGACCTTCGATGACGAGCTGCTGGGCCGCAACGGCAAGCCGCTCCG
>Ga0247825_10001101_pt1 | contig 17581 bp, 14 predicted proteins | sample 13C_Vanillin_Day_FD_194413 | JGI IMG/M metagenome (GOLD analysis project Ga0247825, IMG submission 194413) | Soil microbial communities from agricultural site in Penn Yan, New York, United States - 13C_Vanillin_Day48 | ecosystem: Environmental > Terrestrial > Soil > Agricultural land | place... | reverse complement strand
CCGGTACCTGCTGCAGCTGAAGCCGAACGTCTGACGCCGGCCGCTCAGTCGGGCGTTCCGAACGTGTCTACGAACACGAAGTACAGCGACACGTAGAACGCCGTCGAGAACATCAACCCGGCCGGCAGCGCGGCTACCGGGATCATGGTGCGCAGGCCCAGCAGCCCGAAGATGGTCGCCGCCAGCAGCCCGAAGAGCATCACCACGGCGCTCCACGCCACCATGTAGACGAGGAACGCGCCGCGCGTGCGCCACAGCGCCAGCGTGCTCGAGAAGAGCGCCTGCGCCGCGCCCTGGCCGCCCCAGTACACCAGCGCGGGCGCGTGCCAGAAGGGGATCGACAGCAGCGAGCCGAGCCCGAGGAAGACCACGATCCCGCCGAGCAGCCGGTCGTCCGAGAGCAGCGCGTCGATCTCCTCCGGCTTGGCGTCGCGGCTGGACATCAGCTCCTGCCAGCGGTCGAACCGGCCGCCGTCGACCCAGCCCCAGATCGTCATGATGAGCAGGGTGAGCACGCCGTAGACCACGCACAGCACGATCAGCGAGCGCCGGCGCGCCCCATCGCCGCGCAGCGCCTCGAAGAGCTGGCCCGGGTGCACCGGCTTGTCCTGCAGCGCCGCGCGGGTGGCGATCATGAAGCCGAGCGAGAGCAGCGGCACGGCCATGAGCGCGAGCACGCGGCCGACCATGGGCACGAGCCCGGCCACCAGCGTGCCGCCGAACAGGAACAGCGCGAACAGCACCGTGAACGCGAGCGGGCGGCGGAAGAACACCACGAACGCCTGGCGCACCCAGGCCAGGCCCTTCTGCGGCGCGACGGCATGCAGCGACAGCGCCATCAGGCCACCGCCGGGTGCCAGGGGCGCGCGATGCGCTCGCGCAGCACGCGCTCGAAATGCTCGGGATCGTGCGCCTTGAGCAGCGACGCGCTGCGCGGCAGGTGCAGGTCCCACAGGCGCGAGAGCCAGAAGCGGAACGCGGCGGCGCGCATCAGCGCCGGCAGCAGCCGGTACTCGGCGCTGTCCCATTCGCGCTGGGTGCCGTAGGCGGCGACGAAGGCAGCGGCGCGCTCCTCGATGAGCCGGCCGCTCTCGTGGTCGATGCACCAGTCGTTCAGGCACACCGCCACGTCGAACAGGAAGGTGTCGACGCCCGCGAAGTAGAAGTCGAAGAAGCCGGTGAGCCGCTCCTCGCCTGCCGGGCCTTCGAACATCACGTTGTCGCGGAACAGGTCGGCGTGGATCGGCCCGCGCGGCAGGGCGGCGAAGGCCGGCGACGCGGCGAGCGTGCGCTGGAACTCGAGCTCGCTCTCCAGCAGCTCCGCCTGCTCGGGCGTGACGTGCGGCAGCACCTCGGGCACCGTCTCGACCCACCAGGCGAGCCCCCGCAGGTTCGGCTGGTGCATGCCGAAGTCGAGGCCGGCCAGGTGCATGCGCGCCAGCATGGCGCCCACCTGCTCGCAGTGGTCGGCGTCCGGCGCGAGCTGGTGGCCGCCGCCCAGCTTGTTCACGAGCGCCGCGGGCTTGCCGTTGAGCGTGTGCAGGATCTCGCCCTGCGCGTCGGCCTGGGGGTCGGGCACCGGCACGCCGTGGCCGGCCAGGTGCTTCATGAAGTGCAGGTAGAAAGGCAGCTGCTCGAAGCCCAGCCGCTCGAACAGCGTCAGCACGTACTCGCCGCGTTCGGTGGTGACGAAGTAGTTGGTGTTCTCGATGCCGGCGGTGATGCCGGCCAGGCGCTGCAGCGCGCCGATGTCGAGCCGCTCGACGAGCAAGCGCGCCTCGTCGAACGAGACCTCCGTGAAGACCGCCATGCCCGGATCAGAAATTCAGGACGTGCCACACGCGCTGGCCGGCCGCCGCGCGGTTCTTGTCGTCGGCCGGCAGGATCTCGTAGCGCGTGCCGCCCTTCTTCGGGGTGACGACGATGCGCTGGGTCTGGCCGCGCACGCGCAGCTCCTCGATGCGCACGCCGTCGTCTTCGGCGACGAGGTGCTCCACCTTCGGCTCCGGCCGCGCGGGCGGCGTGGCCTCGGCCTCCTGCGCCGCAGCGGGGCCGGCGGCCAGCGCCCACAGGCAGGCACAGGACAGGCAGGCGCAGGAAACGACGTTCATGCGGGCCATTCTACGAGGCGCACGGCGCCGCGAGGCGCCGAGCCACAATCCGCCGATGAGCGATGCGAACGACACCCTGCTGCTGGTCGACGGATCCAGCTACCTCTACCGGGCCTATCACGCACTGCCCGACCTGCGCGGCCCGGGCGGGGTGCCCACCGGGGCGATCCACGGCATGGTGGCCATGCTGAAGAAGCTGCGGGCGGACGTGCCGTGCTGCCATGCGGCCTGCGTGTTCGACGCCAAGGGGCCCACCTTTCGCGACGCCTGGTATGCCGACTACAAGGCCAATCGCAAATCCATGCCCGAACCGCTGGCCGAGCAGCTCGAGCCGATCCGCGAAGTGGTGAAGCTGCTCGGCTGGCCGATGCTCGAACTGCCCGGCATCGAGGCCGACGACACCATCGGCACGCTGGCGCACGTGGCGGGCGGGCGCGGCCAGCGCGTGATCGTGTCCACCGGCGACAAGGATCTCGCGCAGCTCGTGACCGACCGCGTGACGCTGATCAACACGATGAGCAACGAGACGCTCGACGTCGCGGGCGTGGTGGCAAAGTTCGGCGTGCCGCCCGGGCGCATCGTCGACTACCTCACCCTGATCGGCGACGCGGTGGACAACGTGCCGGGCGTCGACAAGGTGGGGCCGAAGACGGCGGCGAAGTGGATCGCCGACCATGGCTCGCTCGACGGCGTGATCGCCGCCGCGCAGACGTTCAAGGGCGTGACGGGCGAGAACCTGCGCCGCGCGCTCGACTGGCTGCCCACCGGCCGCAAGCTCGTCACGGTGTCGATCGACTGCGACCTTTCCGAGGCGCTGCCCGGTTGGCCGGCCCCCGAGGCGATGGACGCGCTCGTGCCGGCCGAGGCCGACCGCGACGGCCTGCTCGCTTTCTACGATCGCTTCGGCTTCAAGACCTGGAAGCGCGAGCTCGAAAACGCGCGCGGCGTCGTGGCCGTGCCGGTGACGGGGGCGCGGCAGGAGCCGGAACCGGCGCCGCCCGCGCCGCCGATGGCGCAAGCCGTCGAGACCGTGCTCACGCAGGAGGCGCTCGACCGCTGGATCGAGCGCCTGCGCAGGGCCGAGATCACCGCGCTCGGCACCGAGACCGACTCGCTCGACCCGGTGCGCGCGCGCATCGTCGGCCTGTCGTTCTCGACCACGCCCGGCGAGGCGGCCTACGTGCCCATGGCCCACACGTATCCCGGTGCCCCGGAGCAGCTTCCCTTCGCGCAGGTGCTGGAGGCGCTGCGCCCCTGGCTCGAGGACGAGCGCGCCGCGAAGGTCGGGCATCACGTGAAGCTCGCCGTGCACGTGTTCGCCAACCACGGCGTCGCGGTGCGGGGCTTTCGCCACGACACGCAGCTCGAGAGCTACGTGCTGGAGGCGCACCGCCCCCACACGCCGGAGAGCCTGGGCGAGCGCCACGTCGGGCAGCGCGGCATGAGCTACGAGGAGGTGTGCGGCAAGGGGGTGAACCAGATCGCGTTCGCGCAGGTGGAGGCCACGCGCGCGGCCGCCTACTCGGGCGGGAACACCGAGATCACGCTGCGGGTGCACCAGGCGCTGTGGCCGAATTTGCAGGCCGGCACGATGCGCTTCGTCTACGAGAACATCGAGATGCCGATCAGCGCCACCCTCGCGCGCATCGAGCGCCACGGCGTGCTGATCGACAGCGCGCTGCTGGCGCGCCAGAGCCGCGAGCTGGCCGAACGCATCATGGCCATCGAGCAGGAGGCCTATTCGCTGGCCGGGCAGCCGTTCAACCTGGGGTCGCCGAAGCAGATCTGCGACATCCTCTTCACCAAGCTCGGCCTGCCGGTGATCAAGAAGACCGCCAGCGGCACGCCGTCCACCGACGAGGAGGTGCTGGAGAAGCTGGCCGAGGACTACCCGCTGCCCAAGCGCATCCTCGAGCATCGCAGCTTCTCCAAGCTGAAGGGCACCTACACCGACAAGCTGCCGCTGATGGTGAGCCCGGCCACGGGCCGCGTGCACACCACGTACGCGCAGTCGGTGGCCGTGACCGGGCGCCTGTCGAGCAACGACCCCAACCTGCAGAACATTCCCATCCGCACGGCCGAGGGGCGGCGCATCCGCGAAGCCTTCATCGCGCCGCCGGGGCACCACATCGTCTCGGCCGACTACTCCCAGATCGAGCTTCGGCTCATGGCCCACATCAGCGGCGACGAAGGCCTCACGCGCGCCTTCGCGACCGGCATGGATGTGCACCGCGCGACGGCCAGCGAGGTCTTCGGCGTGCCGCTCGACCAGGTGTCGAGCGAGCAGCGCCGCTACGCGAAGACCATCAACTTCGGCCTCATCTACGGCATGAGCGCCTTCGGCCTGGCCGCCAACCTCGGCATCGAGCGCTCGGCGGCCACCATCTACATCGAGCGCTACTTCCAGCGCTATCCGCTCGTCAAGCGCTACATGGACGAGACGCGCGCGTCGGCCAAGGCGCGCGGCTACGTCGAGACGCTCTACGGCCGGCGCATCGTGCTGCCCGAGATCAACAGCGGCAACGGCCCGCGCCGAACGGGCGCGGAGCGCCAGGCCATCAACGGCCCGATGCAGGGCACCGCGGCCGACCTGATCAAGCTCGCGATGATCGCGGTGCAGGACGCGCTCGACCGCGACCGCCTGGCCACGAAGATGGTGATGCAGGTGCACGACGAGCTGGTGCTCGAGGTGCCCGATGCCGAACTCGAATGGGCTCACACCCAGATCCCGGCGCTGATGTCCGGCGTGGCGTCTCTCGACGTCCCGCTGCTCGCGGAAGTGGGCGTGGGCCGCAACTGGGACGAGGCGCACTGAAGCTCGGCTCGAAGGCCGTCTCTAGAATGCCGGCCATGCCCGTCTGCAACCGCCACCCCGCGTGACGCTCCTGTATATCGTGCTGGCGACGCTGGCCGGCGGCCTGCTGTCCGTGGTGGTGGCGGCCAGCCTCACGGTGTCGGTGCTCGGGCGCGTGGTGCGCAACCTGGTGAGCCTGTCGGCCGGCGTCCTGCTCGGCACGGCCTTGCTCAACGTGCTGCCCGAAGCCTTCGAAGGCGGCGGCCACGCGAAGGAGCTCTTTCTCACGCTGCTCGCCGGCCTGCTGTTCTTCTTCCTGCTCGAGAAGGCCGAGCTCTACCGCCACGGCCACCACCACGAGGGCGACGACCCTCACCACCACCACGAGAGGGGCTTCGACGCGCGCCAGGCGGGCCATGGCGGCTGGAGCGTGCTGCTGGGCGACAGCATCCACAACTTCTGCGACGGCGTGATCGTCGCGGCCGCGTTCCTCACCGACGCGAAGCTCGGCATCGCGACGGCGCTGGCCATCATCGCGCACGAGATTCCCCAGGAGGTCGGCGACTACATCGTGCTGCTGAACGCCGGGTTCTCGCGCCGGCGCGCGCTCGCCTACAACGCGCTCTCCGGGCTCGCCGCGGTGGTCGGCGGCGTGCTCGGCTACTTCGTCGTCGGGCCGTGGGAGGCGGCGTTCCCCTACCTGCTCGTGGTGGCGGCCAGCAGCTTCATCTACGTGGCCGTGGCTGACCTGCTGCCGCAGCTGCAGCGCCCGCTGCCGTGGTCGCAGACGGTGGCGCAGCTCGCGTGGCTGGCCGCCGGGCTGGGCGTGGTCGCGATCGCACGCGCGCTGCTGCTCGCACACTGAACGGCCGGCGGCCTACCGCACGATCAAGACCGGGATCTTGCTGTGGATGAGCACGCGCTGCGTCTCGCTGCCCAGCAGCATCGCCGCCACGCCGCGCCGCCCGTGCGACGCCATGACGATCAGGTCGCACTGCTTGAGCTTGGCGTGCTCGATGATGGCCTCCCAGGGGTGCAGCGCCTCCACGGTGTGGGCCTCGCAGCTCAGGCCCGCGGCCTGGGCGGCATCGGCCACCGTCTTGACGCGCGTCGTGGCGATGCGCTCCTGCGCGTCGTAGAACTCCTGCGGCGGCGTCGGCTGCATCTCCGAAATGGCGCTGTACGGGAACGGCTCCTTCACGCTGATCGTGAGCAGCTGCGCGCCGAGCGACTTGGCCAGCGAAACCGCGGTGCTCACGGCGTTGGCGGTGATGTCCGAGCCGTCGGTCGGCACGAGGATGCGCTTGTACATGTCCACCTCCACGAAAGCCCGATCGTGCCCCGTACGTTGGGCGCGCCCTTGCGATGTGTCAAGCGCCGTGTGCGACCGGCCGCGCCGGATCGGAGCACCACTCGCTCCAGGAGCCGGGGTACAGCACCGAATCGCCGAGCCCGGCGTGGGCCATGGCGAGCACGTTGTGGGCGGCCGTGACGCCCGAGCCGCACATCTGCGCCACGTTGTCCGGCGCTTGGCCCGAGACCAGCGGGGCCCATTCGGCGCGCAGCACGTCGCGGCTCTTGAAGCGGCCGTCGGCGGCGAGGTTGTCCTTGAAGGGTCGGCTGCGCGCGCCCGGAATGTGGCCGGGCGTCGGGTCGATCGGCTCGATTTCGCCGCGAAAGCGCTCGCCCGCACGAGCGTCGAGCAGCCGCATGCGGCCGAGGAGCCCCAGCAGCGCCGGGGCCTCGATCGTCGGCATGGACGCTGGGCGGGCCGGGTAGGGGCCGGCATCGGTCGCGACGCCGGGCGTGGCCGTGAGCGCCCCGCCGGCGGCCTGCCAGGCTTGGAGGCCGCCGTCGAGCACCCACACCTCGTCGTGCCCGAGCCACCGCAGCAGCCACCATGCGCGCGCCCCATACGAGCCGCCCTGCGCGTCGTAGGCCACGACCGGCGTGCCGGGGGCAATGCCCCAGCGGCCCGCCGCGGCGGCGAAATCGTCGCGCGACGGCAGCGGATGCCGGCCGCGAAAGACCCCCTCGCGATCCACCTTGGGCCCGGACAGCTCCAACTCGAGGTGGGCGTAGAGGGCGCCGGGCAGGTGGCCTGCCGCATAGGCCCGCTCGCCGGCCGCCGGGTCCGTCAGCTCGAAGCCGCAGTCGAGCAGCACGGGCCGGGTGCCGGACGCCTGCAGCGCCAGGAGCTCGTCGACCGAAATCAGCGTGTTCATCATGAGTCGCCGGGGTTGAAGGTGGAGTCGGCGGGCGCCTGCCGGGCGCGCAGGAACGTGGCGGCCAGGCCCGCGCCGAGGATGAGCACCATGCCGGCCAGCGCCATCCACGTGACGGGGTCGTCGAACAGCAGGTAGCCGTAGGCGAAAGCGAACGGGATGCCCATGTACTGCAGGCTCGCGTTCGACAGTGTGCGGCCGATCGTGTAGGCGCGCGTCATCATCATCTGCGCCACCATGGCGAGCAGGCCGATCGCCACCAGCAGCAGCACGCCGCGCACCGTGTGGGCGCTGGAGCCCGTCCAGAGCATCGTCCCGGCGCCGGCAACGACCCCGCCGAGCGAGAAGTAGTAGACGACGCGGTATTCCGGCTCGCCGGCCCGCCCGAGCGAGCTCACCTGGAGGTACGCCATGGCGGCGAGCATGCCGGACATGAGGCCCATCAGGCCATGCCAGAGCTGCTCGTGCTCGATGGTCGGGCGCAGCACCAGCGCCACGCCGGCGAAGCCGGTGAGCACGGTGGCCACGAGGCGGCCGTCGATGCGCTGCGAGCCGACCATGATCGCGCCGCCCAGCAGGAACAGCGCCATCCACACCGACGACATGTAGTTCAGCGTGACCGCGGTGGCCAGCGGCAGCCCGCTGACCGCGTAGAACCACAGGCACAGTGACGCGACGCCGCTCGCGCTGCGCCAGAAATGCATGCCCGGCACGGTGGTGCGCAGCGTCCCGCCGCGCGCGGCGGCGACGCCGGCGATCACGAGGGCGCCCACCAGGCTGCGATAGAAAACGATCTCGCCGGGCGCGTACTGCGCGGAAGCCAGCTTCACGCACATGCCCATCGTCGCGAACAGGAACGACGCCGACAGCATCAGGACGGGCGCCGACATTCTCAGGGCCTAAGCGCGTGCCCGCTCCATCCGCATCTCGCGCCGGTACCACTCGTGGAAGTGCTGCATGCCGTCTTCCATGGGGCTCTGGTAGGGCCCGAACTCGTCGTCACCGCGCTCCATCAGGGCCCGGCGGCCGGCATCCATGCGCAGCGCGATCTCGTCGTCCTCGATGCTGGTCTCGAGGTAGGCGGCCTGGTTGGCCTCGACGAACTCGCGCTCGAACGCGAAGATCTCCTCGGGATAGAAGAATTCCACCACGTTGAGCGTCTTCCGCGGCCCGCGCGGGTGCAGCGTGGACACGGCCAGCACGTGCGGATACCACTCGACCATCACGGCCGGGAAGTAGGTGAGCCAGATCGCGCCGTGGCGCGGCGCCTCGCCGCCGCTGAAGGCGAGCACCGCGTCGTGCCAGCGCCGGTACACCTCCGAGCCCGGGCGCTCGAGCGCCGAATGCACGCCCACGGTCTGCACGCTGTGCTCGCGGCCGAACTCCCAGCGCAGGTCCTGGCAGGCGACGAACGAGCCGAGGCCGGGATGGAAGGGGCCGACGTGGTAGTCCTCCAGGTAGACCTCGATGAAGGTCTTCCAGTTGTAATCGCACTCGTGGATGTGCACGCGGTCGAGCACGTAGCCGCTGAAATCGAGCGCTGCCATGGGGCCGACGCGCGCCAGGTCGTCGGTCACCCGGCGGCCCTGGCCCTCGAACACGAGGCCGTTCCAGTGCTGCACAGGGAAGTTGCGCAGGTTCAGGCAAGGGTCTTCGGCGAAGTGCGGCGCCCCGACGAGCTGGCCGTCCAGCGCGTACGTCCAGCGGTGCAGCGGGCACACGATGTGTGACCTCGTGTTGCCCCGGCCGCGCAGCATGATGGCCTGGCGGTGGCGGCAGACGTTGGAGACGAGCTCGATGCCGGTGGGCGTGCGCACGAGCGCGCGCCCCTCGCCTTCGTGCGGCAGGGCGTGGAAGTCACCTACCTCGGGCACCGCGAGCTCGTGCCCGAGGTAGCGCGGGCGCGGCTCGAAGATCAGCGCCTGCTCCTTTCGGAACAGGTCCTCGTCGAAGTAGGTGCTGACTGAAAGTTGGGAGCGGCTGCGCTCTACAGCGATGCTCAGGTCCGACATGATCCCCAGGATCTCCAAAAACCAATGTCGTGAACGCCTGCGGGGCGCAGGCGAGGGCGGGATTCTACCCAAGGCCCCGAACGACCCTTTCCCTGGTGACTACAATCCCCCTCTTGTCCATTTCACTGCCCGAAATGTCGATCCCCGCCGCAGCCGTTCGTGCGGACGAACCAGCAACCTACGAAGACGCCCTGGCCGAGCTCGAGCGCCTCGTGCACGCCATGGAAGCCGGCCAGCTCCCGCTGGACCGCCTGCTCGAAAGCTACAAGCGCGGCGCCCAACTGCTCGATTTCTGCCGCGCGCGCCTGCAGGCGGTGGAGGAGCAGGTGAAAGTGGTCGAGAACGGCCAGCTGAAGTCGTGGAATCCCGCTGCATGAAACCGGACGACTTCGACGTCTGGATGAAGGACGAGCTCGACCTCGTCGAGGCCGCGCTCGAGCGCTTCGTGCCGCAAGATGCGCCGGCCGGGCTCGGCCAGGCCATGCGCTATGGCGTGCTCGACGGCGGCAAGCGGGTGCGCCCGCTGCTCGTGCTGGCGGCCTGCGAGGCCGTGGCAGGCTCGCGCGAGGCGGCCCTTCGCGCGGCGTGCGCGGTGGAGCTGATCCACGCCTACTCGCTGATCCACGACGACATGCCCTGCATGGACAACGATGTCCTGCGGCGCGGCAAGCCCACCGTGCACGTCGAGTTCGGCGAGGCGCAGGCGATGCTCGCGGGCGACGCGATGCAGGCGCTGGCGTTCGAGGTGCTCACGCCCGGCCCGGGCGAGGCGCCGGCGATCGACGGCTCGCAGCTGGTGCCGCCGGTGCTGCAGGCGCGGCTGTGCGCGCTGCTGGCACGCTCGGCCGGCCATGCCGGCATGGCCGGCGGGCAGGCGATCGACCTGGCCAGCATCGGCAAGCCGCTCGGCGAGCAGGCGCTGCGCGACATGCACCGGCGCAAGACCGGCGCCTTGCTGCAGGCCAGCGTGCTGATGGGCGCCGCCTGCGGCGACACCGCCCCCGAGGCCTGGGCCGGGCTGTCCGACTACGGCGCCGCCATCGGCCTCGCGTTCCAGGTCGTCGACGACATCCTCGACGTCACGCAGGAATCGCACACGCTCGGCAAGACGGCCGGCAAGGACCTGCACCACAACAAGCCCACCTATGTCACCGTGCTCGGGCTGCAGGCCGCACACGCCCATGCCGCCCGGCTGCGCGACCATGCCCATGCGGCGCTCGCGCGCGCGGCGCTGCCCGGCGCGGCGCGCTTGAGCCTGCTGGCCGACAAGATCGTCGAGCGCGACAGCTAACGAACCAAGGCGTTTTCCGTCCCATCAATGAATCACCATCCCCTGCTCGCCCGGATCGACGGCCCCGAAGACCTGCGCAGGCTGTCGCGCAGCGAGCTCGCCACCCTGGCCTCCGAGCTGCGCGACTACGTCTTGCAGTCGGTCAGCAAGACCGGCGGCCACCTGTCGAGCAACCTCGGCACGGTGGAGCTCACCATCGCGCTGCACTACGTGTTCGACACCCCGCGCGACCGGCTCGTGTGGGACGTGGGCCACCAGACCTACCCGCACAAGATCCTCACCGGCCGGCGCGACCGCATGCACTCGCTGCGCCAGCTCGGCGGCATCAGCGGCTTCCCGCGCCGTGACGAGAGCGAGTACGACACCTTCGGCACGGCCCACAGCTCCACGTCGATCTCCGCGGCGCTCGGCATGGCCATGGCGGCCAAGCTGAAGGGCGAGGAGCGGCACGCGGTGGCCATCATCGGCGACGGCGCGATGAGCGCCGGCATGGCGTTCGAGGCCCTGAACAACGCGGGCGTGACGCACGCCGGCGTGCTGGCCGACATGCTCGTGGTGCTGAACGACAACGACATGTCCATCAGCCCGCCGGTGGGCGCGCTCAACAAGTACCTCGCCCGCCTGATGAGCGGCAAGTTCTACGCCGCGGCGCGCGAGAGCGCCAAGACGGTGCTCAAGCACACGCCTCTGTACGAGCTCGCGCGCCGCTTCGAGGAGCACGCCAAGGGCATGGTCGTGCCCGGCACGATCTTCGAGGAGCTGGGCTTCAACTACGTCGGCCCGATCGACGGCCACGACCTCGACTCGCTCATCCCCACGCTGGAGAACCTGCGCGACAAGAAAGGGGCGTGGTTCCTGCACGTGGTCACCAAGAAGGGCTACGGCTACAAGCTGGCCGAGAACGATCCGGTGAACTACCACGGCCCGGGCAAGTTCGACCCCGCGGTGGGCATCCAGAAGCCCGCCACGCCGCCCAAGGCCACCTTCACGCAGGTGTTCGGCCAGTGGCTGTGCGACATGGCGCAGGCCGACCCGCGGCTCGTCGGCATCACGCCGGCCATGCGCGAGGGCTCGGGCATGGTGGAGTTCCAGAAGCGCTTTCCGCTGCGCTACCACGATGTCGGCATCGCCGAGCAGCACGCGGTCACGTTCGCCGCCGGCCTCGCCTGCGAAGGCCTGAAGCCGGTGGTGGCCATCTACAGCACGTTCCTGCAGCGCGCGTACGACCAGCTCATCCACGACGTCGCGATCCAGAACCTGCCGGTGGTGTTCGCGCTCGACCGCGCCGGCATCGTCGGCGCCGATGGCGCCACGCACGCCGGCGCCTACGACATCCCCTACATCCGCTGCGTGCCGAACCTGAGCCTGCTGGCGCCGGCCGACGAGAACGAGTGCCGCATGGCGCTCACGACGGCGTTCCGCCAGGATCACCCGGTGGCCGTGCGCTACCCGCGCGGCGCGGGCGTCGGCACCGCGGTCCAGCCGGCCCTGGCCGAGCTGCCGTGGGGCCGCGGCGAAGTGCGCCGGCGCGGGCACCGCGTGGCCATCCTCGCCTTCGGCACGCTGCTGTACCCCGCGCTGGAGGCGGCCGGGCGGCTCGACGCGACGGTCGCCAACATGCGCTTCGTGAAGCCGCTGGACACCGCGCTGGTCGAGGAGCTGGCGCGCACGCACGAGGGCATCGTCACGGTGGAGGAGGGCAGCCTCGCCGGCGGCGCGGGCACGGCCGTGATGGAGGCGCTGCACGCGGCCGGGCTGAAGACCCCGGTGCTGGCACTCGGCCTGCCGGACGAATTCGTCGAGCATGGCGACCCGGGCACGCTGCTGTCGATGCTCGGGCTGGACGCCGCCGGGATCGAGCAGTCCATCCTGAAGCGTTTCGGCGCCCGGCCGGCCCTGGTCAGCGGTGGGCTGCGCCCGGCGGCCAACAGCTAGCCAAAGGGCCCATCCCGGTGTAGAACCGGTTTCACTGGCATGCTCCCGAGGCCATGAGCCATCCCACCGAAGCGCTGCACATCCCCGACACGCAGAGCGAGCGCGACGAACGCCACCTCGTGATCCAGCGCGTGGGCGTGAAGGACGTGCGCTATCCGTTCACCCTGCAGGTGGCGGGCGCGCCGCAGGCCGTGACGGGCACGTGGTCGCTCGACGTGATGCTGCCGGCCGAGAAGAAGGGCACGCACATGTCGCGCTTCGTCGCCTGGCTCGATGCGCTGGCCGGCGTGCCGCTCGACGGCGCCGGGCTGCGCACCCAGCTGGCCGCCATGCTCGACCGGCTGCAGGCCACCGAAGGCCGCATCGAAGCAGCGTTCCGCTTCTTCCTGCGCAAGAGGGCCCCCGTGTCGGGCGTGCAGAGCCTGCTCGACTACGAAGGCCGCTGGATCGCCGAGACGCGCGGCGGCGCGACGGCGCTGTGGGCGGAGGTGGCGGTGCCGGTGAAGAGCCTGTGCCCCTGCTCGAAGGAGATCTCCGACTACGGCGCGCACAACCAGCGCTCGCTCGTGACGGTGCGCGTGGAAGTGCTTCAGCCCATCGCGTGGAACGAGCTCGTGCGCTTCGCGGAAGACAGCGCGTCGAGCGAGATCTGGCCGCTGCTCAAGCGGGTCGACGAGAAGTGGATCACCGAGCGCGCGTACGAGAACCCCAAGTTCGTCGAGGATCTCGTGCGCGACGTGGCGCTGCGGCTCAACGCCGACCCGCGCGTGGGGCGCTACGCGGTGGATGTCGAGAACTACGAGAGCATCCACAATCACAGCGCCTACGCCCGCATCGAGCGGGCGTAGTCACACGTTGCTCGTGGCGCGCACTTCCTCGATGGAGGTGATGCCTTGCAGCACCTTCTCGATGCCGTCCTGGCGCAGCGTGCGCATGCCGTCCGCCATCGCCGCACGCTGCAGTTCCTCCACGCGGCCGCCGGTCTGGATCAGGCGCCGCAGCTCGCGCGAGACCACGAGCATCTCGTGCAGCCCGGCGCGGCCCAGGAAGCCGGTCTGGTCGCAGGCGCTGCAGCCGGCGCTGTGGTGATGGGGCAGGTGGCCGTCGCGTGCGTGGCGAGCCAGCCAGTCGGCGCGCACCTCGTCCTCGCTCGGGCGGGCGTCCGCGTCGAAGGCGTGCAGGTGGTCGGCCACGAGCTCGTCGACCTGCGCCTCGGTGGCGTCGCGCGTGGTGCGGCAGTGCGGGCACAGGCGGCGCACGAGGCGCTGGGCGACGACCGCAAGCAGCGAGTCGCCGAAGTTGAACGGGTCCATGCCCATGTCGAGAAGCCGGGTCACGGTCTCGGGCGCGCTGTTGGTGTGCAGCGTGGACAGCACGAGGTGGCCGGTGAGCGAGGCCTCGATCGCCATCTGCGCGGTCTCGCGGTCGCGAATCTCGCCGACCATGATCACGTCCGGGTCCGCGCGCAGGAACGAGCGCAGGGCCTTGGCAAAGGTCCAGTCGATCTTCGCATTCACCTGCACCTGGCGCAGGCCGGCCTGCGTGATCTCGATCGGGTCCTCGGCGGTCCAGATCTTGCGCGCCGGCGTGTTGATGTGGCCGAGCGCCGAGTGCAGCGTGGTGGTCTTGCCGCTGCCCGTGGGGCCGACGCACAGCACGAGCCCGTAGGGGCGATCGACGGCCTGGCGCAGGCGAGCCAGGTTCTGCGGCGACAGGCCTAGCCGCTCCATCGGCATCGGACGCGCCGACGCCAGCAGGCGCAGCACGACGTCCTCGAGGTTGTTGTTGGTGGGGATCGTGGCCACGCGCAGCTCCAGCCGGTGGCCGGGCGAGAAGCGGGCGAAGTTGATCTTGCCGTCCTGCGGCTTGCGACGCTCGGAGATGTCGAGGTCGCACATGATCTTCAGGCGCGCCACCACCGCGGAGCGGTAGGTGTGCGGCAGCTCCAGGTAGGGCTTGAGGTGGCCGTCCTTGCGGAAGCGGATGCGCACCTTCTCGCGGCCCGGCTGGGTCTCGATGTGGATGTCCGACACGCCCTGCGCGTGCGCCTCGACGATCATGCTGTTGATCAGGCGCACGAGCGAGTTGTCGCTCTGCTCGATCTGCGGGTCGTTGTCGTCGCGCTCGCTGTGCTGCTGCTCGAGCGATTCGACGAGCTTGCTGGCGTCGTCGTTGTCGAGCTCGGCGCCGCTTTGCGAATCGCCGTCGTGGCCGCGCGTCCAGACGTCGGCGCCGAAGCGCTCGAACGTGGGCGCGAGCAGGCGCTCGATCTGGCCGGGCATCGCCAGCGCGGGCATGACCTTGCACTGCGCGACGAACTCGAGCTCGTCGATCACGTCGCGGCGCAACGGGTCGTCGAGCGCGACGATGAGGCGCCCGTTGCGCAGGATCAGCGGCAGCGTGTGCGTGCGCGAGGCGAGGGCGAACGGCAGCTTGCGCACCGCCTCCGCCTCGACCGGGAAGTGGTCCGCATCCACGATCGGGTAGCCCATCTTGCGGGCCAGCGCCGACTGCAGGTCCGGGCGGGAGACGATGCCCGAGTTCACGAGGATCTGGCCGAGCGGCACGCTGCGGTCGGCCTGCTGCTGCGCCAGCGCCTGGGCCAGCTGCGCCTCGGTGATCAGGTCCAGCGCGAGCAACGCCTCGCCGATGCGCACCATCGGCATCTTCGCCTGCTGGTCGAGCGCGAGCAGCAGCTGCTCCGGCGCCACGATGCGGCGGCTCACGAGGATGTCGCCGAGCTTCTGCTGGCGCAGGCGATCCTGCTGCTGCGCGGCGCGCTCCACTTGATGCGACGTGGCCGCGTGCTGCTCGACGAGCACGTCGCCCAGGCGCGGTCCGACGTCGACGCCGGTGTAGGCCTCGCGCGGCACGAACGAGCGGCGCACGGCGCCCGCGTCGTCGAGCGGCACGAACAGGAAGAGGCCAAAGACCGTCTCGACATGGCCTACGGTGCAGCCTTCGAGCGTGCCGCCTGCGGCAAGCGCGATGCGGTAGTCCATGCGTGGGCGGTGGTCGAGCAGGCCGGCGTGCGGCTCGGCGGGCTTGCCGGCGGGCTGGGCGGGCAGCGGCTGGAGTGGCGCGGTGAGCGTGAGGCGGCGGAATTGGGAGAAGCGCAGCGCGGTGGCCACGCGGGCCGGCGGCACCTGCACGTGGGCCAGGCCCAGCGCCGGGTCCAGGCTCATGAGCTTGCCGCTCATCACGCCGCCGTTCAGCCCCTCCACTTCACAGCGCAGCGGCTCGGCCTGCGGCTGCGGCGCGGGGTAGGCCGCGAACGGGGGTGTGGGCCACAGGAACGGCGGCGGGGCGTCGTCGAGCGGGGCGAGCGTGAGGGCGGGTTGGGATAGATCCGACATGGCTCGCCGATGCTAGGACCGGGCCCGGCGCGGTAAAGCGCGAAATGCGCGGCAGAGGCCCCGCAGTTCGGTGCCGTGGGCTCGGCGCCGCATCTGTTCCGGGAGAAAAGTCACGATGCGCGGAAACGCCCGGATCAGCGTACGGCGCGGTAGGCTGCGACTTTCGACGAACCACGCCGACATGACGACTCGCTGGCAATTCTGGATCGACCGCGGCGGCACCTTCACCGACATCGTGGGCCGCACGCCGGGCGGCGAGCTGCGCACCCTCAAGCTGCTGTCCGACGACCCCGAGCACTACGCCGACGCGGCGGTCGAGGGCATCCGCCGCCTGCTCGGGCTCGCGGCCGGCGCGCCGATCACGCCCGACCAGGTGGAGTCGGTGAAGATGGGCACCACGGTGGCGACCAACGCGCTGCTCGAGCGCAAGGGCGATCGCACCGTCCTCGTGACCACCCGCGGCTTCCGCGACGCGCTGCGCATCGCCTACCAGGCGCGCCCGCGGCTGTTCGATCGCCACATCGTGCTGCCCGAGCTGCTGTACGAGCGCGTGATCGAGGCCGACGAGCGCGTGGGCGCCCACGGCGACGTGCTGGTGCCGCTCGACGAAGCCGGCTTGGCGCCAAGTCTGCAGGCCGCGTTCGACGCCGGCATCCGGGCCTGCGCCATCGTGTTTCTGCACGGGTACCGGCACGGCGCCCACGAGCGGGCCGCCGAGCGCCTGGCACAGGCGGCGGGCTTTACGCAGGTGAGCGTCTCGCATCGCGTCAGCCCGCTGATGAAGCTGGTCTCGCGCGGCGACACCACGGTGGTCGACGCCTACCTGTCGCCCATCCTGCGCCGCTACGTCGACCGCGTCGCGGCGCAGATGCCCGGCGTGCGGCTGTTCTTCATGCAGAGCTCGGGCGGCCTGGCCGAGGCGCACCACTTCCAGGGCAAGGACGCCATCCTCTCCGGCCCGGCCGGCGGCATCGTCGGCATGGTGCGCACCGCGATGGCGGCGGGGCACACCAAGGTGATCGGCTTCGACATGGGCGGCACGTCGACCGACGTCTCGCACTACGCCGGCGAATTCGAGCGCGCCTTCGAGACCCAGGTGGCCGGCGTGCGCGTGCGCGCGCCCATGATGAGCATCCACACGGTGGCCGCCGGCGGCGGCTCGGTGCTGGGCTTTGACGGCGCGCGCCTGCGCGTCGGGCCCGAGTCCGCCGGCGCCAACCCCGGCCCGGCGAGCTACCGGCGCGGCGGGCCGCTGGCCACCACCGACGCCAACGTGATGCTCGGCAAGATCCAGGCGCGGCACTTCCCGAAGGTGTTCGGGCCCGGCGCCGACGAGCCGCTGGACCGCGACGGCGTGGCCGAGCGCTTCGATGCGCTGGCACGCGAGGTGCGCGCGGCGACGGGGCGCGACGCGAGCGCCGAGTCGCTGGCCGCGGGCTTCCTGCAGATCGCGGTGGCGAACATGGCCAATGCGATCAAGCGCATCTCGGTGGCCCGCGGCTACGACGTCACCGGGTACACGCTGCAGTGCTTCGGCGGCGCCGGCGGCCAGCACGCGTGCCTCGTGGCCGACGCGCTCGGCATGACACGCGTGTTCGTGCATCCGCTGGCCGGCGTGCTCAGCGCCTACGGCATGGGCCTGGCCGACCAGATCGCGATGCGCGAGCGCTCGATCGAGCGGCCGCTCGACGAGGGCGGGCTCGGCGCCGCCCGCGCCGCGCTCGACGAGCTGGGCGAGAGCGCGCGCGCCGAGCTGGCGAGCCAGGGCGTCGATCCCGCGGTCGTGGAGCTGCGCGAGCGCGTCCTCGTGCGCTACCAGGGCACCGACACGGCGCTGGCCGTCCCGATGGGCCCGAT
>Ga0247825_10001100_pt1 | contig 17595 bp, 15 predicted proteins | sample 13C_Vanillin_Day_FD_194413 | JGI IMG/M metagenome (GOLD analysis project Ga0247825, IMG submission 194413) | Soil microbial communities from agricultural site in Penn Yan, New York, United States - 13C_Vanillin_Day48 | ecosystem: Environmental > Terrestrial > Soil > Agricultural land | place... | reverse complement strand
TGGGCTGCCGGCGCGCGGGCGGCTACAGCTTCCCGGACACGCACCTGGAGGCCATCTACATGGCCCATCCGGACGGGCTGCCGCGCGTCTTCATCTCCGAGCTGAGGGCCGAGCGGCTCTCAGCTCGCGCACGGCAGCTGCTGTCCACACTGCCCGAGGATCCGCCGCCGCCCGAGTCATTGGAGGCGCTGGCTGGCTGGTTCTCCGCGCCCCCACCGCCGGAGGAATCCGCGCTGCTGGAGCTGGAGAAGGAGTCCCAGTACGGGGCGTGGCTGCTGGCCTTCGGCCGCAAGGTGAACCACTTCACGGGCTCGGTGGATGACGTGGAGGTATGGCAGCGGCGGATGCGTGAGGCGGGTGTGCCGATGAAGGCGGAGATCGAAGGCGCTCCGGGAACGGCGCTGCGGCAGACCGCCACTCACGCCGCGCCGTTGCCCGTCATGACCCAGGGAGGCGGCACGCGCTCCTGGCCCTACGCCTACTTCGAGATCGCCCAGCGCGCGCCGGGCTTCGATGGCTTCCTCGGCCCGCAGGCCCGCGCCCTCTTCGACATGACGAAGCGCGGCACCTCTTGATGCCAAAAGCGTCAAATCTGACAAATTTGCTAGATTGGACAAGTTGGTAAATCATGTTTAAAAGGGCGCTCCCATCCAAGGAGCCCCATGCACTCCACGCTTCGTCGCCTCTGTACTGGATTGGTCCTGCTCAGCGCGGTTGGCGCTGCTTCCGCGCAGAGGGTGGCGCCGCCCAACGTCCACATCCTCTTCGACACCTCTGGTTCGATGAGGGAGCTGCCCCAGGTTGAAGGCAGCAGGCACAGCGAGTTCTTCGACATCACCACGAGTGGATGCTTCAACCCGCGGCTGGATGCGGTTCAGCTCAACCGGGGCTGGAATCCGGACACCGTGTACGCCGTGCCAGATACGGGCACGATGCTGGGAGCGGACACGGGCTTTCCCAACCTGTTCCAGGACAGCAAGTTCTATGGCTACATGGAGTGGGGCGATCTCAGCAACCCCACGCCCCAGTGGAACACCAAGGAGAATGCCTGCCAGTCGCAGGTGTATGACTGGCAGAACACGGGCGCCGCCGACTACAGCCGCTGCCTGAGCTGCCTGAGCCTGAAGGGGTACTACAAGGTGCCAGGCGCCGAGGGGCGTGACACGGCTCCCTTGAACAACCGCGACTTCATCCTCTGGGGTCGCTTCCTCAACTTCAATCCGCCCAAGTACGTCGCGGCCAAGGTCGCGATCAAGCAGGTGATCAGGGACATCGCGGACAAGCGCATGGGCCTCAGCCGCTTCAACAACAGCTCGCCCTTCACCACCCTGGAGAGAACGCAGAACCCTTCGTGCTTGCAGGTCCTCAACGACTCTTCTTCCTTCGACAACCACCGCGCCTCCTACATCAACACCATCAACGGCCTGGTGTTCTCGACGGGCACGCCCCTGGCGCGCTCGCTGCTCAACATCGGCTACTACTTCACCTCGGGCGATGACGTGTACCGGTACTCGTTCGGCTTCGGCACGGGCTTCACCTACCCGTCCTGGTTCAGGAATAGCCTGCTCACCTCGCAGAGCCGCAGCGTGTGCTGGGGTTGCCAGCACAACGCCGTCATCATCATCAGTGATGGCGACCCCTCCAGCGACAGCTTGAACGCCACCGTCGTCAGCCAGCTGCGCACCATCAACGGCGGCCCTGTGTATTGCCCGGACTCGGAGCCGTGCGGCTCGGGAGGGACCGCCGGGCGTGACATGGGCACTGACCCCATCAGCTACACGGACGACAACCCCAACTATCTGCTCGATGATGTGGCGAAGCTGCTCGCCAACCAGGATCTGCAGATGGCCTCGCCGCCCGTGGTGGGGGACTTCGACACCAGCGGCCAGCAGAGCCTCACCATCCACTCGGTGGCGTATGGCTTCAACAGCAACCTGCTGAAGAACACGGCGGCGGTGGGAGGCGGCCTCTACTACAGGGCCGACAACGCCGCCTCGCTCAAGCAGGCGCTGGAGAACATCCTCGACAACGTGGAGGTACGCGCCGCCTCCTGCGTCTTCCAGCCGTAGCCCTCGAGAGTCGAGCGAGGGACCGTCCGGCGGTGGTCTCTTCGTCACAAGAAGCCATGTGTCCAACTCTCTCTGGTTGCCCATTGATGGGTAACGCAAGGAGCAGGACCATGAAGCGAGAGACCATCGTCCGGGCCTGGAAGGACCCGGAGTTCCGCGCGAGCCTCACCTCCGAGGAGCGCGCATCGCTACCTGAGTGCCCGGCCGGCACGGCCTTCATCGAGCTGAACGAGCGCGAGCTGGAGGATGCCGTGGGCGGTGGAGACTTTGCCTTCGAGTTCGACGGGACGTGCATCTGCTCGAACTGGACAGGTCCGAGGACCACCACCTTCACCACGAGCCGGACCATCGCCGTCAACCCACTGGACGCCGTCACCCTGGACCGGGGTGCCCTCGACGCGCAGCGGTTCTGAGCCCCTGGCACGAGCGCAGGCACCCTCGAAGCGCGTGAGGGGTGCCTGGCTCGGGCGCACGTCACAAACGGTGTCCACGGACTCCCTCCTGATGGCCGCTCCACGGAGGAGCTGGCCTCACAGGAGACCCCCCCATGGATACCGATCTGATCATCCGGGCCTGGAAGGACCCGGAGTTCCGCTCCCGCCTCTCTGCCGAGCAGCGGGCTTCTCTCCCTGACAGTCCCTCGGGCAAGCCCATGACCGAGCTCGACGACACGGATCTGCAGGAGATCACCGGCGGACTCGTGCCCAAGGAGATTGGTCCCAGCACGGGCTGCACCGGACCTGTCCGGGCGACCTGCGGGATCGTCATGTGCATTCCCCTGCCGGAGTACTGAGGTCCTCATGATCGCGCGCTCACCTGCATTTCCCTGGAAGAAGGCGACGTTCCTCCACGAGCGGGCTCTCACGGAGAAAACCGTCTCTCCGCCAGGGAGCGGAACACTGCTCCAGCAGGCTGAGCGCCGCGCGAGCGCCTGGCGTCAGGTGATGTCCGCCGATGATGGGACGCTCGAAGAACGCCTGCGGAGTGCTGGGCTCGATCGGGAGGGTTTCCTCCAGGTCCTCTCCCTCGCGGAGAGCGATGCTGGCAGTCCCCCCGGTCAGTCCTGGCAGGAACTCCTCCAGGCGATCCTCGTGGACGGGTACGCGGACGAGCCTCTACCCCCGTCGCTCTCCGCGCCAGCCCGTGCTGGGCAGCCGGGGCAGCCGTTCTCCGGCCTTCTTCAACCGTTTCTCCGGCTGGGTGCGGCCCGTCTCCGTTCGGGGCTGGCGGAGCTGGGCGTGCGTCATCCCTCGAAGAGCCAGCTCGTAGGTCCCAGCATCGAGACCACGCTGCTGGAGGCGCTGGCACACCGGCTTCATGAGCTTGCTTCCCGTGTCCTCATCCTGGAGCTCAACGTGGCGCGCATGATGGAGCGGCTTCAGGGGAACACGCCTCAGGAGCGGTTCCACCACTTCTCCACGGTCCTGCTCCGCGAGCCTGGCGCGCGCGCGGCCCTGCTGGAGGAGTATCCTGTCCTCGCCCGGCTGATGGTCACGGCCCTGGAGCGCTGGCAGGAGAGCAGCCTCGAACTGCTGGAGCACCTCGCCATGGATCGTGCGCTGCTGGAGCAGACGTTCCTCTCGGGGCGAGAGCTCGGTACGCTCGTCGCGCTGGTGGGAGGCATCTCGGACCTGCACCGGCGAGGCCGAGGCGTCTTCCTGCTCAGGTTCAGCTCGGGCTTGCGGCTCGTCTACAAGCCGAAGTCCCTGGCTGTGGACATGCGTTTCCAGCAGCTCCTCCAATGGCTGAATGGCGAAGGGCTGCGCTACCCCCACCGCGTGCTCACCGTCGTGGACCGCGCGAGCCATGGTTTGGTCGAGTTCGTCCAGGCCACGGGCTGTGACTCGCGCGAGGCGCTCCAGCGCTTCTATTGGAGGCAGGGCAGCTTCCTGGCGCTGCTGCATCTGCTGTCCGCCGTGGACTTTCACCTGGAGAACCTCATCGCCGCCGGAGAAACCCCTGTGCTGGTCGACCTGGAGGCTCTCTTCCACCACCGGCCCCCCGCCGAGCTCAGCGAGCGGGCTCGCACGCGAGCCTGGATGGTGCTGGAGCAGTCCATTGTCTCCGTGGGCATACTGCCCATCTTCGTCTTCGGCCGGGAGGGAAGGCCGGGGGTCGATATGAGTGGACTGGGAGGTGAGCCAGGACAGCTCTCCCCTCAGCGGCTGCCCATGGTGGAGGACCTGGGGAGCGACACCATGCGCGTCACTCGACGCCAGGGCCTGATCGAAGGCTCGAACAACCGCCCCCTCCTCGGAGAGGCGCAGGTGGACCCCAGTGAGTTCACGGAGGATCTCGCCCAGGGCTTCGAGGAGACGTATGCCCTGCTGGCGAGCCGGCGCAAGGAGCTGGCTCCACGTCTGAGCGCCTTTGCGAACGTGGAGGTCCGGTACATCGCCCGTCCCACGCAGCGCTACGGGATGCTGCTCCAGGAGAGCTACCACCCGGACTTCCTCCGCGATGGCCTGGAGCGCGACAAGGTGCTCGATCACCTCTGGGCGGAGGTGGCCCAGATGCCCGTACTGCGCAGGCTCATTCCTTTCGAGCATGCGGATCTCCGCCTGGGGGACATTCCCTTCTTCTCAGCCCGTCCCGGCGAGCGCCACCTGTGGAGCAGCACGGGCGAGTGCATCCCGGACTACTTCACCCGCGACAGTCTGGGCGACGTCCTCCGCAGGCTCGAGAGAATGAATGAGCGGGACTGCGCGCTACAGGTGTCCTTCATCCGCAAGGCGATGGTCTCACTCGACAAGGGACAGGCTCCCGTTCGCGCTGCCCCAGCCCAGGAGGACGAGGCGCAGCCTGTTGCCACTCCCGACGAGTGTCTCGCCGCTGCGGTGGCGATTGGAGAGGACCTCGCCTCCAAGGCCGTCTGGGGGAGCAAGGATGCATGCTGGATCGGCCTGAGCCTCGAGGACCTCCAGCGGTGGCGGTGGAGCCTCTCGCCCACGGGCTTGGATCTCTACGAAGGGCAGGGAGGGCTGGCGCTCTTCTTCGGGTACCTCGCACGGAGGACGGGGCGCGCTGACTTCGATGAGCTCGCGCGCGCGGCCCTGGAGCCGGTGCGGGAGGACTGGCTCAAGCCTGGGCGAGGCAGCGCAACGGGCGTAGGCGTCTTCGTGGGCCGTGGCGCCGCCGTGTACGTGCTCGGTCACATGGCCTCGCTCTGGAACGAGCCGGCGCTCATGGACGAGCTGCTCACGGGGCTGCCCGCGCTGGAGGCGCTCATCGACACAGACGCACGGCTGGATCTGCTGAGCGGTGTGGCAGGGCTCGCGGTGACGCTGCTGGGCCTCTACCGGAGGACAGGGAACGCGCGGCTGCTGGAGGTGGCGCGGCGCTGCGGTGAGCGGCTCGTGGCCACGGCCGAGCCTGTCTCGGAGGGTGCCGTTGGCTGGAAGTGCGAGGTGGGCCCGATGCCGCTCGCGGGCTTCTCCCACGGCGCGGCGGGCATCTGCTGGGCCCTGCTGGAGCTCGCCGAAGCGACAGGTGACGCACGCTACGCGGAGCTCGCGCACCGGGGACTCGCCTATGAGCGCTCGCTCTTCCTCCCGGAGCGCGGCAACTGGAAGGACCTGCGTGCTCCAGGCACCTCGGACACCCACTTCATGACCATGTGGTGCAATGGGGCCACGGGGATCGCGCTCGGGCGGCTGCTCTCGCTGCGGCACCTCGACGGACCGGAGGCCCGCGCCGAGCTCACGACGGCGCTCGAGACGACGCTGCGCGGGGGCTTCGGGAGCAGCCATTGCCTGTGCCACGGAGACGTTGGCAACCTCGAGGTGCTGCACGTGGCGGGCAAGGTGCTGGCCGAGCCCCACTGGACCCAGGCCGCGCTGAGACGTGCTTCCACTGTCCTCCGCCAAGGCCGCGAGAGTGGCTGGCGCTGCGGACTGCCCCGAGGCAGCGAGAGCCCGGGGATGCTCATGGGCCTGGCGGGCATCGGCCATGGCCTGCTGAGGCTCTCGGCGCCGGAGTTCGTGCCGAGCATCCTCTCGCTCGAATCATGAGGCCTGAGGGGCCTCTTCCTCGGAGAGGGGCACGCGCACCGTGAAGGTCGTGCCCTTCCCCAGCTCGCTCTCCACCTCGATGCGGCCCTTGTGGCGGTTGATGATGGCGTAGCAGATGGACAGGCCCAGGCCCGTGCCCTGGCCCGCGGGCTTGGTGGTGAAGAAGGGCGTGAAGAGCTTGCTCAGCGTCTCCTGGGACATGCCCTTGCCCGTGTCCTTGATGCGCACCAGCACCTCGTTGCCCTCGCGCCGGGTGATGATGTGGATCTCTCCCCGCTGCTCGATGGCATGGGCGGCGTTGACCAGCAGGTTCACGAACACCTGGTTGAGCTGCGTGGGGAAGCAGCGCACCAGCGGCAGGGGCCCGAAGTCCAGGCGTACCTGGACCTTGTACTTGAGCTCGTGGCGCAGCATGCGCAGCGTCACCTGCAAGAGCTTGTTGAGGTCCGCCTGCTGAGCCGTGCCCGTCTCCTCGCGCACGAACGTCTTGAGATCCTGGATGAACTCACGGATGCGCGTGATGCCCTCGCGGGCGTCCGACAGCAGCTCGTCCATGTCCAGGAGGATCTCTTCCAGCCGCTCCTGCTTGCGCAGCTCGCGCGCCTGATCCAACAGGTCGGCCACGGTGTCGGGAGCTCCGGCACCCAGGGTCTCCTCGACCTGTACATAGAGCTCCAGCAGGCGGCTCATGACCGAGGTGTAGGCGCCCAGGGTGGAGACGTTGCTGGAGACGTAGCCCACGGGGTTGTTGATCTCGTGGGCGATGCTGGCGGCCATCTGTCCCAGCGAGGCCAGCTTCTCGGACTGGATGAGCTGGGCCTGGCGCGCCTCCAGCTCGCGCGTCGCCTGGCGCACGCGCTCCTCCAGCTCCTCGCGCTGGCGGCGCCGCTGATCCTCCAGCGCCTTGCGCACGGTGATGTTGCGCACGATGCACATGCCCTCGTCCGGGCCGCTGGGGACGACGCGCGCCTCATACTGCTGGACGCCGAAGGGCATCTCCATGGAGTACTCGAAGATCTCCAGAGAGCTGTCCTGGGTGACGCGCTGGAGCGCGGCGCGGAGGTGCGTCACCATCTGCGATGGCAGGAACTCGAACAGGTTCTTGCCCAGGAACATGTCCGGGCCCATCAGCGGCGGGTCGACCAGGGACTGCTTGAAGGCCAGGCAGAGGCCATCCAGGCGCACCCGGTAGATCATGTCCGGGATGGCTTGGAGGAAGGCCTGGAGTTGCTCCTCCGCCCGCTTGCGCGAGGTGATGTCCACGTTCGTGCCCACCACACGCAGAGGGCGGCCTTGCTCGTCCCGCTCGACCACCTTCCCGCGGCCGAGGACCCACACGTAGTGGCCGTTCTTGTGCCTCAGACGGTGCTCGATCTCGAACATGGGGCTGCGCCCTGCCAGGTGCTCGGTCAGCCGCCTGTCGGCCTCGGGCTTGTCCACCGGGTGGAGGAGGCCGTCGCTCCAGAACTCGCGCGTTGGCATCAGGGTGGGCTCATAGCCCAGCATGGTCAGCCACCGGGGACTGACGGTCATCTCGCCGGTGCGCAGGTTCCAGTCCCAGATGCCGTCCTCGGCGCTCTCCAGCGCCAGCCGGAGCTGCTCCGCGCTCTTGGCGGCCTCCTGCTCGAGCTGCCGCCGCGCGGTGACGTCGCTCTCGATGGCCACGAACTGGACGAGCTTGCCCCGGTCGTCGTGCACCGGCTGGATCTCGATGAGGTTCCAGTAGGGACGGCCAGACTTGCCGTAGTTGAGCAGCTCGACGGTGATGGCCTCGCCTCGGCTCAGAGCCTCGCTCATGGCGGCGATGCCCTTCGGATCCGTGTCAGGCCCCTGAAGCAGCTTGCCCGGCTTGTGGCCCACGGCATCCTGCAGCGTGTAGCCGGTGATGCGGGTGAAGCCCTCGTTCACCCACTCGATGAGCCCCGCCGGGTCGGTGATGATGACCGCGTTGTCCGTACGGGCGGCCACCAGGGCCAGCTTCCTCAGCTGCGCCTGCTGGGCCAGCAGCGCGTGTTCGTTGAACTGCCGTTGCTCGGCTTCCCGCCGTGCATACAGGAGGGTGCCGCAGGTGGTGAGCACGGGCTGGAGGAGCTCGATGACCGACGCGTCATAACCGCCGGGCCGCTGCGCCAGGCTCACCACGCCCGCCACCCCACCCTGGAGCTGGAAGGGCAGCGCGAGGAAGGCACGCAGGGAGGGGTTGCCGGCCGGCCCGCCCTGGGCGTCCGGACGGGGGTCCGGGATCAGCACGGGCTCGCGGGAAGTGAGCGCGGGCCGCACGAGCGCTTCACTGTCCTGCAGCGGGGTGGCCCAGGACTGGGCGGCGAGCAGCTGGAGCGAGACATCGCCCCCAGGTGAATGAAGGACCTCCGCGATGAAGCCGCGCTCACTCCGCGTCAGCTCGATGACGAGTGCCAGCAGGCGCTCGAAGAGGGGGCGATGATCTCCATGGGTGATGAAGTCTGCGTGCACCTGCGAGAGCGCGTGCAGCAGGCGCCGGGTGGACTCCAGCTGCTCCTCCAAGGGTGCTGTGGAGGCCGAGGGAGGCGGGAGCGAGGAGGGCGTATCTTCCTCCTCTCCGCCAGCCTTGGTTTTTGGGAGGTGCATGGATAGGGCCTGGGGGACGACCTGATCATACATCACCAGGAACTTTGCAGCGATGTTGTGTCTCAGGTGCTAAGCGGTTCGGTGCTGTCCTTTGGGGCAACCAGCGCAGTGAGCACGTGGTCCCTCCAGTGCCCGTTGATGAGCAGGAAGTCGCGGGCGTAGCCCTCGACCACGAAGCCCAGCCTGCGCAGCACCGCGGCGCTGCGCAGGTTCTCCGGCAGGTGGTTGGCCTGGATGCGGTGCAGCCCCATGGCGTTGAACGCATAGGCGCACGCCGCCCGCAGGGCCTCCGTCATCAGCCCCTTGCCCTGGTAGCGGAAGTCCAGCCCATAGCCCAGCTCGCACGCCTGGAGTGGGCCACGGCGAATGTTGGTGAAGCTCACCGTGCCTACCACGGGCGCCGAGCTCAGCGGCTGGTCGCGAGGCAGCAGGAAGAGGCGCAGCCCCACGTCATGCCGGAAGTCCTCCCGGTCCTGGGCCAGCCGCGTCCGCCAGTACATCAGGGTGAAGAAGGTGGGCGGCCGGGCGGGGGACACAGGGCCCAGGTGTTCCTCGTTCACCTGGTGATAGGCCAGCACGCGGCCGGCCGCATCGGAGGGCAGCATCGCCAGATGCAGCCGATCGGTGGTCAGCAGGACGGGAGAGGGTTCGGACGACATGGCGCTCCCAGGCAGCGTATCCGCCAGCCCCCAGTGCGCGCCCGGGTGAATTCACGCTCAGAGTCCGGTTTCCAGTGAGGTTGGAAAACCAGAGGGAGTCAGCGAGAGTCGTCCCTCTGGCCGCTGCCACCCACGCCCGTCCGCCCTTCCTCTCCTGCGGGAGCGCGTTGGAGGACGATCTCCACGCGGCGGTTGTTGGCGCGGCCCTCCGCGGTGCTGTTGCTGGCCACCGGGCGGTACTCGCCCATGCCGCGCACGGAGATGCGGTCTGGCGGCACGCCGCGGGACACGAGGAAGTCGCGCACCTGCTCGGCGCGCCGGAGCGAGAGCTCCTCATTATAGGAGTCCGCCCCCTGGGCGTCGGTGTGGCCCTCGATGGTGAGCGCACTGCCCGCCTGCTTCAGCGCATCCGCCACCTCGGAGAGCCGGTTGCGCGCGGAGGGCAGCAGCTCCGTCTGGCCGGAGGCGAAGAGCACGCTGCCCGAGAGCGTCAGGACCGTGCCTCGAGCATCCTCGCGGACCCCTACCTCACCGGCCCGCTCAAGGCGGGAGAGTGCCTCGGTGGCCCGGCGCTCCGCCTCCTCGCGCGCGCGCCGCTCCATCTCTACCTGAGCCTGGATCTCGGCCAGCCGCTGCGCCTGGGCTTCCGCCTCACGCCGCCGCTGCTCGTCCAGGGTCAGCCGTGCCGTCTCCTCTTGTCGCCTGCGGGCTTCGGCCTGGAGCAGCGCTGCCTCGGCCTCGAGCCGCCGCGCCTCGGCCAGCCGCGAGGCCTCGTCCCTCAGACGCTGCGCCTCCGCGAGCTGCTGCTGGGCCGCGCGAAGCTCAGCCTCGGCGCGGCGCCGCTCCGCCGCTTGTGCCTCGGCCAGCGCCTGGGCCGCCACAGCCCGCTGCCGCTGGGCTACGATGATGCTCGCGTGAGCCTCCGCGAGCTGGGCCTTGCGCAGCGCCACATATGCGAGCGAGCGCGTCCTCACCGAGTCATGGTTCCGGTCGTACTCGCGCTCGGCCTCCAGGAGCGCCTGCCATGCCTCCCGGAGAGCCTGTGGGAGCTCCTGCTGCACCGTGGAGCTCATCGAGGCGTGCTGATAGGCCGCGCGCGCATCGATCAGCTCTCGGGGCGGCGGGCCATGCGCGACACACCCTGCCATCAGGGCCGCGAGTCCAGCCCAGCTCCACACGTGCTGCTTCCACCGGTGCATGACGCGCCTCCTCCTGGGCCTACCGCGGGTTGCGCCGCAGAGCCTCCACCTGCTCCAACATCCGCCGTGCCTCGTCCTCCAGCGGCACCGCGCGGGCCAGCGCGAGCGCGAGCTGCGCGTCCACGGCCGCCTGCTGGAGCTGGAGATCCGCCGCTTCGTACCGGCCCTCGTCCATCAAGCGCCGGGCGGTGGCCACCTGCTGCTGAGCGAAGCCGAGGTACGTTGCGGCTTCGGGCACTCGCGCCGCGCCGACCTGCTCCGCCGCGCGAATGGCGGTCTGCGACTCGGCCATCCGCTCCGTGGGCGGATCCGTGGTCACTCGCTTCGCGGCGCACCCAGAGGCCACCAGCGCCAGGGCCGCGGCCAGGAGCGTCTTGCGCATCGTCCACCTCCAAACCCTGCGGTGGATGAAAGAGACGCACCACCGCTCGCGCAGAGGTGTGCATCAGAGGGCAGGCCAGCAATCCGCCTCGCGCGAGGCTGCCTGCTCTCCGGGCGTGTGGGCTACCCAGGGTCCAACGCCCAGGTGCCGTCCTTCCAGTCCTTGAGCGCAGCGATGTACCGAGCGGCATGCTCATCTTCGGCGCTCGTATCCCCCCGAAAGATCGCGTCGGTCTGCGCGGCGACGTTCTGGGCGAACTCCTCGACGAGCTTCTCCAGTTTCGTCATGACGAGGCTCATGGAAACTTGAGCGTGCCTTCTCGCCATGCCTTGAGCGCGTACTCCGCTGGCGTCCGGAAAAGTCCTGGGCGGGCAGCAAACCAAAGCAGAACTGGCTCGCCCTGCTCTGGAGCGAACTCAAGTGCGTGGGCCGCCACGCAAGAACGGACGTACTCGTCCTCGCTCTTCAACAGCGGAAGGAGATGGGAGGCGGCTGCTCGGCTCCGGAGTTCACGGTAGGCACCTGCAATCCTGTCGTGAGCGCGATTGGCAGCGCGATGATCCGCAGCGGCCAGCGCCTGACCGTAAGCAATCGCCCCCTGCTCGTACTCTTGCACGAGTTCCTCAATGCTTACCTTTTGGAGATTGCGCGCTTTCATGGAATGGCTCCGTAGTTCCGGAGGACCTCCAACCCGAACTCGCGTTGGGCTTGGAGGGATTGGCCACTCAGCCATTGCCGCACAGTGAGTCCACCTGTAAAGCGAGGGTCCTTGGACGAGTAGTATGCGCTGATCCGCCGGTGGATCTTCTCATTAATAGCGATCACGTTCTCGGTGTTGTGCAGCGCATGGGGACCGAACCGCTGGAGATTGCGCTCTGTCTGCTCGACGATGTGGTGCCACTGCTTACCTTCTCCCGCAGGGCCCAGGGCGTTCTTGAGGCCGCTGAACGAGCCCCAGGACCTGAAGCCGTCAGCACTGATCGCAACTGCGGCTGCGCCACCTTCCACTTCCTGTGCTGCCATGGCTACCGCCGTGGCAGGCAAGGAGATGACGACGGTGCTTCCTACGACGGCGACCGCGCTCACCTGCCCCACGCTCGCCAGGTTGATGCCTATCCGTGAGGCTCCGGCCGCCGCTGCCCCCGAGAAGCTGGGCAGCATCGACAGCCGCGAGGACAGCAATGCAGCGGCCCCAGTCATGCCATGGCTCACCACCACGGTGACTGCGAGGACGAAGACGCGCGCCACTTCGGGGCCTATCCTCTGGGCAAAGCGCCGGCCGGCCGTTTCAAGCTCCTCCCAGGTGGTGGCCCGGTCGGTGGCCCGCTTCAACTCCCGGCCTGCGTCCACCAACTCCAGGAAGGTCTCCACCCCCAGGTAGATCAGCAGGACTGCTGAGATGATGGCCGCCGCCTTGGTGAAGACGGGCTCGGGGTTGGCCGCCATCACGGCCCAGGTGATGAGGCCTGTGGCGATCACCGTATAGAAGAGCTGGGGAGCCAGGGTCTTCTCCACCGCCTTGGCAATGCTCTCTTTGAGAGGATCGAGCGACAGGCACATGCCCACCCCCAGCTTTTCCCACTGACTCAGGCCCAGCACGTCGTCGAGCAAGGAGAGGCAGTCTTCTTTGCGCTGGCCCGGTGCGCAGATGCCGCTGAAGCTCTTGCTCATCAGGCGCTGCCATCGAGTGTCCTCGTTGTCTCCAGGGTAGGAGGCGCGCACCAACCATGCCTGCTGGGAAGAGCGAAGGGTGAGAGGCACCTTCAGCACCAACCGCTGCAGTGCTTCCTCGAACGCCTCCGCGTCCACCTTCACCGGCTTGTTCGAGCTGGGCGGCCGGTACTCGAGGGGCACTCCCTGACCTGTGTCGAGGCGTACCGTGTGCGAGGGAGCGCACGCATGGGCCAGCGCCAAGAGCAGGAGCGCAACGATCAGACGGGCTGCCATGGGACTGCCTCCAGATCGATGAGGGCTCCAGCCTACGGGATCGTCATCCAGGAGACGATGACGCTCCGGCTGGCCGGGGAGGTAGCCCATCACCGTGGAGGTGGCGGCGGGACGGCGGGGACGGTAGACATGCGTCCGCATGCGCCTGCACCTCGTTGACGGCACTTATGAGCTGTACCGGGCCCACTTCTCACCGCGCCCCGGCCACTCCTCGCCAGACGGGCGCGACGTGAAGGCCACCGTAGGGCTCATGTCCTCACTGCTCGCGTTGATGCACGATCCAAAGGAGGCGGTGACTCACGTCGCCGTCGCCTTCGACAACCCCATCCGCTCGTTCCGCAACGCGCTCTTCGCCGGCTACAAGTCCGACGAGGGCGTCCCCCCCGAGCTGCACGCCCAGTTCGATCTCGCCGAGGAGGCCGTGCGAGCGCTCGGCATCACTGTCTGGTCCATGAAGGACCATGAGGCCGATGACGCCCTGGCCACCGCCGCGGCCCGCTGGGCCAGCAAGGTGGAGCAGGTGCGGATCCTCACTCCGGACAAGGACCTCGGTCAGTGCGTGCGCGGCAAGAAGGTGGTGCAGGTGGACCGGCGCCAGGAGAAGGAGTTCGATGAGGAAGGCGTCCGCGTGAAGCTCGGCGTCCCTCCCGCCAGCGTGCCGGATCTGCTCGCGCTCATGGGGGACGATGCGGACGGAATCCCCGGGCTGCCCGGCTTCGGCGAAAAGGGCGCCTCGGCGCTGCTCTCCGCCTATGGCCACCTGGAGAAGATCCCCGCGGATCCCTCCACCTGGACGGTGCGCCCGCGCGGCGCGGATAAGCTGGCCGCCACGCTGCGCCAGCACCGCGAGGACGCCCTCCTGTATCGGAGGCTCGCCACCCTGGTCACGGACGCGCCCCTGAAGGAGTCCTTGACGGAGCTCGCCTGGGCCGGTGTCCCGCGCGCCTCCTTCGAGTCCCTGTGTGACAGGCTGGGCGTCACCACCCTGAAATCCCGCCCCAAGCGCTGGCGTTGAACACGGCTATGTCCACTCAGCTCAAGACACCTTCCTCGGATGACTGGGTCCCCTCGCTGGAGGACACGCCCTTCCAGCGGCTTGGGGGCGAGGAGGCGGTGCGGGCGCTCGTGGAGGCCTTCTACGACGCCATGGATGCCAGCGAGCCAGCGCTCGCCCGCGTGCATGTGCTGGAGCCGGACGGCAAGGTGAGCCGTGGCACGCGCGAGCGCTTCGGTCTCTTCCTCATCGGCTGGCTGGGTGGCCCTCAGCACTACACCGAGCGTCACGGCCACCCGCGCCTGCGCATGCGCCATGGTCACGTCCCCGTGGATACCGCCATGCGGGATGCCTGGCTGCGGTGCATGCACAAGGCGCTGGATGCGCGAGGAGTCACCGGCGGCCTGCGGCGCTTCCTCGAGGAGCGCTTCAGCCAGACCGCCGACTTCCTGCGCAACACCGAGGGCTGACGGCGCTCAGGCGCCCGGCTCTGGGATCTCCTCGATGCCGAGGCCTCCAGGGCGGATCCGCAGGCGGAAGGCATCATCGGAGTGGGCCGAGCCGCGCATCTTCGTCACGCTGATGGTCCGGTCCAGGTGCTTGCCGTGCCGCTGATAGTCCAGCGTGATGATCGCGTCCGCGATCGTCGAGAGGAAGGGCGCGGAGCGCTCGTCCTCCTTCACATCGTTGATCGCCTGGGTCAGGAGCGCGCTCCGGCTGTGCTCGCGCACCAGTGAGGAGAAGCCGACCATGAACTGGCGGAACCCTCGCGCCGAGGTGGAGTGCGCGACGGAAGAGATGCTGTCCAGGACGATGAGCGAGGGCTTGTACTCCTCCAGGCTCCTGCGCAGCTCGACCAGCAGATCCTCAGGGCTCGTGGACTCCGGGTACCGGCACTCCAGAAGGAGCTGGCCCTTCTTCAGAAGCTCATCCATCGGCAGGCCCACGCTCGCGAAGTTGCGCAGCAGCATGGGGCGCGTCTCCTCGAAGCCGTAGTACGCGACGCGCTCGCCCCGCAGCGCTCCGGCTCGCGCGTACATGCCCGCCAGGGTCGTCTTCCCACTGCCGGCCGGGCCGCGCGCCATGGTGATCGAGTCCCGGAGCCAGCCACCGCTCATCATCGAGTCCAGCCCCTCGAACCCGCTGGAGAAGCGGCTCGTCTCCGAGGTCTCGTGAGGCGTCTGCGCGCTCAGGGGGAAGACCATCACCCCCTTGGTGGTGATGGTGCAGGGGTACTCGCCCTTCTGGTGGGAGCTGCGCCGGTACTTGTGGACCTCGATGGTCCGCCGCCGGCGCTCGTTGTCGATGAGGTTCCTCAGCACGATCACCGCGTCGCAGACGTAGTCCTCGACGCCCAGGGTGGTTCGAGGGCCATAGTCATCGGGCGCTTCGGCCGTCACCACCGACGTCAGCCCGTGCTTTCGGAAGGCGCCGACCAGCTGGAAGAAGTGGCTGCGCAGCTGCTCCTCGGGAGGCCGTGGGCTGAACAGCGCGGTCGCAGAGTCAAGAACGAGGGCCTGGGCCCCGAACTCCTTGGCCGCGGCCTGCACCCGGTGAACCAGTGCTCCGACGTCATAGTCGCCCGTGATGATGGTCGCGATGTCCGGCGTCCGCGTCAGATCGGCGAACCGGAGGGTACCCCGCTCCACCAGGCCCGAGCAGCCGAAGCCCAGGGTGTCTCCCGTCGCGATCAGATCCTCTGGCACCTCCTCGATGGCGAAGATGACCGTCTTGAGGCCTGAACGGGCGAAGCTGCTCGCAAGCTGCAGGGAGAGGATGCTCTTGGCTGCGCCGCTCTTTCCCGTGATGAGCGTGGTACGCCCCTTGGGCAGTCCTCCGTGGGTGAGGCGATCCAACCCGGGGACACCCGTGGGAACCTTCACAACTCCACTCATTTCTTGCGCTCGACTTTCGCGTCGCCGAGCAGATCGGCGACGGCCTGGATGTGCTCCAACGTCCCCAGGAGGTACACGCGCGGCTCGGGACTGCGCTTGACGAGCGTGGGCGTGAACGTGATGCGGTCCTCGTCGAAGGAGGCCGGCCGCTCCTTGGACAGATCGACCACTCGGAGATCGATCTGCGACGGCTCATACTCGTCGAGGAGCTTCTGGAGGTTTCTGAGGGCTCTGAGCGAGGAGGTGGAGGCCTCGCTGATGTAGAAGGTGAAGCCGATCCGCTTCTGGGTGTCCGTGTCGTTGCGGCGATCCAGGGTGACCTCGAGATGGGCCTTGGCCTTGGCAAGCTCCTGGGTCCGGACGGGGGCGAGGATCTCACTCAGCTTCAACAGCAGCTTGTCCACGTCGATCGGCTTGCGGATGACCCTGTAAGCGGTGACGTCGTCGAGCCGCGAGGCGCCCGTCAGGATGAGCGACTCGCAGTTGAGGATCCCCGCCTCGGCGGCCTGCGAGAGCATCCGCCCGCCGTTGATGTCCGGCAGGTTGTAGTCGGTGATGACGAGGTGGAACTTCTGTGCGCGCAGGAGGGAGAGCCCCTCCGTGGCCGTGGAGGCCACCGTGACGCGATACCCAGCAGCCTCGAGGACCTCCTGGAGCGCCTCCTGGATGTCGAGATCATCCTCGACATAGAGGATCTGAAGCCCAAGAGAGGCCTCGAGCCCCACCTTGCTTTGGGCTGAGGGAGAGGCCTCGCCCACTCGCGACCTACTGGAATCGTTCTCCACTGCGACGACCCATATCGCGAAACGCTTCAGGAAACAGCAGGGGGGACACGGAGGCTGGGCCAGCAAAAATTACAATCGACTGATACGCAAACAACGGGCGAGGCTCAGAAGCGCACGAGGAGGCCAGGCCCCGCTGCGAGAGAGTTTTTGTCACGGCCCGCCGACATCACCACCGGCACGGGCACGGCCTGGAAGTCCGCGCGGCGCAGGGAGTCCCGCTCCGTCTCGATGCCCGGATCCGAAGTGAGCAGGAACGTGAGGGCGAATGAGGTGATGACGCCGGCCAGAGCGGTGAGGGGCACGGTCGTGCCATCGGCCAGGACGGCGCCCAGCGAGAGCATGATCGAGCCCACGCCCAGCGGCACCAGCGTGAGCTTGAGCACGCGCGAGGACTCCATCTCCAGCGGCAGGGTGAGCAGGCCGCCCAGGCCCATGCCCACCGCAGGAGCGAGGAATGTGTACTCCCAGTCCGTCCCGCCGCTGGCGGACGCGTCGATGATGCCCTGGGCGAGCCCGGTGAGCGCGAAGGAGTAGAGGGACACCATGCCCACGAGCGCCGCGTCCCCGGTGCTCACGTCTCCGCCGCCCTGCGTGAGGGCGAGCACGGTGATGATGCCGGCCTGGGTGGTGGCCAGGCTCGTCCAGGAGGCACCGCGTGTGCCCATGTCCGTCTTGGCCGCGAGGGCCAAGCCCGCGATGAACCCCGAGGTCGCCGCGCCCGCGGCCAGCAGGGACTCATTGCGCTCCACGGCGTTGTAGTACTGGTAGAGCGTGGCACCTGTGCCGAGCGTGAGGCCTGCGACCACCGCGCCCGTGTAGGCGTTGTTTCTCCGCTCATTGCCCGGATTGTCCTCGTCATAGCTGGCGCCGACCAGCGCGCCGCTGACCACGCCGCTCATGACCTCGGTGAAGGCGAGCAGCGGCCCTCCTGGACCCGCGGAGAAGCGGCTGTAGCGCACGGTGCGCTCACGCTCGGGCTCGGGCGGCTTCGTGAAGGAGGGCGAGGGTGTGGGCGCTGGCGCGGGTGTCCCTGGCGGAGGAGGCGGAG